>Ga0207646_10001799_pt1 | contig 25924 bp, 20 predicted proteins | sample KBSK5502metaG_FD_184343 | JGI IMG/M metagenome (GOLD analysis project Ga0207646, IMG submission 184343) | Corn, switchgrass and miscanthus rhizosphere microbial communities from Kellogg Biological Station, Michigan, USA - KBS K5-50-2 metaG... | ecosystem: Host-associated > Plants > Roots >...
GGCCCAACTTGCGCCGTATTATCTTGATTGGCTCGCGCATCCCGACTATGACGCGTATTGGAAGCAGTGGTCGATCGAGGAGCATTATTCTGATATTCGCGTCCCCGCCCTTCATATCGGCGCTTGGTATGACATTTTTCTAGCCGGCACACTGCGGAATTACATGGGAATCAAGGCGCACGGCGGTACGGACGCGGCACGCAACAACCAACGCCTGCTGATACAAATCGGCGGACACGCCGGCTTCGGGCGCCGCATCGGCGACGTCGAATTCGGCGATGAGGCGGTCAAATTTCCTAACACAGATATCTTGATTGATTGGTATGACTATCTGTTCAAGGGGGCGCAGAACGAGTTTGCCACCGATAAGTCCTCGACCACGGGCCAACCCGTGCGCATTTTTGTCATGGGCGCGAACACGTACCGTCTTGAATCGGATTGGCCTCCGCCGGAGGCTAAACCCACTCGCTACTTTCTGCACTCGGGCGGTTCGGCCAATTCGCTGCGTGGCGACGGTGGTCTCTCTCTCACGCCACCAAGAAAAGAAACGCCTGACAAATTCATGTACGATCCGGCAAATCCTATGCTCACGATCGGCGGCTCGCTCTGCTGCGACGCTGAGCACTACGAGCCGGGCCCCCGTGACCAGCGCGCCGCTGAAAATCGCGATGACGTGCTTGTCTATTCCACCAGGCCTCTTGCCGAGGATTTGGAAGTCACCGGACCCGTCACGCTTGAGCTCTGGGTTAGATCTTCTGCAGTGGACACCGATTTCACGGCAAAGCTCGTCGACGTCTCACCCGGCGGCTTCGCCATGAACCTCACGGACGGAATTCTGCGCATGCGCTATCGCGATTCGCAGGAGAAGCCAGAGCCGATGAATCCGGGCCAGGTTTACAGAATCTCGGTGGACCTGTGGGCCACGAGCAACGTCTTTAAGAAGGGCCACATCATGCGCCTGGAAGTTTCCAGCAGCAATTTCCCGCGCTTTGATCGCAACCTGAACACCGCCGCGGATCAGGCGACGAGCCGCGAGTTTGTCTCGGCCACTAACACGATCCTGCATGACGCCGAGCATCCGTCGGCGCTCTTAGTTCCTGTGATTCCCGCCGGAGCCGCCGTACGGTGATGACATCTTTCGTCAACCTGCGATGGCATTGAACAGACTCATCCGATACCGAATTTGGAATGTGATGGTCGACACAGTTTACGTGTCAGCGAGTCCTGGCCGGCTACTACACGCTTTCGCGTGCTCCTCACCAAAGTCCAAGACTCCCAACTGACAAAACCACAGTCGGTTGCGATTACTGTTCATGTCTTTCACGGGATCCACTCGCGGATGCACGGCGGACAGTCGCGCAGCGTACTGCGATCGGCTTCCTGCGGTGATCTCGATTATTCCTGCGACAGAATGATGGATGCGTAGGGGCCGATTCCAATGTTACCGCTGAATGGCATCCATCCCTTCCGGGTTGTTCGGCGATAATGTCACTCGCCGGGCACTGACTCACGCGACTGCGGGCATTTCGGATCGACAACGGTCAAAACTTGGGGGGAATGTTCGTTGCCGCCGCTTGTCGCTGCGGAGGTTGTGTAGATTCCGCCTGAGGGGCGGGGTTTAGCAGCGCGAGAGTCGTCGGGTAGCCCGGAGATGTCGGTCGCCATCGGCGCCGAGGCGAACGAACTGGTGCCGACCCGCTGGAGTCTCAGGACAGTCGGTCCCTGTTGAGGTGGTGCTGCTTCAACACAAACAGTGTTAAGCACACCGATCAGGAGTGCTATGCAAAGTGCGGAAATGAGAACGCGACTGAATCGCATTGTGTTTCCTCCAATGTTTGAATTTCTATCGAGCCGCGGTACTTTACGACGAAATCAGGCTGGGGAAGGCTGGAAACACAAGTGCAGTCCAAAACGCAGGCGGATTATCATCTGGCCCCGGCTGAGGCGTCAAGCAAAGTCTTGCACTGTCGCCTGGTGTTCAGGAACGGCTCCGCAGCTGGACGGTCCGCATTGGCGTTGATTCGCCAGTCGGCGTAGCAGTTAGCGCCGCTGGCGAGCCTCCTCCAGTTTTCGGTCGCGCTCAGCGTGGATCTCTGACTGTCGGCTCACGAGCATGTCGTTCCGTGTCACGTAGCCTGATCGCGCCGTGCAGCCGGATGTCGTTATAGTGATCGAAATACTGGCCGGTGGCGCGTTATGCATGAGCACCATTCACTGCCGGCAGAATAGATGTTTCGTGTTGCCGAATCCCAAGCGTGTCCCTTTCGCGCAGGCCGGAAGGAGATAACATCGGGATCAAACCGCGCGGCACCCGAGATCCGAAAGGCGGGACCCCCTATCGAATCGATTAGGAGCGTGGTGTTTTGCTCGGCGGCAATTCCAAACTCTCCACAGCTTCGGCTCTTTCCGGCCACCGTCCGTTCAAAAACACGTCAATGCTGGGAAACACAATTTGCGGATCTTTTCTCCGCTTTGTGTTGCAGGGGTAACGAAGGTGTAAGGTCGGCTCGGGAAAATCTGAACAAGCGATTATTTCTTGAAATGTTTCCTATGCTGTTTTTGAAACGCCATAATGCTTGACCTTAAACGCAACAAGGAGCAGGAACCACCAGGAAACCACAAGGAAACCAGCAATGACCAAATAGGAAAGCAGGTTTTTAAGCTCGGTTCTCACGCAATCGGGAACCGGAACTGTTCGAACGTGGCCTGCCTTGCCAACCAGATCAACAATGGCCTAGTGCTCTTCGCGCCGCTGTAGATGATCCAAATCTCAAAGTTACTGCTTCGTTGCGTGTCAAGTTTCCGTGTACTAAACTGCGCCAAGGGAGGACCAAGTATGAATCGTCGCGAGTTTATTGGCACGGCAGCGGCTCTGACGGCCACCGCCGCACACGGTTGGGCGGCACCTCTGCCACGTCGCCCGTATAAGGATGGAATTGACCTCTCCATCATCGCCTTGGGGGGCATCGTGATCTGTGGTCTTTCCCAGGGGGACGCTACGCGTCGCGTCGCCGAAGCGTACGACCGAGGCGTGAACTATTTTGACTGTGCCCCGTCGTACTTCAATGGTGAAGCGGAAAGCAAACTCGGTGAAGCGTTGAAGCCATATCGCAGCAAGGTCTTCCTTGCAGAAAAGACGATGAGTCGAGATGCAAAGGGTGCGCGCGAGGAGTTGGAACAGACCTTGCAGCGTTTCCACACCGATCATGTGGATCTCTACCAGTTTCACGCCGTTAGCTCGATGGATGATGTCGAGAAGATTCTGGCGCCAGCCGGAGCTGCTGAGACCTTTCTTGCGGCCAGGAAGGAGGGCAAAGTACGGCATCTCGGTTTTTCCGCCCATAATGCGCCGGCCGCTCTCCGTCTCATGGATGCGCTCGAATTAGACAGCGTTCTGTTCCCGGTCAATGTGAACGCCTGGGAGAATGGCAGCTTCGGCCCGCAAATTCTTGACAAAGCGAAATCGAAGGGCATGGCCCGCATGGCATTGAAGGCACTTGCGTTTGGTAAGTGGCCCGCAGATATGAAAAAGAGCGATCGTAAGTATCCGAAGTGCTGGTATCAACCGATCGACGATCGCGAGATGGCTCGCTTGGCGCTGCGATTCACCTTAAACCAGGAAATCACTGCCGCGGTGCCACCCGGTGACGAGCGCATCTTTGACCTTGCGCTGGAACTGGCGTCAGGGCCGCTGCCCCAGTTGAGCGCCGCCGAGCTGGCGGGACTGAAGACCAGCATTTCTTCGCTTGAGCCAGTCTTCCGGGCGTGATGCGCGTCGGACTTTGACCGAGCGGCAATGGCTTGGTCCGATGATCAGGTAATCGGGATCTACAAATCCACACCTACGGTTGCGCGTTACCAGATATTGGGGTCCATCGGCAGGTGGGGAGCCTGTTATGAACAGTTATCGGTAGACATCGCGAATGAAACACTTGGTGGCTTCGATTATCTCGTCAACTTCAAGCCACAGCTGAGCTCACCCTCAAGGCCAATTTGCATTTCTAACCACTCTTTCGCAACCCTATCTCGTCGCGCGGCCTTCACTTAGCTATTGTGAGAACGGCGCACGGGTTGCGAATCATGATTGTCTCGATTTCCTTTGCAGAAACTCCGGCCCGCTCGAGCCAGGGAAGAAACTCAATAAAAAGAAAGTCGTAAGGGCGATAATTTCCTCCACCGGGTTCACCGACGTGGTACCAGCCGGCGTCCTGCGAAAGCAATACGCGGCTGAGATATCCGGCCCGCTTCATCCCCAGCACCAGCTCTACGTGCTTCTGCGACGAGGCAGAAGATATGCCATCGAATTCGACCCAAGCGCCCGCTTCGGCCGCGCGCAGGTGTAGCCGGGTGTCAGCTTCATTTTGGGCGTGCACCCAAATGAAACCCGCGGGCGCCACACCATGCGACTTGAGCGTTGAAATTTGTGCCATGGCGGCTACGCCGTCCCCTGTATGCGACGCGATCGTCAAACCCGTCCGCTGATGAGTGATGGCGGCGGCCTGGACGAGCTTGGCATCGATTTCGGAGAGCGGGCCGGAATTCACGCCGATCTTAATGATTCCTGGCCGCACTCCTGAGGGCGGGATTCCATCTTCGAACTCGTTTACCCAGCGCGCGGCCAATTGTTGCGCAGTTTCCGCGTAGGCGAATCTCGGCACATACTTGTTCTGGGCTGCGCCGTACAAACCTGTGTTGGTTATCATCTGCAAACCACTCGCTTGTGACAGCCGGCGTAGTAGCGCTGTATCCCGCCCAATATAGGCGGGCGTGCAGTCAACGAGCGTATCGCAACCTGCGGACTTCACCTGGCGCAGACGGGGAAGGGCTTTCAGGAAGACCTCTTCGGGGTCATAGCGGCCAGGCAGGGTTGCGTCTGCGCCTATAAAATCCACGACTACGTGCTCGTGGATGAGGGTTCGGCCTAATCGTTCCGCTGCGATCGCCCCGAGGACTGTCACCGCTTGCCCGTGCCGGACTCTTGTCCGAGCCAGACAGGAGATCGGTAGGACTCCGGCGCCCGCAGCGGCGAGCTCGAGGAAGTTGCGGCGGTTCATGCTAGAGGTGATATACCGTAATTTGGTCCACGCCACACGGAAAGTTTTTCGTTGAGTTCACGGCACCAGTAATCGGCGGGCAGGGTGGACTACGTCCTAGTTATTCGTGTCGGTATACGTTTCCCGTGACCGGACTCATCGCAATAGATCGTCTGTGCCATCTGTTCGTTTGTCCCGTCTAGCCAGTGGTTATTTCTGGAAATCTTTGTGTTCGACTGCCACCAATAGGACCATGACCAGAGCGGTTCAGAGCGGTAGCCGCTCCGCGATTGCCTCCTAATTCCTCAGAGGCTCTGTCCCTTCTCCCAAAATATTTATATAGCGAGGATGGCGACAGAGCATTCTGCGCAGCGGACGCGCGGTGCTGTATCCGGTGTGCAAGGGAACGTACGAACGTCCTGACGGCACCAACAGGTCCGCGCCGTCTCTGACCAGCAACTATCGAGACCACGTAATCATGTGGGCCAAGGATGCTTCTCGCGCCATCGATTACGCGGAAACCCGGCCCGACCTGGACCATGAAAAGTTGGCTTACTATGGTTTCAGTTGGGGCGCCGAACTGGGAGGAATCATTTCAGCCACAGATCCGCGCATTCGAGTCTGCATCTTTGCGCTGGGCGGACTGCTTTATCAACGCCCATTTCCCGAGATCGACAACATTAATTTCCTTCCGCGGGTGAAACAGCCGGTGTTGATGATGAATGGCCGCTACGATTTCATGTACCCGGTCGAATCGTCTCAGCAGGAATTCTTTCAAAGGCTGGGGTCGCGCAACGACCAGAAAAAGCATTTGCTCTACGACACCAGCCACAATCTTCCGCGCAACGAGTTCATCAAGGAAACGCTGAATTGGCTTGACCAGTATTTGGGGCCAGCGCAATAGGTCGGAGATTCGGAAGAAGACCTTCGAGTCGGGAAAATGCCCTGAGCGTGGTTGCGTCGTTGAGGTAGGCAGGAACCGATCCCGGATTCCAAGGCGCATTTTTCGGTACGCGTTCAAATTTAGCAAGCAAACTCTACGGGTCCGAGAGCGTCGAAGGGAAAGCAGACATCGAGGCTCGAGTTTGACCATTCTCAGCGACTTACGGCAAACGTGGAGAGCATACCGGTCAGGCCGGTTGTGGGCTTTCGGCTTACTCTTGAGCCTCCTTACTGTCCTTGGGCTGATCCAGTATCACTGGATCAATCAGGTTGGTGAGGCGGAGCGTCAGCGCGCAAGAGCCAACCTGACCACGGCGCTTTCTCATGTGGAAAGTGATTTTGATGTAGAAATAACTCGCGCTTTCGCGTTTTTCGAAGCTCCGGCAGCGAGTCTTTCCGAATATTCAGACCGATATGGGCAGTGGGTTCGTTTCGCTCCCTATCCTGACCTGGTGCGCGGAGTCTATATTGTTGATGAACTAAATTCTGACAGACTCCCCAAACCCCTTGTAGCCGGCGAACCCTCAATCAGTTCAGGAGAATGGCAAAAAGATTTAGCCAGGTTGACACTGCCGTTCGTGGGGAAAACTGTGTCGGGCCCCGTCCATTCCCAGGCTGGTTTGCAGATATTTTCGCAAGCGGGAGTTGTGAGCGCTGCACGAGTGGTGAAACCGGAGGTCATGATTGACGGGAACCCCGCGTTTGTTTTTCCGATTCCGCCCGAGTTTCCAGGCCTGGAAGCAGTCCGAGGTCCGGCTTCGGCTTCCGGGTCGTTCAAATTAACGCATGAGAGTGGTCCGGTCCCGTTTCCGCGATGGGGTCTCGTAGTCATGGATGCCGGCTACATCCAAACCACATTGTTGCCAAGACTCGTAAAAGTCCATTTCCCAAAAGCCTCTTCGGATTACGACATCCTCATAGTAGATGAAACCGCCGATGCGGAATCGCGAGTTATATTTCGCTCGGAGGCCGCGCCGCCAGAAGGCAAATTTGTTCGTCCTGACGGAGGTATCAACCTTCTTCAGCTTCGTATGGATTGTTTCCCGCCCTCCTCATCCATGAACGAGCCCAGGGTGGTAGCAAGGACTTCGGGAGTCAACATTCTAACGAGCCCAAACGGTTTGTCCGAGTTCTTGACTCAAAGGCCGCAGGCTTGCGGCACGAGCTTTCCGCCGGTCGCGGACTCGGCCGGTTTGTGGAAGATGTTGGTGAAATACAGGGCGGGGTCGCTCGACCAGGCGATGGCCATCTTTCGTCAGAAGAATCTTCTCTTGGGCGGAGGCGTTCTTCTCGTGCTCGCGCTGGGAATTCTCGCGCTGATCGCTTTCACGGAGCGGGCGCGCGCTTTAGCACAAATGCAAACAGAGTTTGTTCTCGGCGTATCCCACGAATTGCGCACTCCTCTCGCGGTTATTTGTTTGGCGGCTGACAATCTCAAGAAAGGAATGGTCGAGAGTTCGGCAGAGGCTCGCAAGTACGGCGAAATCGTGGGCACTCATGCGTCGGAACTCTCCCATATGATTGAGGAGACGTTAGCGTTTGCGCGAATTGAATCGACAGGACTCGCTCCGCGCACTACCGCGATTTCTCCTGAGCAAGTGGTGAGAACTTCCCTGACAAATTGCGAGCGAGCTTTGCAGGATGCCGGTATGGAGCTGGAGCTCGAGATTGCGCCGGCTCTTCCCCTCGTGGATGTGGACAGTCGTTTGATGAACAGGTGTATCGAAAACCTGATCCAAAATGCCATCAAGTATGCTGCAGCGGGTCGATGGCTGGCCATCCGAGTGACAAGGCTAAGAAAGGCCAAGGGGGAGTGGGTACAGATCTCCGTCGAGGACCGAGGTCCGGGCATTCCTTTACCTGACCTTCCCCATATTTTCGAGGCGTTCTATAGAGGAAGACGAAGTGAGACTTCGCAAATACCCGGTGTCGGTCTGGGTCTTACACTGGTGAAACGTGCAGTGGAAAGCCACCGGGGAATCGTCGAGGTGGAAAGTTCGGAACTCACCGGCACCTCGTTCTCTCTCTTCTTGCCTGCGCATCGCGGCCAACACGACGTCCAGAAGATGCCCAGCGTATGAATCGGATCCTGCTCATCGAAGACGAAGCGACCTTGTCCCTTCTTCTGCGCGAGCGTTTGGAGAAAGAGGGTTATTCCGTCGCTGCCTGTAAGGACGGCGAACAGGGTCTGGCTGAGGCCCTTCGAGAAGCGTATGACCTTCTCCTTCTGGATATTCAGCTACCGGGTCGAAACGGATTTGAGGTGTGCCGTGAATTGCGGCGCCACTGCATGAATGTGCCGGTGTTGATGCTTACGGCGCGCGGCCATGTCAATGACCGAGTGAAAGGACTAAAGACAGGCGCTGACGATTACCTCATTAAGCCCTTCGAGGTTGCGGAATTGTTGGCGCGAATGGAAGCGTTGCTTCGTCGCGCGAACAATTCGCCGCCGCAACTGATCGATTCTGTCTTCTGTTTTGGAAACGTGGTAGTGAACCTTCGCAAACAAGAGGTTCTTCGCGAAGGTTCACCTGTCGAACTGACTGCGAGAGAATTCGAGCTGCTAAGGTACTTTGTTTCGCACCCGGATGAGCTCATTTCTCGCGACGCGCTTCTCAAACAGGTATGGGGTTATCAAGGGCTTCCGAATACGCGAACTGTGGACGTCCACGTCGCCCAGTTGAGGCAGAAACTGGAACTTAGTCCGAAATCCCCCCGTCACATTCTCACCGCCCATCGGTCGGGCTACAAATTCATCCCGTTTCCTTAGTCTTCGAAGGCCTTGCTGTCCAGAAAAAAGCCAGCAGCTTCTAAAGAGTTCACAACTACGACTGAGCGCATTGAATCTGTCGCTGCCAATTTTGTTGTAAACCACTTGTAAGTTCACTTCTTACCTCAACCTTGCAAAACCGAGACAACGATTCAAACCCTGTGCGCGTCTTGGCTCATTGAGAGCTGCTCTCCTGAGAGCACGGGTAAGTGCGAGTACCAGGGAAGATAGCTACGAGAAGGGAACTCAGCCTGAAGACTCGCGTGCTTGTAATCGACGAAGACCGAGACACGTGCGAGTTGCTCGAAGAGCGTTTGGCGCGGGAAGGAATGACGGTTCATTTTGCTCATGACGGCAAGTCAGGGCTGATGCATGGCCTTTCTGAAGAGCACGATTTTGTGATCCTGGACTTAAAACTGCCACAGTTGACCGGGCTAGAGGTGATCAAGCGGCTTCGCGCTCATTCGACGGTTGGTATTTTGATCCTTAGCGACCGAAGCGAGAAAGTAGACAACATCATCGGACTGGAGTTCGGAGCGGATGACTGCTTGGTTAAGCCATTCAATCCGAGTGAACTCGTCGCTCGAATCCGTGCGATATCCCGGCGGCGGACACCTTGGCTGGCAAGCGACTCCGGCCTCACGCCGGAACACATGGAAGTCGGTGATCTTTCCCTGGACGGAGGGTCGCGTACGTGTCGCCGCAAGGCCGAGCTCATCGATCTCACGACAGTCGAGTTTGATTTGCTAACAGTTTTCTTGGGTTGCAGCGGACGCATCCTTCATCGAAGAGACCTGCTGAAAAAGGTTTCGGACCGCGAATACTGTCCGTTTGACCGCAGCATTGATGTTCACGTTTGCAACTTGCGACGCAAACTTGGACCTTTGCCAGACGGCACGGAGCGCATCCGCGGGGTGCGAAGGGTCGGTTATGTGTACGTTCGCTCTACCCCATTCGAGCCAGCGGTCACTCAGACGCCGCTGCCTTCAACAAACTATTTCTAGTCGAACCAAGGACAGGCCTCTAGAAGACTCAACTCCTTAAAAGGGCAAGGCTCGTTACCGACGTGCACCGCATCTCGCTCGGCCTTGGTTTGTGCGGTTGTGTTTTTCCGGTTCAGTTGTTAGGCACTTGTAAGCCTTCGTCTTACGGAAGTCTTACAGGATCGACAAAACGCCCTACGCGACAACAGCGTCCTAGCTGGCTGAAGGCGGGTTCAAATCCGGAACAAAGGAGTCAGTCTATGAAGGAAGCCCTCGCTAAGTACGTGTCGGTTGCCGTTTTTTCCATTGCTGCGGTCCATGCCGTTCCCTCAGCTCAGCAGTATTCGACGCAAAGCGGTCCATCGGTAGCCGCCTTTGGTGTTGCGGGAGGTGCGGATCGCGTCGCTATGTTAACCGCCATGCTCTCGCTGAACGCAAGCCAACAGGCGAATGCGAAAACGATCTTCAACGACGAGGACACAGTGTCGAAGCCCCTGATCGAGCAGCTGAAACAATCATCTGACGCGCTTCTTTCGGCCCAGAAAACGGCCGCGCCCGATGCAGAAATCGATCAGCTCGCCAGAGAAGTGGCCGGCATCTCCGGCGAAATTCTGGCTATTGACGCCAAGGCCCAGTCGAAGATTTACAGCCAGTTAAGCGCGGATCAAAAGCAAAAGTTGGAACAGTTGCCGCATCCATTTTTCGGCGTTTCCGCCCCCTTGCTTCCACCCGGCCCGGTGTTTGTGTCCACTTCGGACAGGCATGAATGAGACAGAAGTCTGCTTTTCGTGACAGACGCGAGCCCGTCAAGCGGACGGCAACTTGCTTACTGGGTAGCGGCTTTCAACGAGCAGGACATTTGCGAAGTGTGCTCGGGGAGGAAACCGGAGTGCGAACTGCAACGGGCAGGATTTTGGAGCACAAGGCATGCTGAGTGCTTCTTTTCGCTCCATTCTAAATTTGTTGCTGTTGATTGGACTGAGTTTTGCTTTGGCGGTTCCTTCAAAATCTGAATGCGTTCCCGGTCAGGGGCTCAGGCCGCAGGCCCTTCACACACTAGCTGAGGGGCCTCCCGAGTTGAAACCGCTATCCAAGTCACCAATCAACATCAAGATGGTGAACGATTCGAAGATTGTTTACGAAACGATAGGCAAACTCGCTGGCTTGACGCTGATATTCGATCCGGACTTCCCGGCGCGACGGATCTCAGTAGAATTAGCCGACGTCACCCTTGAGCAGGCGCTTGATGTTGTTTCTTTTGAAGCAAAGGCTTTTTGGAAGCCCGTCACGCAGAACATCGTGATGGTGATCCCGGACCAACCTCAAAAGCGCCGCGACTACGAGGAACAGATTGTACAAACGTATTATTTATCGAATACGGTGTTGTCGCAAGATCTGACGGAGATTGTGAATGGGTTGAGGCAGCTACTCGACCTCAAGCGCGTCCAGCAACTGAATTCGCAAAACGCTATCGTCATCCGCGATACACCTGACAAACTGGCCCTCGCGGCGAAAATCATCCACGATGTGGACAACGCAAAGCCCGAAGTAGTTATCCAGGTAGAGGTGCTCCAGGCCAGACGTGACAAAGTGCATCAACTGGGTATCGATCCGGGAAGCGCGGCCACGCTCTCGTACACGCCGCCAAGCGACTCTTCTTCGACTAAGACAAAGGCACCATTGAGCGAGCTGGGCCACATAGCCACAAACTACAGCATCACGCTGCCAGGAGCCACTGCCAATGCACTTTTCACGGACAGCACGTCGCACATCATCCAGAATCCAGAACTCCGTTCTGTGGATGGACAACCGGCCAAGCTCCGTGTCGGTGACCGTGTACCCGTGGCAACGGGAAGTTTTTCGTCAACCTCAGCCTCGGTAAATCCCCTTGTAAACACGCAATTCACGTATATCGATGTCGGTGTGAACATTGACATTACGCCCCGCATCCATCCAAACCGCGAGGTCAGTTTGAAGCTGTCGATCGAAGTCTCTTCTGTGACAGGGACGAGCACGATTGGCGGCATCCAGCAGCCCATTATTAGCCAGCGCAAAATCGAACACGACATTCGTCTGAAGGAGGGCGAAGTCAGCATCCTCGGCGGATTATTCGAGCATGTTGACTCCAAAGCGCTCAACGGGTGGCCAGGACTCGCGCATATTCCGGTCCTTCGTTATCTTTTCTCAAGCGAAAAGACCGATCATGAGGAGAACGAAGTATTGATCGTGTTGGTGCCCCGGATCGTCCGTCTCCCGGCGTTGATGCAAGCGGACATCCGGCCGGTCAGCGCCGGTACTGAAACGAACATCCAGGTGCGGCGCGAGGACGCTGCCCTTGCTCCAACGCTTCCTCCCACTACAGTTCGCCTCGAACCCGCCCGCGTTCGCTTGGAACCTGAAAACATAAGCTTAGAGATTGGACAGAAGACGTCGATTAACGTAATCGCTGAGAATGTGAAGGATCTGTTCTCTGTTCCTTTCCTGCTCCAATACGACCCGCGAATATTGAGCGTCGAGGAGGTGCATCATGGTGATCTGCTCTCCGATGGGACTCAGGAGATTGCCCTCGTGCAAAATATCGACAAGGAGCACGGCCAAGCGATTATCTGCTTAACACGTCAGCCAAATACTTTGGGAGTGAACGGCACCGGAACTCTGGCCTCTGTGGTCGTGCGCGCAATCGGCGCAGGTTCTTCAAAGCTGTCAATTGTCCGTGTACGTGCATCGGATTCTCAAGGGAAGCAAATTCCCATGCTTACAGGAGACGCCTCGCTGCGTGTGCATGAGTGACAGAAGTTTGTCGCAATGGTCGGAAATGCAGCGAGCAGCGATGGGCTTCCTCTGGGCGTTTTTCCCCTTGACTTGAAGCGAACCTCCTCATTACTATTTTACTCTAGGCCTAGACTAACATCGCTTGAGTCGAGGCGCCGGAGCTCCTCCATGAAAAATCGCGAACAACGAGATCTCTTTCCCGGCGCGCTGGAGATGATGATTCTTCGCACCTTGAGGCGGCAGCCCCTTCATGGGTATGCGCTCGCGCAGCATATCAAGCGAACTTCAAACGATTTACTGCAGATTGAAGAGGGTTCGCTCTATCCTGCTCTCCAACGGCTTCTGAAAGATAAGTTGGTCAACGCCGAGTGGGGAATCTCCTCCACAAACCGCCGTGTGCGGATTTACAAACTGACGCCGGCAGGAGCAAAGCATCTGGCGCATGAGGTGTCGCGATTTGAAAAGATGCTGGAAGGAATTACACGCGTACTGGCGCTAGGTGAATCATGAGTTGGCTGAAACAATTTTTCGCTCGCCGCCACCTGTACAAAGATCTCTCGGAAGAGATTCGCGAACATCTTGACGAAAAAATCGAGGAACTGGTCGCCAGCGGCATGTCAAAAAGGGAGGCGGCGGCCGTCGCTCGCCGCGAATTTGGAAATGTGACTCTGATTGAGGAGGACAGTCGTGAAATCTGGCGCTGGCCTTCCATCGAGAGTTTCTTTGCAGACGTTCGCTACGCCCTGCGGACACTCCGCCAAAGTGCTGCCTTCACGGTAACCGCGATTGTTACTCTGTCGCTCGGAATCGGCGCAAACACCGCCATTTTTATGTTGCTCGATGCGGTCCGATTGCGCAGCCTGCCCGTGCAAAACCCGCAAGAACTCGCCGAAGTTCGCATCACAGACACCGGACATCAGGGCATGGGCATCAATCAGGAATATGGAGAGCTGACGCGACCGTTGTGGCAGAGAATCCGAGACCAGCAGCATGCCTTCTCGGGCGTATTTGCTTGGAGCGTGAACCAAAGGTATGTAGGCCGGGGAAGCGAGATGCGGCGCTTCAAAGGGCTTTGGGTCACCGGCGATTTTTTCCAGGTATTGGGAGTCAGGCCCTTTCGTGGACGACTGCTGATGCCTGATGACGAAGGCGCATGTCCCGTTACCAGGGCGGTTGTCAGCTACTCGTACTGGCAGAGCGAACTTGGCGGGCGCGACCTTTCCCCTACTATCAGGCTTATCGTGGACAACGAGCTGGTCGAGATCATCGGCGTAACGCCGCCCGGATTTTTTGGGATGGTCGTTGGCGATCACTTCGATATCGCGCTCCCATTTTGCCAGCCGAAAGAAGAATTGAGTCGCCACATTTTCGATGTGTCGGTGATGGGCCGTCTGAGGCCCGGCTGGACCATTCAACGGGCCACGGCAGAAATGGATGCGCTCAGCCCTGGCATTTTCGAAGCAACCGCTCTCCTGGACCGCGACGCACACACCATCGAGACCTACAAAAAGTTCAAGCTCGCGGCGTACCCGGCCTCAACTGGTGTCAGCGCGCTGCGGGACTATGATCGCTCGCTCATGCTATTGCTGGGCATCGCAGGACTCGTGCTGCTGATCGCGTGCGCGAACCTCGCCAACTTGATGCTGGCTCGCGCGAGCACGCGCCAGCGTGAAATGGCGGTTCGCCTCGCGCTGGGTGCCTCGCGCAGCCGCCTCCTAAGGCAGTTGCTCACGGAAAGTCTGTTGCTCGCGGCAACAGGCGCTGCTCTCGGTATCCTTTTGGCGCAATCATTGAGCCGCGTACTCGTGTGGTCCTTCTCGACCGAGGGTACAGAAATAAATCTGCAGATCGTCACAGACTGGCGTGTGCTGCTTTTTGCCGCTGGTGTAGCGGGTTTGACGTGTATCGTTTTTGGAATCGTGCCCGCATTTCGCGCCACGCGCACCGAGCCCATCTCTGCTATGAAGACCGGCGGCCGAGGAACCACCGGAAGTCATGAGCGCTTCTCATTGCAGCGGCTGCTGGTTGTGACGCAAATCTCGGTTTCGCTGGTGCTGGTGATCGGCTCGCTTCTCTTTGTCCGCAGCTTTCGCAATCTGATGACCTTCGATCCGGGAATGCACGAGGACGGTATCACTGTGGCCTTCCTTGGATTCTGGCAATCGGATCTGCCGCGGGACCGTTGGGCGAGCTTCCAGAAGGAATTGCTGGATGAAATCCGATCAGTGCCTGGAGTTCTGAGCGCGGCAACCACGACCAACGTCCCGCTCTCGCAAGGTAGTTGGACACATGGCGTTCGCGTCGGATCGCAGGAAGGCAATTCTAAATTCACATGGGTGAGTCCGAGCTATTTCGAGACCATGGGCATTCCGATTGTCAGGGGGCGTTCTTTTACCCAGGACGATACCGCTTCCTCACCGCGAGTGGCAGTAGTGAACGAGACTTTCGTCCGCCGTTATTTATCTGGCGTCGAACCCATCGGACTGACGCTGCGCACCGGGCAGGAACCTAACTATCCTTCCACGGTCTACGAAATTGTCGGGGTCATACCAGATACAAAATACAACGACCTGCGTGGTCAGATTCCGCCTATGACGTTTGCCCCGGCGTCGCAGTTCCCAAATCAAGGCCCTTGGTCCAACGTGATGATCCACTCGAATCTTGCGCCAGCGGCGATTGCCGCGACTGCCAAGCGCCAGATTGCCGGAAAGCATCGCGACGTCATCACGGAATTCGTCGATTTTCAGAGGCAGATTCGCGATGGGCTTGTTGAGGAGCGACTTATGGCAATGCTGTCGGGATTCTTCGGCTTGCTGGCGGTACTCCTCGCAATGGTCGGACTCTACGGCGTCATTTCTTACATTGTGGCCATGCGCCGCAACGAGATTGGTATCCGCATGGCCCTAGGAGCGAGCCGGGGAGATGTTGTCGGCATCATCGTCCGGCAAACTCTGGTGCTGCTAATTCTTGGCGTTGGCGCCGGCATTGTCCTTGCCCTCGCCGCCGCCCGAGGCGCGGGTTCGCTGCTCTTTGATCTTCGACCAAACGATCCATTCACCTTTGCCGTGGCAACGGGCGTGTTAGTTTCGATCGCATTGGTTGCTAGTCTCGTGCCAGCCCGCCGCGCTGCTCGCGTCGATCCGATGGTTGCGTTGAGATACGAATGATGGAATGAACGAGATGTTCGTTGGCATTACATCGATCAAGTGGATCATGACTTGGCTGAAACAACTGTTCTCTCGCCGACGTTTGTACGACGATCTCTCGGAAGAGATTCGCGAACATCTTGAGGAAAAAATCGAGGGAGGTGCGCAACTGATTCGCCGCATGCTCTATGGAGTGCATCCCTTGGACTTTTCCGTTTTCACGTTTGTCGCGCTGATATCAACTATCGTAGCTGTCTGTGCGTCGGCTTTACCCGCTTGGCGCGCTTCGCGGCTGGACCCGATAGAAGCACTTCGGAGCGAGTAAAGATCTCGAATGCTAGAGGTGAGGTAAGTCATGCGTAGGAACTCATTCATTTTCATGTTAACCGTCGTATGGTGCGGGTTAGCGGCTTCTCCTTTCGCGGGAGCGCAGCAATCGTGGGTAGGGTACGTCACGGACACCCACTGCGGGACAAACTGTCAGGTTACAAAGAACATGACACCGGATTTGAAATGCATCAGGCGATGCGTGAAGAAGGGTTCGAAATACGGATTGTGGTCTGGCAACAAAGTATACGCGCTAGAACCGCAGGCTGAAGCAACGCGGTTCGCGGCCAAGAGCGTGAAAGTGACGGGCACTTTGTCAGGCGACACGATTCGCATTGCTGCAATCGAAGCCGCGGAGACGCCAGCCGTCACCAAACCCTAAGCAGCTGTTGACGCGAGAGACGTCGATCAAAACGAAAAGGGCCTCGGAATAGGACGTAACTATTGATTCTCCTTTTCTTGCCCCATTCTCGGGGCACCCAGAAGCGCGGGCTCTGCGTCCAAAAGCGAGAGGCTGCACTTATGGGAGGGACCGCAGTGCGTGGCGAGAGGGAACAAAAAAGAAGACGCAAGGCAGACACCAGCGATTCGAAGACTCGGACCAGGCATGTGCGAAACTTACTCGTAATGCAAGGCCACCAGAGGGTCGACGCCTGTGGCGCGCCGGGCGGGAATGTAGCTGGCGGCGAGCGCCGAACTCGCTAGCACCAACGCCACTGCCGCAAACGTTGCTGGATCGCTCGGCTTGACCTCAAACAGGAATTTCGCGAGCACGCGCGCAAAGGCCAGCGAACCCGCCCCGCCTATGACAATTCCGGCGGAGATGACGACCAGAGCTTTTCGAAGCAGCATCCGCAACACATCCACATTCTGAGCGCCCAGCGCCATGCGCACTCCGATTTCCTGGGTGCGTTGGGCAACGGAATAAGACAGCACACCGTAGACGCCCACGATGGTGAGCGTCAAGGCGATCAGCGCGAAACAGGCCAGCAGTCGCGCCTGGAATTGCGGTTCGGCAATCGTAGTCGCAATCAAGCTGTCCATCGAAGTGATCGATATTGGTTGGTCCTTGTCGACATCTTTAAGAATGGCTCGCATCCCCGAAGCGACGGTTTCTGGATGCGTAGTTGTTCTAACCACAAACGTCATATGGCTTAAGAAGAATGGGTGCGAGACTTGGAGATAGGGTTGGTAGATGGCCGGATCCGGACTCTTCGCCAGCGCTTGTTGCTTAAGATCATCCACAGCGCCGACTACAGTTAGCCAATCTTCGGGTTTGGGATGATCTTCCATCGAAATGCGCTTCCCCACGGGATCTTCGCCCGGCCAAAGGGTTCTTGCGACGGAATGGCTCACCATCACCACACCCCGAGCAGTCTCGTTATCGCGTTCAGTGAACTCACGTCCGCGTAGCAGGCGGATTCCCATCGCTCTAAAGTAACCGGGGCTAACACAGGGTTTGTCCACGATGAAAGCCGGCGGCCGGAGGCGCCCTTCCACTTGGAAATCACCCATGGTCAAAGCATTGCCAAGCGGTAACCAATCCACGGCGCCTGCAACAACAGCTCCTGGCAGGCTGGAAAGCCCTGCGAGTGCGCGCGTGTGGAAGGCCTGCATTTGAGCAGCTGTGCGATAGGTAGAATCTTGCAGGTCGACAGTCAGGGTCATCACGTTCTGCGCCACAAAACCGGGATTTGCGGAGCGAAGCAGCAGGAAGCTCTTCAACATCAGACCAGCGCCGGTGAGTAAGATGAGCGCGAGGGCAATTTCGGAAATCGCCAGCGCGCCGCGCAGTCTTTCGTGGCCTCCCGTCACACGGTGCCCTACCTGACTCAAGGAGTCCCGGACGTCACGCCTGAGGACCTGGAAAGCTGGAGCCAAGCCGAACAGAATGCCGGTGATCGTCGAAATGCCAAAAGTGAACGCGAGCACCCAACCGTCGATCCTGATCATTTCCGGCCGTGGGATTTTTCCTGCGGGCGCCAAAGCAAGCAGCGCCGGCACGCCCCAAAATGCCAGCAAGAGTCCCGCGCCGCCGCCTGTAAACGAAAGTGCGGTGCTTTCTGTAAGTAACTGCCGCACGAGCCGCCAGCGGCCTGCGCCTAACGCACTACGTACTGCGATTTCCTGTCCTCGGCCAGCGGCTCGAACCAAGAACAGACTCGCTACGTTCGCGCACGCGATCAGGAGCACCAATGATACAGCTCCAGTGAAAACCACGAGCGAGGGACGAATGTTTGCGACGAACAAATCTTTTAGCGGAATAACTTGCGCCATCCGCTCATTCTCGCCTGGACCGAGAGGCAAATGTCCCGCGAAGGTCTCGAGCTCCGCTCTAGCTTGTTGAGGAGAAACGCCCGATTTCAGTCGCCCCACGACAGGTCGAGTAAATGAATTGTGCCCATCGACGCGGATGGCCAGCGGCATCCAGACCTTGGCAGCCGGGAATGCGAACCCGGGCGGCATGATGCCGATCACGGCGCGGTCAACGCCGTCGAGTCTGATGGTTTTTCCTAAAATTGCGGAGTCCGAGCCGAATCGCTCCTTCCAGATTTCATTGCCGAGCAAAACGACGCTGCCGCGGCCAGGCTCGTCTTCGCCTGCAAGAAAGCCGCGGCCGATTTCCGGATTCGTCCGAAGTGCTGCAAAAAACTGCGTCGTTACATACGCCACCGGAATCTGGAGCGGATCGCCGGCGCCCGTCAGGTTTGCCGTGGTTCCTTTCGTAAATGACGCAACATTCTCGAACGCCTGGTTCTGATCGCGAAACGCGAGGTAGTCGCGATCTGAAATCCCGGGTTGCCATTCAAAGGGTCCACCTCGCGGTGCTAATGAAACGAGGAAGAGCCGGTCCGCTTCAGGGAATGGCATCGGTCGCAACAACACCCCATTGACGACCGTGAAGACGGCGGTGTTGGCTCCGATGCCGAGAGCGAGCGTGAGGACGGCCACCGCGGTGAAGCCGGGAGACTTGCGCAGCGTGCGGAGCGCGAAGCGCAAGTCCTGCCAGCACGTCTCTACAACAGATTCCCATCGGGCGGCGTGGATCGCTTCCTTCGCGACCTCTGCGTTCCCTCTTTCCAATCGCACTGCTCGAGTCGCATCCTGGCGGCTCTTTCCATACTTCATCTTTTCCTCGATGGCCATCTCAAGGTAGGCGCGCAGCTCCTCGTCCAGTTCCCGGTCCGTCTGTTCCTTTCGAAACAGCGCTCGCAGCCCGCTCGCGATCCTTCGCAGCAAAAACATCGCTCTCTACGACGCCTCCAGGATTCTGGCGATCGCCGCCACCTGCCTGCCCCATTCCCGCGTTTCGCTGTTGAGCCGTTTTCGACCCTGTTCGGTCAAAGCGTAGTACTTCGCTCGCCTGCTGTTCTCCGTGGCCTTCCATTCGCTCTTGATCAGTCCCGCGCGTTGCAACCGCTGAAAGGCGACAAACAGTGAACCTGCATTGACGTGAAAGACACCTTTGCTCATCTGTTCGATGCGGACACCGATGCCATAACCATGCATGGATTCGAGCGCTAGCGTTTTCAGGATTAGCATGTCCAGAGTGCCTTGGATGAGATCAGTCGAGTTGCCCGCCATAGGCTCATTCCTCCTGAGGGTCAGGAGGAAGGATACATCTCTCCCGCTGATTGTCAATAGGAGAGGCAAACGCGGGCCTGCGTTGGCGGTAGCCGTCAGCGACCCGCTGGCGAAGGAACGCTCACCCATTCCACTCAATACGTGGGTAAGACAGTTTTTTGAATCTCCTTTTTCTTTACTCTATTTTCCTGGGGGCACCCAAGAGCGAGGGCTTCTGGGTCGGAGGCAGAATCAGCTCGAAGCAGTACGCGAGAAAATGATTTGCAAAAAAGTTCGCGTACGGGACGCAGGGAAAATTTGCGAGAAGGAGCCTGACACAAAAGCCAAATGGAGCACTTGAAATCATGTGCGGATCGAATAGTGAGCAATGGAGCCGCTACGCGATTGACTTGGGGAAGGGATATGCTTACGCTGGCGATTAGCGCGAAGGGCGCATCCAGTCCGCGGAAAGGGCCGTGCCCACCTTATGTAGAGTTTCGAAGGTTACGAACCTTCTTTCAGCCTGATGCCGGCGGACTCCAGGCGCAGTTACGAAAGGAAGGTCGTAATGGATGCCAAAGACGTACCTGCTCGTCCCAACCTCGAACAATATAAGAAACAAGCAAAGGACCTCGTCAAAGTCTTCAAGGTTTTTCGGACTCGCAAGTCCGGCGATCCTGAAGCGATTGAACGAGTCAAGAAATATCATCCGGTTTTGGCTAAGCTGCCAGATTCCGAAATTGCAAACGCGAGGTTTGCTCTGGCCGATGCCCAATTGGTGATCGCACAGGAGCACGGCTTCGAGAGCTGGCCCAAGTTTGCGAAACACATCGAAGCACCGGCCCGTGAGCGGTCGGTCGCCGTACTAGAAAATCCACTGGCGGCGTTCATTGAGGCCGCATGTGTTCCGCGCGACTCCGGACATGCGTCTGGAACACTTGAGCAAGCCGAGGCGATTCTGGCCGCGTATCCCGGCGTTACGACGAGCGATATCCATGCGGCAGCAATTCTGGGCGACGATGCCGGCGTGCGCCGGTTTCTGACCCTCGATCCGCGGAACGCCACGGTGAAGGGTGGTCCTCACGATTGGGATGCGCTCACGCACCTGTGTTTCTCGCAATACCTGCGGCTGGACCACCTGCGGCCGGACGGGTTCGTGCGAGCGGCGAAGGCGCTTCTGGATGCAGGTGCGAGCGCGAATACCGGGTGGATGGAGCAAAATCATCAGCCCAATCCGGAGTGGGAGAGCGCGCTCTATGGCGCCGCCGGAATTGCCCACCACGCGGAGCTGACGCGCTTACTGCTTGAGCGCGGAGCCGAACCGAACGATGAGGAAACGCCGTATCATGCACCGGAAACATACGACAATGCCGCGCTGAAGATACTGGTCGAGAGCGGGAAGCTCAACGGCGAGAGTCTCGGGACGATCCTGCTCCGCAAGACCGACTGGCACGATTATGAGGGAATTAAATGGTTGCTCGAACATGGCGTTGAGCCGAATCGAAGAACCCGATGGGGCAAGACTGCGATTCACAATGCCGTGCTGAGCGACAACCACATCAAAATCATCGAAGCGTTGCTGGAGCATGGCGCCGACCCGACGCTCATTGCAGATCGCCCAAACCGCTCGCAGCTGCCGTCCCCGGGGAAATCGGCTGTGGCGATGGCCGCACGAAGAGGACGACGTGACGTGCTTGAGCTGTTCGAACGGCGAGGCGTTCCCATCGACCTTCACGGTGCTGACGAGCTGATTGCTGCATGTGCGAGAAACGATGAAGCGAGTGTCCGTGCGATTGCCTCGCGCGAGCCTCAGCTCGCCCGCGAAGTGGTGGGAGAGGGAGGCAAGCTGCTTGCCGAGTTCGCAGGCGTCGGAAATACGGACGGCGTTCGGCAACTCCTTGACCTCGGCGTGGACGTCCGAGCGATCTACGAGAATGGCGACGGCTATTTCGATATCGCGAGGAACAGCACGGCGCTGCACGTCGCGGCCTGGAAGGCGTACCCCGCTACGATCAAAGTTCTGATCGAACGCGGAGCGCCAATAGATCTATTGGACGGAAAAGGACGCACACCGTTGATTCTTGCCGTACGTGCTTGCGTGGATTCGTACTGGACAGATAGGAGATCGCCCGAGTCGGTTCAGATGTTGCTCGATGCGGGAGCGTCAGTGAATGGCGTCGAGTTTCCATCGGGGTATCGGGAAGTTGATGAACTGCTGCTGCCTCACATCGCGAAGTTTTGAGCGTCCAGGAAATTCGACAGGAGGGTCGCATGGGGATTGAAATTCGAGGGATGGCGCCGCTACTGCAAGTGTTCGATATGCCTACGTCCATTGCATTCTACCGGGATGTGCTGGGGTTCGAGGTTGTCAGCACTTCGAAGCCTCACGAAGAACGCTTCGATTGGGCACTGCTCAAGCTCAATGGCGTGGAGTTGATGTTGAACACGGCTTATGAAGATGACGCGCGGCCAACCGCTCCTGATCCTGCTCGGATTGCTGCGCACGACGATACCGCGATTTACTTCGGTTGCCCGGACGTGGATGCGGCCTATACTCAGCTCCGTGCGCGCGGCGTTGCTGCGAAGGAGCCCAAGGTGGCGCCCTATGGCATGAAGCAGTTGTACGTTAGCGATCCAGACGGGTATAACCTGTGCTTTCAGTGGTCAGCAACGTAGCAAGTTATATCGCCATCAGTTCTAAGACTACGTCGAGTGGTGCAATCTCTCTGTCCGCCGGAGCCGATACTCAATTCTCCCAAACCGTCACTAGTGGCTCTCCCGCACCGTCGGGGAGCATGACGAATCGTCTCGCTCCCAGCATCAAGTCGTGGATCGGCGCGAGCGGTTCGCGGTCGACAATATTTGGAGCAGCTTCTACCGTTTGAGGGGAAGGGTGCCATCCCATTCTGGGTGCGGAACAAACGCCGTTCCTTTTTTGCCAGTCTCCTCGAGCTATTCCATTCAGGTCCCAGACGACAAGGCCGTTTCGCACCGTGAGCTCGCATACCAGCTTTTGGCGCCCTTCGAGCCGGCCGCCCAAACTGTCCACAAAGCCGAATTTTCCCTTTTCTATTCTGATCACGGAAATGTCGGCTGAATCTCCGACCGAAATATGCCCAAGATCCTCATGCTTGATTTCCTTCGCGGGATTCCACGTGGAGCCATCAACGTCACGATGTCGGCAGACGTAGCTGGCATCAGCCGCGCCGGCAACCAGCGCCCGAATTTGGTCGGGAAACCCAGCGCGGATTGCAATACCAGCCACATATCGGACTGCATCGACATCACTGCGTTCGCTACTCCGGATGCTTTCACTCTGGGGAACGCGGGAAGGAATATCTTGACCGGACCAAGCTACCTGAACACGGATCTTTCCTTATTTAAAGTCTTTCCGCTTCGCGAGCGCATGAAGCTTGAATTTCGCGCCGAGTTTTTCAATGCATTCAATCGGCCTCAGCTGGCCAATCCGGACGCGACGATTGGAGACTCATTCGGCCAGATTCAATCAACCGTCGCCGACAACCGGGAAGTCCAGTTTGGACTGAAATTTGTTTTCTAGGTTCCCCAAAAAAACAAACAACCCCTAACTATCCCTGTTCGGAGAGGCGGACTATCAGCCGCCTCTTCGAACATTGTTGACCGGTTCGCAGAATCACACGGATCTTGACAAGCGCAGTTTGTTGAGGGCAATTAGTGCAGTCTTGAGTCCGGGAGGGAAAACATATGGCCGCTCGAATTTCGAAGCACCCGATCACACGGCGCGATTTGCTCAGGTCCAGCAGCTTGCTCGCTCTGTCCGGCGTAGTACCGGCTCGAACGATTTCGGACGAGGTGTTTTTGTCGGAAGCAGGCTCGCACAATCTTGATGTTGGTCCGAGTATCTACGAATCCATCGGCGTCCGGCCGATCATAAATTGCAAGGGCACCTTCACCATCATCTCCGGCTCGCAAAGCCTTCCGGAAGTGAAGAAGGCTATGGAAGAGGCTTCCAGGCACTACGTCCAGATGGACGAGTTGATGGAAGCTGTTGGCCAGCGCTTGGCGGAGATCACCAAAGCGGAATGGGGAATAGTCACCGCGGGGTGTTCCGCAGCAATTACCAATGCCACGGCTGCATGCATTGCTGGCTCGAATCCCGAACGGATGCAGCGCCTGCCCAACCTGCAAGGGCTCAAGAACGAAATTATCATGGCGAAATATTCCCGCAATGTTTACGACCACGCGGCGCGGATGCTGGGCACGACCATTGTAGAAGTGAATTCCGCCGAAGAACTGGAGCGGGCGTTTAATGCTCGAACTGCAATGGTTCTTATCTTTTCTTCGCCACCGGCGGAGCTGGGGCCGCTAAGCATCGAGAATACTTGCAGGGTTGCAAAGGGCAAGGGAGTGCCGGTGCTCATTGATGCAGCCGCTGAGGTGCTGACCATTCCCAACCACCATTTGCGTCGCGGCGCTACGATGGTGGCTTATAGTGGCGGCAAATGTCTGCGCGGGCCGCAATGCGCCGGGCTACTTTTGGGCCAAAAGGATTACGTTCGCGCAGCCTGGGCGAACAGCGCCCCACACCACGCTTTTGGAAGGTCGCTAAAGGTTGCAAAGGAAGAGATCATGGGCATGCTCGCCGCTGTTGAAATGTGGGCAAAGCGCGATCAGGATGCCGAATGGAAGGCCTGGGAAGCGTGGCTCGCCTACATCAGCGATCGCGTAACAAAAATTCCGGGCGTCACTACCGAATATGTGCAGCCCGTCGATCTGTCTAATCACGCGCCGCAGCTCCGCATCATGTGGGATGCTGCATCTCTGAGGATTACCGGCACGGAAGTTATGAACACGCTGTCCGAACGGAATCCGCGAATCTTCCTGGCGGGCGCCAAAGGACGCAGGCCCGATGAGATGGCGAGTTCCGTGAGCATCATGCCTTACATGATGCAGCCGGAGGATCACAAGATTGTTGCGGAAGCTCTCTACCAATTGCTTAGCAAGCCACCAAATTTCGAAAACCCGGTCATTCCGAGCGGCCAGCCGGAAAATGTTGCCGGCGTTTGGCATGTTCAGATCGAACACCCCCTCGGCACGGCGAGGCATTTGTTCTTCTTGGAGCAAATCGGTAACGTTCTGCAGGGTGTCCACGAGGGAGAAACCATTCGAGGCGAATTGAAAGGAAGCGTTCACGCCGCTAAATTGCAAGTGGCGAGCGTTCATCCAATCGAAGGGACATCGATCGAGTATTCGTTCGCAGGCATTTCCAAGGATGGGACGATGTCCGGAACCGTATCGATGGGAGAATACGGAACTGCGCGGTGGAAAGCGAGCCGCACTAACGAGACCGCGCGGCTTTAACGATTGCGACTTCTTTCTGGCGACCTGCCCGCGGTGCGGAAACCTTGACCGTTCGCTTTCGTCTCCAATTGCAAAAGCGCCAGCGGCGAATATTCGGACGCGTTTAGGACGTTTACGGCGCTCGTCGGAATCAGAGCCGCATTCGGAAACGGTCCGCGCAGTGCCTTGACCCGTTTTGATCCACCAAAACTTCCACCAGGCAACCTTTTGGCGGCGGAAGCACCTTCACCAAAAGCGACGGCTCTGCTTGCAAAGCGAGCGGCTGTTCTACGGTAGGCAATTGTTCTTAGGACGGATACGGCAGGTGTCGCCTTCCTGTTTGCCGTTTTTAAAATCATCGTTTAAGCAATTCGAACAATTCCGCGCGAGAACTTTCTCGACATCGAGACAAAGAATCTTTAGCATTCCGTCATTCAAGAGCCTTGTTTTGCGATGAATTTTCAGAACGAGGAAGGGACCTAGTGGATTCGCACAATTCCAATTCGGTGCAAGCGCCGGAGATGAACCGCGAGTCGCTGCAAGTTACAGCGATTGCCGTTTCTTGTGCTGTTTTGCATCGTAGGCATGGCTCTTTGTGGGCTTCCGTTCTACTACGACTTTATGGTGCAGCAATTTGGCTGGACGCGGGCGCAGGTAACCTCCGGCAATGCATTGAGCAAATTGGTGGTTGGTCCGGTCTTCGGATTCATTGCCGGTTGGGTCGTAGATCGTTTCGGGCCGCGCAGGCTCATGATGACGGGAGTTTTGATGGCTGGGTTCGCGCTGGTGGGGCTGGGTAGCATTTCTAGCCTGGGAATGTTTTATTTTTTCTATATGTTGGATGCACTCGGCTACGTCTGCGGGGGGCCACTGAGGAATCAAGTGCTGTTGTCGCGCCGTTTTGACAAGGCACGGGGCAAGGCGATGGGTTTCGCATATTTAGGAATCGGGCTGGGCGGCGCGGCAGCGCCGTGGATTTCGCACGCGCTCGTGCAGCATTTTGGCTGGCAAGCGGCGCTCCGGACGATGGGTCTATTGGTAGTTGTAATTGCTCTTCCAGCCGCTTCT
>Ga0207646_10001800_pt1 | contig 25920 bp, 21 predicted proteins | sample KBSK5502metaG_FD_184343 | JGI IMG/M metagenome (GOLD analysis project Ga0207646, IMG submission 184343) | Corn, switchgrass and miscanthus rhizosphere microbial communities from Kellogg Biological Station, Michigan, USA - KBS K5-50-2 metaG... | ecosystem: Host-associated > Plants > Roots >...
CCAGACGATCCAATTCGTCCAGCAACTCTCGATCGTACTCGCTTACCGTATCGACGATACACGCCAGTACGGGCTGGATTGCTTCGGCGCCGCCGCCGAGGAGGCCGTCGATCACATCTTCGCGAATGCCGTGCTCAAATTCTTCCCGAGAGACCGCAGCCGAGTACAAAAAGGCGCGCCCGTCTTTGCGTCGATCGAGCAGTTGTTTGCGGAAGAGACGATCGAGCGTCGTCATCAAGGTCGTGTAGGCAATGCCTTCCCCAAAGGCCAGGTAGATATCGCGCACCGTGACTTCGCCGCGCTGCCAGGTTTCGTCCAGCACCCGGCGCTCGAGTTTACCGAGCGCGAGCGATGCGACTTCGCTGGGCCGGCGAAATCCACGCAGCAGGAATCGAGGGGCTTTCATCTCGACGGGCATTTTGTGCGTCGCAGATGGCGATGTCAACAGAAGATTTGCGGGGGTGAGACTCGGCAACTAATTTAGAAGATATCGTGGAGTCAGAACCGCCTGCGGTAGCGGGCGGTTGATCTTTACTACCGATGCTTTGCGCCTTAAGAGATCAACCGCCCGCTACCGCAGACGGTTCCGACTTCTTTAGTCCACGAACTGCACGTCAACCTCATGAGGAATGATGCCGCGCTCGTGACCTTCGGCGAGCAGGCGCCGCACGGCCTCGCGGCCGCGGTCCCCGTAATCCAAGGTCAAATCGTTTACCCACATGGCGACAAATCGATCCGCCACGGCGGGATCCATGTCGCGCGCAAACTGCATAGCGTACTGCAAGGCGTCTTCACGATGGTCGAGTGAATACTGGATGCTCTCTTTCAGCAAAGCTGATACCTCACTGATAGTTTCGGTACCGAGCGCGCGACGAATGACATTGCCACCCATCGGCAAAGGCAGGCCGCCCGTGTGTTCATGCCACCATTCGCCGAGGTCGAGGACTTTATGCAGGCCCAGGTTGTGATAAAAGAGCTGGCCTTCATGGATCAGCAAACCTGCGTCACAACGCCGTTCCGTCACTTCTTCGATGATTTGATCAAACGGCACCACCTTGTATTTGAAGTCCGGAGTGAAAATGCTGAGCGCCAGAAAGGCGCTGGTCAGCGTGCCGGGCACGGCTACAGTCAGGTCTGACAAATCAGACGGAGCGAGTTCTTCGTTCGCGACGACGATTGGACCATAGTTGTCGCCAATCGAAGCTCCATGCGGCAGCAGGGCGTATTTGTCGGCGACGTAAGCGTAAGCATGAAAGCTGATCGCGGTCACGTCATAGGTGCCTTTGCGCGCTTCTTCGTTAAGGGTCTGGATGTCCTGGAGGACGTGTTCGAATTCAAGTCCGCCGGTTTCGATCTTGTTCGTCGCCAGTGCATAGAACATGAACGCATCGTCGGAGTCCGGCGAGTGGGCCAGAGAAATAGTTTGTTGTTTAGTTGCTGCGGTTGTCATTGGTCTAATAAAAATTGCTTAGTTTGGAAACTTACCGGTGTTGCTTCCGGGGAACGCTTTTCGAAAGAGTGCCAGTAGTTGCCTGCCCTTTCTATCACCAGCACCGAACTGCTGAGGCTTCTCAATGCGTGGCGTAAGAAAATAAATGTCATTACACGCCCAGCAGATCGTGGCATACGCCAGCAGCTTATCCTGAGCGAAGAACTTAATGGCGTAGGGAGGGAAGTGACATACCGGATAACCGGGCAGATAAGTCTGATCTCTCCAACGCGTCGCAGCCGACTGAGCTTCGGCGCCGGTCAGCACCTTCGTAGCCAGGATTTCGCCTCTCCACAGTTCACCCTCAAGCTTCAGATGCATTAGCTCGACACGATCAACCCTGGGCAAGTTTCGGGTATAAGGCCGCGCCTCTTTCAAGCCATGGAAGGGGCTTGTTTGTGCACTGACTCCGGCAGCGAACAAAAGAATCAGCGTCAGAATAAACCCGGGAACGCGCCCTGACTTCATCTACGCAACCACCCCTTCCCGCCGGACACGATTGTAAACAGTGTCACGCTCGACAGCTTCAAAACCAGCCTCTTCAATCAATCCGATGAGCTCAGGCCGCGTCATCTTCACTTCGTTATTTGATTCGACTGAGTAACTTTCAGTCAGCTCGCCGCCTTCCGTGATCGTGCCGTCTACGTCATTGGCGCCAAAATGCAGAGCCACTTGCGCCAGGCGTTTGCCGAGCATGACCCAGTACGCTTTGATGTGCGCAAAGTTGTCGAGCATCAGGCGCGACACGGCCATCGTTTTCAACGAATCAATGCCGGAAGGCCCGGGCAAATGCGCCATCTGCGTCTCGGGCGGATAAAAGGCCAACGGAATGAAACATTGAAAGCCACCGGACTTGTCCTGCTGCTCGCGCAGTTGCACCAGATGATCGACGCGATCCTCGATCGATTCAATATGGCCGTAGAGCATCGTGGCGTTGGTTTTCAAGCCGGCGGCGTGAACTTTTCCGGCGAGCTCCAGCCATCTGAAGGCGTCGCATTTGTGCGCGCAAATCATTGAACGCGTCGGCTCGCGAAAAATCTCGGCGCCGCCACCGGGACACGAATCCAGACCCGCCTCGATCAACTGCTGCATCACGTCTTCGTCTTTCATCTTGTAGAAATGGGCGAAGTGATCCAGCTCAACCATCGTAAACGCTTTCAGATGAAGCTGCGGATACTGTTCCTTCAAAGCCGAAAGCAGATCGGTGAAATAACTGAATGGCAATTTCGTGTTCAGACCACCGGTGATGTGCAGCTCAGTTGCGCCTTCACCCACCGCCTGGCCGGCGATGCGCAAACTGTCTTCGATGTTGTGCGTGTAGGCATCGGGCTGGCGCGGGGTGCGAAAGAAACCGCAGAACTTACAATCGACGTAACAAACGTTGGTTGGATTAAAGTGGCGGTTGACGTTGAAATAGGTCGTGCGGCCATGCTTTCGTCTGCGCACCGTGTCGGCAAGCTTGCCTAACGCGTTCAAGTCATCGGTGCCAAAGAGCGTCACGCCGTCCGCGAAAGAAAGGCGTTCGCCACTTTCGACCTTAGCGGTAATTCCATTCAGTTGATCGTCGTGTGAAAATCCCATAGTCCGAGTCAGTAGTTAAGTTTCCAGAGCATTGCGCCGCCGAAAGTCAAAAACAGAATCACACTTAAGAATGCATTGGTCGTAAAGAACGCGGAATTCAGCCGGCTCAAATCGTCGGCCCGCACCAGCGTGTGCTGGTAAACCAGCAAGGCGCCGGTGGCGATCACGCCTGCGAGTGTCAGCATTCCCAGGTTCGCCAGGAAGTATAGCGCAAGCAGCGCTGCGAATGCTCCCACATGCAGCAAGCGAGAGATCCAGAGCGAGCGAGCTATGCCAAATCGCGCCGGGATTGAGTACAAGCCTTCGCGCCGATCGAAATCGTAATCCTGACAAGCGTAAAGCACGTCGAAACCCGCGGTCCAAAGCATCACAACTAAAGAAAGCAAGAGGGGCACAGGACTGTCGATCGCCCCACGCACCGCAATCCAGGCCCCCGTCGGCGCGATCGACAGGCACCAGCCAAGCACCAGGTGTGACAGCGCAGTCCAGCGTTTGGTGTAAGAGTAGAGAACGATACTGGCCAGCGCGATCGGTGAGAGCCAGAGCGTCAAACGATTCAACATCGCTGCCGCTAACAGGAAAAGCCCCGCGGCAACGATCGTAAATATCCAAACGAACACGACCGACAGCGTGCCCGCGGGAATTGCGCGCGTTTTGGTGCGTTCGTTGCGCGCGTCGTAGTCCTTGTCGGCCAGACGATTAAAGGCCATCGCGGTCGAACGCGCGCCCAACATCGCCAGGGTTATCCAGACAATTTGCACAGCGGTCGGCAGGCCGCGCGCAGCCAGGATCGCACCCAGAAGCGCAAACGGAAGCGCGAACAACGTGTGCTCGATCTTGATCATCTCGAGCGTGGTACGAATGTTTCGGGTAATGCTGACCATTTGAAGGTGACTATTAGGAAACTTCTCTTAGAGGCTGATCTTACGTTTGGCCAGCCGCAATCGCAAGGCAACTGCAAGGCAACTGTGGCGGTCGTAAGAATCTGATTTAGTTGGGGTGGAAACGCGATGCTAGAATTGACCGGAGCATCAGGATCATCCGGGTCGATTGATCTCTATCGATCTCTATGGACAGAAAACGGCAGAAGGTAAAGCGGCAGAAGCGGGCTTCGCACAAGAGCACTCGGTTGAGTCGCTTCGCGCTATCTCTTCGTCGCGAGTGGAAGGAACTCGGACTTCCCGAAGCCAACGAAACTGTGGTGGTCGCCGTGTCGGGCGGTGCGGACTCAGTTGCGTTGCTGCTTGGGCTCGACGAATTGATCAAATCGGGGAGACTGAAACTTGAGCTGCTTGTGGGTCATCTTGATCACAAATTAAGAGGAGAGCTGAGCAAGGCAGATGCCCTTTGGGTTGCCAAATTGGCAAAGCAACTAGGTCACGCGAACGTCGCCGGCAGCAGTGACGTGAAGAAGCGAGCCGCCGCGAAGGGCGACAATCTTGAGCAAGCCGCGCGCCGCGTGCGATATGAATTCCTGACCAGGACAGCCAGGAGCCGAAAAGCAAAGATCATCCTGACCGGGCATACGATGGATGATCAGGCTGAAACGGTGCTGCTGAACTTACTGCGCGGGAGTGGTGCTGATGGCCTGGGCGGAATTGTGCCGGTGCGACCGGTTGCAGACGGAAGCGATACTCTGCTGGCGCGGCCGCTGATCCAATGGGCGCGGCGTCGAGATACCGAAGAGTACTGTGCACTGCGCGAGATCGAGTTTCGCGTCGACGAAATGAACGAGGATGAAAGTTTCGCCCGGGTGCGGGTGCGACGAGAGCTACTGCCTCTTCTCGAGACCTTCAACCCAAAGATGGTTCAAGGGTTGACTGGGACAGCCGAATTATTGCGCGAAGATAGCGTGGCCTTAGAGTCGGCGGCGGCGCGACTTCTTGAACTGGCTTCGGATAACGGGGAAGCTGCCGCTGATGGAAAGGCAAAGCATGCGGTTTTGCGGCTGGATTTGCTCGCGATGGCGCATCCGGCGCTACGGCGGCGGGCCTTTCGGCAGTGGCTCAGCCAGTGTCGTGGCGATTTAAGAAGACTTGAACGTGTGCATATTAGGGCTATTGAGAGTTTACTGTTAGGAGACCACGGCGGGCGCGCTATTGAACTACCCGGAGGCGCAAAGGTTTCTCGAAGGGGCGGATTGATACAATTTCACCCGTGAGAACCAGTTTCGGGATGGCTTTTAAGCAAACCTTGACGGGACGCCCGTCGTACTATCAAGGCGCCGAAGGCACCGGAGCCACGCTGTCTGGCATCTTACGCACTGGCCGGCTGCTAGCCATAAATAGCGGAGGCCGGAAGAGCCCGACCGGCTTACATGAACCGCCGATTTAGGGTATGATCGGTCACGGAGGAAGTTAACGCTTTGAGCTCGACTGCAAGACAAATCATTTTTTGGCTGCTAATCATCGCCGGCGCGTTGTTGATTTACAAGCTGGTGAATCCTGGCAGCAAGAACACTCAAAACATCGATCTTACTCAGCTCGATCAGAAAATTCTGAATAACGAGTTGAAGCAGTTGACGGTTAAGCAGACGGAAACCGTCGCGATCGATCGCAACAGTGGCGTGGAATACCACGTTCAGCTGACTAACGAAACCGCCAAGAACGATCTGCTCAAGTCGGCAAAAGAAATCGTTAACGGGAAACCGCGCGTCGACAAAGTAGATGACGAATCAGGAAGCAGCAGCTATCTCTGGCCGGCGCTCTATTATTTGCTGCCGTTCGTGCTGATCTTCGGTTTCTGGATTTTCATGTTGCGCCAGATGCAGTCAGGCGGCAACAAGGCCCTAAGTTTCGGCAAGTCGCGCGCAAAGCTGCTCAGCAATCAGCAGAAGCGCGTCACTTTCAAGGACGTCGCCGGCGTTGAGGAAGCCAAGGAAGAGCTGCAAGAGATTATTGAGTTCCTGAAAGAACCGCAGAAGTTTCAAAAGCTCGGCGGCCGCATCCCCAAGGGCGTGCTGATGATGGGCCCGCCGGGAACAGGCAAGACTCTGCTGGCGAGGGCGATTGCGGGCGAAGCTAATGTGCCTTTCTTTTCGATATCCGGTTCGGATTTCGTCGAGATGTTCGTCGGCGTCGGCGCATCACGTGTGCGCGACCTGTTTGAACAAGGCAAGAAGAACGCACCCTGCATAATCTTCATCGATGAGATCGATGCCGTCGGACGCCACCGTGGTGCCGGTCTCGGCGGCGGACACGACGAACGCGAACAGACACTAAATCAGCTCCTGGTTGAGATGGACGGGTTTGAATCGAACGACGGTGTGATCCTGATCGCTTCGACGAACCGGCCTGACGTTTTGGATCCGGCCCTGCTTCGTCCCGGCCGTTTTGATCGGCGGGTCGTTGTATCTCGTCCTGACGTGCGTGGCCGCGAGGGGATTCTCAAGGTTCACACCCGCAAGATTCCGCTGGGCGAAGACGTTGACATAAGCGTGATCGCCCGCGGCACTCCGGGATTCACCGGTGCTGACCTGGCGAACCTGGTTAACGAAGCGGCACTGAACGCGGCGCGTTATAACAAGAAGGTAGTGGCGATGCCGGACTTTGAATTAGCTAAAGACAAAGTCCTGATGGGCGCCGAGCGCAAGAGCATGGTCATCTCGAATGAAGAGAAGCGCGTCACTGCTTATCACGAAGCCGGTCACACTTTGGTTGGATTGAAAGTGCCGAACGCCGATCCGGTGCACAAGGTCACAATTATTCCGCGCGGCATGGCCCTCGGTGTGACGCAGCAACTGCCTGAAGGCGATCGCCACAACTATACAAAGGATTACCTGCTCGGTCAGATTTCGATTCTGATGGGCGGGCGGATTGCGGAAGAAACATTCCTGGGCAGCATCACTACCGGCGCCTCGAACGATATCGAAAAGGCCACAGAATTAGCTCGCGCAATGGTGTGCGAGTACGGCATGTCCGAACTCGGGCCGCTGACCTTTGGTAAGAAGGAAGAGCAAATCTTTCTCGGCCGCGAGATCGCGCAGCATCGCGACTATTCGGAAGAAACTTCGATTCGCATCGATTCGGAAGTGCGCAAGATCGTGACCGAGCAATACGAGCGGGCACGAAAGATTCTCGAAGAGAATCGCGACACAATGGTTCGTCTGGCGGAGACTTTGTTAGAGCACGAATCGCTCGATGGCGTGCAGATTCGTCGCATCGTCGCCGGCTTGTCGTTGGATGACACCGAAGCACCGGCAACAACCGCCGGCAATGACGAACAGCCGCAAGTGATGGAACCCAGTGCGCGGCCGCTTAAACCGATCCTGCCGCCGATTACCGGTGGCACACCGGCGCCGGCGTAATTACGCGCTGCGTTGGTGACGCGGGCAGTAGCCCGACGTGAGGGAGGGCGTGTCAGAATCCCGACGTGTCGGGATAGCGACCGAATCCAGGGCTCAATCAAGGAGTAAGGCGAGAGTATTAACTCTCGCCTTTTTTGTTCTTTGCGACCGCTTCACGGTTGGTTCTCAGGGACTTGGAAGCGCCAATTCAGCCAGGATACTCTGCATGTCCTGGCTATTCGACTTGGGAAATACTACGCGGCCGCCGGTCTCCTTGGTGAGTTTAGTAAGAAAGTTGACGGCTTTCGATCGCTTGCCTCCCAATTCCTCAACCAGGCCCACGGCGTAAACGCGGATGTGGGACTCTTTCAGCTTCTGAATCAATTGCTTCTCGCCCACGTTGCTGGTTCTGTCTTCGCCATCAGTAACCAGGATAATCACGCGCTCTGATGCGACTCCATCGGTCGCGTCCGGCGCGAACGAGTCAGCAATGACCGCGACCGCGTCCCGCAAAGTCGTCTGTCCGCCGATTATGTAAAGGTTATCGATCGCTTGCTGAAGCTGTCTCAGATCCTGGCTTTGTTTAAGGCGCGGTTGTACGATCACGTCCATGCTGCGTTCGCTGCCCTGCGAAGTGAAATCGAAAATCGAAACGGGTCCGTGTTCGTGAATTTGCTGCACTACGGCTCTGCCAATACCGACGACCTGTTCGAACTGCGATCGCATTGAGCCAGAGTCATCGAGAAAAAGTGCGTAATTGATCTTCTTCTTATCCTGGGCGACACAGAGAGCAGTAAGCGACAGCAACACCAGCAACACTGGAAAGCATCGAAATACTCTTGGAAGCAAGATCATGGTTTCGTTTGGTTCTGGAGTATGATACGCGGCGATTTCCGAATCCTCCAGTTGTGCGAACAGCGCCAAGGGGCCGTCGCATGATGACTTCGCGGACGGTTCGAACTGACCATGAGTGAAACAGCAGACGTCGTCATCATCGGCAGCGGCATTGTCGGATCGAGTGTCGCCTATCATCTGGCTCGGGCGGGCTGCAGCAACGTGCTGGTTTTGGAGCGAGAGGCGCATCAGGGCAAAGGCTCGACCGGAAAGAGCATGGGCGGCGTGCGCGCCCAGTTTTCTACGCCGGTAAATATTCAGATGTCGCGGTACTCGATCGACTTCTTTTCAAAGTTCGATGAAGTCGTCGGCCACCCGGCGGACTATCGCGCGCACGGCTATCTCTTCTGTGCTACCAATGAAAACCATCTGGCTTATTTGAAAGCTAATCGCGAGCGGCAGCACGCGCTGGGGGTGACCAACGTCGAATGGGTTGCGCCGGAAGAAATAGCGAAGATGGTGCCGCAGCTGCGGACGGACGACATTCTCGGCGGCACGTTCTGTCCGACGGACGGCTTCGTCGATCCGCACAGCGTGATGATGGGATTCATGCTCAACGCGCGCGAACGCGGCGCGCGTCTGTGGTTGGATACACAAGTTACGGGAATTGATTTGGAGTGCGGCGGCTCGACGCCGCTTTCTTCGACCGGCGACACCAGCGATCGCAATAACAAAGCGCCGTCAAGCCGGCGCACTCCAAAAGAAGGCGCGCGTATCACCGGCGTAAAGACTTCTCGCGGCTTCATCTCAACCCGCGTGGTCGTCAACGCCGCCGGCCCCTGGGCCGCGCAAGTCGCAAAGATGGCCGGCGCCGAGTTGCCGGTCGAGCCTCTGCGGCGTCAACTCGTTCCCACCGAACCTTTCGATCAATTACCTAAGCGCTTTCCCATGGTCATCGACATGTCGACCGGCTTTCATTTTCGCCGTGAAGGGAAGGGAATCCTGCTGGCGTGGAACGACCCCGAGGAAACTCCCGGCTTCAAAACTGATTTCGACACAGGCTTCGTGGAAAAGATTCTGACGCGCGCTGCTTCGCGTGTACCGGTGCTCGCCGAAGCCGAAGTGAATCCGCGCCGCGCCTGGGCCGGGCTGTACGAGATGACTCCCGATCATCACGCGATAATTGGTCAGTCCCCGAATGTGAACGGACTGTATTTCGTCAACGGTTTCAGCGGCCATGGCGTCATGCACTCACCCGCCTCAGGCCGCATCACAGCCGATTTGATCCTGCAAGGTAAATCCGATTTGATTGACGCTTTAGAACTCAGCGTCGAGCGATTCAAGGAAGGGAAGTTGTTGGAGGAGACAGCGGTACTTTGAGTCTTCGGGAGCGAGTTAATTAACCAACTCAACCGACTCTAGCTTTCAGATCCGCCCCAGAGATTACGGCAGTCCAGAACTTGTACCCATGACTGACCGCATAGGATCTGACTTAACGATTTGCATGAATTGTTGATGCTATGAGTCATCGTTTCCGAACTTGCTGTCGACATGAATCCCTAACAATTCCTGCGCGTAACTCACCGCCTCGCCTTTATGACCTTTTTGCAAAACGGCGTTGCCCGCTTTGACTTCAGAGAGTGATGGCGCGGCAACATAGGCTATGGGTACGGGCGTGATGGGTATGACGTTGTCAGGCATGCAAGGTTCTCGGGTTATTTGATCAAGCGGTCTTTACGATAGCAGATCGAGAACAGTGCCTGCTTTAGCGAGCCAGCTCGCCGGCGCCGAAATCGGACGTTCGATGAAACGCTCCCATGCTGAAATCCATTTTCGACGCGACCGGCGCGCGATTAGGACAAACTTCCGCCCAGCGCGGTGAATCGAGACGTCCCTATAGTGCGGATCTTTTCTGGAGTCTGCGGCGTACCGTCACCCGATCCCGGAAACACGATCGTAATGACGTCGGCATCGATCGCCTCGTCGTGTAACTTTCCGCCACGAATGGTTTCGTGGCCCAGTGAACGATGCAAGGCAATCGATCCTTCGCCCAGCTTCTTGGGCGGTCCGTGGTCGGCAAAAACGGCAAACTCGAGCCGGTCACCGAAAATGACGGCCGCGACGTCGCCAAGGCGGAACCCCTGCTGTTCGCCAAAACTTCCCGGCATAACGAAAAAGGGCACAGCGTCCGAGTCGACGGGCTTGCCGTTCGGTTGGTGCAGCGAGGTGTCGGACTGTCCGGTCGCATCTTGAACGGCAAAGCGAGATCCGTCAGTGTCGAGGTCAAGCAGCGAGTCATAGTAAAGCTCTCCGCCCTCGAGCTTGAATACAGCCTTGCCGCCTTTTTTGAACGAATGCTCAAGCCTCATAGCGCGCTTCAACGCATCCACAATTTCCCCGAGGCGTGAAAGTGAAGCTGAGGGTGGATGATATTCCGGCATCTTGTCTCTCCCCGTTTTTGATTTAGCTTACGTTGCCTTGGGTTTTAGAATCTCCTCGAGGATATTTGCCAGGAGCGCTTTCCTCTTTTCCTCTAACGCCGGCCGCTGAGGATCAGTGGCTGAAAGACCTTCAAGTTTCTTATCGATCTGATCGATCTGCTTGCGAAAAGTCAGATCGTTATACAGTTTGATGGCGTCGATTACGGTATCCAATGGCAGTTGCTGACCGTCCTTGATGCCGAAAAAACGCGATAAGACAGCCGCACTCGCCGCCGTCGGCGCGAAGGACGCGAGGTTTTCATCGGACGCGCCATCGACACTGATCACCACGTAAGGCATGTCGCCCAGATATTCTTCTCCATTTTTGTCCACGACTTTACCAGTGTCGTTGACGTGGTAATTTTTTCGGAAGTTCTTATCTATCGCGTCCACGTTTTGCGTAGTAATCAACGCAAAACCCGGCGGCATAGGAGCACTACCGGCCAGAGCTATGTCGATCGGATCCGAGGAATCAAAAACCGGCTTGCCGTCAAAGATTGACTCTCCGGCTTGCCCAACCAACTTCGCGAGCATTCCCGCGGCGAGTAGGTAGACGCTGTGCACTTGGAAAATCGGTATGCCCGCGGCGGAATTAAAGATGTCACCAACTTGATTAAAGACTTCTTGTGGGAATGTATCAAACACAATGGTTATGTCCATCGTGAGCGATCGTTCGAGCAGCGCCGGTGAATGAAATATGTACGGCGTTCCGTTCTTGCTTGCCTGCGGTCGCTGCAACCTGCTCTTTGCCGGCACCTTGTTTTGTAGAAAATTGTGGGCGCGCGGCTTGGCACCAAACGCAGCGATGCTCTTCACTGCAGACGTAATAAGCATGTCCTTGCCATCGCCACCCAGTATTCCGCCTCTTGGGTACTTGCCCGTATAGACCTCTCTAACCATTATGGTTAAAGGACGTCCGAGTCCGATTGGGGTCCAAGCGACTGCCTGGGGCCCATCGCCGGGAGGAACGAACGCCATGACGGCGGTGTCTGAGTTCAGTTGTCCTGAATCAAAACTGAGTGCCGTTGGTTCGTTACCTGAGGACATGTCTGTATAGAATTTTGAAATTTGCTGCGACAAATGAGGATTGTCAGCAATTTCATCAGCAGCGACAATGGCATCTCCGTGGGCATAATAGAGCATGTGGTTCTCCTTCGGGGTTAGGGTTAGTTAGCAAGGCTGGTCTGGGAGGACGCGTGAATTGTTGCAGTCTCTGAGAACCAGTCGCTGTCTTACGGCGAATACGGATTGAAAACGCGACAGATAAATACCTCACTTCTCATCCTCCGTCAATAGCGTTTGCGCAGATTCATGCAGTTCTGAAGAAACCTTTGATGGCTCACAGCTTAACCGCGGGAATTCCAATTGAGATTTCCTTCTAATAGTTCTAAGCTGTGACGCACCAACGAAGGAGGAATTATGCTGAGTGTTTCATTCAAGCTCGCGATGAATGTTGCCCTGATAGCTTGCTCTGCGGCGTGGCACGGCGGCACCCACGCGAAGGCGGCAGGCAAAGTAAACGAATCACTAATCGTTTCCACCGAGTGGCTGGCGAAACACCTCAACGATGAGTCGCTGGTTCTGCTACACGTCGGAGAGAAACCTGAGTATGTCGCCGGACACATTGCCGGCGCGCAATTCATCTCGACGGCTGACATTTCCACGCCGCGTGGTCAGGGCCTGGCGCTTGAGTTGCCGCCGGTCGATCAACTGAAAGCGGCGTTTGAAAAGTTTGGCGTGACCGACAAGTCGCGAATCGTGGTTTACTTTGGCAAAGACTGGGTGACGCCGACTGCGCGAGTCTTCATGACGCTCGACTATTTGGGGCTCGGCGATCGCACATCGATTCTTGATGGCGGTTTGCCGGCGTGGCGCGCCGAGGGCCGGGCAGTAACCGCTGACGTGCAGCCCCCAAAAGCCGGGCACTTCACACCGCGACCCAACACTAAACTAGTAGTTGATGCCGCCTGGGTGAGCGCAAATCTGAACAAGCCGGGTGTGGCGATTCTGGATGCGCGGGCCTCGAAATTCTACACCGGCGCCGAAGCGGGACAGATGCCGCGCGCCGGTCATATTCCCAGCGCGAAGAGTATTCCGTTCGACAATGTGGTCGAAGAGAATAATAAGTTCAAAAGCGTCTCAGTGTTGCGCGAAATCTTCAATACAGCGGGAGTGAAGCCCGGAGATAGCGTTGCGACTTATTGCCACATCGGGCAACAGGCCAGTCTGCTTTACTTCGTCGCGCGTTACCTTGGCTATGAAGCGCATCTTTACGACGGTTCGTTTCAGGACTGGAGCCAAAGGCCGGAGTTGCCGGTGGAGAAATCTGAAAGCTTAAGGCCGGCAGCCAAGCCGTAGCAGGCAGTCGATTGCGTTCTACCATTCCAGGCGTGGTCCGGATCTCGCAACGCTTCTCCATGAAGCTCAGACGCTGCGTCACAAAGGACGGTCTATTATTCTTGGGTTATCTACGAGGTGACGACGGAATACCTCCTCAGTTCCGAGGTTGTCGGGAGTCGCATGTCGGTCGTTGACTCATCGTCGTTTTCCCACATCTCGTTCCACCACGAAAACCCACGTAACGCTCGGTAGGGTTTGTTTTCAATCATTTGCCGGCGAAGCCGATTCTTCTTCTGGAGTTCGGCGCAACTGTTGGCCACCAAACGCCGGCGCTAATCCTCAATGCAGACCTGATGTCTGGGCCGATGCCGCGCTGCCAAAGCCACCCATCCGGCCGAGTTTCTCCGGATTAATTTGGCGTAGCACGTTCTTGGTTTCATGCTTGGGATCGGGCTTCATCTTGCGAACCGCTCCCCGCTCTTGGTGGTATTTAGTAGTTGAATCGGGCCCTTCAAGGTTGAAACGGGGATTATTTGGATCGACTCCATCGACATTTGGCAAGGCGCCGAAGAAGTGATCGAAAGAACGATTCTCGAGCATCAGAACAATGATGTGTTGAATGGAATCACTCATAAGACGTAAACAACTGTCAGTTAATCCAGCGAAAACTAGGTGGCCGCTCTAACCGAAATTGGCCCGGGGTGAATCGGGTTACCATCGACGTCCTCGGGCTGACCCCAGAGCAGGAGTGGTTCTCCCTGCCCACCAACTTTTACGCCGATGGGCTCCACTTTCATCTCATTTCCGCTAATAGTAACGATCAGGAAGTGGCCTCGGTCGTTACCTCCCCAACTATGCAAGAAACCATCGGTGTGTTTCTCTGGCTCCTTTTCTCGAAAGCCACCTGCGCCGCCAGAGATGAAACACCGGACCCTGGAGCCTTTCGTTGGGCTATCAATGCATTGGAAGTTGTGTTCATGGCCAGAGAAGAAAGCGCGAATACGGTTTTTCTCGCAAAGAGGAAGGACCCCCAGTCTCAGGCGTGTTTCATCCTCGTCATGCCGCGGCCCCTTGCAGTAAGGCGGATGATGCGAGAAAGGAATACGCCACCGAGGGGCGCCCAGCGGAGTAGTAAGAGTATGTTGGACCCAATCTTTGTGGTGAGCGTGTTCGAACAGGCGTTTGCTGAACGTTGACTCCTTTGAAGTGTCGAGACATATGAATTCGATGTCGGCCCCGAACTTCAGTCGATAAAAGAGTCCCGGCGTAATCGAAGCTTCGCGTCCGGGTGGTAACTGGTCCTTAAAACGAGGGAGGACGAGCAGGTTGTCGTACAGGGTGCGCCGATCTGACTGCTTCTCGCCCAGAAAAACTCCTTCGAAGAAGCCTTCTTTGGTGTCGTGGTTTCCCACGCAGGGATAGAAGGGAACGCGATCGATTATGGTGCGATAAGGTTGGAAGAAGGTTGTCAGCCACTCGGAGTCCAAAGCCCCGCTGCCTCCACTAGCTCGGTTGTAGACTGTGTCACCGACCATTAGCACCAGCCGAACGTCGCGTTCTTCGATGAGGCGCTCCAACGCAAGGGCGACGCTTGCTTGCATTGTATCTCCCGTGCCCATGTCGCCAATTACCGCGAAGGTCAGATCTTCATGCGCGGTGGGTTCTGGAAATGTCCGGAATCTGCACGCGTACCTATCCTGCGTCTCTTTCATTTCCTTAATGGGCTCTTTGGAGTCATGGTAGGGGTAAGACCAGAGGTGCCCTTCGGCCCACACGCGCGGAGGTCCGCCGGCCTCTGGCACGAGGACCCGATACGTGTACTCGGTATTGGGTGTGAGGCCGTTGACCCAGGCGAACGTCTGACTTGTAGAAAGGCTCTGGACGATCGTGCCCGTGCTGTCGATTACCTCCACCGTGACCGGGCCATAGCTTTCGCAGTTCACCCCGATCGACGTGTGCCGATTATGCTCATCCTCAAGTGTGAGAATATCCTTATCGGCCACAAGTGCCCATTTCGGCGTGAAGAAGAATTTTCCCCAGGCAAGAAGCACAGCATCATGAGTGACGTCTCCCAAGTAGATGTACTCTTCCTCGTAGTGGTCTTTCACTTCACGCATATGCATCCTCCAGGACGATTCTAATTTATTTCAAAGCACACAGGTTTGCACGGGGTGTTCGCGGATTTCCTGTTAAAATGTTAATTGAGCGGATTCATCCGCAATTTCACAACAACCGGTACTCGGTATCTCCGTTCTTCTGAAACCTTCACCAGTATCTCGTGGATGTTGTAAGGATGTGGCTCCTCTCCGGACAGCTTCTGGTCCAGATGAGAACCCACTAGCGCCAACCGGTGCTGAAGAACTCCTGATGAGCTCATCAGACGTACCGGTCGCAGGACGCTAAACCATGCTTATGGTGTTATTAAGCCGCGACGGCAACGTAGTTTGCTACTGAGACGCGCGGACTCTATCACGATGTCTTCGGGAAAGACAATCTTTTTTCGTTGAGGAATGACCAGTCTGTTGGAGATCTTGTTGGGTGCCGAAGCGGTGCTCTGCCTTGACTACTGGTGTTCAGAGCACCGACTTAGGTCGGGTTTTTATTCGGCGAGAGAGAACCCAATCAAAGTTGACGCTCTAAACACGTTCAGGTTGAGAGCGACACCAATTCGACGGCCAACTTGCTTCCTGAATGCGAGTGCGAGAATATCTCTCACCACCAACATCGCTTTGCGGAATCTGACCGTCTGTGAGGTTTCATGGAACGTAGAACTACATCCTGGTTTAGTCCGAACCTGAACATGGAAATGCCGCTGGTTGCCTATGGCCAGGCGGGCCAGACCCTCTTGATGCTTCCAACCGCGGCCGCGGATTATCTGGAATACGAACGCTTCTATCTGGTCGATGCCATCAAGCCTTTTATTGAATCCGGTCGGATTCGCGCTTATTCAATCAACAGCGTCAATCGCTACAGTCTGCTTAACGAGCAGATGCCCCCGAATCTGAAAGCAGAATTACTGACTAAATATGATCGATACATCACGGACGAAGTGCTGCCTCTGATCCGGAACGAGAACGGAGATGACGCGAGGCCGTTGACGACCGGAGCGAGTCTCGGCGCGTTCCTCGCGGCTAACGAGTACTTCAAACATCCCGATTTATTTCGCGGCGTGATCGCGATGAGTGGCAGTTACGACATTCGCTCTTACCTGAACGGTTACTATGACGACAACGTCTACTTCAATAACCCCGCCGACTACTTGTCAAAACTGGACGACGATCATTACCTGCCGATTCTGCGTCAGGCCGATGCCATTCACATTCTTTCGGGCCAGGGCTCGTACGAAGATCCAAAGCGCAGTGAGCAGCTCTCAGACATTCTGAAGGGCAAGGGAATCCCGCACACTCTGGATCTGTGGGGGCCCGACGTGAATCACGACTGGCCCTGGTGGCGAAAGATGCTGCCGCATGTTTTGGGGAAGATAGTTCAAGGATGAAGGATGAAGGATGAAGGATGAAGGATGAAGCAATTAAGGAGGAACTCCCGCAATGCAACGCGATCTCAGAGAGAGGACAAAGAAGTTTGCTCTTAGAATTATCAAACTCTATGCGGCGCTTCCTCAGCGGGGTGCCGCTCAGGTTTTGGGAAGGCAGATACTCAGGGCCGGAACTTCAGTTGGCGCGCACTACCGTGAGGCTTGCCGAGCAAAATCCGATGCTGATTTCATAAGCAAAGTTGAGGGCGCCTTGCAAGAGCTTGATGAAACTTCCTATTGGCTTGAGCTAATCGGCGAGGCTGAGATTCTTCCACTGAAGCGCTTGGAAGAATTGCATAACGAGGCCGAAGAATTGACCGCGATATTAGTGACAATTGTTACCAAGGTGAAGCGTAAAGACCCAAAGCGTCGCTAGTATTGTTCAACACTTTCATCCTTCATCCTTCCGCCTTCATCCTTAGTTCTCCGGCGGTCCGTCGTCGCCCTTCTTACCTTTCTTCTTTGCCGGTTCGGCCTCGCGTGGGCGAGTCTGTGCAGGAGTTGCCACAGGTGCGGGCTCAGTCTTTACTGGCGCCTCAGTTCGCGGAGGTGGCGGTGGCTCGTCACTCTTTGGCGGTGGCAGGGTCGAGTCTTCAAGCCGCGGCGTAGTAATCGCGCTGGGGTTCGCATTCTCGTCGGTCTTGGTCTCGTCCTCCTCGGCCGTCATCTGCGCGCGCTCCAGAGCCAGTTCGCGCTGACGTTGCTTGTACATCTCCTTCATGTCTTCAGGCATTGAAGGCGCCTTTGGAAAATCTTCTTTCGGCTTGTCCTTGAGGAAGTCCCGCATAAAGTCGATGAAGAAGGGCAAAGCCCCGTGCGCGCCGGTCATTTCGTTGCCGAGCGGTTTCTTTCTGCCGGGATAACCCATCCAGACGCCGGTGACATAAGTCGGCGTGTAACCAAGGAACCAGACATCAGTATGATCGTTAACCGTTCCGGTCTTTCCGGCCAGGGGCACGCCCAGAGAACTTGCCGCCGACGCGGTCCCGCCCTGAATCACACCGCGCATCATCCCAACCATAGTTAGCGCTACATACTCGCTGACCACTTTGTAAGTAGTTTTCTCCCACTCTTCCATCACGGCGCCGTCGCGATCCAGGACCTTGCGAATCATGTGCGGCTCAACGCGAATGCCCTTGTTGGGGAAAGCCGAGTAGGCCGACACCATTTGATCGAGCGGCACTTCGGTGGCGCCCAGCGCTGATGGCAAGTAGGGCGCCATCGGAACCTTGATGCCAAAGCGCCGCACCATCTGCGCGCCTGTCTGGATGCCGACAGTCTGCAGCAGGTGCACTGCCGGGATATTCATCGATTGCGCCAGGGCGGTCTTCAACGGTAGATCGCCGTTGCTGGTCGAGCCGTTGTAGTTGTGAGGTTGCCAGCCATTGATATCGATCGGTGCGCCGCTCACGATTGTGTCTGGGGTCATGCCCCATTCGATCGCGGCTGTGTAGATAAACGGTTTGAAGGCCGATCCGGTTTGCCGGTAGGCCTGGACTGCGTTATTGAATTTGTTGTTGAGGAAATCGTAACCGCCAATCATCGCGACCACCTCGCCGGTTTTCGCGTTGAGCGTCATCAGCGCTCCTTCGACGGCGGGAATCTGTGTGTGCTCGACTTTAAGGCGGCGCGCTTTTTTGTCGACTTCTCTAATAACGAATTCAGCGAGGTAGCCCGGCTTGAATTCGCTGCGCGGTGAGCGTTTGCCCCCCATGTCGCCGCTATTAATCGTTGCAGTGTAGTTGCCAAAGCGCACCGTGGCCTCGTCTCTGGCTTGATCAATTTTCGTGATTAACCCGTTGAGATAACGGCCGGGCACATATTCGTTGCGATACCAGTCCGCATATTTGTAGCCGGCAAGTTCCTGTGGCGTCGGCGGACCGGCGCCATTGTTATTAGCCGAAGGGATCGTCTCGTAGGACGAACGCCCGCCACCATGTGTACCGGCATAACGGCGCAGGCCCGCGCGGATGACTTCGTAGGCCTTCTTTTGCGCGGCCACATTGATTGTCGAATAGACGTACAGTCCGGTTTGCGCCACGCGGGTCGTATACTTCTCTTCCAAATCCTGGCGAATGTATTCAACCGGATAATCGAACGCCGGAGAGAGTGCCTGGGGTGGCTGGTAGTAAGCCGAATCCGCCAGCTGCAGTGGCTTGGACTTGGCGGCGTCAACATCCGCCTGCGTCGCAAAGCCGGTCTTGGCCATCTGATCCAATACCAGGTCGCGCCGCTCTTTCGCTTTGGCTGGATTCGCGGTGGGCGAGTATTCGCCAGGCGCTTTCGGAATTCCCGCCAGCAACGCAGCTTCATCAAGGGTAAGATCCTTTGCTTGTTTGCCAAAGTAGGTCTCGGCGCCGGCTTCGACGCCATACGCATTCGCACCCAGAAAGATATGGTTCGCGTACAGCTCCATGATCTGTTGCTTGGTGTAGTAGCGCTCGATCTGCAAGGCGAGTACCCACTCGTTCATCTTGCGCTTGAGCGTCTGCTCGCGAGTCAGAAAAAGGTTCTTGGCGAGCTGCTGCGTTAAGGTTGAACCACCTTCTACTTTGTCGCTGGTGAGATTTTTCCAGGCGGCGCCGGCGATGCGAATTGGATCGATGCCGATGTGATCATAGAAGCGCGCGTCTTCGACTGCCAGAATCGCATTCTTCATTGACGGCGGAATCTGTTCATACTTTAGCGGGATGCGTTTTTCGAGAGCGAACTCTCCGATGACTGTCTGGCCGTCGTCAGCATAAATGCGGGTGACGACACTCGGCCGGTAAGTCGCGAGCGCAGCTACCTCGCTGGCGGCTTGAGAATAGTTGAGCTGGTAAGCAGCAATGATGCCGGTCAATCCACCTGCTGCCAGCGCCAGCAAGACCACCGCCGGAAACCAAAAGCGCCGCAGCAGATGTTTGCGCTCGCCCGGTGGCGCGCTGACGATGGCCTGGGGTGTATATGATTTCAAACGAGAGCCAGGATGTTTTGCTGACATGAGAAAATACCAACCTTCTTGGATAGCGACCGCTACTATTCGCGCTCAGACGCAAATTCCCGCGTAAACATTGCCCCAAACCGCGCAATTCCGACAACGTGGATACCCACAGTGCCGCTGATTTTCGTGACTGATGGCATTGGGAGATTATAGCTTAGGTGCGACGGAACCTCGACGTGGCGCAATGAAGGGTAGCGCCAAATGGAAAGATTCCCGGGCGCTGCACCGGCGTTCTCTGTGCCTCTGCGGTGAATCCCTGGTTGCGAAAGCTCAGCGCAAAGACGCAGAGGCCGCAAAGGTCGCGCAGAGAAAACCTAAACCACGACACTAGCCAAAAAGCTGAATTTGATTATTATGGTGCGAACAATCTACCGGAGGCTTAATAAATGAAGAAGCTCGCTCTGCTCTTAATGGTCGCGGCGATTTTCGTCTGCAGTGCGCTGACTTCGCACGCTGCGCCCATACCTGAACTCCAGCGCTGGGAGCAACGTGCGCGTAACGTCACCATCATTCGCGACGACTGGGGCATCGCGCATGTCTATGGCAAGACGGACGCCGACGCCGTGTTCGGGGCCATCTATGCACAGGCTGAAGACGATTTCAATCGGGTCGAGACAAATTACATCAACTCCATAGGACGGCTGGCCGAAGCTGAAGGCGAGGCCGAGGTGTGGCGCGATCTGCGCATGAAGATCTTTATCTCTCCCGACGCGATTAAGACGCAATACGCTTCGAGCCCGGCATGGTTGAAAGCGTTGATGACGGCTTGGGCCGACGGTCTGAACTATTATCTGGCCAAACACGCTAACGTAACCCCGCGCGTCATCAAGCGCTTCGAACCATGGATGGCACTGACCTTCACCGAAGGCAGCATCGGCGGCGACATTGAGACCATTAGCCTGGAAAGGCTAAAAGCTTTCTATGGCGGCGGTCCGGGGGCCGCGTTGTCGAATGACGAGGGCGAAGATGAGGGCGAGCCGACCGGATCAAACGGCATCGCGATCTCGCCGGCAAACACAGTCGGCCGTCACGCGCTGTTGCTAATCAATCCGCACACATCCTTCTTCTTCCGATCTGAATTGCAGATGGTAAGCGGTCAGGGCCTGAATGCTTACGGCGCGTCGACGTGGGGACAGTTTTTCATCTACCAGGGATTCAACCAGTACGCCGGATGGATGCACACGTCCAGCGCCGTTGACGCCATCGATTTGTATCTCGAGACCGTCGAGAAGAAGGGCGATACCTGGTATTACAAGTACGGCAACGAGCAACGCCCGGTCACGACGCAAATAATCACAGTTCCGTACAAAACGAGCAGCGGCATGGCCGAGAAAACCTTCACCGTCTATCGCACACAGCATGGCCCGGTCATCCGTTCAGAGAACGGCAAGTGGGTGACGATAAGTCTGATGCATGAACCGGTGAAGGCGCTGACGCAATCGTACACGCGCACCAAGGCGAGGGGATACCAGGATTTCAAGCGCACGATGGAGTTGCACACAAACTCTTCGAACAACACGATCTTTGCCGACGCGGCCGGAAACATCGCGTACTTCCATGGCAACTTTATTCCGCGACGCGATCCTAAGTTCGACTGGACCAAAGCGGTGGACGGCAGCGATCCGGCGACTGACTGGCACGGTCTTCTGTCCTTTCGCGAGACGCCGAATTTACTGAATCCGAAAAGCGGCTGGCTCTATAACAGCAACAACTACCCCTGGTCGGCCGCGGGTCCAAGCAGTCCGAAGAAGAGTGATTATCCCGCGTACGTCGACAATGGCGTTGAGTCGGCCCGTGGCCTGCACGCGATCAGAGTTCTCGAGAACAAGAAGGACTACACACTCGACTCTCTGATCACGGCGGCTTACGACAGTTATCTCACGTGGTTTGAGAAACCGATTCCGGCGTTGATTAAGGCGTGGGACCAAACGCCTGCGCGCGATCCGCTCAAAGCCAAGCTCTCCAATCAAATCGCGGTCCTGCGTGGATGGGACTTGCGTTGGTCGACGACGTCTGTTCCGACATCTCTGGCGGTGTTCTGGGGTGAAGAAATTCAGCCCAAGATTAGCGGCGACGCCCGACGCGCGGGCATGTCCAATGCCGACTACATCGGGAGCAAGGCGACGTCGGAACAGATGCTTCAGTCGCTGGCCGCGGCCTCTGACAAACTCGCGACCGACTTTGGCACGTGGAGAACCCCCTGGGGAGACATCAATCGCTTTCAACGTCTGACCGACGACATCGTGCATCCGTTCACCGACGCGGGCCCGAGCATTCCGGTTGGCTTCACCTCAGCGGTGTGGGGTTCACTGGCTTCGTTCGGCGCGCGCCCATACAAAGGCTCAAAGAAGATTTACGGGACCAGCGGCAACAGCTTTGTCGCGGTAGTTGAGTTTGGCAAGACCGTGCGCGCGAAAGCCGTGACCGCCGGCGGCGAAAGCGGCAATCCCTCGTCGCGTCACTTTAATGACCAGGCGGAGCGATACAGTACTGGTAACCTGAGAGACGTGTACTTCTACCGGTGGCAACTCAAAGGTCACACCGAGCGGACCTATCATCCGGGAAATTAGATGGGTCTCCTCTTTCTCTGGGAGAGGATTAAGGTGAGGGTTTAGGGCGAGAACATTTCTCCATTACGCACTTCTTGTCTTAACGCCGAAGGCGTTCGATAACATAGCCCAGGGTTGCGCGTAGCGCTACCCTGGGATCAGGTTCATAAAGTTTCATACGCACCCTGAAAGGGTGCACGACTCTGGCACCCTTTCAGGGTGCAGTCGTGTCGATTCGTGATCCGGAGGTCTTCGCTTCGACCTCCGGCTACTCTCTCGCAACCCTTCGGGTTGCCGCCCATTCCATTCCTGGGCCAACCGCCGCAATCGAGAGTATTATCTCCAGCCTAACATTCATCCGGAGGTCATCCTGAAATGCTGCAACGAATCGTTTTGATCTGTCTCTGGTGCTTGATAGTTTCTGCGAGTGCTTTCACGCAAACGACGGCCATTCGTGCCGGCCGCATTGTCGAACCGGACAGCGGCGCAACTACCACCAATCAAATCATCCTGGTAGAGAAGGGCAAGATCACCGCGATTGGCGCCAACCTGACGATTCCCGCCGGCGCCAACGTCATCGATCTCTCAAACGCGACTGTTTTGCCCGGACTGTTCGACGCGCACACGCATCTGTGCCTGTCCGTCAATCCTCAGCGTGATCACGGAAATTACTATTTCACCACGCTGCTCGACCCCGATTCATTTCGCGCGATCCAGGGAGTGGCGAACGCACGCGCAATGTTGGAATCGGGTTTCACCACCGTGCGTGACGTGGGCAACGAAGGCAATTACGCCTGCACCAGCCTGCGGCGCGCGATCGAGCAGGGGCTCGTGCCCGGTCCCACCATCGTTAACGCGGGCCGGATCATGGCGCCTTACGGCGGCCAGTTTCATTTGCAGCAGGACAAACCCAAGCTGGCCGAGCCGGAATATTTCTTTGCCGACACGCGCGACGAAATGGTTAAAGGTATCCGCGAGAATATTCATTACGGCGCCGGTGTGATCAAGATCGTAGTCGACGATCAGCGCTACATCTATTCTGTCGACGACATTCGTTTCATGATCGAAGAGGCCAGGCGCGCGGGCTTGAAATTGGCCGCCCATTGCTGGACCGGGCCCGGCGCTCACAACGCCGCCGAGGCTGGAGTTGCTTCAATCGAACACGGACGAATCATGAGTGACGAAGATCTGCGCCTGGCTAAGAAGAACAACGTCGTCCTGGTGGGCACTGATTATCTTGCAGTCTATTACGACAAAGCGGGTCACGAAATCTGGGTCGATCGATTGCGCCGCGCGCAAAAGATCGGCGTCACAATGGCTTACGGCACCGACGTAACTGACATCGTTGCCGGCCAAACGCGTGGAACACTCGCCATGTCAGGGATCGATCCGTGGATCGAAGCCAACATTCCTCCGCAAGTCCTGCTTCAGGCGATGACCGGCAACGCCGCCCGCTTGTTAGGCGTAGACAAAGAGCGCGGCTTTTTACGCGTGGGCCAGGCCGCCGACATCATCGCAACGCCTGCCAATCCGCTGGAAAAGATCGACACGCTCAAACACGTCGTGTTCGTGATGAAAAACGGAGCGGTGATTAAGAACAGCGGGCAGTGAGCGGTGAGCAGTAAGCAGTGGGCGGTAGGCAGTGAGCGGTGAGCAGTAAGCAGTGAGCAGTGGGCGGTAGGCAGTGAGCTCAATCATCACGCTGAAGGCGTGAAATGAGATAGCCCAGGGCAAGCGCGCAGCGCGGCGCCCTGGGTAAACAAATCAAACACAAAATGCGAGCCCTGAAAGGGCGAAATGTCCTGGGGAGAAGCAAGCAGTTGCTATTACGGCGTGAGTTCAATCACCAGATTCGGCGCCTTAATCTTGTCCTGGCCGATGAATTTCAGTTTCTTGATCTCGGCGGTGGCCCGCTCCGCATCGTCCAGAGTGATCTTGCCGTGGCCCTTAAACATTCCCATCTCGAGGCCGATGCGGAAAAAGTAGGTTTGTCCCGGGCCCATGTCCACCGCGTAGCCCTTCTTATCGTCAGTCATGTGCACGATGTGTTTGCCCGGCTTCAGCTTGAGCGCGAAATAGCGGCCATTGTCCATCCGCGCCAGCTCAGTGTCATCGACGAACACCGACGGCTCAAGCGCTTTTCCCATCATCTTGCTGGGACGATAAACGAAGACGGTGGCATCCGCCGTGTTAGCCGCACTTGCGGTCTCTACGACTACGGCTACCAGTGATGAGCCTTCAACGCGAAAATGTTTCTCTTCGGCTACATAGACAGTAACCGGCGTGCCCGAATCAATCTTTGCCTCACCGCCTTTCTTAAACAGAAACAGCGGACTGATGATCATCGAAAGGGCCGCGGTACTTGTTGACTTGTCTTTGCCTTCATTGCCTTTGGCCGCGCGCAACCTCAGCCGTGCACCGTCTACAGTCGTGGTTGATTCAACCTGGATCGCCAGCTTGCCGGACTTGCCGAGGTAGCCGCCCTTCGTTGCGTTGATTACACTGCCCACCGCCGCAGTGCCCTTGCGCACCACCACCTGTCCGTTAACCGAGAGGTCTTCATCGACAGTGAAATTAACCGGATCGTTTGGCTTGGCTTCTTTGCTGGTGATGTCCTGAGCGGTCACGACGCGAATAGGCGTGCCTTCGGCCAGGATGATGGCTTCCTGCTCAGCATGAGTTGTGAGTCGCGCGGACGTCGCCAACAAGCAGAAGCTGATTGTCAGGAGGATCGAAACAGTTCGATAGATGGATGAACGCATAAGGAACTCCTTTGGCAGAGATTTCGGTGGGTGTGATCCTATTATGAGTGGGTGGCGAGAATCAAAGCGCTGAAAGAGCAAGCTGGGAAAGCGGGCGGCTGATGATTCAGCCAGGCCCAACGGCCAAGTTATCTCAGTCGCCCTTTTCACGGGTTTCCATAATCCTGTTTCTCTCGTGATGCCGGAGCTCGCACTGCTTCAGTAGATTCCTGCCTTGAAGAACAATGGCGTATCCGACCCAACGCCAAAGGTGAGGAAGGCGCGGAAACCGTTGGTCCAGGCCACAAAGCTTTTTCCTGACCCAATTTCTACCTGAAACGCCCGGTTGTCTTTTCTCTTGAGGGGCGTCACCACGAACGACTGCCGGCGCATCTCTAACTCAATTCGGTCCAACATCGCAAAGGATACGTCGGTGCTGGGATAGTTGAGCGCCACCAGTTTGATGTTCTGGCCGCTGGGCAAGCGATAGAGGCCTTCGGCAGAATCGCGCGCCTGCTCAATAATGGAAATTCCGGCGAAAGGCGTCGGTAACTGCACGTTGAGCGAGGTGTTGAGTAGTTTGAAATCTCCGAGGCTTGGCTTGAAGAGTTCAATTGACCGCGCGGTCACCGGGATGCCCGCAAATGTCTCGCCAGTGGAATCGAATGTGCCAGCCTGACCTTGCGGTACTCGGATCCATTGACGGTCAACGAAACGCACGCGAAATTCGGTACCGTCTTGATCCAGCTTAACGACATAAGCGCCGAACCGGTTCTCGGGTTGATCGAATCTAACAATGACACCTTTGCGCCACGTCGCGTATTTTTCAGAGCCAGGATAGGTCCCGGCCATGAACGTGTCGACTTCCACGGTGTCTCCAATGTTGAACCGTTGACCTTGCGCGCTTACCCGGCAGTTCGGCAATGAAGATGTAACCGCTAAGGCAAAACTGACAACGAGCGTTTGAACAATTAGCTTAAGACTCAAAGGGGGGATTTTCATGTGATGCTCCTTCGTGGAACCTTGGCCATCTGGGGCCCAAACTATCGCGAGCGCCGGCCGAAGTCAATGGTTTTTCCCGGCGTGAGTAAAGCGATGGCGAG
>Ga0207646_10001801_pt1 | contig 25919 bp, 16 predicted proteins | sample KBSK5502metaG_FD_184343 | JGI IMG/M metagenome (GOLD analysis project Ga0207646, IMG submission 184343) | Corn, switchgrass and miscanthus rhizosphere microbial communities from Kellogg Biological Station, Michigan, USA - KBS K5-50-2 metaG... | ecosystem: Host-associated > Plants > Roots >...
CAGGGAGATACATCTTAACCCCTCTCACGGTAGAACCTTTTTCTTGCACCACTACCGGAGGTAGTGGTTTCTATCAAGAATGAAGGTGATGCCGCGCCCGGTGAGGGCCATTAACCCCAGTGCATTGCCGAGCGGCACGTCGAAGCGCGTGCCGTCGGCGCGCACCGGGAACGGGTCGGCGAAGATCGTCCGGCAATTGGCGATGTTCGCGCGGCATTCGGGCGAAGTCAGGTTGGTGAAGTTGAAGTTCAGGCCGTTGTCGCTCGTCACGGTCGTGCTCGTGCCGCGGCTGTAGCCGGTCTGATTGAGGCCCTCGTTGAGCACGTTGTTCGACTCGTAGAACATCCCCCAGCCGCCGCGCAGCACCGTCTTGTCATTGAGCTGATAGGCGAAGCCGACGCGCGGCATCCAGCCCGGCTGCGACTTGTTGACGGTGTCGGGCGCGCCGTCCTTGCCTAAGAAGGTCGTACCACCGCGAATGGTGAAATCACTCGCCGGACGTTCCGCCAGCGGACGCGCCGCATAAGCGGCCTGCGCGGCGGCGGCGATTGGCAATTGGGCGTTGAGGTCGAAGCCCGTCAACCCGCGATTGAACCGTTCGTGGAAGCCGGCTTCGAGTTCGTAGCGCAAACCCAGATTGAGTGTCAGCCGTTGGCTCAGCTTCCAATCGTCCTGCACGTACCCGGCGTAGAACTTCTGGGTCAGGTAGAGCGAGTCGTTCGTGCTGATGGAAACGGTGTTCGGCACAGCCAGCATGAAGGCCGCCCACTCGAGGCCGATCTGGCCCGCGTTGCTCGTGTTCTGCGCCTGTTTCACAAACCGATTGTCGAAGGCGAAGTTGCTCGAACTGTTGCCGGGGCCGAACGACGCGCGCCAGTTTTCACGCAGGTCCACGCCCACGCGCAGGCTGTGCGTGCCGATGAATTTCGACAGCTCGCCGCGCACCGTGCCGACGCTGTAGCGCGCGAAGCCCGGGTAGCCCCGCGTGAAGTCGCTGTAGGCGTTGAAGCCCACGTTCGGCAGGTGAATGTACGGCCCGGCCTTCTGATCCAGGTAGCTCGGCAGACCGACCTTGCTGGGCGGGAAGCCCGTCTGCACCGCATTCGAGGCGCTGCCTTCGATGAAGCGGTTCCAGGCGATTGACCAGTTGAGGATCGTCGTCGAGTTGAAGGTGTAGACGTGGTCGAAGATGATGCCGATGTTTTTGCGCACCAGGCCGTTCTGGAGCAGCCCGCGCGCCGTCTCATACGTCCAGTCGCCGCGGTCTTCCGGGAAGAAGTTACTGTAGCTCCACTTGCCGAACATGCGCTGCTTCGAGGTCAACTGGAGGTCAATCCGGTTGGTGAAGGCCTTGTAATACCAATTGAACGGCGTCTGCGAAGCCAGGTAGTTGTTGGCGCCTTCCGCCGAGACGACGCCGGGGACGTTGTTGGCGTGCGGGTAGAGGGCTTCGTAATACTTGTACATCGGGTTGAGGATCGGCACCTGGTTGTTCGGGAACGGGTCGCGCACCACGCAGGTCACATTGTTGCCGCACACGCCGCCCGTGAGGAGCCTGGAGGTGCGCGGGTCGTAAATCTGATAGCGCACCGGGTCGAGCTTCAAGAGGTCGGAGAAATCACCGCGCCGGTGCGCATCGCTCGGCACGGTGCGATTGACGGCCGTCGCTTCTTCGGTCTTCACGTCTTTGAAGCCGTTGTAGCTGAAAAAGAAGAAGAGTTTGTCTTTGCCGTTGTAAAGCTTCGGCACGCGCACCGGCCCGCCGATGGAACCGGCCCAGTTGTTCGAGCGCCCGCTGGGTTGCGGGCTGACGGAGCGCAGTTGCTCGGCGAGCGCCGTGTTGCCCGCGGCTTTGGCTTGTTTGATGCGGCCCCAGTATCCGGCATTGGTCGTGCTCTGTGTCCCATTGAGCCGCTGTTGCCAGTGGACCCACGACAACGCGCCGTGGTACTCGTTGGTGCCGCTCTTGGTCGAGAGCGAGATCGTGGCGCTGGTCGTGTGGCCTTTGCTGGCATCGAAGGGCGCGGTCTCGACTTTGAATTCGGCGACGGTGTCGGTGTAAGGCAGGTAACCCGTGCGCCGTCCCTGGGCGAGGTTGGGCACCCCGTCGAGCGAGAATTCGTTGCCGCCGACGCCGCCCGCCGCGCTCACGGCCGAGCCGCCCGCGTTCGAGTGCAGGCCCAGATAATTCGGCTGGGCGGTCCATTGGATGCCGGGCACGGTGCGCGCCAGCAGGATGGCGCTGTTGCTCATCACCGGAAGATCGCTGATCTGCCGCTGTTCGAGCGACGCGGTGCCGCTGCCGTTGGTTGTCTCCAGCAACTGCGCGGCGGCCGTGACCGTGACCGAGTCACTCGTGCCGCCGACTTCGAGCGCGATGTCCAGGTTCTGACGGCTGTTGACCGTCAGCACGAGCCCTTGCTGGACCTGCCTTTTGAAGCCCGTGGCCGTCACTGTGATCGTGTAGGTCGCGGGCAGCAAGTATGGCGCCTCGAAGTAGCCGCTGTGGTTGGTCGCCACTTGCGTCGCCACGTTCGTTTCGGTGTTGACAATCATGACCGTGGCGCCGGGGACCACTGCGCCCGCCGCGTCGCGCACGGTGCCGAGAATCGTGCTGCGCGTCTCTTGAGCGAGCGCTGCGCCGCCGGTGACGAGGATGACCACCAAACTCAGCATCATGAGCCGGGGTAATTTATCGGTGCATGCTTGAGAGATTTTCTTCATCATAATCTTGGTTTAGATCACCAAACAGAATCGCCAAGTGATCACGAATGCCTTTCTCATCCGATAATAGACCGAGCCTTTGAGCCGTCATTGCCATCGGCTCCTCTGCTTAGAAAGATACCTTCAGCGCCATCTGAATCTGGCGGGCGTTGTTCTGTTGCGTCGGATCGACCCGGCCGAAATTCGAACTCGTCGGGTTCGTGTTGAGCCCCCCGAAGCGCGGGTGGTTGAAGGCATTGAAGGCCTCGAACCGGAACTGGACTTTGACCCGCTCCATGATTTTGAAGTTCTTGTAAATCCCGAGATTCAACTCGTTCACGCGGCTGGCCCGGACGTTACCCCAGCGGGTCGGGGAGAGGGAAGGTCGTTCCAGCTTCCCCCTGTGAACCGAGAACGGATGCATGAGAACCTGTAGTGAGGTTCTTCAGGTCAAGCACGACGCCAGACCTGGGCCAGGCGTCCGACGCCAACTCTCCACCATACCTCTGGTTTAGACAGCCTGACGCAGTTGCCAAGCAATCAAGGATGCCTCCCACATCCTAGGAAAACAAGTTGAATCATTGAAGGTGAATTTTCTTCGCCTCCTTGTGCCTTGGCGTAAGACACTGCCTCACGCCGAGGTACCGGGAATGCAAGTGGTGAAAACTGCGGATCTGCACCAAGCCCCTAGTAGTTTGTCAGGGTGAAGATGAGGAATGTTTGGAGTTCAAGCTTTAGCTTGCGGATTGAGCAGTCAAGCAAGCTCAAGCTTGAACTCCAAACATCAAAATCATCGTGACGTACTACTAGCCCTTGCCGAGCATCCCCGTCGGAACAAATTTGGAAAGTAAAGCCCGCCGTTGTTGGCGGCGGGCCTTACGACCTGCGGTGAGGGGCGTTAGAAAGTGACCCGCGCGCCGAAGCGCACCAACCGTGATGAACTAGCCACACCGTTGATTTGACCAAAGGTCGTGCTGGTAAGACCGGTGCTCGGGTTGCTGGGGTTCGGATGGTTCAGGATGTTGAAGATGTCCGCCCGCAACTCCCCGCCGAGGCGCTCGGTGAACTTGAACTTCTTGAAGATCGAACTGTCGAGGTTCCAGTAGCCCGGCCCGTTGATCAGGCTGTTGCGTTTGACGCTGCCGAACGGCGCGTATTTCAGATTGGGGTCAGCCGTGCTGGTCAACGTCGCCTGAGGCGTGGAGAAGACCGACGTGTCGAAGTAGGGTTTCCCCGTCCTGATCGAAGCATCGTAAACCGCAGGTGTGCCGGTGGCGTCCGCGCGCTGCGTGTTGCCTGGAGCGTGCAAGAGTACCCCGGTGGTGGTGAAATCGAGCGGCGTGCCGGTGCGGGCGTCCAGAATGCCCGTGAACTGCCAGCCGTCGAGCGCCCACTTGGCGACGCCGTGCAGCTTCTGGGCAAAGGGGACTTGCCAGACAAAACTCGAAGTGAAGGAGTGCGTCCGGTCGAAGTCGGAGCGACCATGGCTCAACTCGATGTTGGCGGGCGTGCTGATGCCGCCTTGGTCACCGCCCGCGAAATCAATAGACCGCCCGAGTGTGTAGTTGCTCGTAAACAGAAGGCCCTTCGAGAAGCGCTTGTCCACTTTGACCTGAAGCGAATTGTAGCTGGTCGTTTGCCTGACCCTGGTGGTGACCGAAGCCGTGCGCCCGTATGAGTTGAATAATGGACGCGCCGGGTTGTCACTGGCCGCGGTCGCCTTCCCCAACTGATTGGCGGCGTTCAAATCAAGGACGAATATGACGTCGCGCCCGACGTTGCCCACGTAGGCCGCCTCCGCCGTGATGCCCCACCACAGTTGCCGCTGGAACGCCACGTTGTAGGAATGGAGCTTCCCTTCACGTAGATCAGGCGGCGCGAAGTAAACGCCCGAGTTCTTCAAGACCGAGTTGTTGCCGTCAATGATTCCGTTCGACGGAACGTCGAAGACGACCGGCGCCGGGAATCCAGCCGCCATTGACCCGGCGGGCGCGAAGGCGTTGGGCGCGTTGAACTGGTTGTTCTGCTTGACGGGGTAGTTGGTGGCGTAGCTGTTGTCCGGGAAGGGCACGATGCTCGTGCCGAATCCGGCGCGGATAACCGTCTTGTCGTTGAGGCGGTAGGCCGCGCCAAGACGTGGCGCGAAGTTCCGCCACGGGGCGCCCTTGACGCCAACGTTCTGCGGGATGTCGCCGTACCCGGCGACAATGTCGGTGTTGTTACTCGGCAGGTAGTTCGACAGCCCGCCCTTGCTCACGATGCCGACCAGCGGCTGGTAATACTCGTGGCGCAGGCCGAGGATGAGGGTGAGCTTCTTCGTCACCTGCCAGGTGTCCTGGACAAAGGTGAAGGCGGCGTAATGCTGCGTGCCGGGTTGATCAATGACTTTGATGTCGCGCCCGACGCTGTTCGGCAGGTCGAGGAGGAACGAAGCAAAGGCGTTGGCGATCCCGGCCTGCGCCTTGGTGTCGGCAGAGGTCGCCGTGCGGTTGCCGTTGAAGTCGAAGTGGCCGCGCACGCCGCCGTTGTCCTGAATCTGGAGCAGCAGGTCGCGGTTATGGCGGATCTCTTCGCCGAACTTGAACGAGTGGTTGCCCCACAACTTGGTCAGGATGCCGGAGCCGAGGTAGGTTTTCTCACCGCGATCCCAGGGCAGACTCGCCGAAAAGCCGAGCACCGGCCCCGAGAAGCCGCCGATGTTGATTTGCGTCAAGCCATCCGAAAAGCTATCTGTATTGATGTTCGGGATGCCGACTTCCTGGGAAGTCTTCAGCCCGGCCGCCTGCGAGGTGGCCACGTTGTGATACCAGCTGACGCCAAACCGCGCTTCGAGGATCAAGGTCGGGCTGAAGGTGCGCGTGTAGTTGGCTGCCGTGCTGATGGTATTCTGCGTGCCGGTGCCGGCGAAGCCGCCATTAGTTGGGCCGCCATAGATGCCATAGGTGCCGGGGTCGAAGACCTGCGGACGCTGGTAGCTGAAGCGGTAGGAGAGCGTGTTCTTGTCGTTGATGGTGTAGTTGATCTTGGTATCGAAGGCGTGCGTGGTCTTGATGCGGACCTCGTTGAAAACGAGATTGGGCACCTGTCCTAAGAAGTAATTCGCCGCGCCAGGCGCGGGGCCGGCATTAGGTTTGGCGAGGAAGCCCAAGAGCTTTTTGGCGATCGGGCTGATCCGGCCTGCCGGGATGATGTTGCCCGGGAAAGGGTCGCGGATGACGTTGCCGTTAGCGTCGGTGCGCGTCGTCGCCGGGTCATAAATCGTCGTCGCCGCCTTGCTGAAATCGCCGCCGTACCACTCGGCGTAAGGGACGGTGTGCTGCTGGACGGCGCCCAGCGCGTCGGTGGTATATTGGTAATCGCCGAAATAGAAGAGCTTGTTCTTCTTGATCGGGCCGCCGATGGTCGCCCCGGCCTGCCGGTAATGAGTCGGCGCGGTGGCGTGCGTGAAGTATTCGCCCGCTTGCAACCAACCATTGTTGTTGTTGCCGAAAAAGAAGGCGCTCCCGTGGATGGCGTTCGTGCCCGACTTGAGCGTCACCGAAGAGACCGCGCCGCCCGCGCGTCCGAACTCGGCGTCGAAGTTCGAGGTCGAGACGCTGACTGTCTCGATGGCGTCGGCGGCGGGGATCAAGACCTGCAGGAGTCCGGTCTTCTCGTTGTCATCGACGCCCTCGATCTGGAAGTTGTTCGACAGGCGCGACTGGCCGTTGACCTTCGACTCCAGGCTGTCCTGCGAGTTGAAGAACTGGGAGTGCGGGCGCGTCGGCCGTGTGGCGCCCGGCACGGTGACGAGCAACCCCTGGAAATTGCGGTTGAAGCCGAGCGGCAATTCGGAGACCTGCTTGCTTTCGAGCAACCGCCCGGTGTCGGCGCGGTCGGTTTGCAGCAGGGGCGCGGCGTCGGCCTGAATGGTGACTTGTTCGGTCACCTCGCCCACCGGCAGATCGAGATCCACACGCACGGTCGTGTTGACGTCAACGATGACGCCCTCGCGCACGACTTTCTTGAAGCCCTTCTGCGTGGCCTCGACGCGGTAGACGCCGTCTTGGATGCTCGAGAAGACGTAGTTGCCGTCTTGGTTGGTGCTGGTCGTAAGGCTGATGTTGGTGCGCGTCTCGGTGGCGGTCACTGTAGCGCCGGCCGCGGCGGCCCCCGACGAGTCGGTGACGGTGCCGAGCAGCGTGCCTTTGACGGCCTGAGCGTGTGCGGCTCCGGCTGCCACCAGCAGCGAGGCCGTCAACACCAGCAGGACTACCAAGGGAGAGAGGCGCCATCCGTGATGGCGCATCATGGACCTCAGCGATTGAAATTTGGCGGTAGGCATATTCTTCCTCCTCAAGAGATGGGAAATAGATCGAGCCCCCTCACGAAACCGCTCAGGGCAGAAGAGGGCATGAAAGACAAGATTCAGGGCGCTTAGTTTTTCGTCTGATTGCAACCCGCCTGATACTGCTCAAGATCCTGTCACGGGGCGTAGGTGAAATTGCGTGTGAGGCTCATCCGGCCGACGCCGACTGCCGGCGGCGCGGCGCCAGGGCCAGCCCCCTTCTGCTTGAAGTCATCAAATGCTATTTGCCGTTTTATGGATCTGGAGTCCCAGGCAAGTTGTCGATCCCAGCAGCGCCGGCTGGAGTAGCCCGTGAAGGCTAATCGCATTGAAGTCGTGATCTCCGTCGGCTAATTGGATTATCCAAGTTGCTTGCCAAGCTGTCAAGCCAGTATTATGCTACCCGCTGACCGTTCCTATAGTCGGCACCACGATTCCGCAAACACTTTTGATACCGCTGGCGAAATGGTGCGGTACGGGGAGCGTGAGCGACCTGAACCTCTGTAAATAGCGCGCTGCGGGAGGCCCAGGTCGCTCACGCTCCCCGTACCGCACCGGTTCGGAATTCGCCAGCAGTATCACTTTTGCTTAACCGCCCCGGAGGTCTAATGAAGCGAGAACTCGCGACTGACACCGTCTTCGGCTTCAAGCTCGAGCACCTGCGCTGGTACATCTGCGGCCTGCTCTTTCTCGCCACCACGATCAACTACATCGACCGTCAGGTGCTGGGCATCTTGGCGCCGGACCTCCAGCGGGAGATCGGCTGGACGGAGCTCGACTACGGAAGGATCGTCATCGCCTTCCAGCTCTCCTACGCCGTCATGATGCTGGTCTCGGGCCGCATCCTGGACAAGATCGGGACGAAGCTCGGCTTCGCGATCGCCATTACCTGGTGGTCGCTGGCCGCGATGGGGCACGCTCTGGCGCGCAGCGCCTTCGGTTTCGGCACTGCGCGCTTCATGCTCGGCGTCGGGGAGGCCGCCAATTTCCCGGCCTCGATCAAAACCATCGCCGAGTGGTTCCCGAAGAGCGAGCGGGCGTTGGCGACCGGCATCTTCAACGCGGGGACGAATGTGGGCGCGGTGGTCGCGCCGATCATGGTGCCGCTGATTGCGGCCAAATGGGGCTGGCAGGGCGCCTTCATCGCGACCGGCGCCATCGGCTTCTTGTGGCTCTTCGCCTGGTGGGCGCTCTACCACCGGCCCGAAGCTCACCCTTGGCTCACGGTCAAAGAGCGAGAGTTCATTCGTGACGGGGTCGAGGAACCGATCATGGAGAAGACCCCACTCATGCGGCTGCTCAGTTACCGACAACTGTGGGCGTTTTCCTTGGGCAAAATGATGACCGACCCGATCTGGTGGTTCTACCTCTTCTGGCTGCCGAAGTTCCTCGCCTCGGAGCACGGCATCCGGGGGACGGCGTTGATCCCGTACCTGACGACGGTCTACGTCATCGCGGACGTCGGCTCGGTCGGCGGCGGCTACATCTCTTCGGCCCTGATCAAGCGCGGCTGGACCATCAACCGGGCACGCAAGACGACGATGGCGATCTTCGCCGCGATCATCCCGTCCGTGATCATCGCGAGCCAGACCCGGAGCGCGTGGCTGGCCGTGACGCTCATCGGCATTGCGGCGGCATCCCACCAGGGCTGGTCGGCGAACATCTTCACCATCGCCTCCGACATGTTCCCGCGCCGGGCAATCGGCACCGTGGTCGGCTTCGGCGGCTTCGCCGGGGGCGTGGGCGGCATCCTGGTGGCGGAGTTTGCCGGCCAGGTGCTGCAGCGCGACCCGCGCTTCTACCTGCCGATGTTCATCGTCGCCGGCACCATCTACCTGGTCGCGCTGCTGGTCATTCACCTCCTGGCGCCGAGGCTGGAGCCGGCGGAGATCGAGTGACCCGGTCATTTCGTCGTCACCGGCAGCCTGAACGCAGATTTCGTCTCGCAGTGAAATTTGAGATGGCTTGATGGAGCAGACGAAATTAAAGGTTGAAACTGGGAAACCTGATTCCGCCATCTGCCATCTGCCATCCGCCATCCGGTGGCGCGAGCTGGCCAGGCAGGCGGCCGGCTTGGGGCTGATCTTAATCGCCTTGTGTGTCGTGCTCTCGCTCCGCTCGCCCTACTTTCTCACCCAGCGCAACCTGCTCAATGTTCTGGCGCAGAGTTCGATCAACACGGTGCTCGCCGTCGGAATGACGTTCGTGATCATCACCGGAGGCATCGACCTCTCGGTCGGGTCGGCCTTGGCGCTGGTCGCGGTGGTCATGGCGGTGGCGGTCGAAGCCGGGTTGGGAGGGCCGGCCGCGATTGTCTGTGGCCTGCTATGCGGCCTCGGCATTGGCGCCGTCAACGGGCTGGCTGTCGTGCTCATGCGCATTCCGCCCTTCATCGTCACGCTCGGCACCTTGAGTATTGCGCGCGGGCTGGCCTTCGTCGTCGCCGGCGGCCGGACGATTCAGGTCCAGCCGGCATCGCTGCGCGTGTGGGGTGAAGGGCGATGGCTGGGAGTCCCGATTCTGACCATCATCGCGCTCGCGCTCGTCGTCTGCGGCCACATCGCCCTCACCAAGACGAGATTCGGGCGCCACCTGTTCGCCATCGGGAGCAACGAGCAGGTCGCGTGGCTGGCCGGCGTCAAGACGGGCTTCAATAAGTGGGGGGCCTACGCGATCAGCGGCCTGACAATTTTTTTAGGGGCGTTGATCTCGACCGGCCGCCTCGGCTCGGCCGACCCGATTCGCGGCGAGGGCTACGAACTCGACGCGATTGCGGCGGTGATCATCGGCGGGACGAGCTTGATGGGCGGGCGCGGGTCGGTGCTCGGCACGTTGCTCGGGGCGCTGCTCATCGCCGTCCTGCGCAACGGCCTCAACCTTGAAGACGTGACGGCCGCCTGGCAGAAAGTAATCATCGGGGCCGTCATCATCGGCGCCGTCTTCCTCGACCGGTGGCGGCACCAGGGGACGAAGCTGGGGCCTTGAAGGAGCGGGGGACCAGAATGCCGATCAGAAAACTGATTCACCTGATGGTGGCCTCATCACTGATCATCACCCTTGCTTGCCGCGGTGCGGTGAAGTCGGAACGGCCGCGCGTGGCGCTGCTGATGAAGGCGCAATCAAACCCATTTTTTCAAGTGATGGAGCAGGGAGCGCGCGCGGCGGCGGCCGAGAGCGGCGTTGACCTCATCGTCCACTACCTGCCGAGCGAGACGGCGGCCGACGCCCAGGTCGCGCAAGTCGAGGACGTGATCGCCAAGCAGGTGGAGGCGATCCTGATCGCGCCCTCAGGCTCGAGCGCCATCGTCCCCGCGCTCTTGAAGGCGAACGAGGCCCGGATCCCCGTCATCAACCTCGACAATCGGATCGATGAAAAAGCTGCGGCGAGTGCGGGACTCAAGCTCGCTTCCTTCGTCGGGCCGGACAATGTTGAAGGGGCGCGGCTCTCTTGCCGCGAGATGGTCAGGCGCCTCGGCGGCCGGGGGCACGCGGCGATCCTCGAAGGCATCCCCGCCGCAGTCAACGCGCAGCAGCGCAAGCAGGGCTGCGTCGAGGTCTTGCGGCAGAGCCCGGGCGTGCAACTGGTCGCCTCGCAGACGGCCAACTGGAGCCAAGACGAGGGGCTGAGCGTCTTCACCGACATGCTCCAAGCCCACCCGGAGATCAACGCGCTGTTTGCGGCCAACGACATGATGGCGCTTGGCGCCCTCCGGGCCATCAAATCGGTCGGCAAGAGCGGCCAGATCGTCGTCGCCGGTTACGACAACATCGAAGCGGCCCAGGCGGCGCTCAAGGCCGGAGAGATGGCCGCCACGGTCGATCAGCATCCCGAACGGATCGGCGCCGAAGGGGTGCGCGCCGCGGTGCGGGCCCTGCGCGGCGAGTCGGTGCCCGCCATCATCCCGATTCAGGTCGAATTGGTCACGAAGGATCATCTGCCTTGACGGCCGGGCCGGGATTTCATTCCGCGTCCCATTGACAGTACATGTCCGCGGTCTTATAGTATGCTGGTCAAACCAATTGACAAAGATGCGCAGTGCCCTTCGGCGCCACGTCCGGTCAGGCCGGCTGATTCCGCTCACTGTAACTCCGCTTAGATTTGGCAGCCGAGGAGTTGCCGGCCAACGTTAGCCGGGATTGACATGACGGCGGCCACCTGTCCTTCGCTGTATCAGAGGCGCTGTATCAGAGGCGAAAGACGAAAGGGGCAAGGGATAAGAGGCTGCCGCCTGTCGCCTTATGCTTTCACCTTTCGTCTGGTCCCTTTCGCCTTGGAAAGAGGAGGTTGTCATGATCAATAGCTCCCCCCATCATCTCAGCCGATCGATCGCCCCAATCGACCGGTCCGGGATTACCGAGCTGGTGGTGCAGCGGATCAAGGAGCTGCTCGAACATGGGGAGCTGAGAGCTGGCAGCCGCCTGCCGCCTGAGCGCGAGTTGGCCGAGATGCTCAGTATCAGCCGCCCCTCGCTGCGCACGGCGCTCAAGGCGCTCTCGGTCATGGGCATCATCCGGGCCAAGCCCGGCGCCGGCACCTACATCGCCGAATCGATCCCGGAGATTTTCAACCAGCCGATGCACTTCATGACGCTCATCCACAACACCGGGATCGCCGAGCTGTTCGAGGCGCGGCGGATCATCGAGGCGGGCTTGGCGGAACTGGCAGCGGAGCGCGCCTCGAGCGAAGATTTGAAAGTCATGGCCGGGGAGATCGAAGGGATGCGCGCCTCGATCGGCAATCCGGAGAAGTTCCTGGCCCACGACATCGCCTTCCACCAGGCCATCGCCCGCGCGTCGAACAACAAGGTGATGAGTGGGGTCATGGATACGGTGGCGCTCTTGCTCTACCAGATCCGCCGCCAGACGATTGCGCATGCGAGTGATTTCGAGGAGGCGGTCGATTGGCACCAGCGCATCTACGACGCCCTGCGGCGCCACGACGCGAAGCGGGCCAAAGAGATGATCTCGGGCCACCTCCGCGCCGCCGAAGCCGCCTGGGTCCGCGAGACCAAGATTGGGGCGAGTGACGGGCGGAAGCGGAAGGGCCGCGGTCTGGGCCAGTGAGACTGGCCGGGCGGCCGAGAGCACGCACCGAAGGATGGTTTCGAAACTTGCTCGATTCTTCTTCTGATCATTTTCAGGCGGGCAGCTCAAAGGTGCGCGGGATTACTGGTTCTGGCTAGTAATCCGATGCGCGGCGGCTTACAATAGCCGCGTCATTGTCACGCCTCGACGATAAGCTCCCTGGCCAGACCCTGACGGCCTCGATGAAGTGGAGCGTCTTAGCTGGGATGGAAAGATCGTAAGTCATGAGGCTAAGGAGTCGCCTTGGCTTCAACCCACTCTGTCGCAAATTTGGTCGCGCATTCGGGCCCGTACCTCTGGGCCTGGATGCGGCTTTTCATCCATAGACTACACTTCGCAGCCGTGGCTGCCAGAACTGAGGAGGAATTATGCTCTCACCCAAGAGACTGCTGATCGGCGCTTTGGCAGTCGGCTTTTTAGCGTTTTTCTCTGTCATCACCCAGGCGCAGGAATTCCGTGGTTCGATCTCCGGTCAAGTAACCGATCAGTCAGGCGCGATTGTGGCGGGCGCAACGGTCAGCGCCGTCAACCTCGCGACGAATACTCGGAGCGATACGACCACCGATGCTGAGGGAAACTACACGATCCGACTGCTCCAGCCGGGCGACTATCGGATAGAGGTTCAGGCGCCAGGGTTCAAGAAAGTCATTCGGAGCGGAATCCAAGTTCAGGTGCAAGACGCGCTCAAGCTCGATTTCAAGCTGGAAGTCGGTTCGGTTGATGCCACGGTCAGCGTGACGGCCGAGGCGCCGCTGCTCGAGGCCAGCAGCGCGAGCGCCGGGCAGGTCGTGGACCGCAAGCGCATCTCGGAGTTGCCGCTCTCGGACGGCAACCCGTTCACGCTCTCGCGCCTGGCGTCGGGCGTGGCCTATACGGGCGATCTGAAATTCTCCCGGCCGTTCGACAACGGCGGCACCTCTTCGATTGCCGTTGACGGGGCGCCCGGCGGCAACGAGTTTACGCTGGACGGGACGCCGAATATGGCCAACGGCCGGCGCGTCGCCTTCGTGCCGCCGGCGGAGGTGGTCCAGGAGTTCAAGGTGCAGACCGCCAGCTTCGACGCGCAGCAAGGACACACGGCCGGGGCGGTCGTCAACGTCTCGCTCAAGAGCGGCACCAATGACCTGCACGGCACGGGCTATGAGTTCCTGCGCAACGACAAGCTCTCGGCCAATGACTTCTTCCTCAACCGCGCGGGCAAGCCGCGCGCCCCGCTGCGTTACAACCGCTACGGCGGCGCCATCGGCGGCCCCGTCTGGCTGCCGAAGAAAGCCTTCGGCCCCGTCGGGTATGACGGCCGCAACCAGACCTTCTGGTTCTTCGGCTATGAAGGCATCCGCGACAATTTCCCGGAGCCTGGGACCACCACCGTCCCGACCGAGGCCGAGCGGAACAGCAATTTCTCGGCGCTGCTCGGCGCCCAGTTGAAGGCTTCGGACGGCACCCCGATCACTAACTACGACGGGTCGCCGGCTCTCCAGGGGCAGCTCTACGACCCGCTGACGGCGAGAACAGTCACGAGGGTCAACCCCCTCACGGGTAAATCTGAGACGCACGTGGAGCGGTTGCCATTCGCGGGCAATATCATCCCGGCCAGCCGCCTGAGCCCGATTGCGAAGGCGATTCTCAATTTCTACCCGCTGGCCAACACGCCGACGACTGACCCTTTGGGCCGCAATAATTTCATCGGGCCGAACGGGCGCGCTGACATCTTCGACTCCGAGTCGGTGCGCGTCGACCATAACCTCACCGACAAGCAGCGCATCTTCGGCCGGTACAACCGCAACTTCCGGCGCGAATTCCGCGGCAACATCCTGGGGAGCACCGGCGGCACCCCAACCACGGGCAACTTCCTTTTTCGCATCAACAACGGCGGGTCCTTGGACCATGTCTACACGATCAGCCCGACCAAGATTCTCAACGTCCGGTTCGGCTTCAGCCGCTTCACTGAGCGCAACGCGCCGCCCCACTTCGGCTTCGACCCCCACACGCTGGGGCTGGCGGGGGCCTTCGTGGACACCGCCGCCGCCAAGCACTTCCCGTCAATCGGCATCAGCGGCTTCCAGGGCATCGGCGGCGGCGCCGGCAACGAGACCAACCACATGATCTACTCGCTCATGCCGGTGCTCACCTGGATCCGCGGCGGCCACTCTTTCCGCTTCGGCGCTGACCTGCGCAGCTACCGCGAGAACCGGTATGATCTCGGTAACGCGGTCGGGAGCCTGACCTTCGGCAACAACTTCACCAAGGGGCCGCTGGATAATTCCACCGGGTTCTTCGGCCAAGAATTAGCCGCCTTCCTGGCCGGCAGCGTGACCGGCGGCTCGATCAACAACAACGCGAGTCGCGCCAACCAGGTTTTATACTACGCCGGGTTCATCCAGGATGATTGGAAGGTGAATTCGAAGCTCACGCTCAACCTCGGGCTGCGTTACGAGTTGGAGGGCGCGATGACCGAGCGGTTCAACCGCAATGTCCGCGGCTTCGACTTCACGACCGCCAGCCCGATTGAGGCCGCGGTTCAGGCAGCGCTCGCCAAGACCCCCATCCCGGAGGTGCCGTCGCTCAGCCTGAAGGGCGGCTTGCTCTTCACCACGGACCAAAACCGCGGCATCCACGAGTCGGATAAGAACAACTTCCAACCGCGCGTCGGCTTCGCTTATCAGCTTAACGAGAAGACCGTGTTGCGCGGCGGCTACGCCCTGTACATGGTGCCGTTCATCTTTGACGGAGCGATCAATCAGCAAGGCTTCAGTCAGGACACGAGCCTGAGGGCGTCAACCGATAACGGTCTCACTTTCGCGGCCACGCTCGCCAACCCCTACCCGCAGGGCATCCTGCCGGCGCCGGGGGCCAGCCAGGGGCTGCTCACCTTCGTCGGCCGCGGGATCGGATTCGCCACGATCAACCGCATCAACCCGCTCAGCCACCGGTGGGAGGTCGGCTTCCAGCGCGAACTGCCCGGCAACTGGTTGGTCGAGGCTGCCTACGTCGGGAGCAAGGGCGTGAATCTCTCGGTCGGCCGCAGTCGGCTGAACACTGACACCAACACCGACGGCGGCCGTGAGCTTGATTTCCTGCCGCGCAATTTGCTGAGCACCAGCCCGGTCCGCGACGAGACGGTGAATGCACTGCTCTCGAAGTTCGTGCCCAACCCGTTCCGGGGCATCGCTCCGGCCGGGACCGGCCTGGGCGATAACTCGACCGTCAGTCTAGGGACGCTGCTCGACGCCTTCCCGCAATTCAGCGGAGTGGTGACGGAGGATTTCAGCGGCAGCTCAATCTATCACTCGGCACAATTCCGCGTGGAGCGGCGTTTCAGCCGGGGCTTCACTTTGCTTTCGACCTACACCTGGTCCCGCTTCCGTGAACGGGCGAGCCGTCTGAACCCCACCGACACGGAGCTTGAAGATCGGGTGGCCGGTGATGACCGCCCGCACCGATTCGTCGCCAGCGGCATCTGGGAGTTGCCCTTCGGCCGCGGGCGCCGGTGGGGCAAGGACTGGCACGGCTTCGTCAACGGCTTCCTCGGCAACTGGCAGGCGCAGGGCATCTATCAGTTCCAGTCGGGTGGACCACTCTCCTGGGGCAACCTCTTCTTCCAGGGTGACCCCCGGAAGGGCTTCGACTTGAAGGTGACCTCCAGCCGGGTGGATACGACCACCTTTGACATCAACCCTTTCTACCTGCCCGACTCCGGCACAACGACGGGCGGCAAGCCGTTCAACGATTCGCGCGTCAGGCTGGCGAATAACATTCGCACCTTCCCCGGGCGGATCGGCACGGTGCGCGGGCAGGGCCTCGACCTCTGGGACCTCTCGGTGATCAAGAACATCAACCTCACCGAGACCGTCAAGTTCCAAATTCGGGGTGAATTCCTGAATGCCTTCAATCATCCGGTCTTTGATGACCCCAATCGCAACCCGACCAGCTCAGACTTCGGCAAAATTACGAGCCAAAGTAACCTGCCGCGGAACGTGCAGATTGGGTTGAAGCTGATCTTCTAATTTCACACTCCCGCCGTGCCTCCAGCGATATTGTTTCAGGCACGGCGGGAGTAAACTATTGAGTGAGGAAACCAACTTCCATCTACTCCCCCTCGGAGGACCTAAGCCATGAAAGAAGAAAATAAAACAACCAGGAGGGACTTCATCAAGAAGACCTCGGCAGTGGCAACCGGCGTCGCCCTCAGTAACCTCAACGTGCTCCGGCCGGAACGTGTGCTCGGAGCCAACGGCCGCGTCAGAGTGGCCATGATCGGACCCGGCGACCGCGCCAAGGACGCGCTGATCCCGGCTTTTGGGAAACTCGCCGGCGACCTCAACTTCGAGATGGTCGCGGTCTGCGACATCTGGAATAGACGGCGAGACGAAGGCGCCCCTTACATCGCCCAGAAGACAGGCGGCAAGGAGCCGGTCAAGGTGCGCAACACCGACGAACTTTATGCGATGAAAGACATCGACGCTGTGATCATCGCGACCGCCGACTTCCAGCATGCTTTCCACTGCATGGAAGCAGTGCGCGCAGGCAAAGACGTCTACGTCGAGAAGCCATTTGCCAACCGCATGGACGATGCGCGGAACGCGCTCAAACTGGTGAAGGCCTCGAAGCAGATCGTCCAGGTCGGCACGCAGCGACGCTCGACCACGAGCTATCAGCGCGCTTATGAGTACCTCAAGTCGGGCAAATTCGGCGACATCGTCATGGCCGACATGACCTGGAACGTCAACCAGCCCGGCCGCTGGCGGCGGCCGAATGTCGTGCCGCTGCTCAGAGAGCAGGATACAGACTGGAAGCGCTACCTGATCAACCGCCCCTACGAGCCGTTCGACGCCAGGAAGTACCTTGAGTTCCGGCTCTTCTGGCCCTACTCGTCGGGCATCCCGGATCAGTGGATGGTGCACCAGATCGACACCGTGCATTGGTTCACGGGCTTCGATCACCCGACGAGCGTCGTGGCCAACGGCGGCATTTACCTCTGGAAAGACGGGCGCCGGAACTTCGATACCATGACGGCCGTCTTCGACTACAGTCAGGGCGGCGAGAACGGCAAGAGCTTCCAGGTGCTCTACACCTCGCGCCAGACCAACAGCGCGGGCGGCATCAAGGAGATCTACTTCTCCAACGGCGGCACGCTCAACCTCGACACCAACAAGGTCGGGCCCGAGGGCGGGCTGCATGAGAAGCAGGCCAAGGAGATGAACCTGAAGCCCAACCTCCTGCCGTCGATGACGGTGGCCGAGGCCGCTCAGGTCGAGACCAGCGCCTCAACTGGCGCCGACAACTCGACGATTGCGCACATGCGCAACTGGATGGAGTGCGTGCGCTCGCGTAAGCAGCCAAACGCCGACATCCACGCAGCCTATAACCACTCGGTCGCGCTCTGCATGACGATTGCCGCCTTGCACACCGGCAAGAAGGTGACGTTCGATGACAAGAAGCAGGACGTGGTGACGAGCTGAACAGTGTGAGCAGAGGGGTGAAGGAGAACACCCTTTTCACCCCTCCGCTTTATCCTTTCAGCAGGAGGTGAGATGGGAAAGATCACAACGGCATTGACCGTGATCAATCACGCTGACGAGGTTAGGGCAAGAGACGGCACGATTAGTGCTGATCAGGTGCGGATGGTCACTCTTGACGACGTGTTAGTGGACACGGGCGCGACGGCCCTCTGCCTGCCCCACCGCATCATCGCGCAGCTTGGCCTGAACCCGGTGCGCGAAGTGGCGGCCTCGACAGCGAATGGCTATTCTCGCGTGCAAATCTACGAGGACGCCAAAATCTCTCTGCTCGGGCGCGAAGGCGCGTTCGAGTGCTTAGAACTGCCGGGCGGTGACCAGGCTCTGCTTGGAATAATTCCACTCGAAGCGATGGGGATCGAGCCCGACTTCGCCAACCAAACCTTGCGCCTGCTGCCGACGGAAGGGAGAGACACTTACATCACCGTCTTCTAAGGCGGTCATTTCACTAAAGGCCATATGAAACACACAATCTCATTTCTGTTAGTTGCCACTTTAGCCGCCACACTCGCTCTCGCCAGTGACGATCAGGGAGTCAAGATCGTCGAGTCGAAGATGGCCAAGCAGCTTGACGTCTACATAGACGGCCAGTTGTTCACCTCTTATGTTTACTGGGACAACCAGAAGAAGCCGGTTCTCTACCCGCTCAAGACGGCACGGGGCACCATCGTCACGCGCGGCTACCCCATCGAGAAAGTGCCGGGCGAGCGGACCGACCACCCGCACCACGTCTCCGCTTGGTTCAACTACGGCGACGTCAACGGCATTGATTTCTGGGGCAATAGCGACCAGAACAAGTCTCCGAAGGTGGGCGTGATCAAGCACCGTTCGGTCAACAAAATCAAGAACGGCAAGGACAGCGCGCTGCTGGACGTGACGATGGACTGGGTCGGGCCTGACGGCTCGAAGATGCTCCAGGAGGACGATCAGATCATCTTCCGGACGGGCAAAGGCGCGCGCATCATCGACCGCATCATGACGCTCAAAGCCCTGGACAAGAAAGTAGTCTTCGGGGACACCAAGGAGGGCGCCTTCGCCATCCGCGTCGTCCGCCAACTCGAAGAGCCCGCGGACAAGCCCGAAGTCTTCACCGACGCCCAGGGCAACCCGACGAAGGTCCCAGTCCTGGACAACAAGGGCGTCAACGGGGTCTATCTGAGCAGTGAGGGCAAGACCGGCGAGAAGGAAGTCTGGAGTTCTCGCGCCAAGTGGGTGACCTTGAGCGGCAACGTGAAGGGCGAGGACGTGGTGATCGGCATCTTCGACCACCCGAAGAACCCGACTTACCCGACCTACTGGCACGCGCGGGGCTACGGGTTGTTTGCGGCCAATCCGTTCGGGGCTAAAGATTTCACCAAGGGCGAGAAGACGCTCAACTTCACCCTCCAGCCGGGCGAGAAGGCGACTTTCCGCTTCCGCACCCTGATCCATTCGGGGAAGCTCGATAAGGCGCAGACCGAGGCGCTGTATCAGCAGTTCCTCAAGGACGTGACGCAGTAGCAAGGCACAGTCGAATGGAACCGGTTGCTGGAGCTGGCCGCAACCTATGGAGTGCTGCTCCGATGGCGCAGCACTCCATAGGTTGCGGCCCATCCGATCCTACACTCTTGAACTATCTCACCGCTTAGCCGACCGGGCCGCGACCATTCTCATCGGCACACGATGAAGAGTGGCTAGGCCCTACACCTTGCCTACGACCTCAATAGACCTTGACGTATTGCTGAGATCCGATAGCTGAAAACCTTGGTGCTCGCAATCTCTCAGGCGGAACTGGCACGCCACGGCCAAGCTTGGCCGACAGTTCGCCGCAGATGGGCGAGCCAGAACTCGAGGCGCGTCTGTGGACTTTTATGTTGACTTTCTGGGACTGACCGTGTTTCAACCGGCTTGCTGCACATCGGGCAACAGCAAGCATATTTGAAGATAGGATAATTACAACTTTGGCAATGCACGAGAATTCTCCCAAGAAGCTAGTTTGATTAGAGTCAATATCTTGATGGGGAAAGCAGATACCGCGAGTATTCAAGGTTAACTTGACGCCATTATAATCTCACGAGTGCTCTTGTCTACCCTTTTAATATTTATAGGCTCTAACTCCCTTAGTGGCAGGTATGATAAATACCCCAAGCTGTAGGGAGGCGCTGGCAGTTTACGCAGGCGAGTAGGGGCCGAGCTATTGTCGGTAGCTTTAATGCACCTACGGCATTCCTATTCGCCTACACTGGATTGAATGACGGACTGGCAAGATCATTCAGTAGACTTGGCGACCAGGACCGAGCAGGGGCATGCTGGGCGACCCTGGTGGAGACACTGCCGAGCATGTTGTGCTTCAAGTCTGCCGTGCCAGTCGCCCCGAGAACGATGAGGTCATATTCCCCCTTCTCGGCCTCGCTCAAGATCTCAAGCGCCGGCTCCCCTTCCTCCACGACTGTGGCGGCCGAAATCCCATAGTTGCCGAGCCGCCTTCGGGCGTACTCGGTCACCGCCTTAGCTTCCACCCGCAGTTCGCGTTCAAATTGAAATTCAGAGTTGGCCCGGTCGTCCTCATCGTTGGGATAGCCGAACCACTCTCGGTCAAGGCCCAGGTGAATCCAAGGTGTCTCCACCACGTGGATCAGCGTGACCTCGGCTGAGGTGACGTCGAAGTATGAGAGCAAGAATCGCAAGGCGTATTTGGAGGCGAACGAACCGTCAACCCCCACCAGGATGCGGAAACTTCTCTCCGCGATCAGTTCGCGGGCCACCAGGACAGCGCTCGGCGCATGCTGAACGATGCGACTGGCCACCGGGCCCAGCCCCGGTTTGGTCTGCTCATACCGGTCATGCGCGCCGACGACGGTCACATCATACTGCCCGGCCAAGCGCACGGTCACGCTGGTCGGCGAGCCGATCTCTGTCTCAAGGCCGCTTTCGTACTCCACACCTGGTGCGATCAGCGCGACTTGGCTGAGTCGGCTTGCCAGAGTGGAGGGCTGCGGAAAGTTCCGCAGCCCTCTGCGCAATCTTACGCAGGTCAGTGACGCTCCCGGTATTAGTGTCGGCGCTGTGTAAGATTGCGCCAAGGAGTCTGAGCGCAGACTGGCATCCGGCACTTGGGTGGAATTATGAGCAGGCGATGAGCTTATGGCGGACTTTCGCGCCTCTTAAAGACAGGACTTACGCATAGAAAGCGAAAGCCCAATAGCTCTTTGATTTAGACACACGAAACAGGGACACTCCTTGTCCTAACGAGAAATTGCCCCTCGTGACGACGAGAGGTGACAAGGAGTGTGCCCTGATGAGTCGAGATCATAACACGCCCCCTGCCCAGTGCCGATGGGCGACCTTTGATGTGATCGGTCGCTTGGTGCGGAGCTTGGCGCCACTGGCCGTCGGCTTGAGTCTGCCACTGTCGCTGCCGGCGGTGGTCTACCTGACCGGACTGATCACGCAGCCGAACGTGACGGCGACCGCCATCGCCGGGCAGATCGGGCTGGTCTCGCACGATAGCCTGGTGCGGATGTTGGGCACCCTCGGCTGGGGGCTGTCGTGTGGGGCCTGCGTGGTGGTGCGCCTGGTGACGGCCTTCTCGAGCGAGGGTTGGTTGATCATGGATGATGTCTTGCTGCCCAAGCCGTTCGCCAAACTGATCGCCTTGCGGCGCCTGGGATCACGATCACTCGTCGCATCGCCACACTTTCGGGCAGCGCTTGGTCTTCATCGTCCGGAGCAATGGCACGCTGATCATCCCGTTGCTGTTTGCCTTCTGGCAGAAAGACCCGACCCCAAAACGGCGGCGCAAGCGGCGGCGCCGAGGCCAAGCCAAAGTTGGTCAACGCCCCCGCCGCCGGAAACGGATGCGCCGCCCGAAGGTGGTGCGCTTGGCCTCGGGCACACGCTTTCGCACTAAGAATGAACTGGCGCGGCTCCTGGTCCGGAAGCTGGTGCGGCGTCGTTTGAAGGTGGATTACGTCTTGTTTGATAACTGGTATGCGGCGCAGCAGAATCTCGACCTCTTTGGTCGCCTGCGCCGGCATTGGGTGACGCGTGCTAAGAGCAATCTCAAAGTGGAGTACGAGGCGCGCCGCGCGACCTGGAGCAAGTGGCCGAGACGGTCAAGAAAACCAATTACCACTACTATGCCGGACTGCAGGCCAGAGCACGGTCGTTTGTCGTTGAGCGGGGCGGAAATCGTCTGAAGCTGACGGTGATCAAAGATGATCGCGGGCCGGAAGGCGGCCGCACCAAGTACCTGTTGACCTCGGACCAGCAGCTTGAGTACGCAGCAAGTAGTGCAGTGGTACCGGAGAAGGTGGGCGGTGGAAGTTTTTTTCCGCGATGCTAAACAGCATTTGGGCTTGGGTGGGTGTGAAGCCCGCCGGCCCGAGTTGATTGTTTCTCACGTGGTGCTGGTGTGTGTGGCTTACACGCTGCTGCAACTGCTCAAACCGAGGAGTGCCGTGCCGCGTCCGAGCGTGTGTGCGATCAAAGACGAGTTGACCCCGCTCGTGATGCTGGTGCGGCCTCAGGGTGAGTTGATGGCGCAGCGTCCGCTGCCCGATGGAAGTTTGGAGGAGGTCGATGTGGAACATTTCTTCCAGCCCGTCAGGACAAGGCTTCCGCACTTAGCAGTCGCGCATGACCTAGTTTTTACTTGAGCTTACGCTATTGACTCAGTCAGTGCGCAAGCCCTGTATTATATAAGAGGCTGCTCAGAAATTCTTTGACCTTATTTTCAGCCCTTTCCGCAGCCCCGCTCCCGGCAAGTCAATCTCTTTTCCCCTGCCCCGCCACATCCTCAGAAATTCACAACCGCCTCCGGTTGCGGTTTAATCTCCCAGGCTGATCCACCAACCAGTCAACCAAACCACAACCAGGAGGCTTCTATGAATGTAACAGCACATGCGGTCTATCAGAAAACGCTTTCCGAGAACCTCGCCAAATGGCCAAAGCGACGTTCTCGCGCTCTGACCCCGGAACTGCTCGACGCCGCGCTGATCCTGCTCCGGCTCGATCTGGATCCGCTCCTGCCCATGCTCGTCAAACTTTACTCGCCCTCGCCCCGCGGGCGGAAGCCTTGGCATCCGATCGCCATGTTCCGCGCGCTGTTGCTGATGACCCTGCTCCGATACGAGAGTCTCGAGATTTTTGCGGGCGCCTTACGACAGAAACCTCGACTGGCCATGATCGCCGGCTTCAAGCCTTTTGAGACGCCTTCGGTCGGCGCTTTCTATCTCTTCATTGACCGGCTTGAAGATGGTCCTTACCAGCCTGCCTGCCCCCATCGCCAGCGACCTTCCGCGCTGCGCAAAGGCAAACATTTGCGCAACCTCTCGCAAGAAAAAGCCAACAAAGAAGCCGCGCGCAAGCACATCCTCGCCGCGTGCGATTCGATTACTGGCCAACTCAAACAGCAGATGCTCGCCGCGGCCTCTCAGCCCAGACCCGACGATTTGCAAAAACGCTTGGAAGATGCGCTCCTGCAAGCGGCCATCCGGCCTTCATCACGACGTGGCTTGCTCGGCGATCTCAACCGGATGGTTATATGTGGCGACGGTTCGGCTCTTTACACCGGCGCCAGCTCCAGCGGCAAACCTAACTGCAAATGCCGCGAGCAGCGCATCTATCGTTGCGATTGCGACCGCTACTACCGCGATCCGACCGCCGATTGGGGCTACGACTCCTACCACGAATGCTACTACTTCGGCCACACCTACTACCAGCATTGCGTCTCCACCAGCGGTCACGATCTGCCATTGCACATCACCATCGGACAAGCCTCCGAGACCGATTTCACGCTCTCGATCAAGAGCTACGACCGCTTCACCAAAGCCTGTGCCGAGAATCAACTCGACCTGCGGGTCTTCGCCGTCGGTTACGATTCAGGACACGATGCCTTGGGCAATGACGAATTTCTCTTGGCCAAAGAGGTGCGCCCCGTCATCGCGCTCAATCCCAGAAGCGGTCTCCACCCCACACCCACCGGCACCGCCGAGCAGGTCAATGCCGCAGGCGTCCCGCTGTGCCCGGCGGGGCTAGCGATGCGGCGTCACACGCAGACCAACCACCGGATCATTTATAACTGTCCCGTCAAACGCCCCACTCACCGCGAGGGCAAACACACCTGGCAGGCGCACGTCGCAGAATGCCCGCTCAAAGTCTTGTGCCAACCAGAGTCGAAGATGGGACCGTCGGTGTATGTCCGTTCGGATGCCGATCCGCGCCTCTACCTGGAGATTGCGCGCTCCAGTCCGCAATACATCGAGATCATGAATCTCCGCAGCGGGTGCGAACGCTCGAACTCCGCCAAGAAGATCGTCCATCACTTGGGGGACCGGGTCTGCCGTTCGGCGACGCACTTCCTGGTGCGCTTGTACCTGGTCAGCATCATCGAACACGCCAAAGCCTGGCTGGCCGATGATCGCCAAGCCCTGGGTGATGACTGGCGCCCGTTGAGTGATCCCGAACAGATCAAGCGGATGGCGCATCAGCCACCGGCTTGAGCCTGAAGCTGACGTTTTGCGCGCTTAGTTTGAAGTTGTCAGCCCCTCGGATCAGGGTGAGCCGGTAGCAGTGTGTCTTGAATTAGGCGGTAAAGTAACATCATGTTACTTTGAGGTAGTTTCAAGGTGACTTGAAACTACTTTCAAAATAGCTTCCATGTAATTTCAGTATTACTGCCTCAATTCAGGCACGGACACCCGCCTGACCATCCCTATCTTATTGATCCCAGGCTACTCATTTAAATTAACTGAGTAGCCTTATATAGCTGAAGACGGTGCACAAATCAGGTTTTGATGCGCCAGCGCGCAAAGTCCGGATGATCTTTGATATGCGCCAGTGGTTCTCCCGTGCGATAGTCGGCCAGAAAACAGATCTGATAGAGCCAGACACTGGCCAGCACAAACGCGCCATTGCGACCTTGGCCTTTGACCGGACACTCTTTCAGGCCAGCGGCTTGAATGATGCGCTGAAAGAGTAATTCGATAGTCTGCTTGCGATAAGCGAACAGATCATGCTTCCACGAGCGGTGCTTCTTAGGCAGTCCCTGCGGCGCCAGCACCCAGCCGCCAGCCGCCAGGTAAGCGGCGGTGAAGTCCTGAGCGCCATAAGTCTCATCACCGAGCAGGACATCCGTCATCGGCAACACCTCCTGCGCCAGGGCTTGCTGCGCGATGGTGGCTTCGTGCTCATTGTTGGCACGCCAGGAGGCAAAGATCGGCACGGGTGCCGGAAAGACCAGCCCTTGCATCACCAGGCGATAGCCCTGCACCCAGCCGCGATAACCGCTCTTGGACCACTTGGATTCGGTATCGACGTTGCGTAAGCCAAGCGGGATGCGGTCGGCTTGGCGGTCGGCCTTGTGCCACTTCGGGCCTTGTGCCTTGTACATCCGCCCATCAATCGCGCTGACCTGAGATTGATCCGCCTCCGGCTCGACCTCCTCGACGATCTGCCGCCCCAAAGCGGCAATCTGCGCTTCAGCTTCCTGAAGCAGGCCGCTCAGGCGGCGTCCGATGGTGGTGCGATGGGGCACGCGCTTGAACTCCATCGCCGCGCGCAGGGCCGCATCTTTGAGCAGCAGTTTGCGCAATTCACGGTCTTTGAAGGTGCGCGTGGTGACGGCAATGACCGCCAGCAGGAGAACCGACAAGGCCGAGAAGTCGCGTTGATGGCCACGCTTGCGCGGCGCTTCAGGCGGCGGCTTGTAGTTTTCTTTGACGCTTTGGATTAAGCTCAGCAGCGCGTCGGGGTCAGTGGGAGTTACATTCTCATTCATACTCCCAATAGTGCAATCATCAGGCGATGATTGCGATCCCGACGCCCCGGTTGAGATCATTTCCCTGATTTCAAAGAACTTTTATGTGCACCGTCTTCATATAGCTCGACTCTCACAGCATCTTCGGGGTAGCTGTTCAGGTGCCTCGACAATTGCCACTTCGGGGGCGATTCTCCAGGCCACGCGGCATTGGTGAAACTTCCACGTCGCGCAAAGGGAAGAAATCTTGACATCCCAACGCCACCAGGGTGCGACAGCCTCACACGGCTTGGTCAAAGTCGCCTGCTGTCTTTTCATCTCTTGCTGAAAATTGCTGTCTTTTGCGGTCTTGCGGCCTCGCACTCGCTTGTCAACCGCTGGGATGGTTTTGACAACCTGATTTGGGCTCATCCGCCATTTTGATGATTGTAAGATGCCTCGCTATCAATAGACTTGTTGCGACAGGGCAGATCGCCTCAACTTTTGGCCGCACAGCGATTTGCAGATTCTGGCTCAGATCGTTAAGATAGCGGGATGAAACTGCAAA
>Ga0207646_10001802_pt1 | contig 25912 bp, 20 predicted proteins | sample KBSK5502metaG_FD_184343 | JGI IMG/M metagenome (GOLD analysis project Ga0207646, IMG submission 184343) | Corn, switchgrass and miscanthus rhizosphere microbial communities from Kellogg Biological Station, Michigan, USA - KBS K5-50-2 metaG... | ecosystem: Host-associated > Plants > Roots >...
TATATGCCGTCCGCTCAGCCACGCTGAGGGCACCGCGGGCATCCAGCATATTGAATAGGTGCGAGGTCTTTATGCAACAATCGTAAGCCGGCAAGACAAGTCCCTGCCCGACCAAACGTTTCCCCTCGGCCTCATAGGTCGTGAAAGTCGCCATCAGCGCCTTCACATCGGCAGTTTCGAAATTGTACTTGGAGAACTGGACTTCATCTTCATGGTGGATGTCGCCGTACTTCACATCGTTATTCCACTTGAGATCGAAGACATTGTCCACACCCTGCAGATACATGGCGATCCGCTCAGTCCCATAGGTGAGCTCGACCGATACCGGATTCAATTCAATCCCGCCCACTTCCTGAAAATAAGTGAACTGGGTAATCTCCATGCCGTCGAGGCGCACCTCCCAGCCAAGCCCCCAGGCGCCGAGCGTGGGGGATTCCCAATCGTCCTGCATGAACCGGATGTCATGCTGTTTGGGGTTGATGCCGAGCGCGCGAAGGCTGTCGAGATAGATGTCCTGCACGTCGGCCGGCGCCGGCTTGAGAATGACCTGATACTGGTAATAGTGTTGAAGGCGGTTGGGGTTTTCTCCGTAACGGCCATCGGTGGGGCGACGGCAGGGCTGGACGTAGGCGGCACGCCAGGGATCAGGACCCAGGACCTTGAGGAATGTCGCCGGATGGAATGTCCCCGCCCCGACTTCCAAATCATAGGGTTCATGGATCACGCAGCCCCTGTCGGCCCAAAAGCGATGCAGGGAAAGAAGCAGATTCTGAAGGGTCACCCGTGCGGTCTCCCGAGCAGAAGATCGAAGAAACCCTAACAAATGTGGTAGGGGTTGTCAATTGAACGGTGGAAGTCAGATTGACTGTCCACGGCACATTTGTTAGTCTCCGTTTATAACTCACAATCAGGCTTCTTTCACGAAGGAGACACCCCTTTGTCACCCACAATCACAACCACGGAAATCCCCGTCGCAACCTTGAATCACCTGGCCGCCCGTCTCCGGATCCTGAGCGTCCAGTCCACCACGGAAGCCGGCAGCGGACATCCGACCAGTTGCTGCTCGGCCGCGGACATCGTGGCCGTCCTGTTCTTTGCGGTCATGCGGTTCGACCCGAAAAACCCCAAGCATCCGAACAACGACCGGTTCGTCCTGTCCAAGGGCCATGCGGCGCCACTGTTGTATGCCGCATGGGCTGAAGCCGGTGCCTTCAATCCGAACGATCTCATGCGCCTGCGGACCCTGGACTCGGACCTCGAAGGCCATCCCACGCCACGGCTGAATTTCGTGGACGTGGCGACTGGGTCGCTCGGCCAGGGGCTCAACGCGGGGATCGGTCTCGCGTTGAACTCCAAACGACTCGACAAGTCCGGTTACCGCACCTACGTCCTGATGGGTGACGGCGAATCCATGGAAGGGTCCATCTGGGAAGCCGCTGAGATCGCCCGTCATTTCCAGCTCGACAACCTCTGTGCGATTGTGGACGTCAATCGCCTGGGGCAGAGTGATCCGACGCTCCTGCAGCACGACATGGAGGCCTATCGCGCGCGCTGGAGCGCATTCGGCTGGAACGCCATCATCGTAGACGGGCACGACATCGCCAAGCTGTTGGATGCCTTCGACCAGGCGGCGCGGACAAAAGGCAAACCGACCGTCGTCCTCGCACGCACGCTCAAAGGCAAAGGTATTTCATTCGTCGAGGACAAGCCGGACTGGCACGGCAAACCCTTGAAGAAAGGCGAGGAAGCCGACAAGGCCATCGCAGAATTGAGCGCCAAGCTCCTCCCCTCCGCTCCCCAAATTGAAATCCGCCGGCCCGATGCTGCTCCCGCCGCGCCGCCCCCTGCCAAACCGATCGCACCGCCGGACTACAAGCCGACCGACTCCGTGGCGACGCGCGAGGCCTTCGGCGCAACACTGGTGAAGCTGGGCGAGGCAAACCCACTGGTGGTCGCCCTCGACGCCGACGTCAAAAACTCCACCTTCACGGACAAGTTCGGCAAGAAGTTCCCCGAGCGGTTCTTCGAAATTTTCATCGCCGAGCAGAACATGATTGGCATCGGGGTTGGCCTGGCCAGTCAGGGCAAGATTCCCTTCGTCGCGACCTTCGCCTGTTTTCTGACCAGGGCCTACGATTTCATCCGTATGGCCTCGATCAGCCATACGAACCTCAAGCTGATGGGCTCGCACGTCGGAGTCTCAATCGGTGAGGATGGACCGTCGCAGATGGGACTTGAGGACCTGGCCATGATGGCGGCGCAGCCCGGCGTGACGGTGCTCTATCCCTCCGATGCCGTCTGCACGCATTGGCTCACCGCCTTAGCCGCCGACCATAAGGGTATGGTGTACATCCGCACGGGTCGTCCCAAGACGCCCATCCTCTACAAAAACGACGAGAAGTTTACGATCGGCGGGTCGAAGGTCCTGCGTGAAAGCGCCAAGGATCGGCTCACGGTGGTCGCAGCCGGCGTGACGTTGTTTGAAGCCCTCAAGGCCCATGACGAGCTGGCCACGCAGGGCATCGCGATCCGGGTCGTGGACCTCTATAGCATCGTGCCGATCGATCGCGAAACGTTGCTTGCGTCAGCCCGTGCGACGAACAATCTCATGCTGACGGTCGAGGATCACTATACGCACGGCGGTTTGGGCGATGCGGTGTTGGCGGCGGTGAACGCCGACGGCGTGAAGGTGCACAAGATGGCCGTGACGGAGATCCCGCACAGCGGCAAGCCAGACCAGCTCCTCGACCGCTACGGCATCAGCACCAAGCACATCGTGGAGAAGGTCAAGAAGCTCGTTTCATAGCGGGTGGCGCCGATGTCGCCGGAGGCGATGGGGTGGCAGCGGGCGCAGGGCTCACGCCGCGCGCAGCTTTTCGGAGCACGGCGGGATGCCAAGCCGACAGGACCCCATCGCCGAAGGCGACAGAACCCGCGTCAGGAGAGATTCAGCACCAGCAGTTTGATCTCGGTCATCTCGTCGATGGCGTAGCGGAGGCCTTCGCGGCCGAGGCCGGAGTCCTTCACTCCGCCGTACGGCATGTGGTCGGCGCGGAAGGTGGGAATCTCGTTGATCAGCACCGTGCCCACCTCCAGATCCCGGAACGCCTGAAAGGCCTTCTTGAGATCCTTCGTGAACACACCCGCCTGCAAGCCGTATGGTGAGTCATTGATCCCCGCCAGCGCGTCGTCGAACTTCACGTAGGGCGACACCGTCACGACCGGCCCGAAGACTTCCTGACAGCTCACCTTCATCTCCGGCGTCACGTCCGTGAGGACTGTCGCCTCGACCACGCTCCCCTTGCGCTTCCCGCCCACCCTCAACTTCGCGCCACTCGCAACGGCTTCATTGACCCACGCCTCGACCCGCTTGGCGGCTCCTTCGTCAATGAGTGGACCAATCACGGTCGAGTCATCGGCAGGATTGCCGGGCTTCAGAGTCCCGACCCGCTGGACCAATTTGTTGAGGAACGTTTGGTAAACAGATTCGTGCGCATAGACCCGCTGAACCGAGATGCAGGTCTGGCCAGAATAGACATAGCCGCCCACGGCGCAGCGGTCCGCCGCATGGTCGAGATCGGCGTCAGGCTCGATGATCACGCCGGCATTCCCGCCCAATTCCAGCACCACGCGCTTCTTTCCGGCCTTGCTCTTGAGCATCCAGCCGACAGCAGCGCTGCCGGTGAAACTGATCATCTTGAACCGCTCGTCCATCACCATACGTTCTGCAACGGCGTTCGCACAGGGTAGGATGCTGACCATGCCAGCCGGCAAACCCGCTTGTAGGATCACTTCACCTAACATCAAGGACGTCAACGGCGTCTGCGGGGCCGGTTTCAGCACGATGGGGTTCCCGACCGCGAGAGCCGGTGCAACTTTGTGCGCGACCAGGTTCAACGGAAAATTGAACGGCGTGATGCCGAGAATCGGTCCGATCGGGACTCGACGCGACAAGCCAACGTGATGGTCGGTTCCGGGCGTAATGTCCAGCGGAATAATTTCACCGGGAATCCGCTTGGCTTCCTCTGCCGCAATCGTGAATGTGGTGATGGCGCGCCCGACCTCGCGGCGCGAGTCGGTGATGGGCTTGCCGGATTCAGACGAGAGACAGCGGGAAAACACTTCTTTGCGGGTTGTCACCTCACCGGCGATTTTTTGAAGCGCAGCAGACCGAACGTGAGCCGGGAGTTTTCGACTGACGGCAAATGCCGATACCGCCGCGCGGATCGCTTCTTCGACCTCCGCTTCACCGGCCAGACAGACTTCGGCCAGAACTTCTTGATTGTACGGATTGCGGATGGGGCTGGCCGTAGTGGTCTCCACCCACCGTCCGGCGACCAGCATTGGGCGACGCGCAGCCATAACGCATTCTGGCGCACCGTCGCAACGGAGTCAAGAAACCAAACCTTGCAGGCTAGTGCCTTGGCTGGGCCTACTCACTCACGATGCTTTTCGCTTTCCAGAACGGCCGTGCTAGCCATGCTAAGACGGCATACAGAATGACGGTATTTGCAGCCAACATAAGCAACACCAGAAACATCCAGCCTCCTCTGAAATGCACGTCGGTCAATATCGACCACGGCGCCGCCGCAAGCATTACTCCTAGGTCGCAAAGAAAACCGACACAGCCTATTGTATCTACATAGATGAAGAGTGCGATAAGCGCATAGGTCATCGCGACCGTCGTGCCGAGTAATTGGTGAGGTTTGTTGCGCAATCTGCCAAACATCCACTGGTATAATCGTACGAGATAAAAAATAATACCTGCATTCAGAAATAGTGCAGCGAGCACAAATACCCGTGCTCCGAGCACACCGAGCGACGCCTCTACAGACACATTTGAATTGGCCACCGCATGCCACCCTAACCAGTCTGCCCATGGTCTCGCAAAAGACTCAAGCATTGGTGCGCTACATAACCATTTCCATCCTGAGCACAACTGCCAATTCAGCCACAGGAAAAGTGCGGGAATTAGATAGAGGAATACCACTATCGTCGCCCCCTTCGATCGTTTCTTCCAGAATCGCTCCTTCGGTAAAGAGAGTATCGAAAGCACGTGGCCAGCCAATTCGCGAGGGTTTTCACACGAGGCGCGAAACAGCCATTGGCACAATTTTGCTCCCCCAAAGATTAAGACCGCATTCAAACCTATCGATGAAAGGATGAAAACTCTTCCCCACAGCGGTCCCGCGAACGCGCCTCCAGGCACAATAGTTCCCCATGGCCACTCAATCCATCTCAGTAAAGGCGTCAAAGGAAAGTGATAGATCACTGGCCCGGAGCATCTAGCGCTTCCGGTAAAACAAATCATCAGCAATGCAAAAAGAAGAAGGGCGGGAATGAGATAGATCAGCGCAAGGATCACCGGGATCCTTGATTGTTGTTTCTTGGTTTCAGTCAAGACCTTACCCTGGTTGGGGGCGACGAAGACGAGGACGCTGAGTCGCTGCTGCGTGTGATTGCGGACGCCGTGCTCCGCACCGGCGGGAGCCATCACCGCCTGCCCCGGCCCCAGCACCTTTTCTTCCGTGCCGATCTGAAACGTCCCCTGCCCGTCCAGCACGATGTAGACCTTGTCCTGATCGCCGTGCACGTGCCCCTTCTGGATCTGCCCCGGCTCGAAGCCATACACGTCGCAGAAGAACCGCGGCGTCTGAAAGAGATTGTTCTTCTTTATCTTCTCCGGCGAGAATTGCTTGAAGTCGTTCAACGACAACACCGTCATGACCGGCCCTTCTCCTTTCTCTGTTCCTTCTGGCGTTCTTCCACGGCGCGAACGATCGAATCAGCCGACACCAGATGGCGCTGCACGCCGAGATCCGCGGCGGGCACGCCCATCGCCAGCCCCAGCATCTGCGGCAGGTGCAGGACCGGCAGGTCCAGCTTGGCGTTCACCTTTCGCCCCGCCCGTTCCTGGTAGATATCCAGACTCATGTGACACAAGGGACAGGGCGTGACCATCGCATCCGCGCCGCCGTCCTTGGCTTCTTTGAGATTCGCGCCGTCCATCGCCAACGCGATATCTTCTTTCTCCAAGATGAGCGGGAACCCGCAGCACTTGATCTTGCCCTCATAGTCCACCGGCTCGGCCCCGACCGCCCGGATGACCTTCTCCAGAGAATTCGGATTTTCCGGATCGTCAAAGTTAAGGTCCCAGGAGGGCCTCAGGATGTAGCACCCATAGAAGGGCGCGATCTTCAGGTCACCGAGCGTCACCTGCACTTCATTCTTGAGCTTCTCCAACCCCACTTCCCGTACGACAATCCACAGCAGATGCTTCACCTGGACCGTGCCGCGGTAGGTCAAACCCTCCGGCTGAAGCAGGCGATTGACCCGCTCGAGCAGCGCCGGATCGGCCTTCAGCTTCCGGTTGGCACCGCCCATGACGCCCTGACAAGTGCCGCAGATCGTCATTACGTCCAGGCCCAGCCGCTCCGCCTGCGCGAAGGTGCGCGCGCTGAGCGCAAGGGAGCCATCCGGGTCAGCTTCGCCAACCACGCCGGCCCCGCAGCAGGAGGACGCGGTCAACTCGGTGACCTCGATCCCCAGCCGGCCGATGACGGCCATTGTGGATTGATAGAGCTCCGGCGTCGCCCCCTTCGCCGCACAGCCTGGATATAAGGCATACTTCACGGCATCACCCGTATTTGTAGCTCACGCCGGTGCCGGGGTCCGGATACGTCATCTCGATGTTGTTGAACTCATTGCAGGCCACGAGACAGGCCCCGCTTCGCGGAGTCGTTATCGCTCATCGCCGTCCTCGTTGCAGCATTGCACGTACCTGCTCGACTCCATCGATCGGCGGATGCAGCGGGCTTGGGACTTTCCCTCTGCGCAGCATCCGGATGGCCAGCGGCAGGACGTGCAGAAACTTCCGCAGGTTCAGGCCGACCACCTTCAGCGGCATCAGCGCCTCATTCAATCGGCCGAACCGCGCGATCAGGTCCCGGAATCCCACGACGTGACGGGCGCCGCCGGTCTCGATATAGCCGGCCTCGATCGCCGCGCGGCGCAAACGGATGATGGCCTCCATGGGCTGCACGTCCTTCGGACACACCTCGACGCAGAAATTACACCGCGTGCAATCCCACATCCCGGTCGGTCCCTGCAGAGCCGCCAGGCGCGCGGTTCTGACAGCCTGGCCCTCCCGCGGATCCGCCACGAACCGATAGGCCTTCGCCAGCGCGGCCGGCCCCAGAAAGCCCTTGTCCACCTCATGCACCGTGCAGGCCGCCACGCAGGCCCCGCACATGATGCAGGCATCAACGTTATGAAACTCGGCGGCGCCCGCCGCCGCAGCGCTATCGGCCTGTATCCATGGATCGATCGCCCGGACCTTGCCCCAAAAGGACCGCATGTCCACCGCCAAATCCTTGAGTACTGGCAGATTGCGGAGCGGCTCGACGGCGATCCCTCCATGACGCTCCCATTCCTTGCGAACCGACGTGCGACAGGCAAGTTTCTCCGCGCCATTGATCGTCATCGCGCAAGATCCGCAGATGGCGGACCGGCATGAATAACGGAAGGTCAGCCTTCCATCCTGCTCGTCCTTGATCCGAATGAGCGCGTCGAGGACTGTCATCCCGCGGGTGACGTCGAGGCGATAGGTCTCGTCGTGCGGAGCGACGTCCAGTTCGGAGTTGTACTTGCGGATCGTGAAGGCCAGGCGCATCGCCTAACCTAGTCGATTTCGAAGACCTTGGGAAACTGTGTGAGATTGCGGCAGCCATTGGGCGTGACCAGGACCATGTCCTCGATCCTGACGGCGCCGATGTCGGGGTAATAGAGGCCGGGCTCTACCGTCACCACATGCCCGGTCTGAAGAGGAGACCCGGACTTGCCGATTCGAGGAGCCTCGTGGATATCGATCCCGACGCCGTGACCCGTTCCATGGAAGAACCCCTGCATGCGGCCGTTGATCAGACCCGTCTTGTAGCCGGTCTGCTCGAAGCGCTCCAGGACGCGCGCATGGATTTTCTGCCCATCGGCGCCGTTGCGCACTGACGCGATCGCTTCTTCCTGCGCGGACAGGACGGTTTCGTAAAGGCGCTTCATCTCGGGCCTGGCCTTGCCTTTCACCACCGTGCGGCTCATGTCGGCGAAGTAGCGGGTCGTCGTGTTGCGGGGAAAGACGTCCATAACAATGGACTCGTTGGCCTTCAGCGGCCCCGACCCTTCATTGTGGGGATCGCAGGCCTGCACGCCCCCGGCAATGATGGTGTGCTGCCCCACACAGTCCTGCTCCATGAGCGTCACGTTGATGAGTTTTTTGATCCGCTCGGAGGTCACGGGCTCGCCCTCATGGACGATAACGCCGCCCCGCACAGTGGCTTCTCGCAGAAGATCAAGGGCCCGCTGGACGGCCGCTTCCACGGCGCGTTGCGCAGCCTCGATCGCCGCCACTTCCTCGGTCGTCTTGATGGCCCGCTCTTCAAAGAAGGGCTCGCGCTTGGTGCTCAACTCATAGCCCCGCGCTTGCAGCCGCCGGGCATGCTCGAAGCCGAAGTTCTCGGGAACTTGCAGGCGCGTGACACCGCGTTCTTTCAACACCGCATCCACCACATCCACCGCGGTGACGGAGGCCACCCCCGTTCGCTTCAAGCGCGCTTCGTATTCCGAATAGGACAGGACGGTGTCTACTGTCGCCGTAGCACGAGCCCGGTCCACCTCCAGATCGCTCATGAGCAGGATTTTTTCGCTCTTGACGCGAAAAAAAATGAAGGAATCGGGGGCCAAAAAACGGGTGGCGTAGTAGAGGTTGGAATCGGTTTCGCTCGCCGCGATCAGCAGGACATCAGGCTCGGTAGACATAGTGAGTGATGCTACCATGGCCTTACTGAGGGGAGCAAGGTGACGGCGGCTTCTCCGAAGGGGAGATGAGTTCCTTCGGCAGCATGATGATGTTCTTCATGATATCGAAGGCCAGTTTCGCCATGCCGGTGATCCCCGACCCGACCGACTTCATCGGCAACCACGTGACATGGGGATCAGTGAAGGGCCCCTTGACCTCGAAGAAGGCAGTGGAAAACCCTCCGCGTTCCCCCGCGAAGAGCTTTCCGAACAGCGGAATCGATTGCAGGAGCGTTTCGTGGGAACCGTAAGGGGTGACGACCGTGACCATGTCGTAATTGTCGTTGGGAATATCGTACTTACCCACAGCAGTCATCTTCATGATCGGGCTGTCCAGTCGATAGCCCTGGACCTCCGCCATGCCGTTCTTGATGACGACCCGCCCGGATATGCAGTCGAACGGCATGCCTTGCTCGGAAACCTCCCCCTGGCCCACCAACAACCTGGGAAGGTTCAGCAACCGGACAATCTTGGCGGCCGCCGAGAGTTTCTGGGAATAGCCCTTCTCGACTATCACGCTGATGTCTCCTTGGAGCGTGGGCGCAGTCCCACGCGGATCGTTGCCGTTCCCGCTGATCGCGCCGTCCAGTTTAAGCATGCCTGTCACCGGCGGCTCCTTGACGCCAAGCGATTGAAACACCGGCTCCATCGCCACCCCCCTGATATGAAGGCTCAATTCGACCGCCGCAGGCTTATCCTGCGGCAACGCTATGCGCGCTTGACCGACAATCACGCCTTTCCCCATCCGCGCGGTCACAGGATCCAAGACCAGCACGCTGCCTCCCCCGGAAACCCTTGCGTGAATCTCATCAAACGAGACACCGTGATAGAGCCCGTTCCGAACCGCCGCGGTCGCCTCAAGGGTCGCGCTGCTGCTGATCGCTTCCATCGCCGCGCGTACCGGAGAGCGCGCACCTTCGGGGATCAGCAACGCAAGATCGAGACCCGGCGAGTCGAAGGCGGCCTGGATACGTGGGACTCCTTTCCATCCCTGGATAGAGCCTGTTGCATTGATGCGACTCTCTCTGATCTTGAGAGTCCCCTGCTCAACCACGATGCGGTCCCCTTCGAAGGAAAGAGTCAGGTTCAGATCCTCGACCGGTGCCGCCAGCCCTTCCAGCCTGAAACCGAGCTGTTTGATCTCCGCTCGCCCCTTCAGCTTGGCGGCCTCCCAGTTGTCGAGCGGTCCGATCGCAACAAACTGGGCAAAGACATTCCCTGCGTCCGGAAGGGTTTTGATGCCCACGATCCCCTTGGGCAGCGCGTGAAGGTCCACCGTCGGTATCTGTATCTGGAGATCAAAGCGTCCGGGCGGCTGGAACGTCAGCGTGCCCTTCGCCTGGATCTGCAACGGGGAGACCTCCATCATAAGGCGGTTCATCCTGAGCCGGTTCTCCGCATCCAGCAGAAAGTCGAACTCCATCGAACTCGGGAGTCCGCCTGGTTTCTTGACTCCTATGGTATGGGTGAGCACTGCTTGGCGCAGGTCCGCCCGTCCGATCCAATGGAGCTCTCCGGTTCGTCCCGAGATGCTGAGCCCGAACCCCGCGGTCCCCTCGCCTGAGAAATATTTTGATGGCTTAGTCAGCACGATCCCGATTGTTTCCTTCATATCGGCCTGGCCTGAAATCGTAAGAGCATAGTGGGCCTTCTCATCAGACTGGACCGCGATATCTCCCCCCAGCATAAAGGAGGATTTCCCGACGGACCCGCCCAGGCCCTTGAAGATCACACCGCGAGGGATGGAACGCACCCGCCCACGCACCCCGGAGAACGGCAAGGCCAGTCGCCGGTCGGTAAAGCCGAGATCTTGGGCCTCGAGGCCCCAGTCCACCTCCAGATCATTCAGTTGGGCCAAGGGACCCGCCAATCTGACAACGGCATCGGCCCCTCCATGAAGCTTCGTCAGCCCGGCCGGGCCGGCGGGCAACAGCGCTTTCGGAGCGAACCGGGCCACGATCACGGCCAGTTCCTGGGCCGAGACTTTGCCCTTGATATCCAGGGAGAGTGTCGGGTTCTCGGTGAGCTTCGTTACCTCGCCCGTTCCCTCGGTCACGTCTGCCAGCCCGTACCGTCCTGTCAACTGCTCGATCGCGACGCGGTCCGGGGTGATCCGGAGCTTGCCCTTCACTTGCGAAATCGGCACATGATGGGCGCCCACGACCGCATGACCTTCCAACAGGTCCACCACGCCCTGGACCGTGACTTGGCGCTCCTGCTCTGGATTCCACCCCACCTGCAAAGAAACCACCTGAACGATGCCGGTCACCTGTCCATCCTTAAAAAATCCCAGGGAGTGGGACCGGAGCACCTCGTCAGGGACGCTTCCAAGAAAGGTCTCCAAACGGAACGGAGTCGTGGTGAGAGAAGACGTAAGCTGCACCTGCGGCGAGAACAGCTTGTCCAGTAGGATACTTCCGCTCACCGTGGTTCCGGCGCCCGACACAGTGAGGTCCCTTAAGTCTAGGGCGCGTGTGTCCGGCGCCCAGCGGTACTCGAAGGTCGAGGCCAGATCGACGGGAGCTTGGAGTTCGCGGAGCAGGGCGTTATCGTTCAGAAACGGGGCCAACTGCCTCAAGTCTACCTTCTTGGCTTCCACTTTACCCGTCACCTGCCCAGTCCGCCTCGTGCCTTCGATCGCGTATCGAGCAACCTCACCCGTGATCATAAACGTCGCATCGCCCACCTCATGCGAAAGCGCAGCAAAGAACTGAAACGCCAGCTGCGACCCGGATTGTTTCAGACTGGTGTTCACGCGGCGGAGCGTGACTGTCCGGCCGGCCTGTGTGCCGAAAAAGTCCTCAAACATAAGCTCGCCGCCAGCGATGGAGATCTCATCGCCCAACATTGGCATGATCACACCGGTATCCTGCGCCGCCTGGGGGAAAAGATCGGAGATGTTCAACAGCCCGGTCGCGCCCCGCCTGATTGTCAGTTTGGGACGATCCAGCACAATCCGCTTGGCCAGCACCGTTTGCTGCAACAGTGGAAAAATCCTGAGATCGATGAAGAAATGCTCGGCGGACAGAAACGGGGTCGTGCCGTCGACTTCTCGGATGACGACATCATCGAGCGCGATCCGGACATACGGAAAGACCTCGACACGTGCGGCTGACATCGTCACATCCCGCCCCAGTTGGGCCTTCGCTTGCGCGATCAGCAATTCCTTATAATCGACGCTGTTCAGGAGAAGGGGGAGAGAAATAATAAAGGCGGCGATGAGGGCAAGAGGAACGAGGACAAGCCAGGCGATTTTTCGACGTAAGTTCCACACGGCAAGATATTACCCGACATGACGTGAAATGCCAACGGGTAAGTCTGTTCAAAGCGGGCCACGCAGGGTATAATCCGAGCGCCGTGCCATCTCCCACCCGGAACCCCGACTCCGGCCTCGCGCCGTCGCGGACGCGCTGGAAGATCCTGGCGTTGCTCACGCTGATCAGCGTCATCACCTATGTGGATCGCGTCAATATCTCGGTCGCCGCCCGGCAGATGATGCCAGCCCTCGGCCTCACGCAGATTGAAATAGGCTACGTATTTTCGGCCTTCGTGTTGGGCTATGCACTCTTCCAGGTGCCGGGCGGATGGCTGGGGGATCGCTGGGGAACCCGCCGGGTGCTGACTGGCGCCGTCGTCTGGTGGTCCCTGTTCACGGCCTTGACTGCCGTCGCCGGCACGTTGCCGACAGCACAGTGGCTGGGGATTCTCGGCTCGCTCATCTTGGTCCGGTTTCTGATTGGTGTCGGGGAGGCGGCGGCCCTGCCGAACTTCAACCGAACCGTGGCCGATTGGCTCCCGCCCCGGGAGCGCGGGCTCGGGATGGGCATCTCCATCGGCGGTATTGGTGTCGGCTCGGCCCTCACGTTTCCAGTTGTGGCCTGGATGATGGTGAATTTCGGATGGCAGAGCGCGTTTTACGCTTCCGGGGCGATTGGTCTCATCATCGCCGCGCTCTGGGGCTGGTATGCCACGGATCGCCCCGAGCAGCACAGGGGGGTGAATGCGGCGGAGCTTGCACGCATCAGGGAGGTATCCTTCATTTCCCCTCTCCCGCTGCCAGAGCCCGTCCCGTGGCGGGCGTTCGCCCGCACACCCGCCGTGTGGTGGATTGTCTTGAGCTACACCGGCCTCGGATACGTCGCCTACGTCTATATGAACTGGTTCTATCTCTATCTCGTCGAAGCACGCGGATACGAGGTCCTTCGCGGAGGAATCTTCGCCTCCGGGCCCTTTCTGGCAATGACCGTTCTGTGTCCGCTGGGAGGTTGGGTCACCGATCGCCTGACCAGCCTCCTCGGAGTCAATCGGGGGCGTGCTTACGTCGGTTGTGCCGGGATGATTCTGTCTGGAGCGTGCATCGTTGCGGGATCGCAGATCGCGGAACCCTATGCTGCCGTGATCCTGCTCTCACTGGGCGCGGGCTTCCTCTACTTCACGGTCGGGGCCTTTTGGGCCAGCACCATCGACCTGGCCCCTCGCCATGCCGGGACACTCTCGGGCATCATGAACACCGGCGCCAACGTCGGGGGCACGATTTCCCCGACCCTCACACCCTGGCTGGCGGAGCACTTCGGCTGGGATACGTCACTGGGGTTCGCCGCAGCCATCGCCGCCGGAGCAGGATTGCTGTGGTTGCTGATCAGGCCCGGAGACGGATTGCGAAAATAATTCAGTAGAACGCCATGGCGGCGTAGGTGACGGTGGAGTTGTACTGGTCCACGGTGGCGCGGTCGTAGCGGAGTACAGTGCCCTTTGGATTATCCAGGAGCTTCAGCATCGTGTAGAGCGGTGGGAGGATGCCGATGCGCCGCGCATCGTCTTCCTTCTGGATGAATCGCACGAATTCGTCGGCCTGCCCCTCCTCCACGTGCTTGAGCATCGCGAGATCAGCCTGCATCGTCTTGTGGAAGGAAAAGTCCGTCGGCGGCTTGATATCCCCGTAACGCATCCCGATGTGGGCCAAGTCCCCACTTACGATGAAGCACACCTCCTTGCCGTACGCCGCCAGCGTCTTGCGGAAGGCTTCGACGAATTGCCCGATGTGCTCCCCTTGCGTGACCAGGTCCGGATGGCTGAAGTGCAGATGCGAGAACGAGCAGAGCACTGGGACTATCGTGAAGGGCTTCGCGCCGCCGAGGACGTGCTGGAGGAACACCGCCTGAAATTCGATGGCATGGTCCTTCCGGTGAGCAAACTCTTCTTCAAAGAAGGGCTTGCCGCCGTGCTCGCTAAATAAGCGTAGGAACTCCTTGTCGGTCTTGACCGTCCCGAGCGGCGTGTCAAAATCCTTCCCCGTACAGGCGAACAACGACTCCATGATCCCGCGGGCCGCCCCCAGGATCACGAACACATCGGGCGTTCGCGCTTCACGCACCTCCTTGTAGGCCCACGCATAAATTGGACCGGCCTGGCCGATCTCTACGTGCGGGGCCACAATCCCCTTGAGCGCCTTGCCCGCGTTCTCGGACGGCTTACCGCCGGGCCCTTCTTTCGAGCGGAAGAACCCGTCGAGTTGCTGCTTCAGCTTCTCCGGATCGGCCTCGTAGCTTTTCCCGGCAAACATCGCCGGGCGGACCGGCTCCGCACGGTAGGTCTCCACGAACGCCTTCTTGGCAGCTTCAAACCGCTCGCCTTCAAGAAAGAGTTTCTCGTCCAGGTCCGCGAGAAACTTGTCCACCCAGTTCGGCATGAGGAGTTCCCCGAAGCGCTTGAGATACTCGCCCGCGAGCTGGTTCCGCGTATGGGCTCCGTCGAGGAACTGCACGAGGTAAAAGATATTGGGGGGAAGAAACAGAATTCCGTCCGAGATCCCCTGCGGATCCCGAAGGCCCACCGACTGCGTCTCCCCTTCGCGAACCGGGAAAAATTCCAGATTGCGCAGTTTGGGATACTCCATCGAGCCGAATTGTGTGGTCGTACCCATGGCAACAGATTATACCCCTTGCCTTTCCTGCCGGACGAGCGCTTCCCAACCGATGAGCGTCAACACGGTGACTGCGAGGAGGACAAGCGTCGCATAACCATACTCGGCTCCCGAGAACTTGATGAGGTCGGAGAAACGGCCGATCAGCAGCGACATGCGGGACATCACCGTATAACCGAAGGCCGCACCGAACGCGATCATCACGAAATAGACTCCCATCCGTGCCGTCACCATGCCAGGGCCGGTGTGCTCAACCGAGAAGAAGAAATAGAAAAGCACCGACATCACCCCGACCAGCAAAATGATGGTGTTCACGCCGCTTTGTGGGGAAGCAAGATCGAGTCCCATCGAGAGCCCATTGGCACCCATCGTGATGAGCGGATTCACCGTGTCTTCGATCTGTTTAAGGATCAGGGCGGAAACGGTTCGAGGAATGGCCACGCCCGAGCCGAACCCGACGACGAACGCGAACGCGATGCGGGACAGCCAGGCGATCCTTGGAATGAAGCGCACCAGCATCAGGAAACCGAGGATCGCGGGAATGAGGAGAATATAACTTTCCAGCAAGGTCGGGGCTTCGCTCACGGACTTCCTGAGCGGTTCCCACAGCAGCCTGAGGAACACCGTGTGCCAGGCCAGAACGACCGAATACCCGACGGAAATCCCGACATATAAGTGTTCGCCAAGCTTGAACAGTGGGTTGTCTTTGTAAAGGAAGCTATAGATGAACAGCGTCAAGCCCGCCGCCACCCAGGCTCCGAGAATGGTCGCCGTGGTCGGCTCAGGCATCAGTTCGGTCTCCCCTTCTCTCCCCGCAGCATGAAATAAAATACGTTGCACAGGAGCACCAGGACAATGATCACGAAGTGCGCGGCCGATTGGGCATCCATACCGGCCGTCGCCGTTCCCTTCTGTGTGATCAGTGTTTCATACTCCGCCGCTCCCTGGAGCCCTCCGATCAGGCCGTTGATCTGGCCGCTCCGCAGGAAAGGATACAGGCCTGGAGCGATCACACCGGTGGACCCGCCGGCCATCTCGAAGCGGTACTTGTCCTTGCCGAAGACGTACCACATCTCGATCCCCGCTCCGCCGGCCGCGAGACTGACCAGATAGTTCACATCGCGAAGGTTCTGGACTCCATCCAACACCGGCATTCCTCGGGTTGGGGTCTTTGTGTAGTCGGACGGAAATGCTTTGTAAAGATCTTGCCCCATGGCAATGATCAAGGAGCCACCGCCGGGGCTCCATCCCAGGAACACATAGTCCTTGTGTCGCTCCTTCCCCATTTCCGCGGCCACCTTCGAGAAGACGCCGTCTGCCAGCCCGGTGCCGGTGAGCCAATGCGTCATCCCGATCACCCGTAGATTCTTACGGAAGGCGTGACGGAGCAATGCCACCGCCTGGGGCTCGAGCTCTGGCTTGGAGGAGGGATCGAAGTCAAAGGAGAGGAAAAGCACCGACCGCTCTGGGAGCGCTTCGATGTAATCATAGACCGCCTTCACTTCCGGAGAAACTTTGATCGGAAGGCCGAACGGCTTGACTAAAGGAAGCAATACCGCCGCGGCAATCAGCAGAAAGATGATCCGCCGATCGATGCCCACCATGCGCCGGGCGAACTCCTTCATTGGTCCCTGCCTCCGCCCAGGTACGAGCGCTCGATGCCCAGAATGATCTTCAATGAGAGCGCGACGGCGCCCATGCTCACGCCGATGAGGATGGCCCGTCGGACCGCGCTGTTCAGCACATTCAACAGCCATTGAGTAACATCCCAGCTCCAGGGGACCAGGAACTGCCCCAGCGGCACACGCCCCATCATGACGATCACTGCGGACGCGAGCAGGACGGAGGCCTCACGAGAGCGGGCCCGAAATGCACGGTAGGCCGCCGAGGCAATGAAGAACGCCAGGATCGAAAACATAGTTCCCTGGAGCGGCACCATCGTGTAGTCGTAGAGCCAGCCGAAACTCGTCTGCGCTCCGTCGACCCTGGTTTCCCCATGGCTCCAGAATCCGACCGCAATCATGCCAAGCATGCCCGCATAGAGGACAAGACTATAGCCCCAACCCGGCACTTGCCGTTTGATCTTGACGGCATGGACATGGAAGAGGCTGGCGAGCCCGAGGAACAGCGCGAAACCGGATATGATCTGCATCCATTTGGCGACGTTGGTGATCGCCTCCTCCGAGACCGGATGGGGGATGTAATACTGGAGGGTGAACGTGACCCCCATGATGAAGGTGATGACCAGCGGCAGTTGGCGCTTGAGGAAGATCACTTGAAGTCTTTGAAGAAATCCAGGACGTAATCGAAGTTCTCAGTGCCGGCGACGACGCCGATGGTCGCGAGGGCCGTCCCCAAGACCAGCACGCTCATGATGAACGCCTTGCCGAAGTCCTGGCCCCGCAGGGTCCCGACCAGAACGGGCTCGCGGGAGAGATATGCGCTGGCTGCATAGAGCTCCTCCCCGATCAGCGTGTAATCGCAGGTCGTGACGAAGAACGGAAGCTGGTGGTCCGAATCGGTGCCGGCGATCTGGATCGCGCCGGTGCTGGCGCCGGTCTCGGTCAGCAGCAAGGACTCGGCGAAATAGGAACCCATGAAGAAATTCGCGGCCGGCTTCTCCCGGAGCATGATCCCGTCTACCGCCGCCGTGTAGCTGAACTGATCGCTCGTGATGAAAAAGTTGGAGTCTTCTTTGTAGGCGTCAGGCCGGCCGGCCTCGACGTAGGCTTCCTTCACGATCTCCTGACAGACGGCCATGACGATGGGGTCCCGGTGGGGGACCTTCAAGCTCGTATCATAATGCGCCACCTTCTTGGCCACTTCGCCCAGGATAACGGTAGCCGCGATGGTGGGAACTTCGCTCATATCCCCCGCGCCGGTGAGGTACAGGATCGGGCGGCCCATTTCCGTGGACCGGCCGATGGCCTCCTCAACCGCGTCCAGTCCCGCGATGCGCCGCAGGTAGATATGGGGATTCCGACGCGCCGCCGCGATACTCGCCAACAGGACGCCGGTGAATGCCAGCACGAACACCAGATTGTTCACCTGCGCGGTGTTGAAAAAGTTGGGCGCAGGCCTCCCTTCGGCGATCTCCGACCAGGCTTCCTGCTCGCCGTCCCGCACCAGGAGTTTCACGGCATAGGACTTCCCATCCTCGATGGGAAAGGCCTGCGAAGAGGACAGCTTCACATAATGCTCGCCCTTGCCGGCCGGTTGGGCCCACCAGGGAAAGTCCCCGGCTTTCACGTAGCGGGTATTGGAAGGAAACTCAGCGACTTTTTTGAACGCGGCGTGCGGGGACTCCGCCGCCCAGACCTGGATGGATCGATTCTTGCTGTCGGACGGAGAAGCTTTCCAGACCAGGCTCAGACTCTTGCCGGTATCGTTCGGGGTATCTAAAACCCGGAAACCTTCGGGTGGCGCGAGAGACGGCGGGGCGGCAAAGGCCACCCCGCTGAAAAACAGCAGACACAGGAACGCGACAACGTTCACTTCAGAGGTACTTTGACGCTGATGGCCCCGGCCAGATCGCCTTCCTTCGCCCCTTCCCTCAGATAGCCCGAGATATCTTTCTCGCCCTTGGGCTCCCCATGGCACGGGAGACAGCCCTTGAGCATAAAGAGCGGCAGCATGACCCGGACGGCTTTCCCGCCGTCCACGGTCTCGCTGATGATCTTCTCGCCCTGGCGGGGATAGGCCGGGTCGGCGAATCTCGCCAGAACTTTCATCTCGAACTCGTCCGGCGTGTTCTTGGGATTCCGCGGGGGATTCTGCGTCTGCTTAAGATAGACGCCGGTCTTCGACCTGAACTTGGCGGCCGCCTGGGTTCCGAAGGTGGCGGGAATGAATCCCTTGAACCCCACTCCTTGCCGATTGATCACCGGCTGGTAATCCGCCACGGTCTGTTTCATCACCTCGAGCAACTGGGGCAAGAGTTTCTTGGCCGCTTCAGGAACCCTTTCGTTCTTCAGGTCCACAAGATTGACCTTCGTCCTCTCCTTGAACTGTTCGGTGACCTGTTTCTCGAACGCCTGCGGCGTAAAGCCCTTGTCCCCTTTGTCGGGATCGTTGATGAGCTTTTGGTTCGCCCCGATCGTGACCCGGCCCGAGTCATGCAGGACGGCGAGCAGTCGCCCGGCTTCGACTGTCTCACTGTCGGTAAGGGCCGCGGCCGGAGAAAGTCCGCTGCCGAGAAAGATCGCGAATAGGCCCATGCGGATCACTCCCCTTCTCTTCATATCGGCCTCCTTTCGGTGGCGATGATTCTCCGCCCTGCCACGATCATCAACCCATTAGATTGGCGCTACTGTAGTTGGAGTCGGACCGTAATACAAGCAATCACTTCACCGGCAGCTTGACGCTGATGGCGCCGGCAAGATCACCCTCTTTTTTCCCCTCTCGCAAGTAACCTGAGATATCCCTCACGTCTTTGGGCTCGCCATGGCACACAAGACATTTCGGGCCATGATACAGCGGCAACATCACGCGAGCCGTTTTGCCACCATCTTCCATCGCGCTGATGATTCTCTCGCCCTGCCGGGGATAGGCCGGGTCGGCAAACCTTTGCAAGATTACCGCTTCAAACTCATCCGCCTTATTCTTGGGATTTCGCAACACGTCGTCGAATGTCGTCTGTTTCAAATACGCCCCCGTCTTGACAGTAAAGATCGCCGAACAGTGCGTGCCGAAAGTCGCCGGGATGAAATTCTTGTACCCCAGCCCTTGTTTGTTGATGATGGGCTGGTACGTGGCGACGACTTTCTTGCATGATTCGACAAGCATCGGGAGCAATTGCTTGGCTTGGGGCGGGACTCTCTCGTTCTTGAGATTGACAAGGTCAACCCCAGACCGCTCTTTGAACTTCTTGATCACTTGCTGCTCAAACACCTCCGGCGTGTAGCCTTTGTCGCCTTTCTCGGGATCGTTGACCAGGGATTGAATCACAGCGATCGTGACCCGGCCCGAGTCCAGTAAGATCGCCAGCAACCGCCCCGTTTCGATGACGTCGGGATTGGACTGCGCTGCAGACGGAGACACACCCGGTCCCATGAGAACCGCAAGTAATGTTGCAAAAATGATTGTTCTTGCCATCATCCCTCCTGCTTGTGAAGAAACAGTTGCCTTCAGAGCGACCGCTCTTGTCACCAGGCTTCACTTCAGCCTCAGCTTGACGCTGATAGCTCCGCCGTTATCGCCTTCTTTATAGCCGTCCCGCTTGTAGCCCGTGATGTCCCGCTCGCCGGTCGGTTCTCCATGGCAGCCGAGACAGCCCTTGCCGTAAAACAGCGGCAGCATGACCCGCACCATTTTCCCTCCCTCCACCACCTTACTCACGATCTTCTCACCGGCACGCGGGTACGCAGGGTCGGCGAACTTCTCCATCATGGCCGCCTCGAACTCGTCGGCTTTGTTCCGGGGATTCCGCAAAATTTTATCCGGCGCGGTCTGCTTCAGATAAATGCCGGTCTTGGCGGTGAACTGAACGGTCGTCAGTGTGCCGAAGGTGGCGGGAATGAACCCTTTGAAACCCACGTCAGGGCGATTGATGATCGGCTGATAATCGGCGACGACACGCTTTTCCGCAGCGACGAGCTGCCGCAACCTGAGCTTGGCCCTGGCCGGTACTTTTGCGTTCTTGAGGTCGGCCAAATCGACGCCGGTCCGCTCTTTGTACTTGGCGGTCAGTTGTTTTTCGAAGACTTCTGGCGTAAAGCCCTTGTCCCCTTTGTCGCGATCGTTGATGAGCGTCTGGTTCGCCCCCACCGTGGCCCGGCCGGCATCAAGGAGGATCGCCAGGAGCCTCCCGGTTTCGATCGCGTCGGTGCTGGTGATGGCATGCACCGACGCGGGAGAAAATCCGATGCCCATCAGCACGATGACCAGTGACCGGATAATCACTCTCTTCATCTTCATACATGCGTCTCCTTCTGGTGAGGCGTTCAGCCTTCGAGCACTTCGATGTTCGCGCGAGGCACCACGGCCCGCGAGCCGTCTGGGAACTGAATCTCCATGACGCGGACATGGCTTTCCGTCGGAATCATCGTCAAATCTGACGGCATGCCCGCCACCTGTCCGATGCGGCCGAAGAACGGCTCCCGGATGACGCGCACCGAATCTCCGACCTTGACTCCTTCCCGCGACTGTCCAGCCTTGCCGACCTCAACCTCTTCGATAGCCTCCCCTGCCGCCAGCGGCACGATGATTTCCGGACGGATGACCCCGGCCCTGATCTGCGTCGCGCCTGACACACAGGCCTTCCGCCCATTGAGCGTCCGCAGCAACTCGAAGGTCTTTCGGGCCATCGGAATTCTCCCGAAACCCTCGGTCAGAATCAAGGTGAAGCCGACATGCTCCGTGCCTGTAATGGCCACACCCAGATCGTAGCCCAGCAAAACCCGAAGATCCTTGTCGTGCATCCCACCGACCACGACTCCCTTGACGCCGACCGCCCTGGCGCGCGCCAAGGCCTCGGTTCCGACAAAGGCCCCCCCGACCACGATCTTGCCCGTATGGTGCGGCGCCAACAGGGATTCGGTCAACTCCTCCTCCGGCGACGAAGCCGCCATCGCCACCTCGCCCCATGTTTCTCCCCCGATGCCGAAGATTCCCTGGATGAACGCGCAGGTGGTCTCGACCCGCACTCCCTGTCCCGGAAGTACTTCTACCACCTTCCCGTCGAGGTACGCAAAGAGCTCCACCGGGCACGGGGGCTCCCGCAGAATGACCTGCCCCGTTGCCGTCGAAATGGTTTCCACGACTCCCGCAATGGGCGAGCGTACTTCCGTCTTGAACCACTTGATCAGCGGCTTGGTCTCCGCCAGCACCTCGGCCTTCTCTATACTATCCCCTTCCCGTTTGATCATGTAATCCGGGAGGTCTTCAGGAAGGATACCGAGTTGGTTGACCATGTTCACCACATGGACTTTGCCGGGCAGCTCCGCGCGAGCCACAACCGTGGCCGAGGATACCGTCCGGCCGACCTCGACCAGGACTGTCCCGGGAAGCGGTAGGATCCGCTTCTTCGAGACGACAGTCCGCGGAGTGACGGTCAATCCTGGCGTGTACGTGTGTCCCATGTTAGGCCGACGACGGATATGCGTTGAGCGCAGCGTGCCACTGCTTGAGAGCCCGCACCCGCTCCTCCGCCTTCCGGGGAAACTGCAGAGGTCGCCCGCGCCCGTCGAGCACCAGGCCCACGACGCCTCCACGTACACGCTGCTCCATAGAAACGCCCCTACCCGCCCCGACGTCGACGGACCGCGCCGGCGTCATGGACACGGTCGCTTCTTCCCCGACCGCAAGCGGAAACAACCGGAGGTCGCCGAACGCCAGCGTTCCCTTCTCACAATTGTGCCCACCCGGAAACGTGATGGCATAGTCCGCGCAGCGCTCCCCCCAGACGCCTTGCCCGGTCGGCGCCACGCACGTTCCTAAATGGATCAGGCAATCCCGGATGAACACGTCGGTCGCGGCCTTTTCGTCCACCGTCGAAAGCACCCCGAGGTGCGGCATCATAAAGATGCTGTCCACGGCCAGGTCGGTGAACCCCAGCGGCTCGTACGCGTCCACCATCATGAGCAGGGACTGGACCCGGCGCGGGGCATGGGAGAGGATGCCCCCGCTCCCGACGATCAGGTTGAGTTGCCGCATATCGACCAGCGTCTCTCCCGACCCTTTCTGATCGAAGACATCGGAGATCGATCGCTCCTGCTGCACTCCTTTCAGTCCGGTCGCCAGCGACTTGTGATGGATGAGCGCCAGCCGAAGCGCTTCCCGCGCGATGGCCTGTTCGATCTGGAGCTCATCAAGGGTCTGCGGCACGGTGGTCGGACGGATCATCTTATTCTTGATCCGGTTGCGCAGGTCCTGCTCCTCGATCGAGAACGGTACCCACCGCATGATGCCGTCGAGGGTCGCCTCGGCCACCACGTTCGAGATGCTGTAACTCATCCCCAGATTGGCCGAGACGGTCCGGTTGAAGACGCCCTGGAAGATCGAGAACACATCGGTCGTCGCCCCGCCGATGTCCACGCCGATCAGGTTGATCCCCTGCTTTCTGGCGATGGTCTCCATGATGAGCCCCACCGCCGCCGGTGTCGGCATGATCGGCGCCCCGGCCCACGAGATCAGCTTCTTGTAGCCCGGCGCCTGAGCCATGACGTGCTCCAGGAACAGGTCGTGAATCTTCGTACGGGCCGGGCCGAGGTTTTCCTTTTCGAGCACCGGCCGCAAATTTTCCGTGACGGTCAGCGCGGTCTTTTTGCCGAGAATCTCCACAACGCGCTCGCGGGCCTCCTTGTTGCCGGCATAGATCAAGGGGAGGTTGTAGCTCATCCCCAGGCGCGGACGCGGCTCGGCGGCCGCGATATACTCCGCCATCTCCACCACGTGCGTGACCGTACCGCCGTCCGTGCCGCCCGACAGCAGGATCATGTCCGGCCGCAGCGTGCGGATACGTTCGACCTTCTCATGCGGCTGGCGCCCGTCGTTCGACGCCAGGACATCCATCACGATGGCGCCTGCCCCGAGAGCGCACCGCTGCGCGCTCTCGGCCGTCATGCTCTGCACCACGCCGGCGACCATCATCTGGAGCCCGCCGCCCGCGCTGCTCGTGGAAATGTAAATATCAACACCGACCTTCGGGTCCCCGCCCGCCCCGCTCGGTGTGATGATCTTCTCTCCCTCGAGAATCCTCCGCCCGGAGAGCTCCTCGATTTCCGCAATCGCGTTGAGGACCCCTCGGGTGACATCCTCGAAAGGAGCTTCCACGGTGGTCGGCGCTTCTCCGCGGTACGTCTGCCGGTACTCCTCGCCGATTTTTTCGATCAGGATGGCTTTGGTCGTGGTGCTGCCGCAGTCCGTGGCCACGATCGTTGTGAGCGAGCGGCCCGGTTCTGCAGTCATGGCCGTGTCGATGCACGCTGGGCTTCGGCGCGGCGCTCGATCAGGACCGTGAGCCTGGGCAGCGTGTCACGCCGTTCGAGGAGCTGCGCCACACGCTCGACGTCGCGCTGGGGGAAAACAACTTCCAAGATGGGGGTGAAAAAATGGATGGCCTGGCTGCCGAGGAAATTCATGGGACCGACGGACTCCAGAAATACCACGGCCGGAACCGCCATCCCACGATCAACAACGACCACGGCGACGCGTTCGAGAAGCACCTGATCTTCGGACGAGAGCGGCTCCCCGGCCGGTTCCACCGCGAAGGCGTGCTGCATGCGAGCTTTGAGCCCGTTCAACCGCTGCGCCAGAAACCCCTTCGGAAATGTCGCCATCGTGACTCGCAGTTGAAACCAAGCACTTAACCTACGGCATTATAAGGAGCAGGTCTGTGGAGAGTCAATTCACGCGCGATTCTCACAAGACGACGAGGCCTGCCGTTCCGCATGATAGGAACTCCGGACCAACGGCCCAGATTCCACATGGCGAAAGCCCAGCGCGAGGCCTTCGTCCTTGAGCAGCCGGAACTCCTCTAACTGGTAGAACCGCCTGACCGGCCAATGTTCCTTGGTCGGCTGGAGGTACTGCCCGATCGAGACAATCGTGCACCCGGCGGCGAGGAGTTCCCGCATGACCGTCCGCACTTCATCCAGGGTCTCGCCCAGCCCGACCATCAGCCCCGACTTCGTCACAGCGCCCCGGCTCGAAGCCGCTTGGAGCAGCGCGACCGAGCGTGAGTACTTGCCTTGCGGCCTGACCGACGGGAACAGGCGTGGCACCGTCTCGATGTTGTGGTTGAGGATGTCCGGCCTTGCCGCCAGGACCGTCTCCAGCGCCGCTTCATCCCCAAGAAAGTCTGGGATAAGGACTTCAATCGTGCAGGTTGGCAGCTCCCGACGAACGGCCTTGATTGTTTGGGCGAAGATAGACGCGCCCCCATCGGGCAGCTCGTCGCGATTCACCGACGTGATGACGGCATGCCGGAGGCCCAATACCCTGACCGCTTCCGCCACATGATCGGGCTCCGCTTCATCCAACGGCAGAGGCCGGCCCGTCGTGACCGCGCAGTAATGGCAGCGACGGGTGCAGATCTCGCCGAGGATCAGGAACGTCGCCGTCCGATTGTTCCAGCACTCCCAGACGTTCGGGCACCGCGCCTCTTCACAGATCGTGTGGAGGTTCAGTTCCTGGACGAGCCGCCGAATCTCCCGATAGTCCGGCCCCTCGCGAACCGTGACTTTGAACCACGACGGCAGACGCGGCCTCGGCTCCTGCACCATGGGAATCGAACGATTCATAATGCCCTCGCCCGCTCCAGCGCGCGTTTGAATGTCTCTAGGAACTGCGCGGCGGCCGCCCCGTCCACCACCCGGTGATCGCACGACAGCGTGAGCTTGAGCCGCTGCCCCACCTCCACGCGGCCATTCCAGACGACAGGGACCTCGCGCACCGACCCCACGGCGAGCACCGCCGCAGCCGGAGGTAGGATCACCGCGCTGAAACTCTCGACGTCGAACTTGCCGAGATTCGAAATGAGGAAGGTGGCGCCCGTGTATTCCTCAGGCGTGAGATCGCGGTTGCGAGCCCGCGCTACCAACGCCCGCTCCGACTCGACGATCTGCGCAAGGCTTTTCGCGCCGCAATCGCGCAGGACCGGCACGATCAATCCGTCCTCCAGCGCCACGGCAATGCCGATATCGATGGTCGAGAACACCCGGATGACCTCACCGGCGAACGCGGCATTCAGCCCTGGGTGCTGCTTCAAGGCCTGCGCGGCGGCGGCGATGATCAGGTGGTTGATCGAGACGGGAGACGACGCCGGCGACTTCTTGGACTCCTCGATCATCCGAAGCCCTTCGGCCATATCCACTTCGATGGTCACGTAGAAATGCGGCACCGGCGCCTTGCTCTGCGTGGTCATTCGGACGATGGCCTTGCGCATCTGACTCAGGAGGATCTCCCGCACCCCGGGCTGATCTTTTTTGGTAAGAAAGGGCTCGAGATCTCGTTCGACGATCCGGCCGCCGGGGCCGCTTCCTTTGATGGTCTGCAGATCGATGCCGTGCTCACGGGCAAGCGTGCGTACCCGCGGAGACGCTGATCCGCCTTCACCAAACGGCGCCGAAGCGGGAACGGCGGTTGGCGGAGGAGTGCTGGGACGTGCAACTGACGCCTGAGCGCCTTCCAGTATCTCGC
>Ga0207646_10001804_pt1 | contig 25885 bp, 22 predicted proteins | sample KBSK5502metaG_FD_184343 | JGI IMG/M metagenome (GOLD analysis project Ga0207646, IMG submission 184343) | Corn, switchgrass and miscanthus rhizosphere microbial communities from Kellogg Biological Station, Michigan, USA - KBS K5-50-2 metaG... | ecosystem: Host-associated > Plants > Roots >...
GTTGGCCACACTGAAGGGACACACGGAGGCAGTCTGGGCAGTAGCCTTCGCCCCAGATGGGAAGACCTTGGCGACAGGAAGTAAGGACAAAACCATTAAGCTCTGGAATGTGGCCACCAGTCAGGAAATGATCACTCTCAATGAACAAGGGGGCGGGATCCTTTCCGTTGCGTTTTCCCGTGACAATAAGACCCTGGCTACAGGAAGTCGGGATGGCACAGTAAAGCTCTGGCGTGCAAACTCGGACTAAACCAGGTAATCAGAAGGAGTCAGTATCGAGGCAGGCAAGTCCATTTGCCGGATATAGTGGGGCGGGTAAGTCAGGAGATTAGCAGGCGGCTCGCGGTATAAAGATTATCATCTTGCTATTGTCAGGTAGATACCTCAGTGAGACAGCGCGCACGCGGGCAGCGGTGGGATTACTCACATTGCTAACCCGGAAATAGTAGATCATTGAGAGTACCACTCATATCGAGTATCGCTGCAACGGAGCCAGTCAAAGCTAAGAACGATAATTAAGTTTTCCCTTCAGCGCATGGTCGGCTGGTATATGAGATGGGCCGCCGAGTTCATTGACTCGATTCATTTCCAGCTGACCGTATGTCCGTCAGGCCCGGGGAGGAAACCATGAGCACCTACCTTTTTGCAAAACCGCTAACCTCACTGATCGTGTTGATGCTCCTGCTTACGGCCGCGGTATTCGGGCAAACCACCACTGGCGTAATTATGGGGACCGTCAAGGATAAAAGGGGGGGACGAATCCCCGAAGCGGCGGTTAAGGTGACTAATCTAACCAATAACGCCTCAAAGAAAGCGACGACCAGTGATGATGGCCTTTTCGTTTTTCCCACACTCCCGCCCGGTACATACACCATCACGGTTGAGAAGGAAAGATTCAATAAGTTCGAGAAAAAAAACGTCATTTTGAGTACAGCGAGCTATCTCAACGCAAACCCAATCAGACTTGAGGTCAATCCGGCCACTGGTACGGCGAACTCCGGGACCGGTGCTAACCAGGATCGAGTCCAAATCGAGATTATTCTAAGTGAGGCAGACGGCCTGGACACAGATAGCCCCGTGCTTGAACGCGACGCAGTAGTTGACGCCGGGCGCGACGTAGCTGATGGTGGCCAATCCCCAAGCCAACCTCAGACTCAAACAGTGAGCGTCGAGGCCGATGCTGGCCTGCTTCAAGTCCAATCCGTATCGGGCGAGCGTTCCGATTTAGTCATCAACAATCAGGTCAAAAACCTGGCGCTCAATGGCCGTGACATCATCGAGTTTCTGAAGCTGATGCCCGGCATCGTCAGCGACTTCAACGGCCAGATCTCCAACCCGGACGGTCTCAACAAGTTTTTCATCAATGGCACGCGCGGCAATCAACATGAGTTGGCGATTGACGGCGTGTCAAACGTTGATACCGGAAGCAACGGCTCGCGGCACGTCACGATCAATCCGGATGCAGTGGCTGAAATCAAGGTACTGACAGCGAACTATCAAGCGGAATATGGTAAAGCCGCTGGCGGTTTCATTCAGATCGTGACCAAATCCGGCACCACGGAATTTCACGGCGGGGCGCACCTCTTTCACCGGCACGAAGGCTTGAATGCCAATAGCTTTTTCAACAACACGAATAACAGGCCACGTTCGCTCTACCGGTATAACACTGTTGGTTTTGACATCGGCGGCCCGGTCTATCTGCCACGTTTCGAAGGCGGCCTTGGCGCGAAGAAGGTCAACAATCTCTTTTTCTTCGTCAACCAGGAATTCTATCGCCAATTGGTGCCCAACCCTCTGCGCTTCATCCGTGTGCCGACCGAAAAGGAGCGCGCAGGCGATTTCTCTGAAAGCGTCTTTGGTGAGGTTAATACGACGACGGGCAAGCCGCGTCCCGCCGTAATCAATTATCCAGGAGCTAATGGGAACAAGATCCCCCAAAATCTTTGGTATCGGTACGGACAAGCGATCCTCAATCTCTACCCACTCCCGAACACTGAGCCGAGCGCCGCGAACAACTTTGCCAACTATGTCTCACAAGCCTCGACCAAATACCCAAGGAGTGAGACCGTCGCCCGCGTTGACTACAAGCTCGGCCAGCAAACAGATCTCTTCGGTCGTGTCATCAACAACAGCGACGAACAGTCTCTCCCCTTCGGCCTTCCAGGCGATCTCAATCTTGATAACACCGCCCGCATTCGCCGTACGGAGACGACTCCGAACGCTCAAAACTTCGACAAGTGGAATGTCATCTTCCCAAGACCAGGCGTCAATCTGGCTCTCACCCTCACCCATTCATTCAATCAAACCCTCTCTGGTGAACTGATCTTCGGCTTAAGTCGCAACCGCAGCACGTTTGCGCCTGACGCTAGCAAAGCGACGAGGGCGGCGAACAACCTCAACGTCTCGCTCCTCTTCCCGGACGCCAACCCCGGCGATTTCATCCCGAATTTCGACTTCGGCATCATTGTGTCAGGACCAATCAACACCTATAGCCCAGCTACGACTTTCAATGGCTTGCCATTCAAGGGTGTCAACCAGACGCTCAACTTCGCCAACAACCTGACCAAAGTCTGGAATGCACATCTCATCAAAGCCGGCCTCTTTCTCCAGCAGAGTCGAAGAACTCAAACCATTCCCGGACCGAACAATGCCGACATTACTTTCTCTGGCTCAAACACAGGACACCCATTCGCCGACGCGCTTCTCGGCATCTACAATAGCTACGAGCAAACCAACCAGTTCCTAACAGGCTCCTATCGTTACAGGAACGTCGAAGGTTACCTTCAGGATTTGTGGCGAGTGAATGAGCGATTGGTGCTTGATTTGGGCCTACGCGTCTCTTGGTATCAACCGCAGTTCGACACGCGGCTGCAAGCGAGTTTCTTCGATCCGACGTTGTTTGACCGCAGTAAGGCAGTGCGCTTGTACGAACCGAAGTTGGTCGGGGGGCAAAGGATGGCAGTCAATCCGCTCAATCAGAATGACGTCCGTTCGAATGCCTTCATCGGGAAAATTGTGCCCACTCCAGACAACCTGGCAAACCTCAACAACGGCTTTGGCCTTGCCAGCCAAGGCTACCCGCGTGGCGGCATCGAAAGTCGTGGCGCGCAATGGGGGCCGCGCTTTGGTTTCGCCTACGATCTATTCGGAAACGGGCGCACTGTGCTGCGCGGCGGCTTCGGCATCTTCTATGACCGCGTGCAGGGCGGGGTGATCGCCGATATGCTCAGAAACCCACCATCCAGCGGTGTGTCGCGCCAATTGCCCACGGGCAGCTTGGACAAGCTTGATCCATCGAACGCTCTGATTGCACCGCCGGTTGTGTATGGCATTGCCAGGGATGGCAAGATTCCGACCGTCTACAGCTTCAGTTTGAATTTCCAGCGCGACATCGGTTTCGGCACAGTGGCAGACGTAGCCTACGTCGGAACGCTAGGACGCCACCTCGTTCAGGTGCGCAACTTGAATGCGGTTCCCTATGGCGAGACCTTTGAGTACAAGAATCAGGATGAGACGCGATTTAAAGATGGCATCGTTCCTGTCAAGGAAAGTGATGACCCAGGGAAGATTCTGTACCAACCTTATAAGGATGCCGGTCTCAATTTCACCGGGGAGTATGCTAAAACCTTTGACTTCCTGCGGCCCTTCCCCGGCTATGGTGACATCCGCTACTACGAATTCGGCGGCTCGTCCAATTATCACTCGTTGCAGATCTCAGCCCGCCGCCGGTTCTCACGCAGCCTGACTTTGAGTCTCGCTTACACCTGGTCGAAAGCCTTCGACACGGCCAACGATGATATGGAGTTGACCAATCCCTTCAACCCTAGGCGCTATGACTACCGCCTCTCGGCTTTTGACCGCACGCACGTCTTCGCGGCCAGCTACGTCTACACGCTGCCGAAGCTCAGTCAACATTTCGGCCGCCATCGGCTGGCGAAAGCAATCTTTGATGGCTGGCAGGTCTCCGGCATTACCCAGTTCAGCAGCGGGTCGCCGTTTGAAATATTGAATCTCAGCTTTGGAGATAACAAACGCACCACGGGTTCTGCCACAGAACTCACCCGTCTTTACCTGGTCGGAGGCATCGATCCGCAGCGCGGGCCGAACGGGTTGCACATCAATCCGAACGCCTTCCAGCTTCCGAGACCGGGGCAAACTGCCCCCTGGCCGCGCAATTTCTTGCGCAACCCAGGCATCAACAATCACGACCTCTCGATCTTTAAGAACATCCCGCTTGGCGGAGAGGGTAGATTCATCCAATTGCGCCTCGAAATGTTCAATGCCTTCAATCATACCCAATTCAGCAGCATCAACGCTAAGTCTTTCGACCAGAGCTTTCGCACAAACGACCCATACGTCTATTTTACGACGCGCCAGGGAGGTGCATATTGCAATTTCCTCAGCGGCGGGGTCACTCTCATTCAGTTCGATCTCAGTAAAGGTTTCGACTGTGAGAAGGGGCCGCCTTTTGATCCAAAGTCTGTTAATCCCTCAAAACAGGCGCTGGGCAGATTCTTCGGCGAGTACAGCAGTGCCCGTGACCCACGCATTATTCAGCTTGCGGTTAAATTGTACTTCTGAGGTCGCGGCTTCCTTTTCAGCGCAGTTGCTGATTCAGGGCAGGCCGGTAGGCAACACGGGCTAGCCGGCAATAGCGGAAGACCAGACCCAGTGACCGGCCTTGTTTGATTTCTCTCGAAAGAGGCGTGACGTGGTACTGCTGAAGAAGTAGTAAGAGGCGGCCCTGGCCCGCAGCAAGAAGTGAGTAACAACCTGAAACAGGGATGAGAGCGCGAGCGAATCGCCATCCGAGTCTCTGGGACTCGTGCGATCTGATGGGGAGATAGCCACAGTCTATAAGCCTAATCCCCCAGGCTGCCGCTAGTGATCCCGATATGGGCGGCGTGCAGGTTACTGGTTTTCTCGGGCTGCCTGGTCAATCACCTGCGCGATTTCCAGCAGCCGCGAGAAACTGGTCATGGCAAAGTTATGCTGCTCGTACTTCTGAATCTGCTGCGGCTTCAATCCGAGCCGGCGCGCGAGTTCGGTTTGCGTCAAGCCGGCTGCGATGCGGGCTCGAATTAACTCTGTGGGTAACGCATTCAACTCTTCCAGCTTCAACTTAATTTGCCCTCGCCGCCGCAGCCTTTCGTATTCCTTGAGCTGCGATTGCAGGACGGCCAGCTCGCTGGCGAGGCTCTCTTTCATCGCCCGAATGACGCGCGGCATCACGCCGGGATGCGCCTCTGGCCGCTCATCAAAGCTCTCCAGCGCCTCCTTGAATTTCCGGGCCTCAGCTTTCGTGATCCGATATTGCTTTTCGTTTCTGATCATCGGTCTCACTCCCTTGGCCGGCTGAGCCTGATGCCCAGGATCCCTTTCGGCCGGCCGCTCCGCTGATCGCGCTGAAAGTAGTCCGGGAATCGCTTCCCGCTCTCCCAGTCAGGGGAGCGCCTCGGCAGGGAATAGCTCACCGCCAAATTTCTCTTTCATCCGCGCGCGGCGTTGGCTGAAATCGAGCCGGGCTGGGTCCAGTAACGTCTCATCCGCCCCAGCCGCCTCCCAGCAAGCATCAAAGTCATTCGGCTTCCGCCGCGCAGTGACAAAACTGCCGTCAATGTAAACGGCCTGACATCCTGCCCGCCGCAAATTTTCCACCGCCGCCTTAAGCCCGGCGAGCAACTTGTCGCGGTGCGGCGTCCCGCCAAAGCGGGCGGCAAACTCTTCCCAGGTCGTCCAGTGAATACCCGGAGGAAGCCAGCCTTGACGAGTCAGGGGCGGGATCATCAATACAACTATATCGTTGTATTGATCAAACTACAAGTCGGCCCCTTCTCTGTCGGGGCGATGGCTGACCATTCGCAAGGCTTCGAGCTTCTGAAGCGCCGCGCCGGTCTCGATTATTTGCGCCGCCATCTCGGCCGCGCTGCTGAGGGCCGCGCTGGCGCCCGCGACGTAGAGCGCCGCCGCCGCGTTGATGACTACCAGGTCTCGCGCCGCATCCCGCCGCTGCCCCGTGAGGACGGCGCGAATGATGTGGGCATTCTCTTCGGCCGAACCGCCGCGTAGAGTCTCGACCGACGCACGCCGCAGCCCGAAATCTTCCGGGGCGAGCTCGAAGCGGCGCACCCCGCCCGGCCCGGCTTCGTGAATCACCGTTTTGTCAGTGAGCGTAATCTCGTCCAAGCCATCAGCCCCACGCACCACCCACGCCCGTCGCGTGCCGAGTCGCGCGAGCGCCCGGGCGACCTTCTCACACGCGGCGGCGTCCGACACGCCGGCGATCTGAAACGGCGCCCCGGCCGGGTTAGTGAGCGGGCCGAGCAGGTTGAAGATCGTCCGCACTCCCAGTTCGCGACGCACTTGTGCCACCCGCCTGGTCGCCGCGTGGTGGAGCGGAGCGAACATAAAACAAAGGCCGATCTCGTCAAAGCACCCCGCTACCCGGTCGGGCACGAGGTCAATCTTCACTCCCAGCTCACGCAGCACGTCGGCACTCCCGGCCTTGGTCGTCACGCCGACATTGCCGTGCTTGGCCACCGGCACCCCGGCGGCCGAGACGACGAAAGCCGCGGCTGTCGAGACGTTGAAAGTCTTGGCCCGGCTCCCACCCGTCCCGCAGGTATCGATATAGTTTGTGTGTCGCGTGGAATTGATCCGCGCACAGCGAGCGCGCATGGTTTCGGCAAACCCCGCCAACTCCTCTTCAGTCTCGCCTTTCGCCGCCAGGGCGATGAGCACCGCGGCGATCTGCGCATCGCCAGCGCCCTCGGCCATGATTAGCTCCAGCAGCGCGGCGGCCTCAGCCTGCGTCAGGTCCTGGCGCGAGATCAGTTTGTTGAGTAGCGGGGTGATCATTAGTAGGCAGTAGGCAGTAGGCAGTAAGCAGTAAGCAGTGGGCGCCAAGAGTTCCAACGGTCCACTGCCTACTGCCTACTGCCTACTCTTTCCTCCTCAGCTTGAGAAAGTTGGCGAGCAGTTGCTTGCCCGCGCCGGTCATGATCGATTCAGGATGGAACTGCACGCCTTCGCAGATGAAGTCGCGGTGGCGCAGGCCCATAATCAAACCGTCGGCGGTAGTCGCCGAGATCTCCAGCACGGGCGGCACGGTGTCGCGGTCCACGATCAACGAATGATACCGCGTCGCCGGGAAACGATAATCGAGGCCGGCGAAGACCGTTTGCCCGTCGTGGCAGATCTCGCTCGTCTTGCCATGCATCAGGTAAGGAGCGCGGACCACCTTCCCGCCGAAAGCCTGGCCGATGGCCTGATGGCCGAGGCAGACGCCGAGAATCGGGATCCGCCCGGCAAAGGCCAGGATCGTCTCCAGCGTGATCCCCGCCGAGTCGGGCGTGCCCGGCCCCGGCGAGATGACGATCCGCTGCGGCGCGAGGTTCTCGATGTCCTCGACCGTGATCTCATCGTTGCGGGCCGCAATCGGCTCAGCGCCGAGCTCGCCGAGGTACTGCACCAGGTTGTAGGTGAAAGAGTCGTAGTTGTCGATGACGAGGATCATAAGTTGAATCTCAAATCTCAGATCACAAATCTCAAATTAAGGCTTGATGACCGCTTCGATCAATTCGATCCGCTCGCGCGGGGTCTGCCCGTCGACCGGGACCTTTTCGATCTTTTCCAGCGTGTCGAAGCCATCCACCACCTTGCCGAAGACGGTGTACTTGCCGTCGAGGTTCGGCGCGGGGGCCAGGACGATGAAAAACGAAGTCTCGGCCGAGTTCGGGTCATCCGCCCGCGCCATCGAGAGCACGCCGCGGATGTGCTTCTTCTGGCTGAATTCGGGCTTGAGCTTGCGCACCCACTTGTCGGCGTAGTGCGTCTTCGAGAAATTGGTAGTGCGCATGTGGCCCAAGCCCCCTTGCACGACGAAGCCGGGCACGAGGCGGTGGAAGATGGTGTGGTCGTACCAGCCCGTCTCGACCAGCTTCAGGAAGTTGCGGACGTGCTCCGGCGCGAGGTCGGGTTCGAGCGCGAGGGTGATGTCGCCGAGGCTCGTCTTGAGCAGCACCTCTTTGCGCATCTCCTCCACGGTCGCCTCCTTGAACGGCTCGGTCTTCTTCGGCTCGATCTTGACACTGATGATTTTGACGGGCGTGACGGTCTTCTGCTCGGCGTCGGCCGGCGTGAGCGAGATTTGGTCAACCACCTCGATCCCTTCGGTCACCTGGCCGAAGGCCGAGAACTGGCCGTCGAGCGGCGGCTGCGGCGAAGAGCAGAGGAAGAATTGCGCCCCGCCGCTGTTGGCCTTGCCAGGGATGCGAACGGTCGAGACGGTCCCGCGCACGTGTTTCAGATCACTAAACTCGTCGGCGATTTGACTCAAGGCCCCGGTGCCCCAGCGCGTGCGGGGCGTTTTCGCGTCCTTGAGCAGCGGGTCGCCGCCTTGGATGAGCCCCCGCGGGATCACGCGGTGGAAAGCCGAGCCGTCATAGAAGCCGGACCGAGCGAGCTTGATGAACTGCTGGACGTGCTTCGGCGCCTTATCCGGAAAAAATTCAAAGCGAATCACACCCGCCTCGGTCGTGATCACGGCTTCGAGCTTCGCCGCTTCCTCAGGCGTCACAGGCGCAGCGGCGTCAGCCGGCGGCGGCGCGTTCTTCTTGCGAGGAGGTTGAGCAGAGACGGGCGCCGTGCTTCCCAATATCATCACTAAGCCCCAAACCAGAGCGCCGCACACGACAATCCGCATTCCGCATTCCGCATTCCGCAATCTCATCACAGTTCCTTCTCCGCCATCTCAATCGCCCTGATCAGCGCCCGCGATTTATTGACCGTCTCGACGTACTCCTTCTCGGGCACGGAATCGGCCACGATACCCCCGCCCGCCTGAACGTAGGCTTGGCTGCCGCGCACATACATCGTGCGGAGCGTGATGCAGGAATCGAGGTTGCCCGAGTAGTCGAGGTACAACACGGCGCCGGCATAAGCTCCGCGCCGCGTCGGCTCCAGCTCATCGATGATCTCCATCGCGCGGACCTTCGGCGCTCCGGAGACGGTCCCGGCCGGGAAGACCGCCGCGAGCGCGTCAAAGCAATCGAGGTCCTCTTTGAGCCTGGCCTTGAGCACCGAGACCAGGTGCATGACGTGCGAGAAGCGTTCGACCACCATCAACTCAGCGACTTCGACCGAGCCGTAATCGGCGACACGCCCGAGGTCGTTGCGCCCGAGGTCGACGAGCATGACGTGCTCGGCCTGCTCCTTCTCGTCAGCGCGGAGCTGCTCGCCGAGGATCATGTCTTCGGTCTCGGTCGCGCCCCGCGGGTAGGTCCCGGCAATCGGACGGTATTCGAGACGCCGCCCTGTGCAGCGCACCAGCATCTCGGGCGAAGCGCCGAGCAAGGTCTCCTCCGCGCCGAGTTTGAGGAAGAACATGTAGGGCGACGGGTTGATCACGCGCAGGGCGCGATAGATCTGGAACGGGTGGGTGGCGATGTTGATCTCAAAGCGCTGCGAAAAGACGACCTGGAAGGCGTCGCCGGCGCGGATGTATTCCTTGACGACGTTGATCGCCGCCTCGTATTCGTCCTTCGCCATATTCGAGCGCAGGTGCGCGGGCTCAGTGCGTCGCGCGGGCGGCGGCGGCTCGACGGGTGCCGCGAGCGCGGCTTCCAGACGGGCGATCTCGGCGCAGGCTGCCTCATACTTCTCGCGCCAGCCTTCACGCGGCCCGTCGGTGAAGACGTTGGCGATGATCTGAATCTGGTGCTTGACGTGATCGAAGGCCAGCAGGCTCGAGAAGAACATGACCACAGCCGTATCGATCTTCAGGTCATCGGGCGCCTGGTGCGGCACGCGCTCGAACCACTGCACCGCGTCGTAGCCGAAGTAGCCCACGGCCCCGCTGGAGAACGGCGGCAGGTCTGGGACTTTGACCGGCCGGTGCTCGCGCATCAGCTCGCGCAAGACCTCGAGCATCGGCGCCTCACGCGTCTCGTGCTCCCCGCCCGCCCGTTCGATGATCACTTCCCTCCCCCGCGCCCGCACGATCGTGTGCGGCGCGCAGCCGAGGAAAGAGTAGCGGGCGATCTTCTCGCCGCCCTCGATGGATTCGAGCAAGAAGGCATGCGATGCCTGGGCCTCGATCTTCAGGTAAGCGGAGACCGGCGTGAGCAGATCGGCCATCACCGTCTTGACGACCGGGACGACCGTGCCGCGCGCGGCCAGCACGAGGAAGTCTTCAAAGGTGGCAGGTGTCATTTGGGACATAGTAAAACAGGGGTTAGGGGTTAGGGGTTAGGGGCTAGGGGAGGACAGCATCCTAGCCCCTAGTCCCTAATCCCTAGCCCCTGCTTCTAAGCTTTCAACTGCTCGCACGAAAATTCGAGAAGATTGCCATCCGGGTCTCGGAGCAGGCAGACGTAGCCGACGACCGGGCCGAGGTAGGCCGGCCCATCCGCGAGAACCCCCGCGGCCCGGGCCCGCTCGGCGATCGCATCCACGTCGGCGCGATCGGAGACGTGGAAGCCGAAGTGATCCATCGGGCCGCGCGTCGGGACCTCCTCGCCCTCGAAGAAGACGAGGATCAGCCCCGACGGGTCGTGCGCCAACCGGACCCACGAGACGCGGTGCTCCGAGCCTGGGTCACGCCGCTCGTGGACGACGCGCATCCCGGCCCAGTCGCAGTAAAAGCGTGCCGCACGCTGGGCGTCGGGCGTCTGCAAGGCAACATGGTCGAGTCTCTCAATCGCCATTTTCGTTGGGTGCTCAGTGTCGGGTTAGGTGCTCCGTCGTCTTAGGCCTAGTCCGGCTGCCGCAATTAGTGCGACCACAAACGCCGGGACTGCGGTCAGCACCGGCCACGCCACGAGCGAGAAGGCCAGTAAGCGCTGGTGGCTTGAGGTGACCCTCTGCGCATGAACGTTCGCCGCGACCGCCAGAGCGAAGGCGCCGAGGGCCGCCGCCAGGGACGTGTGCAGCGCTGTTGTCAGAGCCGAGTTGCGGAGCCGAAGGCGCTCGTACCCGACGTGAGCAGCGAACGCGATGGCGCTGATTATCCACGCACCCAGCCGCCAGGCGATGCGCATCTGATTGGACGCGGACCAACCGGCGAACGCACCGAATGCGATGCCGACGACAGAATACACCACACCTAAGAGTATTACCGCTCGAACCCACCGTTTGCGACCAGATGCAGCCATGTGTGGCCCAACAACTATTTGTTGTACTTCGGGTCCGCCGGCCTTCCCGCACGGTGGCCGAGTTCAGTCATAATGTCGCGCAGGCTCACATCACACTCGACCATCAAGACCAGCAGGTGATAGAGCAGGTCGGTGATCTCACCCGAGAGCTCTTTTTTCGCCTCGTTCTTGGCGGCGATGATCGTCTCGGCGGCCTCCTCGCCGACCTTCTTGAGGATCTTGTCGAGCCCGCTGTTGAAGAGGTAGCTCGTGTAAGAATTCTCGGGCCGCTGGTCTTTGCGCTCCTGGATGAGCCGATAGAGGTCCTGGAGCAGAATCCCCAACTCCATCGAGGACACGTCAACGACCGAGAGTTGGGCTTCGGCCCGCTCGATCTGTGCCCCCGTCGGGATCGGGCGAGGCGGCGGCGCGTCAGCGCCCGGTTGGAACTCACTCTGCTCGACCTCTTCCGGGCCGCGAAAGAAACAGGAACGCGCCCCCGTGTGGCAGGCCGGCCCTTGGGGGTTGACGCGCACGATCAGCGCGTCGCCGTCGCAGTCGAACCGCAGGTCAACTACGCGCTGCGTATGGCCCGAGGTCTCGCCCTTGTGCCACAACTCCTGCCGCGACCGGCTCCAGAACCAGGTCTCGCCCGTCTGCAAAGTTTTGCCCAGGCTCTCGGCGTTCATGTAGGCGAGCATCAAGACCTCGCCCGTCTGGTCATCCTGCACGATGGCCGGGATCAACTCATGCTCGTCGAATTTGATGTTGTGAATCAGCGCTTCGGACATGGTTAGTGATGAGTGATGAGTGATGAGTAGAAAGTAGAAAGTGAAAAGTGAAAAGTGAAAAGTGAAAAGTAAAGAGGAGAAAGTGCGGGTGCCTTCCACTTTCTACTTTCTACTTTCTACTTTCTACTTTCTACTTTCTACTTTCTACTCATCACTCATCACTCTGCCTAGCACTCAGCGTAATTTCTTTTGCAACCACTCCGTCAACATCGTCAGCATCCCAGGGTCCACCGGCCGGGAGGCGTCGGAGTAGGACTGAAGCGTGGCGGCGCCCTTGTTGGTCTTGAGCAGGTGGTCGACGTCGGGCAACAGGCGCAGGGTGAAGTCCGGGTGATTGGTGCGCTTGAGCGCTTCTTCAATGTACTGCGCGTCACGGACGCTCACCTGGATGTCCTTCTCACCTTGCAAGACCAAGATCGGCGCGTGGACGGCGGCGACGATCTGCAGCGGGTCGTTGATCAACAGGCTCATGACGAACTCGGGATTCTTGGTCAGGCCGACCAGTAAAGTGTCATTCGGGTCGATCTGCTCGGCGGTGAAATCGTGCCTCCCGTTCTGGATCGCCGACAGCACCCGGTCCAGTTTACCGAGATAGGCCTTGATCTCGGCTTCGGGCCGGCCCGCTTCGGTCATGCGATTCTGCACTTGCTCGCGGAGCAATTTCCCCAACGTCCGCCCGGCAGTCGAGGCCAAGACCACGGCGGCCAGCTTCTCGTCATAGGAGCCGAGGGTGGCGGCAATGTAGCCGCCTTCGCTATGACCAAAGACCGCCACTCGCGCCGGGTCCACTTCAGCGCGCCCGCGCAGGAAGGCCAGCGCTTTCTGCGCGTCGGAGACGAAGTCGTCAAGCGAACTTTGTTGACGGCACTCGCTCGCCCCGACACAGCGCTTATCATAGCTTAAGACGGCGAACCCGCGCGCGGCCAGGTGCTCGGCGATGTCGCGGTAGGTGTAGTGCACTACCTTGCCGAGGGCGACCCCGTCACGCGGCGTCGGGCCGGAGCCGGCGATGATGAGCATGGCCGGGGCGCGCTTCCCGGCTTCGAGCTTCGGGAGGAAGAGCGTCCCGGCGAGCGTCAGCCCTTCGCCTTGGAATTTCACCTCTTCAGTCCGCACCCCAGGGGGCAGGGCATGGGCAACGGACTTCGGCTTCTCCAGGGCATCGAGCGCCGCGACTAGAGGCTCGGCCCCGTCGCGGATGACCATGAAATTCTGCGCGGGCAGTTCGAGCTTGACCAGTGCCCCGCCCTCATCGACCCAGAAGATATTCTCTTGGGTTTTGGCGATGAGGGCAACGTATTTGGTCACCGTCCGCTTCTTTCCCGCCACCTCGACTTCGGTCTTCCCCTTGCTCTCGACCTCGATGGGATAGTTGGGAAGCATGGCCCCGAGCAACTGCGAGCCGCCGCGCTGAGCGTCGTACTTCTGCGCGAGCAGGGCGACCGGGGTGAAGATGTTGGAGCCCCAGATGATCACCCCAGGAGTGTGTGGCCGCTCTTGCTCGACCGGTGTGCCGTCTCCGGTGGCGGCGCGAATCTTGACCTTGCCCCCTACGACGGTGACTTCGGCTTTCTGCACCGTGCCGGCCGCTTCGGCCTCAATCGCGGTTTCACGCCACTCCAGGCGGTCATCGAATTTGAGCTTGAAGGTTTGCTTGACCAGCCCGCCGCCCGCCTTCAGCTCATTCTCACCGGAAACTATCAACGTGCCGTTATCGCCCCGCTCGCGGCGATAGCGCTCGCTGCCGATCTGCTGCTTGCCCACGAAGAATTTGAAGCTCCCGCTCTCGACCTGCTGCGCCGAGCCAATCGAGGTCAAGCTCAGGAGAATGAAGACGGCTGCCGAAATTCTATAGAGTTCAAGAGAAAGCATGTCCCGCGACCTGTGAGGTTGCGGGTGCGTTCGCCAACAGGTCCGGCAGCGGTCACAGAACTCGTTGCGGCAACCACCGCAACCTAACAGGTCGCGGGACAGCGCGCCGCCGAGATTCATTTTCTTGAATACTACAGTTATCAACCTCATAGTCACAAACTCCACCTCTGAACGATGAGCATTGCATTGCGCTGCTCAACTCATCATTCATCGTTCAGCGTTTTCCCCCTCAGCGCATCAGGATCCCCCGCTCTCGCAAATACTGCTTTGCCTCCCCGATGGTGAACTCCCCGAAATGGAAGATGGAGGCGGCCAGCACGGCGCTCGCCTTGCCCTCGGTGAAGGCTTGATAAAGGTGCTCCAGCGTGCCGGCCCCGCCCGAAGCGATGACCGGGATGTTGACGGCTGCGGAGACCGCCCGCGTCAAGGCTAAATCATAACCGTCCCGCTGACCGTCGCAATCCATGCTCGTCAGCAAGATTTCGCCCGCGCCCAATTCGGCGGCCTGTTGCGCCCATTCAACCGCATCGATCCCCGTCGGAGTGCGCCCGCCATGCAGGTAGACTTCCCACGACGGCGGCTTGGTCTGCCGCCTCTTGGCATCTACCGCGACGACGATGCATTGAGCGCCGAAGCGCTCGGCGCCCTCACGAATGAGTTGCGGATGCTCGACGGCCGCGGTGTTGACCGAGACCTTATCCGCGCCCGCCAGCAGGATCCCGCGAATATCCTCGACGGTGCGAATCCCACCGCCGACCGTGAACGGGATGAAGACCCGGTCGGCGACCCGCCGGACCATATCGGCGACGATCTCGCGGCGGTCCGACGAAGCGGTGATGTCGAGAAAGACCAACTCATCGGCGCCCTCGCGATCATAACGCTCGCCCTGCTCGACGGGATCGCCCGCGTCCACCAGATTGACGAAACTCATCCCTTTGACCACGCGACCGCGGTCAACGTCGAGGCATGGAATGATCCGTTTCGCTAGCATGGTCGGCAGGATGCCCAGATTTCAGTTACTGAAACTTGAGTTGCACGACGTTGGCCCCAACATAATTGATGAAGACACTCACGGAGACCTCGCCCCTGCCAATCAGCGTGCGCGGCAAGCGGACGTTGATTTGATCAAGCCCCTCAAAGGTCGGCTGCTTGCCGACATACTCTATTGAACCACTGACCTGCGCTCCGGGCGTGCCGATAGAGACGTTCACTTGCGAGACGTCAGTGACTTGCCGCCAGCCGGTGCCGAACAGCGCGAGCACCACGAATTCGCTCTCCGGGCCGAGGTCCAGCGGCGCGGGGACGAACCTTTTCTGCGCCTCATCAAATTGCGCGACGAGTTCGTAATTCCACTCACCATCCGGCCGGACGTGCAGGATCACCGCTGCCGGCACCCCTCTTCCGTCAGCATTAGCCGTAAAGATCGCCGGAGCGATCTTTCTGATCTCGACGAACCCGGCCTTGATGACGTTATTGTTTTCGTCCACCAGTTTGATCGCGGCTGACCCTGCGGCCAGGTCGGGAGGTGTGACGTAGTTGACCTGCGCGGGCGAGACGAAGAGCAGGGGCGCGGCCCTTTCTACTCCCTGCGAGTCCAGGACGATCACCCTTCTACCGGCCAGCGCTGTTGGCAGTGGCGACGATGTAGCCGTCTCAGTCGTCGCCGCCAGATTCACGCCGAAAGCCGCCGTAATCATTTCGCTCGTCACGACCCGATCAAGATTGAAGCTGGCGGCCGAAACGCTGGTCCAAGGTGGCAACGTCGTCCCGTGGATCAAAGGCAGACGCTGATCCACCGGCGGGGAACCGAAGGGGAGGCCAGGAGGCGGCCGGTAGATAAAGGTGCTGCGAGTGAAAAAGTAGCCCTCCTTTTTAATCGCAAAGGTGTACTCGACGGTCACTGCACACTGCGACCCGCCTCCGGGCAAATTTGGTGACGGCCAATTAAACGAACCGTTGGCATCCGTGAATTTGGTTGTCGTCGAGGATGCAGTCCCGGAGAAAGTAGCACAAGTGGCCGTTTCCGTGATCTCAACTCCAGGAATGCCATTGCCTGACAGATCAATGATCCGGCTTTGCAGCGTTGTCGTTTGAGCCAAAGCTGTCAGGGGCAGGCCGAGGAGCAGCAATAGCATCAGCTTCAGATTTCTCATACTTTCACCCTCCCTTTACAGAAAACTGAGCTCAGCCAATAAGCCAACAGTTACAAACTGATCTGCTTGACCGACAAGACATGCGGCACGCGTGAAAGCGCTACAAGCGTCGCGGCATCTAGCTCCTCATCCACCTGATAGACCGACATCGCCACGCCGCCCACCTGCTTGCGGCTGAGGTAGAGCTGGGCGATGTTGATCTGGTGGTCGCCGAGGAAGGTCCCGATCCGGCCGACCACGCCTGGCTGGTCGTCGTTACGGATGACGAGCATATGCCCTTGCGGAACGGCTTCGAGCCGGTGCGAGTTGATGCTCACGATCCGCAGGTCGCGGCGGCCGAAGAGCGTCCCGGCAATCTGACTCTCCTGCCCGTCGTGGCGCACGGTCAGTTGGATCAAGCTCGTGAAGTCGTGGGCCGTGTGGGCGAGCGATTCGGTGACGCGGATGCCGCGCTCCTCGGCGATCAGCGCGGCATTCACCTGGTTGACGCGGGCGCTGACCGGTGACAGCAGCCCGGTGAGGATCGCCCGCGTGATCGGGTGGACGTCGAGACTCGCGACCTCGCCGCTGTAGGAGATGTGCACGTCGGCGAAGGCATGCCCGAAGAACTGCGTCTGGAAGCTGCCCAGCTTCTCGCCCAGCATCAGGTAGGGCCGCATCGCCTCCAACGCCTCCGGGCTGACGGCCGGCACATTGACCGCCCCGGCCACGGCCCCGCTCTCCAGGAAGTCGGCCACCTGCTCGGCGATGGTCAGCGCCACTTGGTCCTGCGCCTCGGCGGTCGAAGCGCCGAGGTGGGGCGTGACGATGACCTCTTCGAGCGCGAGCAACGGGTGGTCTTTCGGCGGGGGCTCCTGGACGAAGACGTCGAGCGCCGCCCCGGCCACGCGTCCCGACTTGATGGCCTGGTAGAGCGCCTCTTCATCCACCAGCCCGCCGCGCGCGCAGTTGATGACCCGCACCCCGTCGCGCATCTTGGCGAAGGCCGCTTCGCCGATGATCCCGCGCGTCTCGTCCGTCAGCGGCGTGTGGACGGTGACGAAATCGGAGCGCTGGCACAGTTCGTCGAGCGTGACCATCTCGATGCCGGCCTTCGCCGCGACCTCTTTCGGGAGGAACGGGTCGTAGGCCACGACCTTCATGGCCAGCCCCACCGCGCGGGAAGCCACGATCTTGCCGATGTTCCCGAGACCCACGACGCCGAGCGTCTTCCCGCACAGTTCGGTCCCCATAAACCGCTTCTTGTCCCACTTCCCAGCCCTGAGCGTGGCGTTGGCCTGCGGGACCTTCCGCGCGAGCGACATCAAGAGGGCGATGGTATGCTCAGCGGTTGTCACGCTATTGCCGGCCGCCGCGTTCATCACCACGATGCCGCGCTGCGTCGCCGCCGGGACGTCGATGTTATCCACGCCGGTGCCCGCCCGGCCGATCACTTTGAGGTTCTCGGCCGCGCCAAGGATGTCGGCGGTCACCCTGGTCTCGCTACGCACGATCAGGGCGTGGTAGCCGCCGATGATCTGTTTCAACTCCTCGGGCGGTAGCCCGACGTTGAGGTCTACCTGGAATTTCTCACGCCGTCTGAGGGCCTCGACCCCGCGGGCTGAAAGATTGTCGCTGATCAGGATTTTCATAGTGCTAAGCAGTTAGCCTCTCTCTTCGGATGAATCAGGTTTATTCGGCTGAGCGGACTGGGGCAGATTACCATGACCACACGGCCCAGCAGCGCCAGGAGTGGGACGAATCATCGGACGGGGCGGGTCCCAAGCGGCGAGCCACGGCCAAGCCGCCGTTTGGCGCCGGCTGCCAAAGCGAAGGGTGGATCAAGTTGGTCTTATCATCTCGTGTCATGAGTGGTTCGGTCGCCTAGAGGCTTGCATCGGCGAAGCCGTATGATACGTTGGAGCGCCCATAAAAATCAAATAGAGTTCGGAAGTCCGAAATGACGGGATTGAAAGTTCAGGGTTCGGGGGCCGGCTGCCCACCCTCAACCCCGAGCGCTGAGCTCCAAACCCGCCCGTTGACACTATGCGGCGTGATTATTTAAGATGGTGCTTCCATCAATGGTGTCTCTATCTTACAGTGCTTCGCTAACCACTTCCGACCAGATTGGGGCTAGATGATGAATACCCTGCTGCTCATACTGCAAAGCGCTCCGCCCACCGCCCAGGCGCCGGTCTTCTCCTATTTGCCGATCATGCTCTTCCTGGTCGTGGCGGCGGCCTTCCCCGGCGTCGCGCTGCTGGTGCTGCGCGTGGTCCGGCCGCGCGTCTACGACTCGAAGAAGATGATGCCCTACGAGTGCGGGGTCGACCCGATCAAGGACGCGCGGGAGCGCTTCTCGGTGCGCTTCTACATCATCGCCATGCTCTTCCTCATCTTCGACGTGGAGACGGTTTTTTTGCTGCCCTGGGCGATCATCTATGATTCGCTCGCCCTCTTCGGTTTGATCGAGATGCTGGTCTTCATCGGCATCCTCGTCGTCGGCTACTACTACGCCTGGCGCAAAGGCGCGCTGAATTGGGTCTAACCGAATCAGTACCGCGAGCGGTAGCGAGCGTGGCTCCCACCGCGAGCCGCTTGGAGCAGCCACGCTCGCTACCGCTCGCGGTACTGATTCTTTCGGAGGAATAATGGCAGTCGGATATAACGAAGGCGGCGGCGCGGGTTTCATCACCACCAAAATTGACTGGCTGATCAACTGGGGCCGCAGCTCAGCCCTCTGGCCGATGACCTTCGGCCTCGCCTGCTGCGCGATTGAGATGATGGCGACCGGGGCCTCGCGCTTCGACCTCGACCGCTTCGGGGCGGGCGTCTTCCGCCCGAGCCCCCGCCAGTCCGATTTGATCATCATCGCCGGGACGGTGACGCTCAAGATGGCCACCGTCGTCAAGCGCGTCTACGACCAGATGCCGGAGCCGAAGTGGGTCCTCTCGATGGGCTCGTGCGCGAACGTCGGCGGCCCGTTCAATACCTACTCGACGCTCCAAGGGGTGGACCGCGTCATCCCCGTCGACGTCTACGTGCCCGGCTGCCCGCCGCGGCCTGAAGCCTTGATGTATGGCCTGATGCGGCTGCAGGATAAGATCATGCGGGAGCACCCGACTCGCTACTTCTTCGGCAAGGGCGACGTCAGCCGCGAGGAGGCGCCGGATGCGGAAGGAGTGGCGCCGCCGGTCCCTGGCAGCCCGCTGGAGAAAGAGGTCGAGACCGAAGAGCCGACGCCGGTGTAATCCGCCTGCGCCTTTTCGAGAAGGGCCGGCACGACGTCTTCACGCACAAGGCCTACCCCCGCACCGCGCTCTCACGCCGCGGCCGGTTTGTCAGTGCGCAGGTGCTGAAGGCCAAGGCCTCCGCTGAGCCCGGTGCCCCCAGGTTTTTCCTGAACGACGAGGCTGTCGCCAATCATAAAAACCCGACCGGCTGAGTTAGATTTGCTTGACAGGTCATGTAGCTAGTTGGATAATCCAACCGGCCGTCGAGGACGACTACTTCACGATCTACCAGCCGACCACGGCTCCTCGGTTGGCCTTGCTGGGATTAACTGCTTACCTGGAATTTAGTGGATATAGGCAAATAATAGTGCGCGTGCTATTGGGCTAGTACGGTTTTCCTGTTGCGCATTCCTTTCCAGTTCCGAATCTCTTTAGCGCAGCCAATCGCGGGCGATGGCTGCGTGTAAATGACACTTGATTGAAAACTGTCCCTCGGGGACACGGAGGATACCCATGGCTAGAACAATCCATCACGTCTTACTGCTGGCAGTCGGCCTACTGCTGCTCGCGGCCACGGCCACGGCCCAGGATTTCCGCGCCACCATCACCGGTCGCGTCACGGACCAGTCGAAGGCGGCCATCCCGAACGCTCAAGTGCAAGTGAGAAACATCGGGACGAACGAGGTCACCACCGCGGTCACCGATCACGAGGGCAACTATAAAACCCCCTTCCTGCGACCCGGCACCTACTCCCTCACCGTCGAAGTTTCAGGATTCAAGAAGGCGACCCGGGAAAACATCGAGCTGGTCATCAGTCAGGTGGCCACCATTGATATGTCCCTGGAGCCCGGCAACATCAGCGAGCAGGTGAGCGTGGTGGGCGAAGCGCCGCTGCTGGAATCGGCCAACGCCGACCGCGGGGGCGTGATTGACCGCCAGCGCGTGATCGAGTTGCCGCTCAACGCGCGCAACCCGTTTATGCTCGGCATCCTGACGGCCGGCGTCAATTTCAACGGCGCTTCGATCTGGCAGCGGCCCTTCGACAATGGCGCGATTGCCGAATGGACGATCAACGGCAGCCAGTCGCGCGGCAACGAATTCCTCTTGGACGGCGCCCCGAACAATGGGCAGGCGGGCGGCAACAACATCGCCTACGTCCCTCCGGTGGACTCGGTGCAAGACTTCAAGATCATGACCAACACGTATGATGCCCAGTACGGCAAGACCACCGGCGGCATCATCAACGTCAACCTGCGCAGCGGCACCAACCAGTTTCACGGCGACGTTTACGAATTCATGCGCCGCGCCCAGCTTGACGCGACCGATTTCCGCTTGAAAGCCAGAAATGCGCCGAAGGCCGATCACTACCTCGACCAGTACGGTTGGCAGGTCGAAGGCCCGGTCTGGATCCCGAAGCTCTACAACGGGCGCGACAAGACCTTCTTCATGTTCAACTACGAGGGCTACCGCGAAGGCGTGCCGCAGCCGCTCACGCTCTCGGTGCCGACGCCGGAGATGCTCAACGGCGACTTCAGCAAGCTCGTGGACGGCGCGGGCAAGCCGATCATCATCTACGACCCGCTGACGGGCACGGCGGCGAACAACTACACGCGCACGCCGTTCCCCGGCAACATCATCCCGGCCAATCGCATCAACCCGATTGCGAAGAAGATTCTCAGCTACTCGCCGGCCCCCAACTCGAGCGATCCGTTGGCGGGCTACTCGAAAAACAACCTCTTCGTCTCACCCAACATCGCGACCGACGGCTTCTACAACTGGGTCGCCAAGGTTGACCAGCAGTTCAATGCGAACCACCGGATGTACCTGCGCTTTGCGAAGAACGACCGCCGGGAGAACCGCAACACCAACGGCATCCCGACCGGCACCGGGCAGTCCGGCCAGCACCCGTTCAAGCGCCTCAACGATGCGTTCGTGGCCGACCACCTGGCGACTTTCAAGCCGACCTTCATCTTCAACTTCCGCCTCTCCTTCAACCGCTTCGAAGAGAAGGGAGCACGCGTTGGCAATCTCGGCTTTGACCAGACGACGCTCGGCTTTGCGGCGAGCCTCATCAATGCGCTGCCGGGCACCAAAGCCTTCGGGCGGTACGAGCCTGGCGACGGCTACATCCCGCTGGGCCAGTATCCCGACAACAACCTCACGAACACCATCGCCGCGCACCCGAACTTCACCTGGATTCGCGGCGCGCAGACGTGGCGCGCGGGCGTGGACATGCGCTGGACGCAGTACATCACGCGCAACGAGGGCAACCCGTTCCGCCTGACCGCGAGTCGCGGCTTCACGCAGCAGCGGTGGGATCAGGGCGACCCGCAGAGCGGCAACGGCATTGCCACCTTCCTCTTGGGCTACGTGGGGGGCAACGTCGACTACAACCTCTTCCCGACCACGCTCGGCAAGTACTATGCGCCCTGGTTCCAGAACGACTGGAAGGTCAACCGCCGGCTGACGCTCAACCTCGGCGTGCGCTGGGACATCAACGTCGCGCCGAACGAGCGTTACAACCGACTCAACCGCGGCTTCGATGCGAACGCCATCAATCCCGTGGACAAGCTGATTGACCGCACCCAGTTCCCCTACGTGCCGCAGTTGAAGGGCGGATTATTGTTTGCGGGCGTCAACGGCAATGACCGCATCCCGGCGAACATTGACTGGAACAACGTCCAGCCGCGCCTCGGCTTCGCCTACCTGCTCAAAGAGAAGCTGGTGGTGCGCGGCGGCTGGGGCCTGTATTACATCAACCCCAGCAACGACTACCTCCAGTTCCGGGGCTTCAGCTATACGACGGATGTCGTCAACTCGCTCGACGGCGGCAGGACGCCCATCCCGAACCTGATCAACAACCCGTTCCCGAACGGCATCGTCGTCCCGGCGGGGAGCGCGCTCGGCTTACAGACCTTCCTCGGCCAAGCCCCCAGCTTCGTCAACCCGGACTTCAAGGTCCCGTACGTACACCAGTTCTCGCTCGGCTTCCAGTACCAACTGCCCTGGGAGTCGAAGTTGGAAGTCTCCTACGTCGGCAACCGCACGCTGAAGCTGCAAACGTCGCGCGCCTTCAACGAGCCTGATTTGGCGATGCGGCAGAAGTGCAACCCACTCGAAGGCGGCAGCCCGGCTTTCTGCAACGAACAGTTACCCAACCCGTTCAAGGGGCTGGAACCGTTCCGGGGCTCAGCTCGCTTCACCGCCAATACGCTCTCGCGGTGGGAACTGTCGCGCCCGTACCCGCAATTCGTCGGCTTCGACCAACTGACGCGCAACGACGGCCGCATCGACTATAACGCGCTCCAGGTCACCTTCGAGAAGCGCGCCCGGAGCGGGCTGAACCTCGTCGCGACCTACACCTTCTCAAGGCAGATCGAGGAGTGGGGCTTTAACGACGTGCAGAAGAATATCAAACAGCGCGGCCTCTACTTCGCCGACCGCCCGCATCGCTTCACGGCCGGCATGGTCTACCAGTTGCCGTTCGGCGAAGGCAAGAAGCTCTTCAACACCTCGAACCGTTTTCTGAGCAAGGTCATCAGCGGCTGGGAGTCGAACCTGATTCTGCAATGGCAGTCGGGCCGCCCGTGGGACCTGAGTGGCGAAATCCAGTGGATCAACCCGGATGCTTATCTCAAGAACATCCAATGGAAGGGGACGGATCAGGTGTGGGCTTTCCGCACTTACCCGGATAAGAACAACCCGGCCGTCCGTTCGGTTTGCGCCGCGCGAGTGAATAACGACGGCACGCTGTCGCTTCAGTCCTACAGCGCCACCCTGGACGGTTGCACGCTGGCGAATGTGGACATCATTCGCCGCAACGCCTCGGGCTTTGTGCCGCGCTTCACCTCGTTCCGCAGTTCGACCGTCCGGCTGCACTCGCCGCCGATCGCCGACCTCTCGTTCAACAAGCTGACGAAGTTCACCGAGCGGCTGAGCTTGCAGCTCCGCGTCGAGATGTTCAACTTCACGAACACCTACTCGTACCGCGTCCGCCAGTTCACCAACAACCCGGATGACCGCAACTTCGGCAGCATCTTCCCGCGCCTGGCGGGCGACACCGAAGTCGCTTACCCGCGCCACATTCAGTTGGCGGCGAAGTTCATCTTCTAGCGATCAACGCTGGACACCAGCGGAGGGCTGGTGTAGTTGATGAGGCGGAATCATGCGGCTCACAAAGCGACATGGTTCCGCCCTTATTTTGCGCCGACGAACAGCTATGGCCACGCGGGTTGTTTTTGCCCGGCAGGTGACGGGAATGCCGGCTTAACTTTGGCCGTGACTTGGCCTAGAATAGGTTTGAAGTCAGAAGGGAGCGATCGACATGGCCACAGAGACAACCGAGCTGACTCAGCGCGTTCCCCCGGCAGGGAAAGTCACCTTCGAGGAGTTCCTTGATTGGTGCGACGAAGACACCTGGGCGGAATGGGTGGACGGAGAGGTGATTATGACTTCACCAGCATCGAAGGACCATCAAGACGTTGGTAGTTTTCTGGAGAAAGTCTTAGGCATCTTCGTTGAAGTTCACGACCTGGGCAAGGTCATGCGCGCCCCGTTCGTCATGCGGCTGCCCGGGCAGGCGCGGGGGCGCGAGCCGGATTTGTTCTTCGTGCGGCGCGAACGGGTGCACCTGATCGGTAAAACCTTCTTGGATGGCGCGGCGGAGATGGTGGTGGAGATTATCTCACCGGAAAGCATCGACCGCGACCGCGAGGATAAATTCGGGGAGTACGAGAGCGCCGGCGTCAGGGAGTATTGGCTAATTGACCCGGATCGCCGAAGCGCCCAATTCTACGAGCTGGCGAGTGACGGACGTTATCGCCTCGCCGCGCTGGAAGACGGCGGAGTCTACCACTCAAAAGTCATTCCAGGTTTTTGGCTGCGGGTCGATTGGCTGTGGCAAACGCCGTTGCCTCCGGCTTTGGAAGTGCTGCGCGCATTGAAGGTCGTCTGAATCCCGGGGCATCTGTTTATGATGAATACGCTGACACTGCATTTGCCCTCATCGCTCTACGCCAAGATTAAAGAGTTGGCGGAGGCTGGCGGGATCTCGGTGGACCAATTCCTGGCCACGGCGGCCGCTGAGAAGGCAGCAGCATTGCTCACGGCGAGTTACCTCAAACAGGAGGCCGCGCGCGGCCGGCGAGAGGATTTCGAGACGGTGCTCGGTTCAGTTCCGGCAGCGCCGCCCGATGAGCCAGACCGGATCAAGGAGAGCTGAGCAATTCGTTTGTCTGCCATCTACTCGGATGATCGCAACTTCGGCAGCCTCTTCCCGCGCCTGGCGGGTGACACCGAAGTCGCCTACCCGCGCCACATTCAGTTGGCGGCGAAGTTCATCTTCTAGCGCTTGCGGTCGCCAGAAACTCGCCGGGCACGAAAGACTCTCACGGGTCTTTCGTGCCCTTTTGTTTTCGTGCGCGGCTGCACGCGCCGGTGTCGTTCGCGCTCGCGCCTCAGTCAGCACTCCGGCCGGAAGTCTCCAGCGGATTGACCGGCTCTGACGGCTCAGGAAATTCGATACCGTCGTAGGCCTCGGCCAGTGGCAGCCGGCAATCAATCGAAGCGAGGTCGAGGCTCCCGGCCAATGAGGTCTCCCGCGAGTAATGCCAGCGCCCATTCTCGCCCCGCGCAAAGTGCTCGATTTTGGGCCTGTACTGCGACACCAGGAGGTAGTCGGTCAATGAGGCATTCTGGCTATAGCGCTCGAACTTCTCCCCGCGGTCATAAGCCTCGGTGGATTTGGAGAGGACTTCGACGATCACCGTCGGATTGATGATGACATCGCCGTGCTGATCGTGAAAGCGCGGCTGGCCCCAGACGACTAGCGTGTCGGTGTAAGAGAACAAACCCTTCATCGTCGTGTCGGTCGGCAAGCGTGAATAGACCTTCATATTGGGCGAAAAGACGCGGCAAGGTCTTCCTCGGAGTTGAAGGTTGAGGATCGCGATGACGTTCGCGCTGATGATGCTATGCTGCGGGCTCTCTCCGGCCATCGCGTAGATCAAGCCGTCAAGCCACTCGTGACGCTCGGTTGCCTCGCGCTCGAAGGCCAGATACTCATCCGGGGTGAATAAAAGCTGTGTCTGCGGTAAACTCATCTTCCCTCTCCTTTGTCTGAAACTTCTTTCGGTAAAGTTGCTGGCGCTGGCGCGACCTCTTTCATTTTACCCGAGCCAGCGGGTAAGCGCCGACCAATTCCAGGCAGCGCGCGACCGGCTTAATTGGCGCTTCCCTCTTTGATCGTTAGGATGCGGTCAACCTCCACCCCACGCAGCACCTGAATCGTCCCGCTCGGCCACCGCACTTCCAGACTCCGCACCAGCCTCTCTTTCCCCAAACCAAAGTGGACGCGCTTATCGCTGGAGGAAGCGTAACCAACACTGGTCGTCGCCTGATTGAACTGTGTCGCGCCCGCAGCGGTCACGAGCTTGATCTTAGCGCCGAGCCCGTCCCGGTTGCTGCGGGTGCCGACCAGTTGGAGCATGAGCCAGTGGTGTTTGTCCGCGGAATCATTGAGCAACAGTTCGGCCGGCTCATTCAACGAAGTGGTCACGACATCAATTCTTCCGTCGTTGTTGAAGTCGGCGAAGGCGCACCCCCGGTGTGCGCCCCGGGCCTGAAAGTCGGGGCCGGCCGTCCGCGACACGTCCTGAAAGTTGCCGTTCCCAAGGTTGGCAAAGATGCTGTCGGGCTGGCGGTAAGTCTGTTGGTTGAAGAGCTCG
>Ga0207646_10001805_pt1 | contig 25882 bp, 21 predicted proteins | sample KBSK5502metaG_FD_184343 | JGI IMG/M metagenome (GOLD analysis project Ga0207646, IMG submission 184343) | Corn, switchgrass and miscanthus rhizosphere microbial communities from Kellogg Biological Station, Michigan, USA - KBS K5-50-2 metaG... | ecosystem: Host-associated > Plants > Roots >...
CCGCTTCCCCACGCGCCACTCGCGGGCGACGAGGTCGACGAGGCGGTGCTGCCGGTTCTCTCTTCGCGCGCCCGCGCGCTGTACGCGAAGGACTTCGTCGCTGACGTCTCCTACAAGCTCCGCGGCGTCGGCCGTTTCCGGATCAACCTCCACCGCGAACGGGGGCGCGCCGCCGCCGCGATCCGCTCGTTGCCGAGCGAGCCGCCGAGGCTCGCCTCGCTCGGCCTGCCGCCGGGGGCGGAGGCGCTCACCCGGCTTCCGCGCGGGCTCGTGCTCGTGGGCGGGCCGACCGGGTCGGGCAAGACGACGACGCTCGCGGCACTCGTCGAGGAAATCAACCGCCGCGACTCCCGCCACATCGTGACGATCGAAGACCCGGTCGAGTACGAGCACCCGCACCGATCGAGCCTCGTCGAGCAGGTCGAGATCGGCGTCGACGCGCCCGACTTCCCATCCGCGCTGCGCGCTGCGGTGCGGCAGGCACCGGACGTCCTCGTCGTCGGCGAGATGCGCGACCCGGAGACGATGCGGATCGCGCTTTCCGCGGCCGAGACCGGGCACCTCGTTTTCTCCACGGTCCACACGACGGACGTTGCGTCCGCCGTCTCCCGGGTCGCGGACTCCTTCCCGTCGGAGCGGCAGAACACCATCCGCCAGGAGCTCGCGATGGCGCTCGCCGCGGTGTTGACGCAAACCCTTCTTCCCAGGAAAGGTGGGGGAAGGGTGGCCGCGGCGGAACTCCTTTTCGTGAGCTACGGAGCCCGCCAGCACATCCGCAAGAACGCGCTCCAGCACCTCCATCAGGAGATCGTGCTGACCAAGAAGCAGGGTTCGATCACGCTCGAAGAGTCGCTCGCGAAGATCGCGCGGGAAGGGCTCGTCGAGACGGAGGAAGCGCGGGCGCGAGCCGCGCATCCCGAGGACTTCGAGAACCAGTTGCGGAGCGGCTGATGTTGTCGTCGCGCGAGGTGCAGTTCGCCGTCCTCGCGTTTTCGTCACTCTTCTCCGTGATCAACCCGATCTCCGCGGCGCCCATCTTCGTCGCGGTGACCAGCCGCTTGCCCCGGGAGCGTCCTCGCGTTGCGGTCCGGGCCTGCCTCGCGGCCGTCGCGGTCCTAGCCGTGTTCGCCGCCGCGGGCGGCGCGATCTTTTCCTTCTTCGGGATTACCGTGCCCGCTTTTCAGATCGCGGGCGGGATGCTCTTCACCATCATGTCCCTCCGGGAGGTCCAGGGAGAGAAGCACATTCCGGCGGACGAATCGGAGAACGCCGATCCATCGATCGTCCCGCTCGGGATCCCGGTCATCGCGGGTCCGGGCGCGATCTCCGCGGTGATGGTGCTCGTGGGCCAGGCCCAGGACGCGGGGCGCCGGATGGCTCTCGGGGCCGCGATCGCCGTCAACATCCTGCTGACGCTTCTCATCCTCCTGGCCGCCCCGGCGATCGTCGCCAGGATCGGCGAGACCGGTCAGCGAATCGTGTCGAAGATCATGGGGCTGATCACCGCCGTGATCGGGATCCAGTTCGTACTGAACGGCGTGTCGAGCGTGCTGACGGAGATCATCCGGGCCGCGCGGGGATGACTCTTCCCTGTCATCCCGAGCGAAGCGAGGGATCCGGGACTCCTCGGCCCTCACGGGCCTCGGAATGACAGTGTGGAGCTACACCTCTCTTCGGAAGAGCACCTGGGTGAGCACGCCGCAGACGATCGAGAAGGTCAGCAGAAAGAGCCACTCCGAATAGCAGCTCCGGAGCGGGGCGCCGCGAAGCAGCAGGTCGCGCAGCGCCGAGACGCCGTACGTCAGCGGGTCGACGTCGGAAATCACCTTCAACCATTTGGGATAGGACTCGACCGGGTACAGCGCGCCCGATGGAAAGAACACCAGCACGTTGATGATCCCGAACATGCCGCGCAGCACGCTCGTTTTGCGCGCGCGGGAAAAGAGAAGGAACCAGAGTCCGGTGATCGCGAGCGCGGTCAGAAACACCGTCACCAGCCCGCCCCCGAGCGCCTCCGGCGTCGTCATCGGCAGCGGCGTAAACAGCATGATCGCGAGCAGCACGAAGGCGCCCGCCAGGCCCGCGACGAGAGTGCCCGCGAGCATGTGTCCCGTCACGATCGCGCCCGTCGAGACGGGAGTCACGAGATACCCTTCGTGGTAGCCGTACATCCGGTCCTCGATCACCTGGAGTCCGCCGGCGACCATCGAGCCCATGAAGATCGCGAGACAAACGACCGCCGGTCCGAGGTAAGTGAGGTAATCGAGGTAGGGATACGCCTCGAGGCGAGTCTCTTCGGTGGCGAGGCGCCGGGCGCCCGTCGCCTCTCTCCAGATTTCCGAGAGCGCCGACTCGACCGTCGCGTAGGAGAATCGGTCGGTGTTGTCTCCGATGAACGCCGGCGCGGGACCGGCGGCCGAGAGACCGTAGGGCAGCACCCAGACCGCCCGGTATCTCCCGTTTCTCAGGTCTGCGAGCGCCTGCTCGCGATCGGCCGGAAAGGTGGCGACGACGAGGTTGCGGCCGCTTTCGAGCGCGAGCACCCCCCGCCGGCACTCGGCCGCGAGCGAGTTGCCCGCCTCGTCCAGGACCGCGATCGGCACGTTCACGAGCTGGCGGTTGAGCGCGTTGCCGAGCACGGCGAGATAGATGACGGGAAAGAGCATCGTCGAGATGATCAGGACCGGCTGGCGCCAGAGAGTCAGATAGGCGCGCTGGCAGATGGCCAGGATGCCGAGAAAGGCGAGACGCGGGCCGCGCGAGACCCCTTTCGTTGCACGGTCGGCGATCCCGCGCGCGCGGCCGGCCGTTTCCACTGCGCCGCTCACGCGACCGTCTCTTCCCGGAGCGCACGGCCGGTGTAAGCGAAGAACACGTCTTCCAGCGTGACCGGCGAGATCGAGAGATGGCGGATCTCGTATCCCCGTTCCTCGACGAGCTGCGCCGCGATCCGGCCGATCCCCTGTCCGGGGCGCGCCTCGAACTGGACGGAGGTGGGTGCCGGGGAGCGCCAATTCACCGCTCCGAGCGCGATGATCGAGTCTTTATCGCGCGGCTCGATCGTGCGATCCGTCTCGAGCTCGACGTGCTCACCGGTCGGAAGGCTCCGCTTCAACGCTTCCGGCGCGTCCTCGCAGAGGATGCGACCCCGGTCCATGATGGCGACGCGATCGCACAGGTAGTTCGCTTCGTCCATGGCGTGCGTCGTCAGGACGATCGCCAGGCTGACGTCGCGCGTCTTCAGCTCTCCCAGCATCTCCCAGACCGCGCGGCGACTCTGCGGATCGAGCCCGGTCGTCGGCTCGTCGAGAAAGAGGATGTGCGGCGAGTGAAGGACCCCACGCGCGATTTCGAGGCGGCGGCGCATCCCGCCCGAAAGAGTCTTGGTGATCTGGCTTTTCTTGTCCCACAGGCCGACCTGGGTCAGACGGCGCTCGATCCTCTCGGAGAGGTTCCGTCCCCAGAGGCCGTACATCTTCCCCTGCACCGACAGGTTCTCGCGGACGGTCAGGTTCTCGTCCGTCGTCTCCGCCTGAGAGACGGTCCCGATGGAAGCGCGAACGTCTCCCTTCTCCCGGACGATGTCGTGCCCGGCGACCCGCGCCTTGCCGGACGTCGGCGGCAGCAGGGTCGTGAGCATCCGCACGAGTGTGGTCTTCCCCGCGCCGTTCGGGCCGAGAAGGCCGTACGTCTCCCCCGACCGCACTTCGAACGTGACGGCATCGTTCGCGACGGTATCGCCGAACTTCCGGGTGAGCTTCTCCGCCTGGATCGGATTCATCCGGGCGGACGCGACCTCAATTCGCGCCCGCCTCGACCACGAAGGTCTGGCCGGAGACGACGGGTAGCCCTTCGGGGGCCAGCCGGACGGAGAACGTGCGCAGGTCGCGGCTCTGGAGTCCCCAGTTGCGGCGCGTCGCGAACTCGGAACGGGGGCGGATCGACACGACCCGCGCATGCGCGTGGGCGTCCGGGCGCGCCTGCGGCCAGATCTCCACGCTCTTTCCCAGCGCAAACGCGGAGAGACGTTCTTCCGGCACCTCGACGCGCAGCCGCGGCGCCTCGAGCTGCAGGGTGACGATCGGTTCGCCGGCCGCGACCCACTCGCCCATCCGGTGGTGGCGCGTGAGCACCACCCCGGAAGACTGAGCGATGAGCGCGCCTTCCTTTTCGAAGTGTTTCACTTTTCCGAGCCGGGCATGGAGCGCGTCCTCTTCAGCGCTGATCTGCCCCTTCTCCGCTTCCCGCGCACGGATCGCCGCCTTGGTGCCGTCTCGCCGGTGCTGCACGGTCTCCAGGTCCGCAGCGGGCGCGATTCCCTCGCGCACGAGCCGCGCGATCCTCTTTTCTTCGCTCGCGATCTGCGCGAGGTCCGCCTGAAGCTTCGCAACCTCTTCCCGGCGGCTGTTCTCCCTCGCGCGGCTCTGCGCCATCTGGCGCTCGAAATCGGAGGCGTCCTCGGCGAGCCCGGGCTCTTCGATGCGCGCGACCGTCTGACCTGCGCGCACGGGCTCGCCTTCGTCGGGAACGGGGCTGACCAGGCGGCCGCTGCGCGAGAACGAGAGCGCGAGGCTCTGTTCTTCCGCGATGGCCAAAAGCCGGACAGCGCGCCCCGTGTCATCTTCCCGGCGCGCGAGCGCGCCGTAACCCCAGGTGCCCGCCACAGCGATTGCGATCGCCACGCCCACCCACATGGCTTTCTTCATTGGCGAAAACCGGTCGGACAGATCTTACTCTTACCGCCGGTTGAGACTGTCCCTCCCGGAGGACAGCTCGGCGGACTGAGCAATTCGCGGTCCCGCGCCGGGTATCGCTCTTGCTACTTCAGGTTCTTCTCGACGAGGAGTTGACTCTTGTACGGTGAAGGGCAGAACGTCTCGAACGCACCGGAGCGGGCGCGCCGGGTCTTCCTGATCGAGGACGATGGAAGCTACCGCTGGGTCATCCGCCGGCTGCTGGAAAGCGCCTTCGGCCAGGACGTCTCGGTCGAAGAGTTTCCAAATGGAGAGGCGGCGCTCGAGCGTGCCGCGTCCGATGCCCCGCCCGACCTCGTGCTCCTGGACCTCAACCTTCCCGGAGTGGACGGTTTCGAGGTCCTGCGCCGGCTGCGCGCCCACGAACGGACCCGCAAGGTTCCGGTCATCGTCGTGACCAGCTCTCAGGAGGAAAAGGACGTCCAGCGGGCGTACGAGTGCGGCGCGAATTCCTTCGTCTCCAAGTCCGACTCTCCGGAAAAGACCTTGCAGCGGCTGCGGCTTCTCCCGGTCTACTGGCTGGAGCTCAACCGGCTGCCGGACGAGAGCAAGGTTTCGAGACGGCCGAGTAACTCCTCCGCCCGTCCCTGAAGCGGCTCCCCGCGCGTCGAGAGAGGGTCGGTTCGAGAGGCGCGTCAGGATGGCTCGATTCTTGCGCACGGGAGCGATCCTGGGAGAAATGTAAATTCCACGTAAAGGGCTTAGAATCAGTTAACCGAAACTGGTACTCCTCCTCCAAAAGGTGAAGGGACAATCTACAGGCAGAGCTGAACTTATTTCTTTGGGTAAGACTAAAGGCTAATAAGACTGCGGAAACAATCCAATATCAGGTATGCGAAAAGAGTCCCCTTTTCCGCCGCGGGCGCTGGTGTCGCCGCTTCACGATCTCCGGTCCCGGAGCGAGCGGTGCCGGTACTGATGACCGACTTTCCCTTCCCGGAATTCCGGCAGTCCGGAGGCCTGCGAAAGCCCCGAATCGTCCTCTATTCGCACGACACGATGGGGCTCGGCCACATGCGCCGAAATATTCTGATCGCGCACGCGCTCGCGCGGCCGCCGATCGGTGCCGTCGTGCTGATGATCGCAGGCGCGCGCCGCGCAACGGCATTTTCCCTGCCACCGGGCACAGACTGCGTCACTCTTCCTTCGCTCCGGAAGGAAAAGGATTCCCGCTATCGCCCGCGCCGGCTCGAGATCGAGCTCGAAGAGCTGATCGCCGTTCGGTCCGCCGTGATCCGGGCGGCCGTGTCGTCATTCGCGCCGGACCTGCTCGTCGTCGACAACGTGCCTCGCGGCGCCGTGAGGGAGCTCGACCCCACGCTCGAGGACCTCCGTTCGAACGGCAATACGCGCTGTGTGCTCGGCCTGCGCGACGTCCTCGACGAGCCCGCCGCTGTCGAGCGCGACTGGACGCGCGCGGAGAACGAGCAAGCCATCCGAGACTTCTACGACGCGATCTGGGTGTATGGAGACCGCAACGTCTACGACCTCGTCGACGAGTACCACTTTCCGGCGGACATCGCCGCGAAAGTCCGGTACACCGGCTACCTCGACCAGAACGTCCGCTTCGAGTTCTGCGGCCGGCAGGGGTCGCAGCCGCTCGGCCGCCTTCGCCTGCCGGACGGACGCCTCGCCGTCTGCGTGGTCGGCGGCGGCCAGGACGGAGCCGATCTCGCCCGGGCGTTCGCGGCCGCCGAGTTCCCGCCCCTCTTCAACGGCGTGATCGTCACCGGTCCGTTCATGGCCGAGAAGCTCCAGAGCGAGCTTGGGGAACTCGCGGCCGGGCGTCCCCGACTCCGGGTGATCGAGTTCCTGAGTGAGCCGATGCACCTCTTGAAGCGCGCCGACCGGATCGTGGCGATGGGCGGTTACAACACGACCTGCGAGGCGCTCTCGCTCGGCAAGCGCACCCTGATCGTCCCCCGCGTCACGCCTCGGAGCGAGCAGTGGATCCGTGCGACCTCGCTGGAAGGTCTGGGGCTCGTCGACGTTCTCCACCCGGGCGCGGTCAATCCCGGCGCGCTGACCGCCTGGCTCCGCTCGAACGGCCATTCCCCTCCCAAAGCGCGGGAGCTCATCGATCTGAACGGCCTCGCGCGGATCCCGGAGCTCGTCGGTGAGCTCCTGGGCGCGCCCCTGCCCGGGCCACGTGCCGTCCCGGAGGGAATCCGCATTGCGTGAGCGCTTCCGAGAAGCCTCGTCGCGCCCGCCTCTGCCGCGCGTCGGCTACGTCGTAAAGCGGTTTCCTCGCTATTCCGAAACTTTCATCGTCAACGAGATCCTCGCGCACGAAGCGGCGGGCCTCGAGATCGAGATCTTCTCTCTGCGGCCGCCGAACGACACTCATTTTCAGGATTCGCTGTCGCGGGTCCGGGCGCCGGTTTGTTACCTCCCGGCCGTCGGAATCAAGGCGCTGGAGTTCTGGCAGGGCGTCGAGGCGGCGGCCGAAGTGTGCCCGCATCTCTGGCGCGAGTTCCATCGCGCCGTCGGAGAAGACGCGTTCGACGTTTACCAGGCGCTCGTCCTCGCACGTGAAGTTGCGGTTCGAGGCATCGATCATCTTCACGCGCATTTCGCCACGTCTCCGACGAACGTGGCTCGTCTTGGCGCCTTCTTCGCCGGAATCTCGTACAGCTTCACGGCTCACGCGAAGGACATCTTTCACGAAAGCGTCCGGCCGGCCGATCTGTTGCGCAAGCTGTCGGATGCGGACGCAGTCGTCACCGTGAGCGACTACAACGTGGAGTTCCTCCGGCGGTCGCATGGCTCCGCCGCAGCGCGAGTCCGGCGCGTCTACAACGGTCTCGATCTCGTTCGTTTTCCGTACCAGGACCCTCGGGTGCGGAAAGTCGAGATCGTCGCAGTCGGACGCCTCATCGAGAAGAAGGGGTTCTCGGACCTCGTCGCGGCCTGTTCGCTCCTGGCCGGCTGGGGGCGAGACTTCCGATGCGAGATCATCGGAACCGGACCGCTCGAGAAGGAGCTCGCCGCTCTCATCGATCGGCACGGATTGAGAGAGCGAGTCCTTCTCGTCGGTCCGCGTCCGCGCAACGAGATCATCGAGCGGGTCTCCGCCGCTTCCGTTTTCGCGGCACCCTGCGTCGTGGGCTCCGACGGGAATCGCGACGGTTTGCCGACCTCCCTGCTCGAGGCAATGGCGCTCGGCACGCCGTGCGTTTCGACTTACGTCACGGGAATACCCGAACTCGTGCGCGACGATGAAACCGGACTTCTCGTGCGGCCGGGCGCGCCCGCCGATCTCGCCCTGGCGCTGGCGCGACTTCTCGGCGACGCCGAGCTGCGGGTGCGGCTGGCGCGCGCGGCCCGGCGCTTGATCGAACGCGAGTTCGATGCGGAACGCAACGCTGCGCAGCTCCGCGAGGTCTTCTACTCGGAACGGGCTTCGCAGCCGGACGCGACGGGGGCCGCGGCAATATGAGGCTCGCGTACGTCTGCGCGGATCCGGGCGTGCCCGTTTTCGGCCGAAAGGGCTGCTCGATTCACGTCCAGGAAGTGTTGAGGGCGCTCCTCAAGCGTGGTATCGAGGTCGATCTGTTCGCGTCGCGCGTCGGAGGTGATCCGCCCCTTTCTCTCGAGGCTGTCCGTGTTCGCGCTCTGCCGGCGGTCCCCGCGGACGACGTCGCGTCGCGAGAGCGCCAGGCGTTAGCGGCGAACCGCCAGCTCGAGGAAGCCTTGCGGCGTCACGGTCCGTTCGACGTGGTCTACGAGCGCCACTCGCTCTGGAGCTTCGCGGCGATGGAATACGCGAGGGCGACGGGCGCCGCCGGGATCCTCGAGGTCAACGCTCCGCTGATCGAAGAGCAGGAGAGACACCGGCGCCTCGTGGATCGAAGCGCCGCCGAACGGGTCGCCGAACGGTGTTTCGCGGCTGCCACGGCGCTCATCGCCGTCTCGGAACCGATGGCCCGGCGTCTGGAGAGCCATGCGGCGGCGAGGGGCCGTGTCCGCGTCGTGGCAAACGGCGTCGACCCCCAGCGCTTTCGGCCCGGCCTGCGACCCGCCGTTCCCGCCCCGCCCGGCGTGTTCACGGTGGGCTTCGTCGGGAGCTTGAAGCCGTGGCACGGACTGTCCGTTCTGGTCGAAGCCTTCTCTCGGCTCCACGCGCAAGATCCACGGACGCGTCTTCTCCTGGTCGGCGACGGCCCCGAACGGACGGCGATCGAGGCCGAGATCCGCGACCGCGGCCTCGCAGACGCCGCCGTAGTGACGGGTGCGGTCGATCCGGAAGAGGTGCCCCGGTTCCTCGCCTCGATGGACGCGGCGGTCGCCCCGTATCTCCCCGACGAGACTTTCTATTTCTCGCCGCTGAAGGTCTACGAGTACATGGCGGCGGGACTTCCGGTCGTGGCCAGCCGGCTCGGACAGTTGGTGGACCTGGCCGAGGAGGGGCGCTGCGCCATGCTGTGCTCCCCCGATGACGCCGGCGCGTTCGCGGAGGCGCTCGCCGTTCTGCGGAAGGATCCGGAGCTGCGCCGGCGGCTCTCGCGAGTCGCGCGTGAGAAGGTGCTTCGCGAGAGCACCTGGGACATGGTGGTCGAGCGCCTTCTGGAGGGGGTCCAGACCGCGCCGCCCGCGCTCGCCGGGGAAGCGCAATGAACGAGCGCCGCGACCAGCTCATCACGCCGCACGGAGGTGAGCTGGTCGATCTCATCGCGAGCCTTGACCGGAGGTCCGAGCTTCGAAGGGCGTCGCGCGACTGGCCCTCGTGGGAGCTCGACTCCCGACAGCTCTGCGACCTGGAGCTCCTCGCGAACGGAGCTTTCTCGCCGCTCCGGGGGTTCCTCGGCCGCCGCGACTACGAAGCCGTCTGCGGGTCGATGCGGCTCGCCGACGGCGTCCTCTGGCCGATCCCGATCACGCTCGACGTCACGGAGGAATTCCGCCGTTCGATCGGGCCGGGGGCCTCGATCGCCCTGCGCGATCCCGAAGGAGCAATGCTCGCGGCGCTCCACGTCGAGGAGGTCTGGAGCGCGGACCGCCGCGCGGAGGCCGAGGCCGTGTACGGGACCACCGACACGCAGCACGCGGGGGTCGCCTACGTTCTGGAACGCGTCGCTCCGTGGAGTGTGGCCGGACGGCTGGAAGCGCTCGAGCTACCGACCCATTACGACTTCCGCCGATTGCGGCTGACGCCGGCGCAATTGCGGGGCGAGTTCGCCGACCTCAGCTGGCGACGAATCGTCGCCTTTCAGACGCGCAACCCGATGCACCGGGCGCACAGGGAGCTCACGCTGCGGGCGGCACGGGACGTCCACGCGAACCTTCTCATCCATCCCGTGGTCGGAACGACGAAGCCGGGCGACGTCGATCACTACACGCGGGTCCGCTGCTACCAGACGCTTCTCGATCACTATCCGCCCGGGAGCGTCAAGCTGGCGTTGCTGCCGCTCGCCATGCGGATGGCCGGCCCGCGCGAAGCGGTGTGGCACGCCATCATCCGCAAAAACTACGGCTGCACCCATTTCATCGTCGGGCGCGATCACGCGGGCCCCGGCCACGACTCGAACGGCAGCCACTTCTACGATCCGTACGCCGCCCAGGACCTCCTGCGGCGGCACGAAGAGGAGCTCGACGTCCGCATGGTCCCTTTCAAGACGATGGTCTACGTGGAGGACCTCGACGCCCATCTTCCGCAGGACGAAGTCACCGATGGGACACGCACGCTTTCGATCTCGGGCACCGACCTGCGCCGCCGCCTGGAGACGGGGGCGGAGATCCCCCACTGGTTCACCTTTGCCGACGTCGCGCGGGAGCTCCGTCGCACCCATCGCCCGCGTCACGAGCAGGGCTTCACGGTCTTTCTGACCGGGCTGTCGGGCGCCGGCAAGTCCACGATCGCGCGGGTCCTGCTGGTCAAGCTGCTCGAGCGCGGCGGGCGACCCGTCACCCTGCTCGACGGAGACATCGTGCGGAAGCACCTCTCCTCCGAGCTCGACTTCTCCCGCGAGCACCGCGACATCAACATCCGGCGAATCGGGTTTGTGGCTTCCGAGATCACGAAGAACGGAGGGATCGCGCTCTGCGCCCCGATCGCTCCTTACGAACGGGTTCGCAGAGAGGTCCGCGAGATGATCGCCGGCAAAGGCGGTTTCGTCCTGGTCTACGTGGCCACGTCTCTCGCGGTCTGCGAGGAACGCGACCGTAAGGGCCTGTACGCCAAGGCGCGCGCCGGACTCATCCCCCACTTCACCGGCATCTCCGACCCGTACGAGCCGCCCCCCGATGCCGACGTCGTCGTCGATACATCGCAGCTCTCCGCCGAAGAAGCGACGCGGCAGATCCTCCTGCGCCTGGAAGCCGAGGGGTACGTCAGCCGTGAAGAGGCGGACGACCCGTCCACGGAGGGCTTCCGCGAGAGGCCCGTCGCGGTCGTGTGACGATGAAGCGAACCCGACTGTCCCGAATCGCGTTCGAGTACCTCGGCGGCATCCGGGGCAAGCTCGCTCTCGGGGCGCTCTGCATGTTCGGTTTCATCGCGACTCAGCTCCTGATGCCGTGGCCTCTCAAAATCGTCTTCGACTACATCTTGCTCGGCAAGCGGCCGCCTCGCGCTCTCTCCGCGCTCCAGGGGCTGCACGGAGACCAGAAGATCCGGGCGCTGGTCGTAGTGTCGGTGGGGATCGTGCTGCTGGCGGTGCTCCGCGGGCTCTTCTCTTATCTGCAGCTCACCATCACTTCGAGCGCCGGTCAGAAGGTCGTCTACGCAATCCGGCGGGAGCTCTTCGCCCACCTCCAGCGGCTGTCGCTCTCGTTCCACAGCCGCACGCGCTCGGGGGAGTTGCTCTCCAAGATGGCGGCCGACACGAACACTCTCCGCGACCTCTTCGCCGACGCGGCGTTGGGCCTCGCCGGAGACATGCTGACCATCCTGGGGATGCTCGGGATCATGTTGTGGATGAACTGGAGGCTGGGCCTGATCGTGCTCGCGACCTTCCCGATCCTGCTCATGACGTTCTTCTATCGCTACCGCACCGTCCGACTTTCGGTGGCCCGCCAGCGGCGGAAAGAGGGAAGGATCGCTTCGCAGCTCACGGAGATCCTCGCGGCCGTGCCCCTCGTACAGGCCTTCGGACGCGAGAAGTACGAGGCGGCGCGCTTCGAGACGGAAAGCTCCGCCAGCCTCGAGGAGGGGATCCGGACCTCTCGCCTCGAGGCGGCGGCGACGCGGGCAGTGGAGATCACGCGGGCGATCGGAACGGCCGCGATCGTCCTCTTCGGCTCGCTCGAGGTTCTCGCCGGCCGCATGACTCTCGGAACCGTCGTCGTATTCAGCTCCTACCTCTCGCACCTCTACCGGCCGATCCGCGACCTCACCAAGCTCTCGAAGAGCTTCGCGAAGGCCTCGGTGAGCGCGGAGCGGATCGGCGAGATCCTGGAAGCCGAGCCGGAGATCCGGGACCAGCCGAACGCGATCGACGCGGGCGGCCTCACCGGGTCGATCGTCTTCGACAATGTCACGTTCGACTACGGAGATGGGAAAGCCGTCCTGAAGGATGTCTCGTTCTCCGTCGCGCCCGGACAGAAGCTGGCCCTCGTGGGCGCCTCCGGAGCCGGGAAGTCCACGCTCGTGAGCCTGATCCTGCGCTTCTACGATCCCATCGCCGGGTCGATCTCGATCGACGGAGTGGACATCCGCGAGTACCGCTGCGAGTCGTTGAGGAGGGAGATCGGAATCGTTCTTCAGGACTCCCTCCTCTTCGGCACCACGATCCGGGAAAACATCGCCTACGGGAAGCAGGGGGCGACCGACGAAGAGATCGTGGCCGCGGCGCACACGGCCAACGCGCACGAGTTCATCATCGAGCTCGAGAACGGTTACGACACCGTCATCGGAGAACGGGGCGCAAGTCTCTCGGGCGGGGAGCGTCGCCGGATCGGCATCGCCCGCGCGCTGATCCGAAAAGCGCCCATCCTGATCCTGGACGAGCCGATGTCCGGCCTGGACGTCGAGAGCGAGGACAAAGTTCGGAACGCGCTCGACCACGTCATGGCCGGAAAGACGTGCATCCTCATCACTCACGATCTCGCGTCCGCGACCGACGCGGACTCGATCGTGATCCTCGAGGACGGCCGTGTCGTCGAAAGTGGAGACCACGCGGAGCTCATGGCCCGGGACCGGCGCTATCGCCAGCTCTACGAAATGAAAACGAGCCGGCGCGGCATGCCGTGGGCCTCGAAGGCATGAGGACCGCGATGCCGCCGGTGGGTGGGAGCTCCGAGACGGTTCCGAGCGGCTCGCTCACGGCTCTGAAGAATCCTTACCTCTTCCTCGTCGGATGCCCCCGCTCCGGCACGACGCTCCTTCAACGGATGCTCGACAACCATCCGCAACTCGCGGTCGCGAACGACTCCCATTTCATCCCGCGAGCGCCCGGGCCGATCGGACCGGGAACCCGCCCTCCTTTGACCGCGGAGCTCGTGGAGCGCGTCCTTGGCTACCCGCGTTTTCGAAGGCTCGGGCTCGAAGAGTCGGTCGCCCGAGGCGCGGCCGCACGCGCCTCGACGTACGAAGACTTCGTGAGCGAGCTCTACTCCGAGCATGCGCGCCTTCACGGAAAAGAGCTCGCGGGAGAGAAGACGCCCGACTACGTCCGGTATCTCCCTTTCCTCCACGCTCTTTTTCCGGATGCCCGGATCATCCACATCATCCGCGACGGACGGGACGTGGCGCTCTCGACCCTGGAGTGGGCGCGGGAGGACAAGGGCCCGGGAAAGTTCGCCCTTTGGCGGGAGCAGCCCGTTGCGGTCTGCGCTCTCTGGTGGCGGTGGCAGGTGAAGACCGGGCGTCGTGAAGGGGCGCGCCTCGGACCCGAGATCTACCGTGAGGTTCGATACGAAGACCTCGTGGCCGGCCCGGAACCGACGCTTCGAAGCCTCTCCGAGTTCCTCGAGCTCCCGTTCGCGCGGGACATGGTCTCCTTCCATGCCGGGAAGACGAAGTCGGACCCGCGGCTCTCCGCGAAGAGCGCGTGGCTCCCCGCGACACCCGGCCTGCGCAACTGGCGAACGGAGATGCCACCGGAAAGCGCCCTGCTCTTCGAAGCGCTGGCCGGCGACCTTCTCTCGGAGCTCGGCTACGAGCTTCGCGGCGATGCGACGCCGCCCGAGACGCTCGAGACGGCGCGGAGGTGCCAGGCGTGGTGGGACGCAGAGCTCGCTTCCCGGGGCGAAAAGCTCGAGCGGCGCCTCGCCGGAGCCCGGCCGTGAGCTCTCCGGCGCCGGAGAGCACGCGCTCCCGTCGCCTTTCTCAGACCAAGCTTGCGGCCCTGCGCACGCACGGCTATCTCCCGGATGGCGAGCCGTTTGCGACCGAGACGCCCGATCGCACCACTCTTCCCCTGATCTCGGCGTCCGGCGGCCGCTTCGTAGCCAAGCTCTTCTCCGCAGGAGACGCCGAGTCATGCTGGAAAAACATGCTCGAGCTCTGGAACTCCTCCTTCGGGAAGAGCCGGCAACCGGCCGGTCTTCCGCGACCAGTCGAGTACATCGGCGGCATCGACGCTCTCATCGTCGAGCGACTTCCGGGGAGGGTGCTTCTCGAGCTGGGCGAGCCGGACACGAACGCGATCGAGGGCGCCATGCAGCTCGTCGCCGACCTCCACGAGTCCGACGCGCGGCCCGCGCGCCGACGGACCGCCGAGCGAATTCTCCGATCGCTTCGACGCAAAGCGGAGCGGGTTTCTGCGAACGCGCCGGCGCTCGCTCCACCGATCCGCGCCGTCGTCGAAGCTCTTGAGTCGCTCCCCGCGAAGGATCGAGAGCTCGTCCCCTGCCACGGGGACTTCTCGCCGCGCAACGTGCTCGTCGGGCCGGAGCGCTGCGCGTTGATCGACTGGGACCGATTTCAGCTCGCCGACCCTGCGCGCGACGTCGCCTGCTTCGGCGCCTGGTGCTGGGTCGAGCGAGTTCGCCGAGGAGAAACCCCGTCCTGGGTCGTCCTCGAACGGGCGGTTTCCACGTACGAGGCTCTGCGGCCCGAAGCCCGGCTCGGCGAACGGCTGGGCTTCCACGTCGCCGCCGCGCTCGTGCGGATCGCGGACGACCTTGTCCTACTTTGCCCCGAGGAGTCTCGTCTCGTGCCGCTCCTCGCCGAAGAAGCGCTTCGCCGGCTCGCGGAGGCGGGATGAAGATCACCGTTCTCTCGCACAACCTCTCTTCGAACGCCGCCATGCGCGCCCACCGCCTGGCGCATATGGCGAGCAGGTTCGCGGAGGTCACTCTTCTGGGCCCGGTGGAGCGCCGGGGACTCTGGGAGGCGCTCCCTTCCGAGCCCTGGATTCGCACCGTCGTCGAGCGCCGCCTTCCGAAGTTCGCGGCGTCGTTTCTCGAGCTCGTCGCGGCCGCAGACGGAGACGTCCTGATCGCCGTCAAGCCGCAGCTCGCTTCCTTCGGCGTCGCGCTCGTGGCGGCAGAGCAGCGCGGCGTCGCGGTCGTGCTCGACATCGACGACCTCGATGTCGCGCTCGCCCCGCGCGGCGAGTGGGAGGCAAATCCCGAGATGGCGGACGTGTCTCGACCCGCCTCGGCGGTCTACGTCTCGCTCCTGACGCGCGCCGCCGGCGCCGCGTCGGCGCTGACCGTCGCCTCCACCGCTCTGCAGCGCCGCTTCGGCGGTACTCTCGTGCCCCACGGCAGCTTGACGGAGCTCTTCAACCCCGCCGCCGTCGATCGCGCCGAGGCGCGGGCCGTCTTCGGGTTCGACGGACCGACCGTGCTCTTCCCGGGAACACCCCGACCGCACAAAGGCGTGGAAACCCTCGCGCGAGCCGTCGCGCGGATTCCGGAGGCTCGTCTGGCGGTCCTCTGCCGCCCACAGGACCTCCCCGAACCGGCGTGGGAGAGCTTTCCTCTCACGCGGATTCCGATGATGCCTTACCCCATGCTCGCCCGGCTGCTCGCGGCGGCGGACGTCGTCGCAATCCCTCAGTCCGCCAGCGAGCCGGCGCGCTACCAGATGCCGATGAAGGTCTACGACGCGATGGCGATGGGACGGCCGATCGTGGCGACGTCGGTTTCCGATCTGCCGGTCGTGCTCGAGGGCTGTGGCCGGCTGGTGCCGCCCGAAGACGTGCAGGCGCTCGCTACCGCGATCTCCGAGCTGCTCGCGAATCCCGAGCAGGCGTCGGCGCTCGGCCAGCGAGCCCGGGCGCGGGCGTTGCAGAGCTACGCCACCGACCGCGTCGCCGAAACTCTCCATGAAGTGGTTGCGGGTCTGACGGCGCCGCAAGCCCGCGATCGCGGCGAGAGACGGGAGCTTTCGAGTTGACCGTTCCGGTCGTCGATCCGTTCGGGGTCTCGGGGGATCCCGAGATGCCGTTCCTCGCGCAGGCGACGGATCCGGCAGACGTCGAGCGGCGCGTCGGGCGGCTCGTCGCCGGCACTCTGCGTGGAGGCTTCAGCGCGGGAGAAAACGATGTCCGCCTGATCGCGATTCGCGTCGTCCGCCACAAGCCCGGAAGGCGGTGCCTCATCGAGTACGACTTCGAAGTGGGTCGCGCGAACGGCGCAGCGGAGACGCTCACCGCGGTCGGGAAGACGCGGTCTCGGGGCTCGCCGAAGGAAGCCAACGGGCTCCTCGCTCTCCTGCGGGCGCGTGGGTTCGCGGAGGACGCCGACGATGCGATCTGCGTGCCCGAACCGATCGGGGTCGTCCGCGAATACCGGATGTCGCTGCAGCTTAAGGCGCCCGGCATTCCGGCGTCGAGCCTGTTCGGGAAGAGCGGAGACGTCGAGCTCGCGTACGCGGTCGCCGAAGCCGCGTGCAAGCTCCACCGCGCGGCCGTCCTGCCGCGGCGCCCTCACTCGATGGCCGACGAGATCGCAATCCTTCGGTCGAAGCTCGGAGAGCTGGCCGAGACCCGGCCGCAGTGGGCGCCGCGCCTGGCGCGACTGCTCGAGGAATGCGAACGCCTGGGCGCCCGTGTTCCGACGCCGATCCCGAGGGGAATCCACCGCGATTTCTACGCGGACCAGGTTATCGTCGACGGGCCCCGACTCTTCCTCGTCGACTTCGATCTGTTCTGCCAGGGGGACCCCGCGCTCGACGCGGGGAACTTCCTCGGGCATCTGTCCGAACAGTCGCTGCGGCTCTTCGGGGATCCCGCGGCTCTCTCGGAGTGCGAGGGCGCGTTCGAGGAGCGGTTCGTCGAGCTTTCCGGTCCGTCGATCCGCCCCGCCGTACACGCCTACGCGACGCTCACGATCGCGCGCCACGTGTACCTGAGCACCCGCTTCGAGGAGCGCCGGTCGTTCACGGAACCTCTCCTCGAGCTCGCGGAAGAGCGTCTCGGCGCGGGCGCGCGGACCGGCAAACGAATGGGTGTCTCGTGACTCGCCGCCGGAAGCCCGTCGGCCGGCAAAGAACCGTCGCACTGAGATCGGGCCGACCGTAGCGCCGGGCTCAGTCGCAGTACCGGTTGAGCGTCTCCAAGAGCGTCTCGACGGGGATCGGCTTCTGAACGTAACCGTCGGCCTCGAGCCATGCCGCGTGCCGGTAGCTGTCGTTCATTCCGGACACGACGACGACCGGGATGCGGGAAAGCTCCGAGTCCTGACGCTGCGCGTAGCGGAACTCCCAGCCGGTCATGATCGGCATCATCAGGTCGAGCAGGATGACCGCGGGCCGCGAGCCCCCGCGCAGGCGGCCGAGAGCTTCGAGGCCGTGGCGGGCGCACTCGACGTTGTACCCCTCGGCCTGCAGGAACGACGCGAGAGAGCAGAGGAGATCGGGATCGTCCTCGACGACGAGTACCTGGCGACTCATTTCTTCGTCTCGATCTTCGCGCAGGTTGCCTCTGTTTTGGAGACAAGCCTTTCCCCTCGTCCGTTTCGCATCGCCGGACGACCGGGTGCAAGACGGCTGCCTTGTCCCCGCCGGGGGACGCTAAGGGTCGGCCAGATCGATGCGCATACCGACGGCGACAGCTGGGACTATCTGGTGGTCAGTCCCGACTTGAGCAAAGAGCAGACGGCGAAAGTGGACGACGCCTCCCGGAAGCACGGCCGGAAGACCGGCTTCGCGTCGAACCTGGAATTCCGCACTTTCGTCGCCTCGCACACCGATACGTTCGCGATCGGACCGGTGAGCGCCGCGGACCTGGTCGCGATGGCGAAGTAGAAGAAGCGCTCGCAGAACTCACGCTTTCCAGGAAGGAGTCGGGCGACCTGCCCGGCTCCTTTTTTTCGAGACGAAGTGTTCTCTCACCGACCAATCTCCTACGACCACAGTCCAATTTTCTGGCAGCGTCGCAGATGCTACCGTCGTCTCTCCACAACAAGAAGCGAAAGGACTCACCCGCCTGGCGGCAGGCGGCTGTGTCGAGGGAGTTGCCGCCGGGCGATGGTGCCGAGGTTGCACCAGAGGTGGGACAAAATGCGGCGAGTTCAGGGCAATCCGGTTCCGACGGCATTCCCCAGCACCTCGACACGAATGCGCCTTTACCGGTCGGCGACGTTTCTCGTCGCCGTGATCGGCCTGCTTCTCACCCCGACGGGTTCCGCTCGCGCCGACAACGGAAATTCAACGGGACACGGCGACCCCCATGTCTTCCGCGTCGTCGACAAGCACGGGAAGCTCGTCGGGTATTCGCTTTCGGAGAACCTGGTCGCCCGCGAGATCAACGGCACCTGGGTGACCTTCTATGTTCATCCGGGATCGGGCATCTTCGATTCGCGCGCGATCTACGTGTATTACCTGACGACGGACTGCTCCGGACCCCGTTACATTTCGCACTACTCGACTTTTGCGGAAGGGACACGAGTCGGCTCTATCCTGTATTACCCGACCGACACGCAGGTGCTCGGTCCCCGGTCCCTGAGAGTGATTTCCGGGGCCGGGGAGGAGGGCGTCTGCTCCCCCGCTTCGAACGTTTCCGGCTTCTATGGCGTCGCGACGACGATCGAAGTGGATTCCTTCGGGTTGGAGGTTCCCTTCAAAGCCATTCAGTAACCGGCATGGGCAGAGATCAGTTTCCGCATCGAGCGGCGACGTGCTCCGTGATCTCCAAGCTGGTCAGCAGCCGGCGACCGCGGAGTGTGTTGTCCGAGGAAACGCGTGAGAACTGCGACCGCTCTTCCAGCCCCAGGCAATGGAGTCCTTCGTGGAGAAGGATGTTCGCCGCGATATCCCGATGTTCGCGCAGCACCCGCCGGAAGCCCGCGCTGCAGATGAAAATCGCCTGCGCGCCCGGCGTCGTGAAGGCTAACACCCCATCGCTCCTGCACGGCCGCTCACCCGCACCGTCTCGGTAGGTCAGCCGGCGCATCAGATCTGCGCCGGTTTCGCCGCGACTGTCGAGATTCGACTGTAACGTATGCCCGTCGGAGTCCTCGAAGTCGGAGAAGATGAGTCGACATTCAGAGCTTTCGAGTTTCTCGAAGACAACCGATCGCGCCCAATCGACGTCGGCGCGAACCGAGCGGCTGACTCCGCCGGGCGTCTCTCCCGGAAGGACGACTGCCGCGAGCCAGATGGCGGTGATTGCAGCCGCGATGCGCTTCGTCATCGGGCCGGCGGCGGCGTTTGCGTCGGCCTCACCGTCTCGGACATCGGGGTAACGTGAGGGGGTTGTGAGATCCGGGTCACGACCGGAGGGTTTCCGAGTGACTGGCCGTCCATCGGGCCTGTGGGGCTATTGCCGCAGCCCGACGCCAGACCGATGGAGAGCAGTCCGAAGAGAATGCGGAGCTTCATGGCAGATCCTTTCCGGAGCCCGCTTTCGTTGCGGGAGGCTCCGGTGATTAGCCTGAAGAGAAAGATCTAAGGCGCCGTCCGGGAGTTTCTAGGCTTCTTCTAAGCGCTGTCCGTCTCGCGGGCAGTCTCGGTAAGATCGAGTCAATGCGGATCCGCTTCGAGGACTGCGTCTTCGACTCGGACACCCGTGAGGTCCTCCGGGGCGGGCGGCCTGTTTCGCTTTCCCCGAAGGCTTTTCATTTGCTGGAAATCCTGATTCGGGAGCGACCAAAGGCGGTGGAGCGACGCCGCATTCACGGAGAACTCTGGCCCAGGATCTTCGTCGCCGAAGCAAACCTTCCCAATCTCGTCGGGGAGCTTCGCGCTGCGATCGGCGACGACTCGAGGAGTCCCCGCATCATTCGAACCGTCCGCAGTTTCGGGTACGCGTTCAGCGCGACGACGTCCTCTACCGCAGCTGCCGAGCTCGAAGGACCGATGTATCGGCTCATCTGGGGAGACCGGGAGATCGAGCTCGGCCCGGGCGAGAACCTGATCGGACGCGCCGCCGGTTCGGTCCTCTGGGTCGACGACGCCGCCGTGTCGCGGCGGCACGCGCGCATCGTGATCGACGCTTCGGGCGCCGTGCTGGAGGATCTGGGCAGTAAGAACGGCACTCTCATTCGTGGGAAACGCATTCCGGCCCGAGACGGCTCGCGGACGGGGACCCGATCGAGATCGGCCCCGCCAACCTCGTCTTTCGGGTGTTCCGGCAGACCGGATCCACGGCCTCCAAGAGCCGGTAGAACCTCGGCGCGCCAGAGCGCCGGCGGTAAGCTTCCAGGTACAAGGACTCCTCTCAGTGCCACTCGCGGCCGGCGCACGTCTCGGCCCTTACGAGGTGCTCTCCCCGATCCGAGCGGGAGGGATGGGAGAGGTCTATCGGGCGGTGGACACGCGACTCGGGCGTAGCGTCGCGATCAAGGTTTTGCCGGAGAGCCTGTCTTCCGAGACCGATCGGATCCGGCGATTCGAGAAGGAGGCGCGGGCCGCCTCCTCGCTCAATCACCCCAACATCGTCACGATCTACGACATCGGCAAGGCGGACGCCCGCGCCTACATCGCCATGGAGATGGTCGAGGGGAAAACCCTTCGCGAGCTGCTCCACACCGGGCCTGTTCCGTTGCGCAAACTGCTCTCGCTCGCGGCTCAGGTCGCCGACGGTCTGGCCAACGCCCACGAAGCCGGCATCGTGCACCGGGACTTAAAGCCCGAGAACCTGATGGTCACCCGCGACGGCTTCGCCAAGATCTTGGACTTCGGCCTCGCCAAGCTGACGCAGGCGGGCGAAAAGGACTCGGCCGAAAGCGCCCTGCCCACTCAGACGAGAGGCACCGAGCCGGGTGTGGTGATGGGCACGGTGGGCTACATGTCGCCCGAGCAGGCGAGTGGGCGGGCTCTCGACTTCCGCTCGGACCAGTTCTCCTTCGGGTCGATCCTCTACGAGATGGCGACGGGCAAGCCGGCGTTTGTGCGAAACACGGCGCCCGAGACGCTCGCGGCGATCATCCGCGAGGAGCCGGAGCCTCTCGGCGCGGTCGCTACCTCCACGCCGGTTCCGCTGCGCTGGATCGCGGAGCGCTGTCTCGCGAAAGAGCCGCAGGAGCGGTACGCCTCCACCCGCGATCTCGCCAGAGACCTTGCGCGTCTGCGCGACGGCGTTTCCGAGGCGAGCGGATCGAGCCCGTCGCTGGCGCGCATTGCCGTTCTCCCGCGGCCCATCTTCCGTCGCTGGCCTGTCATCGCGGTCCTCGGCCTCATCGCCGGCGTCACAATCGGCGTTTTCGCCGCACATCGCCCTCCCGAAAAGCCGCCTGTTTACCATCCCGTGAGCGCCCGCCGGGGCTCGGTCACGAATGCCCGGTTCGGCCCCGACGGCCAGACGATCCTTTACTCCGAACGATTCGATGGGAAAGAAGCCCGGATCCTTTCGACTCGGTGGGACAGTCCCGAATGGGGCCCGTTGCCTCTGCCCCCCGCCTCGCTGGTTTCCGTCTCCGACTCGGGGAAACTCCTGATCGCCCTGCAACAGGGCCAGACGGACACGCTGGCCGAAGTGCCTCTCGCCGGAGGAGCGCCGCGGGAAATCCTCGAACTGCTTCAACAGGGAGTCCCAGTCGCCGACTTCGCCCCGGGCGGGGATGGTTTAGCGGTGATCCGACGCGGAGAAGATCGAGATCGATTGGAATTTCCGGCTGGAAAGCCTCTGTACGACCCGGGGCCGGGAGGTCGAATGGCTTATCCGCGCGTCTCGCCGAAAGGGGACCGGGTCGCGTTCTTCGAGTCGGCGACCGGCGCGACGTCCTCCGTGGCGGTGGTCGATCGGAAGGGCAAGAAAACAACCCTCTCCGAGGACTGGGGAGACACGATGGGGCTCGCCTGGAACCTCAAAACGGATGAGATCTGGTTCGGGGCGCGTGGGGCGGGCGCAAGCTCCGGCGTCGTGATCCTGCACGCCGTCTCCATGAGCGGGCGACACCGCGTGATTCTGGGGGGTCCGGGCCTCGTGATCGTGCGCGACATCTCTCGCGATGGCCGCGTGCTCCTGGAGCAAAGCGAATTGCCGACCACGATGATGTGCCTACCGCCGGGAGCGACGAAGGAAGTCGATCTCTCCTGGTTTGGATTCTCGGAGGTCGCGGACCTTTCGGCGGACGGCAAGACGATCCTGTTCTCGGAGAGGGGAGGGTCGGAGGGGTTCGGCGGCGCCACCTACCTTCGGAAGACCGACGGTTCCCCCGCGGTCCGTCTGGGCGATGGCTATCCCGGTGCGTTGTCGCCGGACGGGAAGTGGGCGGCGGCTTTTTCCCTGAGGTCGATGGATCGGCTGCTCCTCTGGCCGACGGCGGCCGGCCAGCCGAAGACGCTGCAAGCCCCGGGGATGCTCTACGACGGGGCGACCTGGCTTCCGGACGGGAAGCGGATTCTCTTCTCTGCCCATCGCCCCGGGCACCTCATGGCGCTCTTCGTGCAGGATCTGAATGGTGGCAGTCCCCGTCCCGTGACGCCGGAGGGGGTCGAGTCTGGTGTGATCTCTTCCGATGGCAAGCTTGTCGCCGCGCGGGGCCCGGGGGTAAAGGTCTTTCTCTATCCGATCGAGGGAGGTCAGCCTCGCGAGGTTTCGGAGATCAAACCCTCCGACCACCTCATCCGGTGGGACGAGCGCGGCGATGCGCTCTTTCTCTACAGCGGAAACCTGCCGATCCGGATCGAACGGCTCGAGCTCTCTTCGGGGCGCCGAGAGTTCTGGAAAGAGCTTGCGCCCGCGGATCTCACAGGTGTCACGGGGATTGCCGGAGTGCTCCTGACGCCCGACGGCAAGTCCTACGCTTACACCGTCTACAGGACGATCTCGTACCTGTTCGTCGTCGACGGGTTGAAGTGATCACCGGTCGGGACCCGCCGCTGAGGCTGGGGATCCTGATCCTGGTTTCCGTTCTCGTGGCCTCGACGCTGCTCGCGGACGGGACGCTGCTCGGCACGATCGCCGGCCGGGTCGTGGACGAAGACGGAAATGCGCTGCCGGGAGCCACTGTCGAGATCATAAGTGCCGACAAAGGTTTTCAGCGGACTCTGACGAGCGATGCGGCCGGGGCCTTCACTTCCCCGCTGCTGCAGCCGGGGCCCTATACCGTTCGGGTCAGCCTCCCGAGCTTCCAGACGTTCGAGGCGGGCGACAACGTCGTCACCCCGGATAAGACGACGTTTCTCACCGCCACACTGAAGATCGCGGCCGCGACGGAGGCGGTCACGGTGACCGGTGAGAGTCCGCTGGTCGACAAGTCCAACACCTCGGCCACAACCCACGTTACCTCCACACTCACTCAGAAGATTGCCGTTTCGAGAGGCTACTGGGACCTGATTCCTCTCGCGCCGGGTGTCTCCAGCAGAGGGGCCAACAGTAACGTCCACGGAGCGTTGGACTCAAACAACCTCTATCTCTTCGACGGCGTGGACACGACCGACGCTGCAAGCGGGACTTTCAACGAGTTAATTAACTACGAAGCCATCCAGGAGGTCGCGGTCTCGACCGCCGGAATCTCCGCCGAATACGGACGCGCGCAGGGAGCGTACGTCAACGTCATCACCAAGTCGGGAACAAACCAGTTGCACGGGTCCTTCAAGCTCCTGCTGACGAACGACGACTGGAACGCGGAGAACAAGGGAGAGTTTGCGCGGAGCAAGTTCGACAAGACGATCGTGCACGACGCGTACACGCTCGGCGGGCCTATCTGGCGGGACCACATCTGGTTTTTCGGAGCCTACGAGACAGTGGACAGCACCTCGCCCCAGAGGCAGACGTTTAAATCCAACATCTACCCGGATTCGACCGGGCAGAACTACCAGGAAACGGTCGACGTGAGAATCTGGGACGGCAAGCTGTCCGGCCAGATCACGCCTTCACAGCTCCTGGTTGCCCAGTTCAACAGCGATCCGATCAAGGGATTCGCCGTGGATTACTGGGGAGGTGCGGCAAGCGTCGAGGCTCTGACCCGGCAGGATCAGAATCTCTGCCGCGGCCTAGGCTGCCTGAAGCAACTCCATTGGTCGGGAGTCTTCGGATCACACGTCGGCGCGGAGGCGGGCTATGCCAATCAGGCCTCCAACATTTCCGTCAGTCCGTTGGTAGGTCACGGAAGCCCCTTCTTGTCCTTGACCGACGGTCTCTACTACAACGGCGCCACGTTCGTCGGCTTTGTCGAGACGCCGCGAAAACAGGCGAACGCGGCGATCTCCATCTACCACGAGCTCTTCGGCCGGACGGCCCAGCTGAAGGTCGGCATCGACTACCAAAGCCTAGAGTCCGCCGCCTCGTTCAGTTATCCGAACAACGAAACCTTCATCGTCAACCAGTTCGATCCGAGCCTCGGGCAGAATCAGAACTTCGCCGTCGGCGACGAATGGGATCGGTTTACCGCTCCGCGCCCCTCGATTTCCCGAGGAAAGATCTGGGGCTACTACGCCCTCGAGAAATTCGAAGCGCGGCGCGCTACCTTCAATCTCGGCGCGCGCATCGATCATCAGACCGCGCGGAGCGACGTCGGTTTCACCGTGCTCAACTCGACGAAAGTCTCGCCGCGCCTATCCGCGGCCTGGGATCTGACGGGCGACGGAAAAATCCTGATGTCGGCCGGCTTCGGCCGGTATTACCAGTTCCTGATCCAGGGGATCGCCGACTCCGTTTTCGCCGGAGTGCCGCAACAGACCAACCGCGACATCAATCTCTGGGACGGATCGCAGTGGGTTCTCGACCGTTCGGTCCGAGTGAATGGCAGCACGCAGCCGGTCAACGACGATCTCAGTCCCTCGTACGCGGATGAGCTCAATCTCGCCGTGCAGCGCCGAATCGGAAGCTCCATCGCCGTTGGCATCCGCGGGATCTACCGGAAGTGGAACGACCTGATCGACGACGTAAAGACGTTCAATGAGACCGGCAACGAGATCCTGACTCCCCGGAACTTCCCGTCGGACGTCGCCAGGCGCGCCTACAAGGGGATCGAGCTGACCTTCGAAAAATGCTTTGTCGATAACTGGCAGGGCCTCGCCAACTACACGCTTTCTCGCACTTCCGGAAACCAGTTCTCCGACTACTCCTCGCAACTCTTCGACTTTCCCGGAGAGGACTGCGAGGTAGCTGCTGTGGGATCCCTCCCTTGCGGCCAGGCCACCGACTTGAACCAGTTCGGGATCGCTCCTTACGATAGGACACACGTCCTGAACGTGCTCGCGGCGTACACGGTATCGCTCCCGTTCGTCAACCTCTCTGCCGGCCCGGTGTTCCGCTGGCAGTCGGGTCTCACTTACCAGCGGCAGCGTCGCTTTGGTTTGCCGGACGGGTCGCGGGCGTTCTATTTCATCGACCCGCGCGGTTCCTCGCGGCTCCCGAGCTGGTACCAGATCGACTTCGCGCTGGAAGCGACGTTTAAGCCGTTCGGCGAAGGGTCGCTCTCGCTCGTCGGCGGCCCGATCGAGCTCGGCGTGAAGGCGGAGGTCTTCAACCTGACGAATCAGCAAACGGTCGTGGACACCGCGTCGATCAGCACACTACCCGATGAATTTTTCGGTAAACCGACGTCGCGGGACGCCCTACAGGCACCTCGTTCCGTTCGGTTCACCGGCCTCGTACGCTTCTGATCTCGGAGAGAGGTTTCGGGAAGCTAGCTATTCGCTCCGCTCGACCGCACTCCTCCATTCTTCGCGGAATCTCCAGGTCCGTGGTGGCCCCGGAGCGTGTCTCGTCGGCGGAGCGTTCCGCCTCTTCGATCTAGGGAATGACCTCGACGTTCGGATCGAGAACCACGCCGTCGACGGTGACCTTGTAGTTGAAGACGCCCGGCGCGACGTCCGGGGGCGTGAGCGCGCCGCAGAAGCGTCC
>Ga0207646_10001806_pt1 | contig 25880 bp, 28 predicted proteins | sample KBSK5502metaG_FD_184343 | JGI IMG/M metagenome (GOLD analysis project Ga0207646, IMG submission 184343) | Corn, switchgrass and miscanthus rhizosphere microbial communities from Kellogg Biological Station, Michigan, USA - KBS K5-50-2 metaG... | ecosystem: Host-associated > Plants > Roots >...
GCGGGACGGCCGCCTTCGGGTCCTGGGTCTACCGCATTACCGCCAACGCCGCGTATCAGAAGCGGCGGGGGTGCCGCATCGAGCGGAACGGGACGTCGTGGGAAGAGCTCGCGCCTTCGTTCGACGAGGCGGGCCAGCACGTCCAACCCGGTCTCGACTGGTCGCCGAGACTGAAGGACCCCGTCCTCCAGGCCGAGCTGCGGTCCGTGCTCCGCGCGGCCATCGACGAGCTGCCGGCGGAGCACCGGGCGACCTTTCTCTTGCACGACGTCGAGGGGCTCTCGAACCTGGAGATCGCGGAGACGCTGCAGATCAAGCTGGCCACCGTCAAGTCGCGGGTGCACCGGGCCCGGCTCTTTCTGCGGAGCCGCCTGGCCGCCTACGTGGGCGGGACCCTCGAGCTCGGCTGAGCCGGGCTAGCCGATAAGGCGCTTGGGCTCACGATTCCGGGCGTGGCCGAACTGATCCTTCGCGCTCATCGTATACCCGGCACCGCGAGGTGAAACGTAGCGCCATGGTCCGGGTTCGCCGTGGCCCAAAGCCGACCCCGGTGGCTCTCAATGATCGAGCGACTGATCGAGAGCCCCATGCCCAGCCCACCCGGCTTTGTCGTGTAGAACGCGTCGAATAGCCGGGCCGCCTCGTCCTCGCCGAATCCGACCCCGGCATCCTCGACCGCGACGACTGCCCACGGGCCATCGGCACGGTCTTCCACGGTCGAGCGCACCACCATCCGGCGCCGTTGCGGCGGGACCTCTCGCATGGCCTGGGCCGCATTCATGAGCAGGTTCAGGAGGACCTGCTGGAACTGGATCCGATCGCCCATGACCGGGGGCAGGTGTGGTGCCAAAGACGTCTCCAGGAGGATGCCCTGTCGCCCGATCTCGGGCCCGACGAGGGACAGCACGTCGCGGATGACCCCGGTGAGGTCGCAGGGCCCGTGGGCGACCGGCGAGCGCGCCAGCAGGGCGCGAATCCGGGTGAGTACCGCTCCGCCGCGGTCGACGTCCTTCACGATCGCGGTGAGCGCCTCCCGGACGCTGTCGAGATCGGGTCTGTCGGCCACCAGCCAGTGCAGGCAAGCGTTCGCGTCGGCACCGATGGCCGCCAGCGGTTGGTTGATCTCATGGGCGATGGAAGCGGCGATTTCCCCCACCGTCGTCACCCGTGTCACGTGCGCGAGCTCCACCCGCGCTTGGTTCAGCGCCGCCTCGGCCTGGTCCGCGCGCACCGCCGCGGTGACGTCGCTGCCGACACCGCGGTAGCCGACGAAGCGACCCTCCGCGTCAAACACGGGCTTGCCACTCGTGGCAACGTAGACCACCGATCCGTCGACGCCCGCGGTCCTGTACTTGAAATGGCGAAACGGCTGATGCGCGTCCAGGGTCGCGCGATGAAGGCGCCACTTCTCGGGCTCCTCGTCGACGTCGGTGGCGAAGTCCCACCGCGTCACGCCGATCAGTCTGGCGGGATCGATGCGGAGCGTGGTGAGCTCCTTCGAGCGCCAGGTGTAAGAGTGGTCTGGGCCCGTCTCCCAGAGCCAATCCGAGGCCGTCTCGACGTAGTCGCGGAAGCGCTGTTCACTCTTACGCAGCGCCTCCGTTGCGCTCCTTTGTCCAGCGCTCAGGCATCCGACAAAGAGGGCTGCGAGCGAAAACACCACCAGGCGCGGTATCTGGGCGCTCTCCAGACCCAGCGAATAGATGGGAGGCACGAAGTAATACTTGAAAGCGACGATAGAAAGGACCGCGGCGAGTAGGCCCGGCCTGAATCCACCGAACCAGGCACTGAACATGACAGCGCAGATAAAGAGGGAGGCGGGGGCCTCGCGCAAATAGAGATCCAGCCAGCGGCTGATGATCAGCACGGCACCGACAGACAGGACAGCCACCCCATAGTTCAAGATCACGGGCTGCTCGAGCGACCGAAGAGAATCAGGCGTCGACATGGTGCTCCTGAGTATCTTACCCAAGCCCGTGCCGCGGTTGGCCGCTCCTCCCATCACTTCTGGCTGTTCGTGAGATCCAGGGCGTCTTTGCTCGCCCGTCCTTGATCTCAAGCTTAGGGCGGCGGGCGGGCTCCATCTACCCGACCTTGGTGGGGTCCGCCACTGCCGCAGGGGAAAACCCGCAGACCCGGCAAGAGTCGCGACCACAGCGTGTGGCGCAATCGCGCGCGGTTTCTCTCCGGCCAAGGCGAAGGAGCCATGAGCCTGAATGTCCGTGACTGGATACCGTCCCACGGTGTGGGAGGAGAAAGTGAGGGATCACCGTGGACAAGCTGAGACGTGCGAGAAAGGTGGCATTTGTGGCGATCGCCGCACTGGCGATGGTGCTTGCGGTCAACGCGCCCAGCCAGGCGCGAGGAGGGGGCGGTCACGGCTTCGGGGGCGGTCACCCAGGCGGGGCTTTCGGCCACCATGGCTTCGACGGGCACCGTGGGTTCGACGGGCACCACGGCTTCAACCGATTTGGGCACAGCCGCTTCCTGTTCGGGTTCGGCGGACCCGTCTACCCGTACTACGGATACTACGGGTACTACCCTCCAGCCTACGGGTACGAGGCTCCCGCCTACTGGTACTACTGCCCAACCTACAGGGCGTACTACCCGAACGTGGGGAGTTGCCCGGAGACATGGATCCCGGTACCGGCTTCCTGACGCGAGCAAGGCGGGGCAACAGTCCCGCGCTCTCCGCTGCCGCGCATCCTGGCTGGACCTTGCGCGTCCTTGCGGGAACTCCCGTGGACCAGAGTCGGCGCCCGACGCCCTCGCCTCGAAAGAGTATACGGAGACGTAGTCGGACATCCGCCTGGGCCAAGCAAGAGACCGAGCGGAACCTCACAGGAGGGCTACCGTGGCATCGAATCGTGGAGTCGTAGCCGTCGCATTGCTGCTCGGGACAGGGCTCGTCGTGGCCCTGCCCGGCCTCGGCCTGGAGGCGGCCAGAGCCGGGAGTGAGGCTGAGCCCCGCGCGATCGCGCCACCGGACACCACTCCGGCGCAGACGGACCGGTTCTTCCACGTCGAGTGGAGCGCTGGCGCCGCCGACCGGGGTCACTCCCGGATCGTCGGCTACGTCTACAACGACTATCGAGAGGACGCGGTGAACGTCCAGCTACGGATCAGCCAGCTCGACGAGTCCGGGCGCCCGGTCGATAGCATCGTCCAGCCGGTGGGTGATACCGTTCGCGCCGGTGGCCGTGCCTTCTTCGAGCTGCGGGTCCCGGGCAACGGTCCGTCTTATCGGGTCGCGGTGGCGTCGTTCGCCTTCGCGGCAGATGGCGAATGGACGACGCTGACGACGGAACAGCTCCTGGCCTCGGCGGGATTCCAGAAGAAGGTCGCCGACAGCCCGGCGAAGCTTGCCCATCTCGAGACGCTCACGCCGGCGCGAAAGCTGGTCACCTACCGGCGGGATGGTCATCTCTACTACGTGTACGCGGACCCCGAGACGTGCAAGTGCTTCTATGTCGGGACCGCGGCGCAGTACCAGCTCGCGCTCGAAAAGCGCTTGGAGAGTGATCAGCTCGTGGCGGTGCAAGAGCACCTCGACGACGACGCGGTCATCTGGACCCTCTGGGCGCCTTGGCCCTGGTTCTAGCTGTGAAGGAAGAGCGTCAGCACCAGGTCGCGGCGGTGGCCGAGACCGGTCGCCGCCCTGCTCGCGCGGCGGAACCTTTCCGGCCTACCGACTCTTCTAAAGAGTGAAAGCGTAGCGGGGAGGCGTCCCATGATTCGCAAGATCATCTTAGCGTTGGTCGTCCTGGCGGTTGCGGTCGTTCCGGTACCAACCCTGGCCCGGGACGGCGGACAGGCATTCCATGGCGGACACGAGTTTCATGGTGGCCACGAGCGCTTCGGGCACGGCTTCAACCAGTTCGGTGGCTTCTACACGCCCTATCCCTACGACGCCTACGCCCCGGACTCCTGCTATTGGCAGGAGGGCTATTGGGGACCCAACCAGCCGTATATCGACCAGTACGGGTTCGAGCGTTTCGAGCCGGTCTGGGTCCCTGGCCAGTTGGTCTGCTACTGAGGCTCGGTAGGCTTCGCGGAACTTCAGTCTGTTCCGCCGGGCGGCGGGGTATGTGGATCGGGTCCTCAAGGGCGAGAAGCCCGAGGACTTGCCGGTGCAGCAGGCGACCAAGCAAGAACCCGATACTCCAGCCCGCCGCCGGATCGAGCTAGCCGGCATGGTATCGTCCTGTTGAAATGGGCTCGACGGAACCCACCATCTTCGTGGTCGACGACGACAGGTCGGTACGCGATTCCCTCCGGAGGCTCTTCGCCTCGGTGGGACTAGCCGTCGAGGTCTTCCCGAGTGCGCAGGAGTTCCTCAGCCGTCCCCGACCCGACTCGCCTGGATGCCTCGTGCTCGACGTCCGCCTCCCGGGGCTCAGCGGTCTCGACCTCCAGCGTGAGCTGGCCCGCACCGACGCGCCCCTGCCGATCGTCTTCCTCACCGGTCACGGCGACATCCCCATGTCGGTCCGGGCCATGAAGGCCGGGGCGATCGAGTTCCTGACGAAGCCGTTTCGCGAGCAGGATCTGCTCGATGCGATTCGCCAGGCGATCGAGCGCGATCGCGCCGGCCGCCAGGAGCGACAGGAGCTCGCCGAGCTGCACGGCCGGTACGACACCCTGACCCCGCGCGAGCGGGAGGTCATGGCCGGCATCGTCGCCGGTCTGCTCAACAAGCAGATCGCGGCCGAGTTCGGGACCAGCGAGGCCACCGTCAAGGAGCAGCGCGGACACGTGATGGTGAAGATGCAGGCCGGATCGCTGGCCGAGCTGGTCCGGATCGCCGCGCGCCTGGGCGTGGCCCCTTCCGGAAGCGGGGCCGCCTGAGTGGCGGACATCGAGATCCAGCAGGCCTATCTCGGGCTGTGACGTCTTGCACGGGCCCGCGGGCCGCATGATAATCCCCGTCATGGCGAAGTGGCGGGTGTTCCCCGACGAGGAGCCGGCCAAGCAGGCCGCCGCGCTGGCCGAGCAGGTGGAGCGGGACGGCGGCTCGGTGCTGGCGGTCTATCGCGAGCCGGTAGGGGATCACTGGCAGATCTTCTGCCTGCTGCCGATGGACAAGGTGGAGCCGACCCCGTATCAGCGCGATCTCTCGCCCACCCACGTCAAGCGCCTGCAGGACGTGGTCAAGAAGATCGACCGCTTCGTGGACCCGGTGGTGATGATGTCGCCGGGGCCCGGGCGCTACTGGACCCCCAACGGCAACCACCGCCGCACCGTGCTCGCCAAGCTCAAGGCGAAGGTGATCCCGGCCATCCTGGTGCCCGAGCCGGAGGTGGCCTACCAGATCCTCGCGCTCAACACCGAGAAGGCCCACAACCTGAAGGAGAAGTCCCTCGAGGTGATTCGCATGTACCGCGGCCTCGTGGACGAGCAGGCCGAGTCCGGCGAGGAGGACTACGCCTTCCAGTTCGAGTCTCCCCACTTCGTTACCCTCGGCCTGCTCTACGAGCAGAACAAGCGGTTCGCGGGTGGCGCCTTCGCGCCGATCTTGCGACGGGTGGACAAGTTCTTGAAGGGCCGCTTCCCGAAGACGCTGAAAGAGCGTGAGGAGCGGGCCGACCTCGTCCGCGAGGCCGACGAGGCGCTGGCCGGGGCAGTGGCCAAGATCAAGAAGCGGGGCATCAACCACCCGTACGTGAAGAACTTCGTCCTCGCGCGCACCACGCCGCTGACGCGGCAGCGCAAGACCCTGCCCGGCTTCGAGCAGACCTTCAAGAAGCTCGTCGAGAACATCGAGGCCTTCGACGTCTCCAAGGTGCGCTACGAGGAAATCCAGCGCTCCGCCATCATGGCGGCGCCCGCCGCGGGCTAGGCCCGATCGCATGGCCCGGCCCACCAAGCTCGCCGCCGCGGAGATCTCCCAGCGCCTGGCCACGCTGCCCGGCTGGGCGGTGAAGGACGGCAAGCTCCACAAGACCTTCACGTTCGCAGACTTCGCCCAGGCCTTCGCGTTCATGACCGACGTGGCCCGTGAGGCGGAAGCCCTCAACCACCATCCGGAGTGGTTCAACGTCTACAACCGGGTCGCCATCGATCTCACCACCCACGACGCCTCGGGCATCACCCCGCTCGATTTCGAGCTCGCCCGGCGGGCCGAGGACCTGGCCGGGCGCCGCGCCCGCCCCACGCCGTGACCGGCCGGGTCGCCATCGTCACCGGCGGCACCGGCGCGCTCGGTCAAGCGATCACCGCGAACCTGCTCGAGTCGGGCGCGATCGTGGCCATTCCCTATGCGGTGGCGGAGGAGCGCGCGGCCCTCGAAGGCCAGCTCGCGCCCGACCGGCGTGCGCGCCTGCTCGCGATCGCCGCGGACGTGACCGACGAGGCCGCGGTCGGGAAGTTCGTCCAGGCGGTGCGCGACCGGCACGGACGGGTGGACGCGATCGTCAACGCGGTGGGCGGCTTCGCGGGCGGGGATCTGGTCTCGACGTCGCTCCTGGAGTGGGAGCGGATGATGAGCCTCAACCTCACCTCCGCGGTCATCGCCTGCCGCGCGGTGCTGCCCGGCATGATCGCGGCGGCCTCCGGGCGCATCGTGAACATCGCCTCCCGCTCGGTGATCCCGCCGCAGGGCGGCTTCATCGCCTACACCGTCTCCAAGGCCGCGGTCATCACGCTCACCCAGGCCCTGGCCCAGGAGGTGAAGCGGCACGGCATCACGGTCAACGCGGTGCTGCCGAGCACCATGGACACGCCCGCCAACCGCCGGGCCATGCCCGACGCGGACCGGTCGGGCTGGGTCGGCACCGCGGACGTCGCCCGGGTGGTGGCCTTCCTGCTCTCCGAGCAGGCCACGGCCGTCACCGGCGCGGCCGTCCCGGTCTGATGGTGGAGCGCTTCGACCTCGTCGTGATCGGGGCCGGGGCCGCCGGGATCTCGGCGGCCCGCACCGCGGCCGATCTGGGCGCCCGGGTGGCGCTCGCGGAGCGCGGGGCACTGGGCGGGCTCTGCATCAACCGCGGATGCATCCCCAAGAAAGCGCTCGTGACCGCGGGGCGGGCGCACCGCCTGGTCCGCGAGGCGGCCGGCTCCGGGGCGCGACCCGGCGGCGCTCCGCTCGACTGGGACGAGGTGCTGCGGCGCCAGAACGAGATCGTGGACGCGCTCCGCCCGTCGGCCGCCGATCTCGAGCGGCGCGGGATCCGGGTCGCGATCGGGGCGGCCCAGTTCGCCGACCCGCACATCGTGGAGGTCAACGGCCGCCCGCTCGGGGCGGAGCGCTTCATCGTCGCGGCGGGCTCACAGCCGGTGATCCCGGCGCTCCCGGGGCGCGAGCTGCTCATCACCTCCGACCACCTCCTTTTCCTGCCCGCCTTCCCGGCCTCGCTCACCTTCATCGGCGGCGGTCCGGTGGCGCTCGAGCTGGCGGGGGCCTACGCCGACTTCGGCTCGCGCGTCACCGTGCTCGCCCGCGACGCGGAGATCCTGCCGAGCGTGGACGCGGACGTGGCGCGCTATCTGCGGAAGAGCATGGAAGCGCGCGGAGTCGCCTTCCGGCTCCACACCACGGTGACTCGGCTCGCCGCGGCGCGGGACGGGGTGCACGTCGAGTTCGACAGCGCGGGCATGGCCAATGAGATGACGAGCAGCCAGGTGTGCGCGGCGGTGGGGCGCCGCTTCCACCCGCGGACGATCGGCGCGGCCCGGATCGGCCTCGAGATGGGACGGCTCGGCCTGCGCACGGGTCCCTATCTCTCCACCTCGGTGCCGCACATCTACGCGGCCGGCGACGCGGCGGGCAATCGGCAGCTCACGCCGGTGGCCGCCCACGAGGGGCGCATCGCGGCGGTGAACGCGCTGCGGGGAGACACCGAGCGGGCCGACGAGGCGGTGATCCCGCAGGTCCTCTTCACCACGCCCGAAGTCGGCCTCGTCGGCCTGTCGTACGGCGACGCGCCCGCGCACGGCATTCACCCCGCCGTCTCGCGCCACGACGCGCGCGGCAGCAGCAACAGCGTCGCCACCGGCGAGGAGGGCGGCTACTTCAAGCTCGTCTTCGACCAGGACTCCCAGCGACTCGTCGGGGCCCAGATGGTCTCCCCGGCCGCCGCCGAGCTGATCCAGCTCTGCGCGCTCGCCATCCGGTCGCGGGTGCCCGGCTCGCTCGTGGCGGGCCAGCTCTCGGTGCACCCGAGCCAGGGCGAGCGGCTGCTCCGGGCCTTCGGCCCGGAGCCTCACGGAGTCCCCCGCACCGCCGACGGCGCCGGCGTAGTAGAATCGCGCCCGTGAGCCGACCCGCCCGGCCGCGCGCCGTTCTGTGGCTGGCCGCTGCCGTTCTCGTCGCCGGCTGCGTGGGATCCGGCTCGCGGTCGAGCCGGCCGGCCGGCGACGCGGCCGAGGCCGACCTGCCGCCTCCGGCTCGCTCCGTGCTGCGCAACGGCATGCGGCTCATCGTGCAGGATCACCGCGCGGCCGACATCGTCGCGGTCTACCTCTTCGTCGGCGTCGGAGTCCGCTACGAGGCGCCCGATCAGCTCGGCTACGCCCACTTCCAGGAGCACATGCTCTTCAAGGGCACCGACCGCTTCGGTCCCGGCTACGTCGACCGCACCGTGGAGGGCGTGGGGGGCCGATCGAACGCGACGACCTCGTTCGACTACACGGATTTCTACCTCGTGCTGCCGACCGAGGCGACCGCCGCGGGCATCGAGCTGCTGGCCGACATGGCCTTCCGCTCGACCTTCGTCCCCGACGAGACCGCCCGGGAGCGCGAGGTCATCTTCGAGGAGGCGCGCATCGAGCAGGACAACCCGCGCTCGGCCATCGTGCGGCAGCTCTACGGGCTGGTCTTCGCGGGCCATCCCTACGGTCGGCCGGTGCTCGGCACGCGCGAAACGATGCAGGCGGCCACCCAGGAGCGGCTGCGCGCCTTCAACCGGCGCTACTACGTGCCGGAGAACATGACGCTGGTGGTGGCGGGGCCGGTGGACCCCGCCGCGGTGCGCGGCATGGTGGACCGGAGCTTCGGGCGCGTGCCGGCCACCGGCTACAAGAGCACGCCGCTGCCCGCGCCGCGCCCCCTCACCGGCGGCGTGCGGCGCACCGTGGAGCGCGCCGAGCAGCAGGCGCACCTGGCCCTCGGCTGGCAGGCGCCGCGCTCCGACGACGCCAACGGGGACGCGGTGGACCTGCTCACGACCATCCTGGCCGGGACGGAGAGCTCGCGCCTGGCCCAGCGGCTGCGCGATCAGGATCGGCTCGTGTCGAGCGTCACCATGAGCTACTCGGCGCTGATGGGCGGGGGCATCGTGAGCCTGCGCGCCGAGCTGGAGGCCAAGGACCTCGAGCGGGCCGAGCGCATCATGCTGGAGGAGATCGCCAAGATCCAGGAGAGCGGCCCCACGGAAGAAGAGCGACGGCTGGCCGTGACCAAGTTCGAGGCGCAGCACGCCTTCGACACCGAGACCTCCGAGGGCCTGGCCTACGCCTACGGCCTCGCCGAGACCACCTGGACCCTCGAGGCCGAGCTGCGCTACGTGGACCGGCTGCGCCGCATCAGCCGCGAGCAGATCCGGGACGCGGCCCGCCGCTACCTCTCGCGCACCGACTATGCCCGGCTGGCCTTCGTGCCGAGACCCGCCCGGTGAGGCCGCTCCGCCCGGCTTCCCTCGGCCTGGCCATCGCCCTCCTGGCCGCCCTCGCGGCGGCCCCCGCGTGGGCTCAGAGCCCCGCCGTCTCCCGCACCCGGCTGGCCAACGGCCTCACCGTGCTGGTGCGCGAGAACCCCACCGCGCCGGTGGTCGGGATCTCGCTCATGGTGAAGATGGGCACGCGCTGGGAGACGCCGGACAACGCCGGCGTCTCCAACCTGGTTCAGCTCATGGTGGTGCGCGGGACAACCACCCGCAACGGGAGCCAGATCGTCGAGGCGGCCGACGCCATGGGCGGCAGCATCGAGGCGACCGGGGACGTCGACTACTCGGAGATCGCGGCCACCGCGCTCTCCCGCCACTGGGTGGAGATCCTGGACCTCGTGGCCGACGTGGCGCTCCGACCCACCATGCCGGACGGGGTGGAGCAGGCGGTCCGCGACTTCCTGCTCCGCCAGATCAGAAACCGCGGCGACAAGCCGTACGACGTGGCCCTCGATGCGCTCACCGCCCGGCTCTTCGGCCGGCATCCCTACGCCTGGGACCCGATCGGGCTCAAGCAGAGCCTGGAGGGGCTCGACCGCGACGCGCTCCTCGCCCACTACAAGCGCCACTACGTGCCGGGGGGCATGGTGCTGGCCGTGAGCGGGCGGGTGAAGACGGCCGAGGTGACCGCGCAGGCCTCGCGCCTGTTCGGCCAGATGGCCGCCGGCCCGGTGCCGGTGGCGGCGCCGCCCGCCGCGCCCGCCCCGGCAACCTGGCGCGAGACGCGCGTGGTGCCCGGGGCCCAGAGCCAGATCCTGATGGGCGCGCTCGCGCCCGCGCTGACCGAGCCGGACTATCCGGCCGTCAAGGTGCTGGCGACAGTACTGGGAGGCGGCATGGCGGGCCGGTTCTTCTCGGAGCTGCGGGACAAGGAGGGGCTCGCCTACACGACCGGCACGCAATACCCCGCGCGGGTGGACCGCTCTTACTTCCTGGCCCAGCTCGGCACCGCGCCCGAGAACGCGACCCGGGCCGAGGCCGCGCTCCGGGCACAGCTCGAGCGGGCGCAGCGGGAGCGGGTCTCCGATGAAGAGCTACGGGTGGCGAAGGCGTACCTACTGGGCAATCTCGCCATGGACCGGCGGACGAATGCCCGGCAGGCGTGGTATCTGGCCGCGTTCGAGCAATCCGGGGTGGGCTACGAATTCCTGGACCGCTATGTCGGGGCCGTCCGCGCGGTGAGCGCGGCCGATATCCAGCGGGTGGCCCAGCGCTATCTGGCCGTGCTCCGGATCGTCGTGGTCACACCCACCCCACCCTAGCCAACGAAGCGATGGCTTTTTTTCAGGGGCCTGGCCGTCGGGTCAGCTCGATGCGGACTGGGGAGTGCGTGTAGTGGATGGCGCCGACGAGCCGGTCGCCCTCGAGCGTGAACGAGGCGGCGAACGGCCGGCGCGTCTCCGTACTGTTGATCCAGACCTCCGTATCGGACACGGCCAGCTCGACGGGCGCGCCGAAGGAGGAACCCTCTCGTAGCGCGAGCGGAACGCCTTCGGCCGCCTGGGAGTCTCTCAGGACGAGCCGCCCCTCACCGAGGGCGCCGTTCAGGGTGAACGTGGCCTGGGCCACTCCGCCCCGAAGGCTCTTCATCATGCCGTAGCCGCTCCAGGAGCCCTCCCAGCTGCCGGCGACGTCGGCGAGCTTGACATCGGAGGGCACGAAGCGGCCCCACCAGCCCTCGCCCTTGGCCACCTGCATCAGCTCCGGGGTGACCCGGGGCGCGCCGGCGACCGCATTGGTCACCGAGAAGCTCTGGTGATTGCCGGTCGCGAAGTGGGTCGGGTGCGCCCTCCACATCGCCCACTCGCGCTGGGTGGCGCAGCCGGTCGATACGAGCACGAGAGCGATCACCATCGGTAGCCAGTTGCGGTCTCGCATGGTCATTCCCTCCGCCAGTCTCTCGTAAGCAAGCGCGGTACCAAACAAAACGCGCGTGGAATCACAGTCTTGCACACCGGCTATTTATCACCCAACGAATTCGATCCGGGCAGGCTGTCAGCCCGGTGACGGGGCTTCGGGCTCCAGAAGCTCGGGGAAGGTGCGGATGATGCGATGGGGAACGGCGTCACTCGACTGGGGCAGCCCGAGCCCGGGGCCGTCAACCCAGACGCCGCGCAGGCCCAGCCGTTGCGGCGCGAGAACGTCCCACTCGAGGTTGTCGCCCACCATCCAGGCTTCCTCCGGCTTTGCCCGGAGCTTGGAGAGGGCGTAGCGGTAGACGACCTCTTCCGGCTTGCCGACCCCCATCTCGCCCTCGATCACGATGACGTCGAAGAAGCGCTCGAGATCGTGCTGGGTGATCTTGCGGCGCTGATGGGTCGTATCGCCATTGGTGACGAGGGCCAGCGGCACCCCGCGCCGGCGCAGGGTCTCGAGCGCGGTGGTGACGCCGGGAAAGAGCGTCATGCGCTCCCAGCGGCGCTCGGCAAAATCCTGCGCGATGGCGGCGGCCAGGGCGTCGTCGGCGCGCCCCAACGAGCCGAGGGCGTGGGCGGTGATCCGGGTCCAGGCGCGCAGCATGTCGATGCGCTCCACGCGATGACGGCCGGGATCGCTCCAGAACCAGCGCCGGGTCTCCGCGATCGCCCGCACGAGAGCGGCGGGGTCGATGCCCGCGGGGCCCGCCAGCGCCGCGCAGGCGTGGTGCCAGCACTCGTCGACGCCGCCGGTGTAGTCGAGGAGGGTGTCGTCGAGGTCAACGAGGAGGGCCTTCACTCGGGGCCCTCCGGGAGAGCGGGAGAGAAGGGGGCGAGCTCGGGCCGGCAGACCGCCCGGAAGTTGCACCAGCGGCAGATGCGCAGCTCCTCGGTCTTCTCGAAGCCCGACTCCTCGGCGAGATTGAGCGAAGGATCCTTGAGATAGGCCTTCATGGACCGGACCGAGAGGCGGACGTGCTCGCGCACCCGGTCGAGGCTCGCCTCGTCCCACGGATGCGCGGTCACACGGCCTTCCCGGAGATTGACTTCCAACAGATCCACCCGACCCGGATCGACGCCCAGCACCTCGAGGGCGTAGAGCGCGTAGCCGCCGAGCTGCAGCGAGGCGCCGTCGCCGTTGCCGCCCGTCTTCCAGTCCAGGAGCTGGAGCCGGTCGTCCGGCCGCCAGTAGCCGAAGTCGGGCGCGGTGAACACGCGCGTGCCCTCGAACGGAAAGGAGCCGATGTCCTCGATGAAGATCCATCGGTCGGTGGGCGTGCGCTTGATGTCGGCCAGCACGGGCAGGCGGTGGAAGTTCCTCAGGCAGCGCACCACGTGGTCGCGCAGGGCCTGCCACTCGCTGTCCTTGATCGGCACGCCGTATTCGTGCTCGAAGAGCGCGGGCCGCTTGGGGATCTCCCGGTAGACGCCGTCCCGCGAGCCTTTCCACTCCTGGCGCATCTGGCGCACCGTGTCCTCGATGAGGGAGGCCTCGCTCAGGCCATGGCCGTCGCGGAGGGCGAGTAGCCCGCGCTCGATGGCCTCGTGGACGAGCCGACCCGCCCACATCTGGCGCGTCGCGAGCTGCTTCAGAATGTACAGCCGGCGGACGAGGGGATCGGAGTTGACGTCCCAGCCGCCCCAGGCGCCGTAGTACTGGTAGTAGTAGCGCCGGCGGCACTCCTGGAAGACGTTGTCGCGCGTGCGCGACCAGGAGAACTCGTTGGCGAGGTCGGCCACGTCCCCAGCATAGCATTGCGGGCGCGACACCCTCGCCCGGGCGCTTTGCCCGGGCACGCGAGGAGGCGCCGGATCGCCACCGGGACTTGGATCCTTGAATTCCCAAGACGGCCACTCGTGCCACACTTGGTGCCTCAAGGGGGAACCCGGGAGACCCTCGCGCAGTTTTCGTGCGCGGGAGGCTTTCCTTCATATGCCGGAGTGCGTCTTGTCGGCGGCGGGGGAGCGTGCTAGCCTCTGCCCGCCTCGCGAACGGTCATGCGCGTGAAGTCACCGCAACATAAAGTCAAGGAGATCATCATGCCCAAGTCGAAAGCGGCCGGTCTGACCCGGCGCCAGATGCTCAAGGTCGGTGCCGCCGCCACCTTCGCCGGCTACGCGGTCGGGGTCGAGAAGGCGCTCGGCCAGGCGATCAAGACCGACACCCAGGGGATCGTGGCGGGCGACGCCCAGGTCCCGATCGGCAGCTACAACATGCCGGTCTACGAGGCGCGGCCGGCCAACGCGACCAATGCGCCGATCGTCCTGGTGATCTCGGAGATCTGGGGCGTGCACGAGTGGGTGAAGGACGTGACCCGGCGCTTCGCCAAGGATGGCTACTACGCGATTGCCCCCGAGCTGTTCCAGCGGGAAGGCGGCGTCGGGCAGCTCCCGAACATCCAGGACATCCTGAAGATCGTGCTCGCGGTGCCACGCAAGCAGCTGCTCGGCGACACGACCGCCGCGGTGGACTGGGCCAAGAAGCGTCCCGGCGTGCGCGCCGACCGGGTGGGTGTGACCGGCTGGTGCTGGGGCGGCGGGACGGTGTACCAGGTGGCGGCGACCAACCCCGACATCAAGGCGTCGGTCGCCTGGTACGGTGCGCCCGCTCGCCCCTTTCCGGATACGCCGAACCCGGTAAACGGCTTCGACGTGGCGAAGGACATCAAGGCGCCGTTCCTCGGCCTCTACGGCGAGAAGGACACGAGCCCGACCCCGGACGACGCCAAGAAGTTCGGGGAGCTGCTCAAGCAGACCAACCGTAACGCGGAGATCGTCATCTATCCGGGCGTCGGCCACGGCTTCTTCGCCGACTACCGCCCGTCGTACAACGCGGAGGCCGCCGCGGATGCGTGGAAGCGCTGCACCGGCCTCTTCGCCAAGAGCCTGAAGGCCTAGGAGGACCGGTCATGGAGCTGGAACGCCGCGATTTTCTCAAGCTGGCCGCCGGCGCCCTGACCTTCTCGCTCGCGACCGACGCCGCGTGGGCCCAGACCAACAAGGTCCAGGTGCAGTGGCTCGGTCAGGCCTCGACCAAGATCACCACGCTCACCGGCAAGGTGATCATCATCGACCCCTTCCTCACCAACAACCCCAAGACGCCGCCCGCGCACAAGAACCTCGACGCGCTCGGCAAGGTCGACGTGATCCTGGTCACCCACGGTCACGGCGATCACACCGGAGACGTCAAGGAGCTGGCCGCGCGCACCGGCGCCAAGGTGCTGGGGCCCGCCGGCCTCATCGCCACCATGATCGACCTGGGCTGGGTCCCGCCCGAGCAGGGCGTGCGCTTCGGCAAGGGCGGCAAGGTGCAGCCGATGGGCCCGCAGATCACCATCACCCAGACCCGAGCCGAGCACTCCTCCGAGGTGACGGTGTCCGACCCCGTGACCAAGAAGAGCACCACCTACCCCGGCGGCGAGCCGGCGGGCTTCATCGTCGAGTTCGAGAACGGCTTCAAGCTCTACCACATGGGCGACACCGGCCTCTTCGGGGACATGCGGCTCATCGGCGACTACTACAAGCCCGACCTGATGATGATCCCGATCGGCGGCCACTTCGTCATGGATCCGGTCGATGCGGCGTACGCGACGAAGGAGATGCTCAAGCCCAAGTTCGCCATCCCGATCCACTACGGAACCTTCCCGGTGCTGCGCGGCACGCCCCAGGAATATCAGGCCGCGCTGGGCACCACCACGACGCAAGTCTTCCCGATCAGCCCGGGCGATTCGCTCACATTCTGAGCAGAGGGCAGAGCGCGGCGCGCGCTGACGCGCCGCGCTCTTGCCGGGCCCCGGCGGGCGTGCTAGGCTCCCCGCACTTTCCCGGGAGCGGGGCCATGCTCCCGACCACTCCGGAGCCAAGGGAGACTCCGATGCCATTCGTCAACATCCGCATCTACGAAGGCTGGGGCAAGGACAATCTGAACGAGATCGCCAAGCGGGTGACCTCCGCGATCACCGACGTGACCAAGCTCCCGAAGGAGGCCGTCTGGGTCGTCTTCGAAGAGGTCGACCCGCCCGACTGGTACGTGGGCGGCAAGCCCGGCGAGCGCATGACGAAGTGACCAAGGCAACTGCGGACCCAAACCACCAAACCAAGACCCGAATGATCAAGGCGGTGGGGGGGCGTGGGGGAGGAGCGGCGCCGCTCCCCCCACTCTAAAATGAGCACTACCGCAACGCCCCGGGACGCCCGCTTCGCCCAGGTCGTGGGCACCACGGTCGAGTTCACGCAGATCGCAACCGGCTGCCTGTTCACCGAGGGGCCGCTCTGGCACCCCACGGGTCAGTACCTGCTGTGGAGCGACATGCCGGGCGATCACCTGCGCCGGTGGTCCGTTAAGGACGGGGTCAGCACCTTCCGCAAGCCCTGCAACAAGTCGAACGGCCTCACCTGGGACCGCGAGGGCCGACTCCTCGCCTGCGAGCACGCCTCGAGCCAGATCTCACGCACGGAAGCCGACGGCCGGATCATCCCGCTGGCCACCCACTACCAGGGCAAGCAGCTCAACAGCCCCAACGACATCGTCTGCGCGGCCGACGGCTCCATCTATTTCAGCGACCCGCCCTACGGCCGCGCCGAATACTACGGCGTCCCCCGGCCACAGGAGCTGTCCTTCCAGGGCGTCTTTCGGGTGGGCCCGGACCCACAGCATCCCACCCTGCTCGCCGACGACTTCGACCGGCCCAACGGGCTCTGCTTCTCGCTCGACGGCCGCCGGCTCTTCGTCAACGACACGGCCCGCCGGCACATCCGCGTCTTCGACGTGAAGGCCGACGGGACGCTCTCGGGCGGCGAGGTGTGGGCCGAGACGACCGGCGAGGGCAAGGGTGCGCCCGACGGCATGAAGCTCGACTCGAAGGGCAATGTCTACTGCTGCGGCCCGGGCGGCATCCACGTGTTCAGCCCCGAAGCGGTCTGCCTGGGGGTGATCCACGTGCCGGAGCACGTGGCCAACTTCGCGTGGGGCGACGCGGACTGCCGGAGCCTGTACATCACGGCGTCGACGTCGGTGTATCGGATGCGGACCCAGACACCGGGTCTCTCGGCGCTATGAGAATCTGGCTGAAGAACGCCCGTGTCGTAGACGGCACGGGAGCGCCGGCCCGCGACGGTAGCGTCCTGGTCGAGGGCGAGACCATCGTCCACGCGGGGCGGTTGTCCGCGGCCGATGCGCCGAGCGGCCCCGACACGCAGGTGGTGGACCTGGGCGGGCGCACCGTAATCCCGGGGCTGGTCGAGGCGCACATCCACCTCTCGTACAACAACGTCAAAGTCATCGCGGATCTCGATCTGAACTGCCCGCCCGAGTACTCCACGTTGGTGTCGGCCCGGAACGCGGAGCTGGCCCTCTCGTGCGGGTACACCGCGGCGCGCTCGGCCGGCTCCGTGCACGGGGTGGACGCGGCGCTCAAGCGCGCAATCAACGAGGGGCTCTACCCGGGCCCGCGCCTGCTCGCGGCCAGCCGCGACATCGTGGCCACCGGGGGCATGTCGGACTGGAACCCCTCCTACCTCAAGCTCGGCATGGACGGGCTCGCGGTCATCGCGGACGGCGCCGACCAGATCCGGACGGCGGTGCGGCGCGCGATCAAGGACGGCGCCGACGTCATCAAGTGCTACGTCGGCGGGGACGCGCTGCTGCCGCACACACCCATCGCCGACTGCACCTACACGCTGCCCGAGGTCCAGGCTCTGGTGGACGAGACCCGCATGCGCGGGCGCATCGCCTCCGCCCACGTGCGGGGCGCCCGCTCGAGCCGCGTTGCCGCGGAGGCGGGCGTGGACTCCATCGAGCACGCCACCTACGCCGACGACGAGACGCTCCGGATGATCGCCGACCGGGGGCTCTTCCTGGTGCCGGGGCTGCGCTACCTCTACTCGATCATCGAGAACGGGCCGCGCTTCGGAATCACCGAGGACATCGTCGGGCCGTCGGGCCTGCGGGACGAGATCAAGCAGGCGGCGGACACCTATCGGCGCGCCCGGGATCTGGGCATTCGCATGTGCCCCGGCGGCGACTTCGGCTTCGCCTGGAACCCGCACGGCGAGTACGCGAAGGACATCCAGGTGTTCGTGGACGTCATCGGCTTCACCCCGCTCGAGGCCATCACCTGCGCCACCCGGCGCGGCGCGGAGCTGATGCGGATGCAGGAGCGGATCGGCACCGTCGAGGCCGGTAAGCTGGCCGACCTCGTGGTGGTGGACGGCGACCCGCTGAAGGACATCACGGTGCTGCAGGACCGGCGCCGCCTATCGGTGATGAAAGGCGGCCGTTTCGTGACCCGGAACCTACAAGGAGGCTCTTCATGATGCTGCGCGTAGTGACCGTGCTGCTGGCGCTGGTCCTGGCCGCGCCGTTCGGCGCCGAGGCCCAGAAGCCGATCAAGGTCGGCTTCCCGATGATCCTCTCCGGCCCCGGGGCGCTCTTCGGCGAGCCCGCGTCCAAGGGCGCCCAGATGTTCGTGGACGAGGTCAATGCCAAGGGCGGCGTACTCGGCCGGAAGATCGAGCTGCTGCCCCGCGACACCAAGGGCAACGCGGACGAGGCGGTGCGGGTCTCCCGCGAGCTCATCCTCAAGGAGAACGTGGACTTCCTGGTGGGCACCCTCACCTCCGCGGAGGGGCCGGCGGTCTCGGTGGTGGCCAAGGAGAACAAGATCGTCTTCATCGCGCCGATCCCGAAGACGGACCAGCTCACCGCCGCCGACAAGCTCCATCCCTACATCTTCCGGGTGGCCTCGACCTGCACGATCGAGGGGCGCACCGCGGCGGAGCTGGTGGCGAAGTGGGGCGTCAAGCGGGTGGCCACGATCAGCCCGGACTACGCCTACGGGCAAGAGGTGACGAAGGCTTTCGTGGACCACATCAAGAAGATCAAGCCAGACGTCGAGATCGTCGACCAGCAGTGGCCGAAGCTGGGCGAGCCCGACTACACGCCCTTCATCAACGCCCAGCTCGCCAAGAAGCCCGAGGCCGTCTTCTCGTCGCTCTGGGGCGGGCACTTCGTCTCGTTCGCCAAGCAGGCGAAGCCGCTGGGCTACTTCGACGCGATCAAGTACAACTTCTTCGGCGCCGGCGAGGCGGCCTCGCCCGAGACGACCAAGAGCATGGGGGCGGACTATCCGGTCGGCATCTGGGGCAACTCCTATGACGCCTTCTACTGGACCGAAGGCCCGCCGGCGCACCGGGACTACGTCGCGCGCGTCAGCAAGTACCTCAAGGACGAGTACCCGTCGTCGTGGGCGATCCAGGGGTATATCGGGATGCAGGCGCTGACCGAAGCGATCAAGAAAGCGGGCAGCACCGACTCCGACAAGGTGTCCAAGGCGCTGCTGGGCCTCTCGATCGATATGCCGCACGGCAAGCTGACGATCCGCGAGAAGGATCATCAGGCAAACCGTGCTCAGATCTACGGCAAGACGGTGAAGGACCCGAAGTACCCCTTCGCCATCATGAAGCCCGCGGTGTACGTCGACCCCGCGAAGTTCATGGACTAGCGCCCGGCCGGGCTGGACGGCGGCAAGGCGGAAGCGCTCGCTTGTTCGGTACTCCACTCACCGGGAGCGCCCCCGCCCTGCGGCCGTCCAGCCCTCCGTTCCACTCGTCTTCATCCGCCTAGATGCCCGATCCGTCGTTCGTCTTCGCCCAGTCGCTGAGCGGCCTCACCGCCGCCATGTTCCTGTTCCTGATCGCCTCCGGGCTCTCCCTGATCTTCGGCGTCCTGCGCGTGCTGAACTTCGCGCACGGAACCTTTTATATGCTGGGCGCCTACAGCGCCTTCCAGCTCGTGCAGTGGATCGGCACCGGACCGGGGACGTTCTGGGTGGCCGCCCTGGGCGCCGCCGTCGCGGTCGCGGCGCTCGGCGGTCTCGTGGAGCGTTTCCTCTTCCGACACCTCTACGGCAAGGATGAGCTCTATCAACTCCTCTTCACGTACGCCCTCGTCCTCATCCTGTCCGACGTGGCCAAGATCCTCTGGGGCACCCAGCAGAAGTCGGTGAGCCGGCCGCCCGGGCTCAACGGCGCCTTCTCGCTCTTCGGGGCCACCATCCCCTACTACAACCTGTTCATCCTGCTGCTGGGGCCGTTCATCGCCCTGGCCTTCTGGTTCGCGCTTCAGCGCACCCGGGTCGGGCGCTTCATTCGCGCCGCCGCGCTCGACCGGGAAACGCTCGGCGCCCTCGGGGTGAACGTCAGCGGACTCTACACCGGCGTGTTCGTCCTGGCCTCGTTCCTGGGCGGGCTCGGGGGGGCCCTGGTCACCCCGGTGCGCACCATCGTGCCCGGCATGGACACCGAGATCATCGTCGAGGCCTTCATCGTGGTGGTGATCGGGGGGCTCGGCTCCTTCTGGGGCACCTTCCTCGGCTCGCTGATCTACGGCCAGGTGCTCTCCTTCGGTATCCTGTTCTTCCCGCGCTTCTCCATCTTCTCGGTGTTCGCCCTCATGGCCGCCGTCCTCATCATCCGCCCCTGGGGCCTCCTCGGCCGGCCGCTCAAGTAGCATGCGCCCCTCCAGAGTCCCCTGGGCCCTGCTCGTGCTCGTGGCGGCCTTCTTCGTGCCGGCGGTGGGCTCGCGCTTCTACACATTCCTCGCCAATGACGTGGTCATCTGGGCGCTGTTCGCGACGAGCCTCAACCTGCTCGTGGGCTATACCGGGCTCGTCTCCTTCGGTCACGCGGCCTACTTCGGGATCGGGGCATACACCACCGGCATCCTGATGAAGAGGCTCGGCGTCACCTTCCTCGTGGCGTTCCCGGCGGCGGGCCTCGTGGCCGCGATCTTCGCCCTGTTCTTCGGCTTCTTCTGCGTGCGCCTCACCAGGATCTACTTCGCGATGCTCACGCTCGCCTTCGCTCAGATCGTCTGGGCGATCTGCTTCAAGTGGAACGAGGTGACGGGCGGGGAACAGGGCATGCCGGAGATCCCCTATCCCGACTTCGGCTTGCTCGAGCGGCTCGCCCCCCTGCTGCCGCCCCTGGGCGGCTACCGCACCTCGGAGTACTTCTACTTCCTCACGCTCGTGCTGGTCGCGCTCTGCTTCTGGGCCCTCCGCCGAATCGTGGCCTCCCCGTTCGGCCGGATGCTCACCACGATCCGGGAGAATCCCGAACGGGCCGAGTTCATCGGCGTCAACGTCCGCCGGTACGAGCTGGCCGCCTTCGTGCTGGCCGGCTCCTTTGCCGGGCTGGCCGGCGGCCTCTTCGGCATCTTCAACCGTGGCGTCTTCCCCGACTTCGCCTACTGGACCAAGTCCTCCGAGGTGCTGATCATGACGCTGCTGGGCGGGATGGGCGCCTTCTACGGCCCGGCCGTCGGAGCGCTCGTGCTGCTCTGGCTGAACCAGCAGATCATCTCCGTCACCGAGTACTGGCCCCTGATCCTCGGCGGCATCCTGGTGATCCTGCTCTTCGCCTTCCCCGGCGGTCTCGCCGGCGCGCTCGAGGCGCTGCGAACTCGCCTGGTCCGGAGACCCCGCAGTGCTTGACGTCCACGACATCCGGAAGAGCTTCGACGGCTTCCAGGCCGTGGGAGGCGTGAGCTTCACGGTGCCCCGGGGCTCCATCAGCGCGATCATCGGGCCCAACGGGGCCGGCAAGACCACGCTCTTCAACCTGATCACCGGGCACCTGACGCCGGACGCCGGACGGGTGGTCTTCAAGGAGCGCGACGTCACCGGCATCGCGCCCCACGACCTCTGTCGGCTCGGCATGGGACGGTCCTTTCAGCGCACCAACATCTTCCCGCGGCTCACCGTCCACCAGAACGTCCAGGCCGCGTTCCTCTCCCACCGGGGGCGGGGCTGGAACCTGTTCACGCCCGTCGAGGGTCTCTATCGCGAGGAGACCGACGCGCTGCTGCAGTCGGTCGGGCTGCTCGACAAGGCCGGGGAGGTCTCCGGCTTCCTCTCCCACGGCAACCAGAAGCAGCTCGAGCTGGGCATCGCGCTCGCGCTGGAGCCGGAGATCCTGCTGCTCGACGAGCCCACCGCCGGGATGTCCGCGGCGGAGACCCGCGAGTCCATCCGGCTCATCGAGCGCATCGCGGCCGACCGGGGCCTCACCCTGCTCTTCACCGAGCACGACATGGAGGTGGTCTTCTCCATCGCCCACCGCATCACCGTGCTACACCAGGGCCGCGTGATCGCCGACGGCGCGCCCGCGGACGTGCGGCTCGATCCTGAGGTGCGGCGGGTCTACCTGGGAGAGAGCCACTGATGGCCGGGCCGGGGGGCGCCGCCCTCGACGCCGTCCTCGTGGTCGAGGACATCTACACCTTCTACGGCCTCTCCCAGGTCCTCTTCGGCGTCTCGCTCGAGGTCGGCCGCGGCGAGTGCGTCTGTCTGCTCGGGCGCAACGGGGTGGGCAAGACCACCACCATGCGCAGCATCATCGGCCTCACCCCGCCCCGGCGGGGCCGCGTGGTGTGGAAGGGGCGCGACGTCGCGGGCCGAGCGCCTTATCAGGTCGCCCGCGCCGGCATCGGCTTCATCCCGGAGGACCGGCGCATCTTCGCCGATCTCACGGTGTGGGAGAACCTCGACGTCGCCAGCCGGGGCGGTCAGAACGCGGGCTGGACGGTGGAGCGCGTGTTCGACCTCTTCCCGAAGCTGCGGGAGCTGGTGGACCGCCAGGGCGGCTTTCTCTCCGGTGGCGAGCAGCAGATGCTCACCATCGCCCGCACCCTGATGGGCAACCCCGAGCTGCTGCTGCTCGACGAGCCCTCCGAGGGCCTGGCCCCCCTGGTGGTCGACCACCTCAAGGAGCAGATCGCGCGGCTCAAGCAGGACGGCCTCACCATCCTGCTGGCCGAGCAGAACGTGGGGTTCTCCCTGGACCTCGCCGACCGCGTCTACATACTCGAAAAGGGGCACATCCGCTTCGAGGGCAGCGCCCGCGAGGTCCGCGACAACGACGCGATCCGCCAGCAATATCTCGCGCTCTAGCAGAAGGTGGTAGTCTCGGGGGCATGGCCACGTTCAAGGTCACGTGCCCCTGCTGTGATGGGCGTCTCACCATCGACCCCGCGCTCGAGGCGGTCATCGCCCACGAAGCTCCGCCCCGGCCCAAGTCCGGGATTGGGCTCGACGATGCGCTCAGCTCGCTCAAGGGCGCCGCGGCCCGTCGCGCCGAGCGGTTCAAGGACGAGCTGAAGGCGCAGGAGAAGAAGCCGCAGGTCCTGGACAAGATGTTCCAGGAAGGAGTGAAGAAGGCCAAGGACATGCCGGGCCGCCCCCTCAATCCGCTGGACCTCGACTAGCGGCCGTGGCGGGAGGGGACCTCACCACCGCCCTCCTCCGGCGGGTCAGTCGATCCTTCTACCTGTCGCTCGCCGTGCTGCCCCGGGCGGTCCGCCCCACCATCGGCCTGGCCTACCTGTTCGCGCGCGCCGCCGACACCATCGCCGACACGCGGCTGATCGATCGCGCCTCGCGGATCGGCCACCTGGAGACTCTGCGCGCGGCCCTCGAGGGGGGCGACGCGGGCCAGCTCGTCACCGTGGTCGACGCCCTCGCCGCGCCCCAGGCGCTTCGCTCCGAGCGCGCGCTCCTCGAGCGCCTGCCCGAGTGCCTGGCCGCCTACCGGGCTCTGCCGGCGGCGGATCGCGCGCGCGTCCGCGCCGTGCTCACCACCATCATGGAGGGGCAGGTCCAGGACCTTCGCGTCTTCCCCGGAGAAGACGAAGGCAAGCTGGCCGCGCTCGAGACGCGCGAGGATCTCGATCGCTACACCTACCTGGTGGCGGGCTGTGTCGGCCTATTCTGGACCGAGGTGCACGTGGCCCATCGCCCGCGGCTCCGGCACTGGGACCTGCCGCGCATGCGCGCGCTCGGCGTCCGCCTCGGCAAGGGGCTGCAGCTCACGAACGTGCTGCGCGATCTGCCGCGCGACCTGCGCCACGGCCGCTGCTATCTCCCGCGGCAGGACCTGGCGCGGCTCGGGCTCGAGCCACGCGACCTGCTCGACCCCACCCGCGCGCCCGCGGCACGGCCGGTGTTGAGGGAATGGCTCGACACCGCGCTCGATCACTATGAAGCCGGCTGGCAGTACACCTTCGCGATCCCCCGGCGCGAGGCGCGGATGCGCCTGGCCTGCGCGTGGCCGCTGCTCATCGGGCTGCGCACCCTCGACCTGCTGGCCGCCTCGCCCAACTGGCTCGACCCCGCCGTCACCCTGAAGGTGCCGCGGGCGCGCGTCTACGGGCTCATGGCGCATTCGCTCAGCACCGTCTGGTCGACGCGGGCGCTGGGCCGCCAGGCGCGGCGCCTGCGGGAGCGCATCCGGCCGTGACCGCTCCCCTCCCGATCATCCAGGCCGATATCTTCACCGACCGGCCCTTCGCCGGCAATCCGGCCGGGGCCGTGCTGGATGCCGACGGTCTCGACGACGCCGCCATGCAGCGGATCGCCGCCGAGATGCTGGTGCCCGGCACCGCCTTCGTCTCCGCGGCGAGACAAGCAGGCGCCGACTGGCGGCTCCGGATGTTCACGCCCAAGCGGGAGGTCGGCTATTCCGGGCACACCTCGCTATGCGGGACGCACGCGCTCCTCGAGGCGGGCCGGCTCCCCGGAGGCCAGGTGACCTTCGATACGCCGGCCGGGCTCCTCCGGGTGGAGGTGGAGCGAGACGCGGGCTCCACCTTGATGTGGCTCGATCCCGCGGTCCCGACCCTGAAGCTCTTCGACGGCGACGCGGTGGAGATCCTCGGCGTGCTCGGGCTGGCGCGGGCCGGGCTCGGTGGCTGGGCACGACCGACCGTGACGCCGGAGGGCGATCTCCTCCTGCCCGTACGCGACCTCGCCACCCTGCAGGCCCTCCAGCCGGACATGAGTCGGCTCGCCGCGCTCCGTACCGCGCAGCATGCCCGCGGGGTGTGCGTCGTCTCCCGCGAGACGGTGGACGCGGGCTCCGGCAGCCACAGCCGCTTCTTCGCCCCGCACTACGGCATCCCCGAGGACATCGTGACCGGCTCCGTGCACTCGTCGCTCGCGGTCTGGCTCCTCGAGGCCGGGGCGGTGAGCCGGAACGACGGCCGCGTCGGCTTCACCGCCGAGCAGGGCGACGGGCTCGGCCGCCCGGGCCGGCTCCAAGTGGAGCTGATGGTGGCCGGCGGGCGCGCCACCCGCGTGCGCGTCGGCGGGCGCGCGGTCACCGTCCTGAGCGGCAGCCTCCGCTCAAGGTAGCAATACCATGAGCGGCCGGCCGGCAGGCGCCAGCGAAGCAGATGGGTCCTTTTCAGCCGCCCTGCCTCAGTCGCGGACGGGCAGCTTGTAGAGATCTGGCGGGTTGACGCGAGCCCGGCCGAGCTGCGCCGCGAAGTGCAGGTGCGGGCCGGTCGAGCGGCCGGTGGTGCCGACGGTGCCCACGGTCTGGCCCCGCTCCACCATCTCTCCCTCGGTCACCGCCACGCCGTCGAGGTGGAAGTAGAGGGTGTAGAGGCCCAGGCCATGGTCGAGGGCCACGAGCCGTCCCGCGAAGAAGAACTCGCCGAGCAGAGCCACCCGTCCCCGATTCGACGCCACCACCGGCGTGCCCCGGTCGGCGGAGTAGTCGATGCCGGAATGCGGCATGCGTGGTTGCCCGTTGATGATGCGCCGGGAGCCGAAGCCTTCGCCGGGCTTGCGACTGGCCACCGGCTGGGTGAAGCGGCCCCGCCAGAGGCGCTCGGGGGTGACCGTGTCGTAGAGCGCCCGGAGCCGCACCGACTCGTTGGCGGCACGCCGCTCCGACTCCGCATCCAGATTCACCATCCCGTCGGGCAGCGTCAGCCGCTGCACCGGGAACCCGGCGGCCTTGATGGTGAGGGTGCCGGCGGCCTTGCGTGGGGTCCCGGCGCCGTCCACCAGCCCGACCCGCCACGCAACCTTGCCGGGCTTCGTTTCCAGGTCCACCCCCGCCAGCGCCGCGTATTCCGCGCCATAGGGAAAGAAGGCCAGGTGCTGGCCCCCCAGGCTGCCTTCCACATCGCGTGCGCCCTTGGTCCCGCCCACGAACAGCATGACCGCGTCGCCCTGCCGGGGGCTGGGCGGCACCACGCGGACCTGAAGGGCTGCCGACGGAATGGGCCCGGCGAGCATGGCGATCACGGCGAGGGCGAGGACCACGCGTAGCATCGGGAAGAGTTTACCCTGCCGGGCCCCTGTACCCCCTCACCCTGCCCTCTCCCCTGAGGGGAGAGGGTGATCCTAGGAGCCTTCGGGGCGCTGCTGGCGGAGGAACTGCTCGATCTCGGCGACGAGATCGGCGGAGGGCGGCAGCTCGTCCTTGATCCCGGCGGCCTCGACCGGCGCGGGCG
>Ga0207646_10001807_pt1 | contig 25880 bp, 19 predicted proteins | sample KBSK5502metaG_FD_184343 | JGI IMG/M metagenome (GOLD analysis project Ga0207646, IMG submission 184343) | Corn, switchgrass and miscanthus rhizosphere microbial communities from Kellogg Biological Station, Michigan, USA - KBS K5-50-2 metaG... | ecosystem: Host-associated > Plants > Roots >...
CGGACCCAGCCAGCCAGTGACCGAACCCCGCGACCCGCAGCAGCTTCGCGCCGACGCGCCGCTCCTGGACGGCTGGCTGCGGTCCATCGCCGCGGCCGAACGCGGTGAGCTCACCCCCATGTGCACCCCGGGGCACAAGCAGCGGCAGGGCCTGACCGGCGCCGTGACCGCCGGGGACACCCCGCTCTACGGCGGCCTGGACACGATCAAGCACGCCGACTTGCTGCTCGGCGACGCCGAACAGCGGGCCGCGCGCCTATGGGGCGCGGACTGGTGCAGGTTCTCTGTGGCGGGTTCCACGCACGGGAACCAGGCTCTGGCGCTTGCGGTCGGCTCGCCGGGGCAGGAGGTGATCGTCACCAGGTGCCTGCACCGGTCGCTGCTGCTCGGGCTGGTCCTGGCGGGCCTGCGCCCGGTGTGGGTGCTGCCCGAACGGGATCCGGGCACCGGGCTGCCCGCGGCGGTCGCGGTGGAGACGGTCCGGGGTGCCCTCGCCGCGCACCCGGGGGCCTGCGCGGTGTTCCTGGGCGACCCGTCCTACGTGGGCACCACGGGGGACCTGGCCGGCCACGCTGACGCCGCGCACGAGGCGGGCGTCCCGCTCATCGTGGACGCCGCCTGGGCCGCTTACCTGGGCTTCCATCCCGACCTGCCGCCGCACGCGATCGCCGCGGGCGCGGACGGGATGGTGACGAGCGCGCACAAGGCGCTGCCCGCCTGCACCCAGGGCGCGATCGTGCTCGCCCGCACCCAGCGCCTCGACCCGGCCAGGCTCGACCGCGCCTTCGAGGCGACCCATACGACCAGCCCGGCCGGGGCGATCACCGCGAGCATCGACGCGTGCCGGGCGCTGCTGGCCCGGGATGGGAAGCAGTTGTGCGCGCGCCTGCTGCGGCTGGTGGCCGCCGCGCGGCGGCGGCTGGCCGAGGTTCCCGGCGTGGCCGTGCTCGACGGCCCCGGCGTGGACCCGGCCAAGCTGGTCGTGCTGCTGGCCGGCGCCGGAGCGGACGGCTACGCGGTCGAGAGGGACCTGATCGCCGCCGGGATGCCGGTCGAGCTGGGCGACCGGGACATGATCGTGCCGATCATCACGGTCGCCGACGGGGAGGACACGGTGGCGCGCTTCACCGGCACGCTGATGGCCGCGATCGAGCGCCACCGCGGACCGCCGCGGCGGCCCGACCCGTCCCCCGCCTGGTCGGTGTCGCCGGAGATGGCGATCCCACCGCGAGAGGCATTTTTTGCGCCGAACGAAACCGTCGGGGCTGATGCCGCCGCCGGACGGATCAGCGCCGAACTGGTCGCGCCCTACCCGCCGGGGATACCCGTGCTCGCGCCGGGTGAAGTGATCACGGGCGACGCCTTGGCGGCGCTGCGCGCCGCCAAGGCGCAGGGCGGCCGGATCGCCTACGCGGCCGACCCGTCCCTGGCGACGTTCCAGGTGATCCGTCAGCGGTAACGGGGGGCTGGGTAGACGATCGTTTTCGGCTCGGTGAAGGTCTCCATGGCGAACCGCCCGCCGACCCGCCCGCGCCCGCTCACCGACCCCGACCGCCCACCGAACGGCAGGTGTGACTCCCAGAGGTTGGTCGAGGCGTTGATGTTGACCCACCCCGCCCGGGCCTGCTCAGCGAAGGCCAGCCCGCGCTCCAGGTCACCGGTGAACACCGCGGCCGTGAGCCCGAAGGGCGAACCGTTGGTCAGCTCGAGCGCCCGCGCGGCCGAGGCCACCTCGATGACCGGGACCACCGGGCCGAACGTCTCCTCGCGCGCGATCTCCATCTCCAGCGTGACCCCGTCCAGGACGGTGGGCTCGGCGTACAGCGCCGTCGGGAACCCGGCCGCGCGACCGCCGCCGCAGGCCACCCGCGCGCCGTGGGCCACCGCGTCGGCGACGTGCCGGTCGAACTTGGCCGCGGTCGGCTCGTTGTTCAGCGGCCCCATCGTGGTGCCGGGGTCAAACGGGTCGCCGAGCCGGATCCGGTCCTTTGTCAGCGCCACCACGCGCTCGGTGAACTCGGCCCGCACCGCGGAATGGACGAGGAACCGCTCGCCCGCGGTGCAGCTCTGGCCCGCGCACAGGAAGGCGGCCTCGAGGGCCGCCTCGGCGGCCAGGCCGAGGTCAGCGTCCTCGAGGATCACCATCGGCCCGTTGCCACCCAGCTCCAGCAGCTGGGTCTTGCTGGCCGACCGGGCGGCGACGCTCGCGCCGGTCGCCACCGACCCGATGAAGCCCACCCCGTGCACGCCGGGGTGGCCGGCTACGGCGTCGCCCACCACGGGACCGGGGCCGGGCAGGAAGCTGAACACCCCGTGGGGGAGATCCTCCCCGGTGATGATCTCCGCCAGCAGCGCGCAGCAGGCCGAGGTGGTGGGGGCGGGCACCCAGATGACCGCGTTGCCCGCTGCCAGCGCGGGCGCGAACAGCTCGGCACCCATCGTGTAGGGCCAGTTCCACGGGCTGATCACGCCGACCACGCCGAGCGGCACCCGTAGGGTCAGCACGCGCCGGCCCGCCGCCGTGGAGGCCGGGGCAGCCCCCGCCAGGCGTTTGGCATCTTCTGCCGCCATCCGGAAGTACTCGGCGAGTTCGGCGACCTCGTCACGGGCCTCGGCCTCCAGGGGCTTGCCCTGGTCCTCGGTCAGCGCCCGGGCGAGATCCTCGGCCCGGCGGAGGATGGCCGCGGCCACCGCCTCGCAGGCGGCGGCGCGTTCGAAGGCGGACAGTGCCGCCCAGGCGGGCCACGCCGCGGTCGCCGCGGCTACCGCGTCGTCGACGTCGGCGCGGGCGGCGACGGCCACGGTCGCGAACGTCTCACCCGAAGACGGGCTGACCGCCGGGGCGCTGCCCGCGCGGCCCGGCCGCCAGGCACCGCCGGCGCAGAGCAGATACTCACGCATGGTGGCTCACTCCCTTCATGGCCTCCCTCGCGGGCGCTTCGCCTGGTCGTGCCGGAGGCGCGCAAATCGGCACAGCGGGAGGCTGGTCCTCGGCGCCGGGACACCGCTGCGGCACTTCGGGTCCTCGCGGCGTTCGGCCCGGCGCCTGCGGCATGATGCGCGGAACCGGTTGACCGCATCACGCGCTCGCGCACAGCTTCCCGAGCCCGTCCAGGGTCTCCGGCAGCATCCGGAACTCGGGGCCGGAGACGGACAGCGCGGCGACGCAGGTGCCGGCCGGGTCGAACACCGGCGCGGCGACGGCGACCAGGCCCTCCTCGAGTTCCGCGATCGCCGTGGCGTAGCCGTCCCTGCGGACGTGCTCCAGCTCCATGGCCAGCGCGTCGGGCGAGGTGATCGTCCGCGCCGTGTAGCGCTCCAGCGTGCGGGGCTGAGGCAGGGCGCCGTAGGCGAGCAGGACCTTGCCGTTCGCCACGGCGTGCGGCCTGGTCCGCCGCCCGATCCAGCCGCCCGAGCAGCTCAGGATGTAGGTGCTGGGCACCTCGGCGACGTTCAGCACGTCCGCACCGTCGGGCACGGCGAGGTTGACCGTCTCCCCGGTCCGCTGCGAGACCTTCTCCATCCCGGGCTGCATCGTGGCGATCAGGTCGAAGCTCCGCAGCGCGATCGTGCCCAGCCGGATGACCTCCACGCCGAGGCGGTAGCGCTTGCCGGCCCGGGCCAGGAAGCCGGTCCGCTCCAGCGCGGCGGCCAGGCGTGAGGCGGTGGACTTGTGCACTTCGAGCGCGCGGGCGATCTCCGCCACGCCGAGCTCCACCCGGCCGTCGTCGAAGGTCTTGAGCACCGCCAGCATGCGCTCGGCCGACTGGTAGGTTGCGTTGGACGCAACTTCTCCATCGGCCATGCAACCAGGATGGCTAGATCGCCCGCCCGGCGTCAACCAGAGTGGCCGGGTTTGGGTCTGGTCATGGCATACTCGCTGAGCAGCCAACGTGCCGGGCGCCGGCGTTCCCGCAGGCGCCCAGGATGAATGAGAGCAGGCAGGGCATGGGTACTCCCAGCGCGGCCGGTGCCGTCCCCCCCAGCGACGATCCGCTGCCCGAGGCTCTGGGGCTCGCCCGCGGTGCCGGGGAGGCCTCGCTAGGGCTCAAGCTGCTCGGCGGACTTGCCGTGCGGGTGCTCTGCCCTGACTTCCCGCCCCGGCTGCGCGCGGGCCAGGACATGGACTTCGCGTGCGTCTCCAAAGAGCGGAAAAAGGTCGCGGACTGGCTGGCCGAGGCCGGGTGCGAGCCCGACCGCAGGTTCAACAACCTCAACGGCGACCGGCAGATGTACTTCAACGCCCCGTCCGGGCGCCCCATCGACGTCATGGTCGACCGGCTGACCATGTGCCACACCCTCGACTTCCGGCCCGGGTTCTCCCGCCAGCCGTTCACGATCGACGCCATCGACGTGCTCCTGTCGAAGCTGCAGATCATCGAGCTGAACGAGAAGGACGCGCACGACCTCGTGCATCTGCTGGCCGGTCTTCCGGTGGACGGCGGCGGGCAGGCCTCGCTCGACACCGACCGCTTCGGCAAGCTGCTGGGATCGGACTGGGGATGGTGGCGGACGGTGACCGGCAACCTGGAGAAGCTGCCTTCTTTGCTCGCCGACCGCCCCAGCCTGGTCCCCCCTGGCGCCCGCTATGAACCGCTCGCGCAGGCGAGGCGGCTGCACGAGGTCGCGCAGCAGGCCCCCAAGTCGATCAAGTGGAAGCTCAGGGCTGCTACGGGCGACCGCGTGCGCTGGTACGAGCTCCCGGAAGAAGTGGCTCACTGATCGATCTGCCTGCTTGACGTCGGTTTCCCGTGAGTGCTACACGTTGCACAGAGCGCATGCTGGTTGCACAGGGTGCGCTGGGAAGGCATAGGTGATCCCGGTGCGAGTCTTCTTCGCCACTGACATTCACGGCTCCGAAATCTGCTGGCGCAAGTTCCTCAACGCGGCCAGCTTCTACAAGGCTGACCTCGTGATACTCGGCGGGGACGTCACCGGGAAGGTGATGGTGCCGATCACCGCCCACAACGGGCACTGGGAGGTCGTCTTCGGCGGGGAGAAGCGCCGCATCGAGAACAAGGAAGAACTCGAGAAGATCCAGACCCAGATCCGTAACCGGGGGTCCTACCCGGCGATTGTGACCCCGGACGAGCTGTCCTGGATGAGCAAGGAGGAGAGCGCGGTCGACGAGCGGTTCAGCGCCGAGATGCTGTCCTCCCTCGACCGCTGGCTCGACATGGCCGACGGCAAGCTTGGGGGCGGGCAGATCCCGTGCATCCTGAATGGCGGGAACGACGACTTCTTCGAAATCGACCCCGTAATCGAGTCATCGCCTTGCGTGACGTTCGCCGAGGGTAAGCTGCTCGACCTCGGTGGTTTCCACCTGGTCTCGATGGGCTGGACGAACCCGACCCCCTGGGACACCTTCCGCGAGGCGCCGGAAGAGGAACTGGCGCCCAAGATCGAGGCAGTGGCGCGCCTGGTCCCCGACATGGAGCGCGCCATCTTCAACTTCCACGCCCCCCCGTACGGGACCGGGCTCGACGAGGCACCGGCGCTCGACGCCACGCTCCGGCCGATCCACGGCGGGGCGGTAATGAAGCCGGTAGGGTCCAAGGCCGTACGTGACGCAATCGTTCGCTACCAGCCCATGCTTTCCGTGCATGGGCACATTCACGAGAGCCGTGGTGTAAAGAAGATGGGACGCACGCTCGCGATTAATCCGGGCAGCGTCTATGGTGATGGCGTCCTGCAGGGAGCGCTGCTGGAACTGAACGCGAAGAAGGGCAAGGTCACCAAATACCTTCTCGTGAACGGTTGAGCGCTGCCGCCCGGCTCACATCGCCAGAGCCGGTCAAAGCACATCCCGGATCAGCCCACATGGGAGGCAAGTTATGGCAGCTGAAGCGCTAGGCGAGGAAAGACCTGCACTCTTCCTCCGCAAGGCCACCGGCCTGGTCCGTGGCTGGTCGGTCAGGGACTCGTTGATCTACGCGTGCCTGGCGACCAACTTCGTCACGCTGGGCATCTACGAGTTCACTTTCGCCGGGCCCGCCTTCCCCAAGGGCCAGCTGATCACCGCGGTGATCATCTCGGGCGTCTGGGTCTCGTTCCTGGTCATCGCCTACACCGGCCTGATCGTCACCATCCCGCGGGCGGGAGGTGATTACGTGTGGCAGACCCGGATCCTCGGCAGCGGCCTGGGCTTCGTGATGGCTGCCACCGGCTGGTGGTTCATCCTGTGGCTATGGGCGCCGATCTACGGCAACATCCTGTCGGTCCAGTTGTTCCAGCCGCTGTGGGCGACGCTGAAATGGACCTGGCCGACGGGTGGTGCCGCGTGGTTCACCACGCATAACGGCATCTTCGTGGTGTCGCTCATCACGATTGGGCTGGCCGGCATCCTGGTGTCGATCGGGATGGCTGGCTACGCCAAGGTCCAGCGGTGGTGCTTCATCGGCGGCCTGATCGGCTTCGCGGTCATCGTGGGCCTGCTGCTGTTCAACTCCCGCGCCAGCTTCATCTCCTCGTTCAACTTTGAGGCGCACAAGCTCTTCGGCATGAACAACGCCTACGCCGCGACCAACCATGCGGCCGCCAAGGCCGGCTACACCACGTCGCCGCTGAGCTTCGGCCCGTTGGGGCCGACGATGCTGCTGGTCCCTGCGATGATGTTCTTCATCCTGTGGCCGAACTGGGGCGCCACGCTGTACGGCGAGATCCGCGGCGCCAGTGACTTCCGGCGGGTCTTCGCCGGCATGTTCACCGGCCTGTGGATCACCGTGGCGCTGACGGTCATCTTCCTGCTGCTGATGGCCAAGACCTTCGGCTGGGGCTTCTACCAGAACCTCAACTCGCTGGACTACAACGCCACGCCGCAGTTCGGCATCTGGCCGTACCCGTTCTTGTTCGCGGCGTGGCTGGTGCACAACACCGCCTTCCAGGTCATCCTCATCCTGGTGCTGAGCCTGTGGTTCTTCGGCTGGGTGGGGACGCTGTTCCTGTCATCCACCAGGGTCATCTTCGCCGCGGCGTTCGACCGGGTGCTACCCGACCGGGCCGCCGAGGTGTCGGAGAAGCGCAAGGTGCCGCTCTACTCGCTGCTCCTGATGTTGCTGCCCGCCGTCGGGCTGTCCGCCCTGTACGCCTACAACACCACGTTCGTGACCTACACGCTGGACGCGACGCTGGTCATCGCGGTGACCTACCTGTTCAGTGCCATCGCCGTGGTCGTCCTGCCGTGGCGCAAGCGCGAGCTGTGGGAGGCATCGCCCGCCAGCAAGGTCAAGGTGCTCGGGGTGCCCATCGTCCCGGTGTCCGGCCTGATCACGATCGGGCTGCTCGTCTTCAACCTCGTCGAGTGGCTCAAGAACGACCTGTACTTCGTGAACAAGCCGTCCTCGCTGGTCTACATGGGCGCCATGTACGCGCTGGCGATCGTGCTGTACGTGGGCGCGCGGATCATCCGCAGCCGGCAGGGGATCGACCTCGGCCTGATCAACAAGGAGATCCCGGTCGAGTAGGGCGCCGGGGACGGCTTAGGCTGCAGTATCGCGTCAAGGGCCAGTTCATGTGATGGCACCGGCGCCGACATCGTCCCGCGTCACGAACCGGCCCCGCCGCCAGCAGTCCGGGCGGCGGGGCCGGTCCGTCCCGCGCAGAGCGGGGGCGGGCGCAGAGCGGGGGCGGCCGCGAAGCGCGGGGGCGGGAAGAGCAGAGCGCGGGGGCGGGAAAAGCAGAGAACTTGGACAATTGATTGGCAGGAAGCAGCGGCATGACTGATACACCGGCCCGGGCCAGCGCCGTGATCATTGGCGCGGGCATCGTTGGCAACAGCCTCGCCTGTCACCTGGCGCGGCTGGGGTGGCGCGACCTCGTCCTGGTGGACAAGGGCCCGATGCCGAATCCGGGCGGCTCCACCGGGCACGCCTCCAACTTCGTCTTCCCCATCGAGTACTCGAAGATGATGATGGAGCTGACCCGCGACAGCACCGAGCAGTACGAGGCGCTGGGGGTGTTCACCCAGAGCGGCGGGATCGAGGTGGCGCGCACGGCCGAGCGCATGGCCGAACTGCGCCGCCGCTGCACCGCGGCGAAGGCGTGGGGGATTCCGGCGCAGATGGTCTCGCCCGCCGAGGTTCGCAAGCTGGTGCCGTACCTGGATGAGTCGGTGATCCTCGGCGGGGCGCACTTCCCGACCGTGGGCGTGGTCGACTCGCTGCGGGCCGGAACGCTGCTGCGGGAGGAGGCGCAGCGGTCCGGCGCGCTTGTCGTGCTGGCCGGGACCGAGGTCCTCGGCGTCGACACCTCGGACGCCGGGAGCACCCCGCAGGTGCGGGGGGTCCGCACCACCGCGGGCGACATCGAAACCGGCATCTGCGTGATCTGCTGCGGGGTGTGGAGCCCGCGCATCGCCCGCATGGCCGGCGCGCGGCTGCCGCTCACCCCGATCGTGCACCAGATGATCAGCGTCGGGCCGGTGCCGCTGTTCGCCGACACCACCGGGGAGATCGCCTACCCAATCGTGCGGGACGTGGACACCAACATGTACGAGCGCCAGCACGGCGGCGACATGGAGGTCGGCTCCTACGCCCACCGCCCGATCATCGTCAGCGCCGACGACATCCCCTCCAACGAGGAAGCGGCGCTGTCGCCGACCGAGCTGCCGTTCACCGCCGAGGACTTCGACCCGCAGCTGGCACAGGCGCTGGAGCTTATGCCGGACCTGCTGGGCGACGAGCGGGTCGGCATCCGGTACTCGATCAACGGCCTGATCTCGATGACCCCGGACGGCCATCCGCTGCTCGGGGAGATGCCCGAGGTGAAGGGGCTGTGGTCGGCCGCGGCCAGCTGGATCAAGGAGGGGCCGGGCTGCGGGCGCGTGGTGGCGGAGCTGATGTCGGGCCAGGAGCCGCAGATCGACGTGCACGAGGCCGACGTCGCCCGGTTCTACCCATGCCAGCGCACCGTCGCGCACGTGACGGCGCGGGCCCGCGAGGGCTTCAACAAGATGTACGGCATCGTTCACCCCGCCGAGCAGTGGGAGTCCGGCCGGCCGGTCCGGGTCAGCCCCGTCTACCAGCGGGAGGCGGACCTGGGCGCCGTGTTCTTCGAGACGGCCGGCTGGGAGCGCCCGCACTGGTACGCCTCGAACGAGCCCCTGCTCGCCCGCTACGCGGGGCGGCTTGGCGACCGCGAGGCCGAGTGGGAGTCGCGGTGGTGGTCGCCCATCATCAACGCCGAGCACCTCGCCATGCGTGACACGTGCGGCCTCGTCGACCTCTCTGCCTTCGCGATCTTCGACATCACCGGGCCCGCCGCGCTCGAGGCCGTGCAGTCGCTGGTGGTGGCGCAGGCCGACGTCCGCGCCGGCCGGGTCGTCTACACCTCGCTCCTCGACCCGCGCGGCGGGTTCAAGGCGGACCTCACGGTGATGCGCCTCGGCGCGGAACACTTCCGCGTGGTCACCGGCGGCGCGACCGGCATGTCGGAGAAGGAGTGGTTCACCGCGCACCTGCCGGCGGGGGCGCACCTCGCCGACCTGACCTCGGCGTGGACCACGCTGGGGGTGTGGGGGCCCCGGGCCAGGGACATCCTGCAGCCGGTCACGCTGGGCGACCTGTCCCACGACGGGTTCGGCTTCGCCACCTGCCGGGAGGTGGAGCTGGGCGGGGTGACCGTGCTCGCGTCGCGCATCTCCTACGTGGGCGATCTGGGCTGGGAGCTGTATGTGCCGATGGAGCAGGGGGCCAGGGTGTGGGACACGGTCTGGGACGCCGGGCGGCCCCACGGGCTGGTGCCGGTCGGCATGGGGGTGTACGGGACGACGGGCCGGCTGGAGAAGGGGTACCGCGCCTTCGGCAACGAACTGACCCCGGACTTCAACCTCGTCGAGGCCGGGATGACCCGGCCGCGGGTCAAGGAGCAGCCGTTCATCGGCAAGGAGGCCTACCTGGCCCAGCGGGAAAGCCCGCCCGCCGCGGTGATGTGCACGCTGACCGTCGATGACCACGCCTCGTCCAGCGGTCAGCTCCGCTACATGCTCGGCGGCGAGCCCATCCTGTCCGCCGCCGGCGACCGGCTGGTCGACGCCCTCGGCCGTCCCTCCTACGTGACGAGCGCGGGCGCCGGGCCGTCGGTGGGCAAGCACCTGCTGATGGCGTACCTGCCCCCCGAGCACGCCCGCGAGGGCACCCGCCTCGCGGTGGAGTACTTCGGTGAGCAGTACCCGGTCACGGTCGCGGTCGCCGGGTCCACCCCGCTGTTCGACCCGGAGAACACCCGGGTCAGGAGCTGAGCCACCATGGAGATCCTCGTCTGCGTCAAGCGCGTCCCCATGGTCGGCGGCAAGATCGTGCTGACCCCGGACGGGCAGGATGTGGAGACCCGGATGTCGGGGTTCACCATCAGCCCGCACGAGGAATGCGCGGTGGAGGAGGCGGTCCAGATCACCGAGCGCCTCGGCGGCACCGTGTCTGTGCTCACGCTCGGGCCGCCCGCCGCCGCGGACCAGCTGCGCGACGCGCTGGCGCTCGGCGCGGGCCGCGCGGTCCTGCTGGAGACCGACGGCCGGGAGTGGGGCCCGATCGCCACTGCGGCTGCGATCGTGGCCGAGGTCCGCCGGCGCGCCGAGGCCGGCGACGGCTACGACCTGGTGCTGTGCGGCAACGAGGCGGCCGACACCGGCGACTACCAGGTGGGCGTCCGGGTGGCGCACGCGCTGGGCTGGCCGTGCGTCACCGCCATCAAGAGCCTCGAGATCACCGGCGGCGGCGATGGGGGCGGGGGGAGCGTGGCCCGGGCCGGGCGGGAGTACCGGGGGACCGAGGAGAGCTTCGAATTCGGCCTGCCCGCGGTGGTCGCCGTAAAGGAGGGCATCAACCTGCCGCGTTACCCGTCCCTGCCGGGCCGGCTGCGGGCCAAGCGGGCGGCGATCGAGCGGCACGAGCCCGCCTGGCAGGAGGAAGGCCTGCGGAAGGAGGCGCTCCGGGTGCCCGAGACGGAGCGCAAGCAGGCGACGGTGCTCGGCACCGGAGCGGACGCGGTGCCCGCGCTCCTGCGCGTCCTCGACGAGTGGGGGGTCCTGCCATGACAGTGCTGTGCCTGGTGGAACTCGACGCCTCCGGCGTGGCCGACGCCTCGCTCCGTGCGCTCTCGTTCGCCCACGGGCTGGCCGCCGGCACAGGGGTCGCGGCGGTGGTGTTCGCGCCCGCTGACCAGGTTCCGGGTGACGTGCTGGCCAGCTACGGCGCCACCGAGGCGCACGTGGCCGAGCCCGGGCGGGTGCCGGGGTACGCGCCGCAGGCCTGGGCGCGGGCCCTCGCCGGGCTGGCCGGCCAGGACGGCGCGAGCGCCGTGGTCGCGGCCGCCACCGACCGGGGCAACGAGGTGCTGGCCCACCTGGGCGCGATCACCGGACTGCCCATGGCGGCGAACTGCCTCTCCGCCGAGCCGGGCGACGGCGGGGCTCACCAGATCGTGCGGCAGCGTTGGGCTGGGCTGCTGCTCGAGGACGCGCGTCTGGACGGGTCGCCCGCGCTGATGACGCTGGCCACCGAGGCGATGCAGGGCGTCGCCCTGGCGGAGCCCGCCGCGCTCACCGTGCACCTGTGCCAGCCCACCCTGGCCGAGGACGACCTGCGGGTGCGCGCGACCGAGTCGGCCGGCCACAGTTCGGGCGTGTCGCTGGCCACCGCGCGGGTCGTGGTCGGGGGCGGCCGTGGGGTCGGCGGCCCGGACGGCTTCGCGCCGCTGGAGGAGCTGGCCGGCCTGCTGGGCGGCGTGGTGGGGGTGTCCCGGGTCGTGACCAGCGAGGGATGGCGCCCGCACCGGCAGCAGGTGGGCCAGACCGGCACCCGCATCACCCCCGAGGTCTACCTGGCCTGCGGGATCAGCGGGGCCATCCAGCACATGGCCGGCGCCGCCGGTGCCAAGCACATCGTGGCGGTCAACACCGACCCCGGGGCGCCCATCCTGTCCCACGCCGACTACGCGGTGGTCGGGGACCTGCGCGAGGTCATCCCAGCCCTGGTGGCCGCCCTTCGGGACCGCTCCTCCGCCTGACCACCTCCGCCTCTGCCGGCCCACCGCCGGGGAGCCCCGACCCGGCGAGCCGGGCGATGCCCCAGGCGGCGACGGCGCAGGCGGCCAGCTCGATGGCGATCTGGCCTGGCCCGCCGCGCAGCCGCTCGTGATAAACGATCAGCCCGAGCAGCGACCCGGTCACGGGCTCGACAACCGCGAACGCGGGAAGGAACGCCGCCAGCCCGGCCGCGCGGTAGCCGTTCTGCTGGACCGTGTAGGTCAGCAGGCCGATCACGATGAGCACGTAGAGCCTGGGGTCGGCGAACACCGCCAGCAGCCGGCCGGCGGCGGCCACGGCCACCGACTTGACCAGCGCGTCGGTCATTCCAGCGGCCACACCGCCGCCCGCGCCGAACAGCAGGGCCCGGCGGGATCCGTGGAACCGGCCCGCCAGCGCCACGCAGAGCCCGATCAGGACGGCCGTCGCCGCGGCGGCCAGCCCGAGCTCGGCCGCGCTGGCGGTGCGCTGGCCGCCCGCCGGCTGGCCGGCCGCGAGGAAGACGGCAAGCCCGGCGACGACCGCGAGCGCGGCAGCCCATTCGCCGGCACGCAGGTGGCGCCGGTCCCGGCGCGCGGCCAGCGCCAGCGCGAACAGCAGGCCGGTGGCCAGGACCGGCTCGATCACCACCAGCCGGCCGAGGCCGAGCGCCGCGGCCTGCAGCCCGAAGCCAGCGATGACCGCGGCCAGGCCCGCGAGCCAGGCCGGCCGGCGGGCCAGCCGCAGCAGCACCGCCGGGTCGAATGCCCGCCCCGAGGGCAGCCGCGCGGCGACCCCTTGCTGGGTCACCGTGGCGATGGCATAGCAGCCGCTGCTGGCCAGCGCCAGCACCACGGCCAGCAGCTGCCCCGCGCCCGTCACCGCCCTGCCACCCTGCGCCTCCAGCAGCCCTTCCACGAATAGTCCCCCGGAGGCCAGAGCAGGGCAAGATCCGCCAGGGGCGGCGAGGCCAGGCTCCTGAGCGGCTAGGCCTGGCTTACGGCCTGAAGGTTCTCACGCGCCGTCTGAGTGGTCGGGTGGTCCGGGCCGAGCGTGCGCTCGCAGGCGGCGAGCGTGCGCTCGAAGATCGAAAGCGCTTCGGTATGCCGGCCCACGGTGTGGTAGGCGTGAGCGAGATTGCTGCGAGAGGCCAAGGTGTCCTGGTGCTCGGGCCCCAGCACCCGGTCAAAGTCCGCGACGGTCTGCTCGTACAGCGGGATGGCCTGGGCCAGCTTGCGCGACGAATGGTAGGCGGACGCGAGGTTGCCGCGCGCGGTGATCGTGTCCGGGTGGTCTGGGCCCTGCACCCGTTCCCGGCCGGCGAGCGTCCGCTCGTACAGGGGGAGGGCGTCGTTGAACTTGCGGGCCGTGGCGTACGCGTCGGCGAGGTTGCCGCAGGCGGTCAGCGTGTCGAGATGGTCGGGGCCCTGCACCCGGGTCCGGTCCGCCAGCGTGCGCTTGTACACCGGCAGGGCGTCCTTGAGCCGGCCCGCCGCGCGGTAGGCGAAGGCGAGGTTGCCCCGCGCCGTCAGCGTGTCAGCGCTGTCGGGGCCCTGCGCCCGTTCCCGGTCGGCGAGCGTGCGCTCGTAGAGCGGGATGGCGTCCCTGGGCCTCCCGGCCACCCGGTAGGCGTGGGCGAGGTTGCCCCGGGCGGCCAGCGTCTCGGGATGTCCCGGGCCGAGGACCTGTTCCCGGCCCGTGAGGGTGTGCTGGAATGCGGCGATGGCCTGGTCCACCATGCCCGCGGCCAGGTAGGCCTCGGCGACGTCGCCGCGGGCCGTCAGCGTGTCCGGGTGACGTGATCCCATCACGCGATCCGCCTCCGCGAGGCTGCGCTCGGCAAGGCGGATCGCGTCGTGGGTGCGGCCGGCGGACCGGTAGGCGCGCACCAGGCTGGCCCGGGTCGTCAGCGTGTCGGGGTCGCCGGGACCAAGAATCCGCTCCCTCTCGGCGAGCCCGTGCTCATAAACGGCCACAGCGTCGCCCGGGCGCCCGGCGGCCTCCAGCGCGGCGCCCACCCGGTCGCGGAACATGAGCGTCTGGTCGTTGCTGGCCCCGAGCCGCTCCACGCCGGTGTCGTGCATCGACTGCCAGTACATGGTGGCCGGGCCCGCGAGGCGCGCGGTCTCCAGGCTCCGGCCGGCCCGCAACAGCAGCGGGTGGCACTCGGGTGCCCAGAGCACCTGGCCCGCCACCTCGTGCAGCCGTGCGGTGCAGTCGCGCATCGCCTGCTCGAACGAGGCCGGAACGTCGGGCCTGGGCCAGGTCTGCAGCAGGGCCTCGGCGGCGGTGCGCGCCGCCTCGTCGCACTCCGCGGCCGTGAGGTTCTCCCGGACGGTGGCCTGGACCAGGGCATGGACCCGCACCGTCCGCGCGGCGCTGGTGGCATCGATGCTGACCAGGCCCGCGCGGGCCAGGCTGTACAAGGCGGCCCGCGCCTCCCGCTCGCCCACCGCTTGGCCGCTCCCGTACCGGGCCAGGTAGTTGCGCGCTGCCTGGCTGGTGACCACCGCACCGGGGATGCCGTTGGGATCCAGCAGCGCGACCAGCGCCAGCGCCGGGCGGGCCAGGCCGGCCGGCGGTATCTGGTCTGCCAGCTCAACGCTCAGTGACCAGGTCGCCGCGGCGATCGACGGATAGGAGTCCGCCTGGCCGCCCGCCAGGCGCTGCATCCGGTCGGCGATCCTGGCCCGGTAGGCGCGGCAGTTCAGGCCGGTGTCGGCCATGAGCGCGCCGGCCTGCGCCAGCGCGAGCGGCAGGCAGCCCAGGTCACCAGCCAGGTCCAGGGCGCCGATCCACTGGTCGGGGTCCTCGTGCAGCTTCGTGGACAGGTAGGCCAGCGCCTCGCGCGGGCTGAACGCCCCCACGTGCACCACCCGCGGATGGGGTGCCTGGACGGCGGCGTCGGGCCGCCGGGTGGTGACCAGGACGCGCCCTGCGGTCCCCCGGGGCCAGAGTCCCTCCAGAATGGCCGGGTCGTTGAGATCGTCGAACACCACGAGCCAGGGCCGGCCGGTCTCGGCGAGCCAGGTCAGGAACTGCGCGGCCGCGGCTTCGGGGCCCTCGCCGGGTACCGGTTCGCCCACGTCGTGAAGGGCCTGCGCGTAAGTGGTCAGCACGGCGTCCCGGCCGGACGGAGTCACCCAGAGCAGCAGGTCCAGCGCCCGCTGGTCCCAGAGCAGGTGCGCGACGGCCGTGGCGAGCTGGGTCTTGCCGGTGCCGCCAAGCACGCCCAGCGACTTGCCGGCGGCGTCATCGCCCGGGATCAGCACCCCGGTCTCGCCGGCCGCCACGCTTGCGGCCATGCCAAGCCCGGTCTCATGCCGCGGCACATGGGTGTCGGCGAGCGGCGGAATCAGGCCCGACAGCAACGGCCAGGTCACGCGCCCCGGCCGCGCCCGGACCGCATCTGTCTGGCTGCTCATTGCCGTCTGGTCACCAGCCCGAACGCGCTCGGCCGGGGCTACCCGGGTGATGCCACTAAGCTGTTTCACAGGGATCCCTCACGCCGGTTATACACGCCAGTTCCCGGCACGGGGAACGATTCCTCTAAAACCCGGCGCCCGAGCTTGAAGATCTGTTCAACGTGGTAAAGAAGCAGGTCAATGTGCGGTTTAGGCAATCGATTGCTGCACCACCGGGCTAGCGGCTGGCTGCCCGAGCAGTCCCCGCCGCCGGCGCCGGTGCTATCGAATGAGCCGGCGCTCAGTGTGTACTGGCTGCCCGAGCAGTCCCCGCCGCCGGCGCCGGTGCTATCGAATGAGCCGGCGCTCAGTGTGTACTGGCTGCCTGAGCAGTCCCCGGCGCCATTGTTCGGTCTGCTGTATCTGGTTGAAGGTGAACAGGTGCAGACCCTCGACCCTGGCGGCGGGCGAGGCCAGCGCGGGACCAAGCCGGCCAAGCAGCCGCTCCGGGCTGTACCCGCCCGGCGTGCCGAACCGCAGGAACCACTCGACGTGACCGGCCAGGAACCTCGCGGACTCGCTGGCCCCCGCCTTCGCCGCCATCCGCAGCAGCCTGGCCCGCTCCACCGGCCCGGCCAGGCCCACGTACAGCGGCAGGGTGACCCCGCGCGACCGCACCCGGTTGATCCACCGCCGCACCGCGGCGGGGTCGAAGCACAAGTTGCTCACGATGTACGCGGCGAGCCGGCGCTTGTCCCACATGGCCTGGATCGTGACGTCGTCGTCGATGCGGGGGTGCGTTTCCGGGTACCCGGTGACCCCGGTCCGCGCGAACGGGCTGCCCATCTCGGCCAGCCGCTCCAGCAGGGACAGGGCGCTGTCAAAACGGCCTGCTGGGGGGTCGGCGTCGCCCGCGGGCACGAAGATGTCGTCCACGCCGCACGCGAGCAGCCTGGCGACGATGTCGGCCAGGTGCGCGTCGTCGCGCACCAGCCGGGCGGACACGTGCGGCACGACGTGGAACCCGCGGCCCGCCAGCCGCTCGGCCAGGCCGAGGGTCGCGTCCAGGCCCTTGGCCGGCGAGGCGGTCACGGTCACCGTCAGGCCGGCCGGGATCCACTCGGCCACCGCGTCCTCGACGCCCTTGGCGGGGAACACCTCGTACCGGGGATTCTCGAGCAGCGCGGCGGCGCTCGCCAGGCCGCCCCGGAACGGCCCGCCCCGGATCACGGCTCGCCGCCGGAGTTGACCAGCAGCTCCAGTTCGCGTTCCAGCGAGCCCGTCCCGGTCTCCACGACGGTGAGCGGCAGGCCGAACCGGGCGGCGACCCGCCCCGCCTCCGCCTCCAGCGCGGGGTTCCGGTCCTGGGCCAGCCAGACCACGCGGCGGTAGTGCCCGAAGTAGTCCGGCCACAGCTCCGGGTACCGGTCGAGGCCCAGCTCCGCGAGCACGGTACGGCCGAAGCTGCGCACGAGGAAGTCGGTCAGGACGTAGGTGCCCGGTTCGGCCTCGAACACCGACCGCATCCGCTCCGGCCCGGCGAGCACGTCGTAGCAGTGCAGCCCCGGCAGCCGGCGCAATCCCATTCGCCTGCATAGTTCGTCCAGCGCGCCGTAGGTCCCGCAGTCGGCGTAGGCGAGGACAACCTGCTGGCCGCGAGCCAGGGCGGCACGCGCCAGCTGTTCGGCACGATCTGTGATCGTGTTCGGGCGGTTGTGCAGCAGGGCGGGCAGGCAGTGCAGCTCGGCCGGCCAGCCGCGGCGGGCGATGATCTCCCTGAGGTGCGCGCCGAGGGCGCCGCAGGCGATGACCACCACGGGCGCGTTATGCGACGGGGAAGGGCAACTGCGCGACGAAGCGGTCGTTGAAGTCGGCGCGGTCTGACAGCTCGACATACCTCACCTCCTCAAGGAGCGCCATGGCGCCGGCCCGCTCACGCAGCGACAGGAGTGCCATCTTGGCGCCTTCACCGGCGACGTTGCCGGCGCTCACCACTCGTAGCACGCCGATCTCCGGGACCAGGCCGAGCCGGATCGCGTTGGCGGGGGACAGGTAGCTGCCGAACGAGCCCGCGAGCAGGACCTGCTGGACGTCGCGCGGCTCCAGCCCAGCTTCCTCCAGCAGGATGCGCCAGCCGGTGGCGATGGCCGCCTTGGCGAACTGGAGCTCCCGCACGTCCCGTTGGGTCAGGTAAATGGACCGGGACACGTCACCGGGCGGGCCGAGCCAGTGCAGCACGAACACCCGCTCCTCGCCGAGCCGGGTCAGCCGCCCGGCCAGTCCCGGTGCGAGCGCCGCGGCGTCCTCCTCGGCCACGAAGCGCCCCGACGGGTCGAGCAGCCCGAGCCGGACCAGCCCCGTCACCGCGTCGACAAGCCCGGAACCGCAGAGGCCGGCGGGCGGCACGTCGCCGATGACCTTGAGCTCCAGGGCGTCCGGGGTCATCGTGACCACCTCGATCGCCCCGTCGGCGGCGCGCATCCCGCACCGGATCGCCGCGCCCTCGAACGCGGGCCCGGCCGGCGCCGCCGTGGCGAGCAGCCACTCGCGGTTGCCCAGCACGATCTCGCAGTTGGTGCCGATGTCCACGAACAGCCGGATCCGCGCGTCGCGGTCCATGCCCGAGGCGAGCAGGCCCGCGGTGATGTCCCCGCCGACGTAGGCGCCGAACGCGGGGAAGACCACCGCGCGGGCGCGCGGGTGCACGCCGATGCCGAGGTCGGCGGCGAGCACCTCGGGGAACAGCCGGGCGGCCATGATGAACGGGGCCATCCCCAGCGGCTCGGGGTCGATGCCGAGCACGAGGTGGGTCATGGTCGCGTTGCCGGCGACCGCCACCTCGTACACCTCGGCCGGGTCCACGCCGCCTTGCGCGCACACGTCGTTCGCGAGCCCGGCCAGGGTTTCCTGGGCCAGCGACCGGAGCCGGTCAAGGTTGGCCGGGTCCAGCATCGTCGCGCTGATCCGGCTGATGACGTCCGCGCCGAACGGCTGCTGCGCGTTGAGCACGGATTCGACCGCAGCGGGCGTTCCGGTGGACAGGTCGAGCAGCGTCGCGACGACCGTGGTCGTGCCCAGGTCGAACGCGATGCCGAAGCGCCGGCCGCTCGTGTCGCCCGGCTCTACCGCGATCAGCGCGTCATCGACGATCACCGCGGTGACCTTGTAGTCGGCGGCGCGCAGCACCCGGCCGAGCGCCCGCAGCACCGGCAGGTCGATCCGCAGTTCCAGGTCGTCGAGCGCGGCGAGCACCCGCTCGGCGTCGGTGGTCTGGTCGCGCAGCGAAGGCTCGGCCAGCTCCAGGTAGCGCTTCTGCACGGCCGGACGCAGGATCACCTGCCGGCCGACCCCGACCGTGGCCGCCTTGGGCCTGGTGACCAGCGGCGGCACGTCCACCCGGGTGTCCGCGAGCGCCTGGGCCCGGCAGGCGAGCCGCCACCCGTCGGCCAGCTCGTCCGGCGTGAACGCGCGGGCGTCGAGCTCGGACGGCGCCTCGGCGGCGTCGAGCACCCTGACCCGGCACTTCTTGCAGGTGCCGTGCCCGCCGCAGGTGGAGTCGATCGCGATGCCGTTCCAGCTCGCGGCGTCGAACAGGGTGACCCCGTGCGGCACGCGCACCCGCCGGCCGCCGGGCTCGAAGACAAGATCTATCCGAACGGCCCCTGCGTGGTGCTCTTCCCCGCCCGCGCCCGCGGCTACCTCCTCGACGCTGGTCACGTGGCCGCCTGCTGCGCTTGCTGCGCCCGGTGCGCGGCGATCCAGGCTGTCCCCCAGGGGTCCCGGTCCAGCAGCAGGTCGGCGGCCTTGACCGCGCGGACGATCTGCGCCGAGCGCGCGTCCATGATCGCACTGGTCAGGCCGGCCGCGGCCGCTACCGGCAGGAAACAGGCCCCGATTGCGTGCCGGTCCGGCATGCCGAACGACACGTTCGAGGCGCCGAGCGTCATGTTCACGCCGAACTCCTCGCGCAGCAGCGCGATCGTCTCAAGGGTCCGGTTGGGATGCGCGGTGTCCGCGCCGACCGGCATGGCGAGCGGGTCGATCACGATGTCCTCGACCGGAATCCCGTACTCGCCGGTGGCCACCTCGATGATCTTGCGGGCCAGGGCGACGCGGCGCTCCGGCTCCTCGGGGATCTCCTCCTCGTCGTTGGGCAGGCCGATGACCGCGGCGCCGTACCTCTTCACCAGCGGCAGGATCGCGGCCAGCCGCTCGTCCTCGGCGGTGACCGAGTTCACCAGCGCCTTGCCCTGGTAGGCGGCCAGGCCAGCGTCGAGCACCTCGATGATGGACGAGTCGATGACCAGCGGCAGGTCGGTCAGGCCCTGAATGAGCCGGACCGCCCGGGTCATCAGCTCGGCCTCGTCGGCCAGCGGCGCGCCCATGTTGACGTCCAGGACCATGGCGCCGCCGGCCACCTGGTCCGCGACGTCGGTCTCCACCCGGGACAGGTCGCCCCGGCGCAGCTCATCCTGGAAGGCCTTGCGCCCGGTCGGGTTGATCCGCTCGCCGATGATGCAGAACGGCTGGTCGGGGCCGATCACGGTTTGCTTGGTGGCCGACGAGAGAACGGTGTGCACCGGTGTCCCCCTAGGCGGGCAGCGCGGCGCGCCGCAGTTGCAGGAGTTCTTTGGCCCGGACCACCGCCGCCGAGGCGTCGGCGGCGTATCCGTCGGCGCCCACCACGTCGGCGTACTCCTGGGTGACCGGGGCGCCGCCGACCATGACGATCACCTGATCGCGCAGCCCGGACTTCTCCAGCGCGTTGATGTTCGCCTTGAACATCGGCATGGTCGTGGTGAGGAACGCGGAGAACCCGACGATGTCGGGCTGGTGCTCGCGGATGGCGTCGACGAACTTCTCCGGGGCGACCTGCACGCCGAGGTCGATGACCTCGAACCCGGCGCCCTCGAACATGATGTTCACCAGGTTCTTCCCGATGTCGTGGACGTCGCCCTTGACCGTGCCCATCACAATCTTGCCGATCGTGGCCGCGCCGGTCTCGGCGAGCAGCGGCCGGAGGATTTCCAGCGCGCCGGCCATCGCCTTGCCCGCGATGAGCATCTCTGGGACGAAGAAGTCACCGCGCTCGAACCGCGCGCCGACCTCCTCCAGCGCCGGGATCAGCGCGTCGTAGAGCAGCGTCTCGGGGCCGAGGCCCATCGCGAGCCCGGTGTTGGTCAGCTCAAGCACGGCGGGCTTGTTGCCCACCAGGGTGTCGTCGTACAGCTGTTTGAGCAGCTCGTCGGCAGTCACGCGGCACCTTCTCTCTGCGCTTGCGCCGGGCCGTCCAGGCGCGGCGGGCCATCCATCCGGTGGCCGAGAACGGCGGACAGGGCGCTCGCCACGGCCACGCACCGGCAGGCGACGTCGGCGACCCGCGCCGGCGTCAGCCGGGTGCCGGGACCTGACACCGAGAGCGCGGCGACCACGGCGCCGCCGTCGCGGTAGACGGGGGCGGCCACCGCGACCAGGCCCGGCTCGAGCTCGCCGTCGATGACCGCGTAACCGCGCTGCCGGACGGCCTCGAGGTCCGCCTCAAGCAAAGTCCGGCTGGTGATGGTCTGGTCGGTGCGCCGGTCCAGCCGGCCCGGCGGCAGCTTCGCCGCGCCGAAGGCGAGCAGGACCTTGCCGATCGCGGTGCAGTGCAGCGGGACCGGCCGGCCGAGCCAGTTGGTGGCGCCGATCAGGTAGCCGCTGTCCACCTGGGCGATCTGCTCGACCATGCCCTCGCGGCTGACGCCGAGGTTCACGGTCTCGCCGGTTTCCTGGCCGAGCCGGTCGAGGTAGGCCTGGGCGACCTCGGTCAGCCCCGCCTCGGCGCCGCCGCGCCAGGCGAACCGGACGAACATCTCCCCGGGGCGGAACTTGCCCGCCTCGTCCCTGCGGACCAGTCCGTTGCGCTCAAGCGCCAGCAGCAGCCGTGACGTGGTGCTCTTGGCCAGGCCGGTGGCCGTGGCCAGCTCGGTGAACGTGACCGAGCCCGGCGAGTGCACGACCTCGGTGAGCAGCCGGGCCGCCCGGTCCACCGCTTGCGTTCCGTTGGGATTGCTCACTGCCCGCCCTGCCTGCCCTGGTGCGCGCGCCGCTCCCGGTCCCTGCGCCGGGCGCACGCCTAGTCCCGTATAGTTCCATGTTACGGAACTCTGTTCTACTATGTGATCCTACGATTGGGCCTAGAGGCGGTCAAGTCGGCCCCGGGCTGGCGAGAAAAGGCAGGTGGGCGATGTTCCGCAACACGATGCCGCGGTACGAGATCCTCTCCGCTGACGCGGTCGGGGTGCTTGACCGCGGCTGGCGCCGCATCGTCTCCGAGATCGGGGTTCAGTTCGCCAAGCCAGAGGCCGTGGAGCTGTTCCGCAAGGCGGGCCAGCAGGTGGACGGCGACGTCGTCAAGTTCGATCCCGAGTTCGTGATGGAGCAGATCGCCAAGGCCCCGCGCGAGTTCGACGTGCAGGCCCGCAACCCGGCGAACAGCGTGCACATCGGCGGCGACCAGATGGTGTTCAGCGCGGTGTACGGGTGCCCGTTCGTCCGCGAGGGCGAGGTCCGCCGGGACGCCACGCTCGACGACTTCCGGAAGCTGGCGATGCTGGCGCAGTCGTTCCCCGAGCTTGACTCGGCGGGCGGGGTGATCTGCGAGCCGAACGACGCCCCGCTCGACTCGAGGCACCTCGACATGATCTACGCCCTGCAGACCGTGACCGACAAGATCTACATGGGCAACGTGGTGTCCGGGCCGAACGCGGCCGACACCATCGCGATGACGTCGATCCTCTTCGGCGGTCTTGAGAAGGGCCGGGCGAACATCGAGGAGACCCCGGCGACGATCTCGCTCATCAACTGCAACTCGCCGCTGCGCTGGGACGACCGGATGCTGGACGCCCAGTTCGAGTACTGCGCGGCGGGCCAGCCGGTGGTGCTCACCCCGTTCCTGCTGATGGGCGCCATGTCGCCGGTCACGATCCCGGCCGCGCTCGCGCAGCAGCTCGCCGAGGCGCTGACCGGCATCGCGCTGGCCCAGCTCATCCGCCCCGGCTGCCCGGTCATCTTCGGCTCGTTCCTGTCGAACATCGACATGCAGTCGGGCTCGCCCAGCTTCGGCACGCCGGAGTCGGCGATCGGCCTGCTGTGCACGGGCCAGCTCGCCCGGCATTACGGGCTGCCGTTCCGCACCGGGGGAGGGCTCAACTCCAGCCAGACCCCGGACGCCCAGGCGGCCTACGAGGCGCTGATGACGCTGCTGCCCACCTTCCTCGCCGGCACCAACTTCGTCATGCACTCCGCGGGGTGGCTCGAAGGCGGCCTGGTGAGCTGCTACGAGAAGTTCATCATCGACGTGGAGCTGCTGCGGATGCTGCGGGTGCAGTTCACTCCGCTGGAGATCGACGAGGCGTCGCTCGCGTTCGGCGCGCACGAGGAGGTGGGCCACGGCGGCCACTTCCTCGGCGCCGAGCACACGATGGAGCGGTTCCGTACGTGCTTCTACCGCCCGCTGCTGTCCTCGACCGCCAACTTCGAGCGGTGGCTGAAGCAGGGCGCCAAGGACGCCGCCGTCCGCGCGCGGGAGATCTACCAGGCCAAGATCGCCGACTACGAGCCGCCGCCCCTGGACGACGCGGTCCGCGCCGAGTTGGCGGACTACGTAACCCGCCGCCGCCGCGAACTAGGCGACTAGCGCTCTGCTTGTCCCGCCCCCGCGCTTCGCGCCCGCCCCCGCTCGCCTGTCGCCGGTTTGGCTGGCCCGCGGTCTGGGGGTTCCCACGGGCGCTGCGGGGTGAACAAATATTGTGAGCGGCAGGCGGCGGGACTCCTTACGACGGCGTAAGCGCGACCTGGGTGAGGTGCGGGGTGGCAGACCGGCGAGTGTTGGGAATCGTGCTGGCGGGCGGGCAGGGGCGGCGGCTGGCGCCGCTGACCGACGACCGGGCCAAGCCCGCGGTGCCGTTCGCCGGCCTCTACCGGCTGGTCGACTTCGCGCTGTCCAACCTGGTCAACGCCGGGTGCCTGCGCGTCTGCGTGCTCACCCAGTACAAGAGCCACAGCCTGGACCGGCACGTCAGCACGACGTGGCGGATGAGCTCGCTACTCGGCAACTACGTCACGCCGGTGCCGGCCCAGCAACGCCTGGGACCGCAGTGGTATACCGGCTCCGCCGACGCCATCTACCAGTCGCTGAACCTGGTCTTCGATGAACGGCCCGAGATCGTGGTGGTGTTCGGCGCCGACCACGTGTACCGGATGGACCCCAGGCAGATGATCGACCAGCACGTCGGTTACAGCGCGGGGGTCACCGTATCGGCCATCGCGGTTCCCCGGGCCGAGGCCACCGAGTTCGGCGTGATCCAGACCGGGCCGGACGGGCGCATGATCGAGGCGTTCCTGGAGAAGCCCGCCGACCCGCCCGGCCTGCCGGGCCGGCCGGACGAGACGTTCGCTTCCATGGGGAACTACGTGTTCACCACGGACGTCCTGGTGGACGCGCTGCGGACGGATGCGGACAACCCCGAGAGCCGGCACGACATGGGCGGCGACATCATGCCGATGCTGGTGGCCGAGGGCCGGGCGCAGGTGTACGACTTCACCACGAACGAGGTTCCCGGGGCGACCGCGCGGGACATCGGCTACTGGCGCGACGTCGGGACGCTGGACTCCTACTTCGACGCGCACATGGACCTGTGCCACGTCCACCCGGTGTTCAACCTCTACAACGAGCGCTGGCCGATCCTGACCCACGTGCCGTCCCAGCCCCCTGCGAAGTTCGTGCACGACTCCGGCGACCGGGTCGGCCGGGCGATCGACAGCCTGGTCAGCAACGGGGTCATCGTGTCCGGCGGCCTGGTGCGCGAGTCGGTGCTGTCACCGGGCGTACGGGTGAACAGCTGGGCCACGGTCGAGCGTTCCGTGCTGCTGCACAACACGGTGATCGGGCGGCACGCCGTGGTCAAGAACGCGATCATCGACAAGAACGTCACGGTCCCGGAGAAGGCCGTCGTCGGCGTGGACAAGGACCACGACCGCGAGCGCGGGTTCGTCGTCTCTCCCGGCGGCATCACCGTCATCGGCAAGGGCCAGGCGGTCCCCGAGTGACGGCGCGGTTGCGGGTGGCCCTGCTGACGCGGGAGTACCCGCCCGAGGTCTACGGCGGCGCCGGCGTCCACGTCACCTACCTCGCCCGCGAGCTGAGCGGGCTGGTCGACCTCACCGTGCACTGCCAGGGCGCCGACCGTCCCGGCGCGGTGGCGCACCGGCCCTGGGACCATCTCGCCGGGGCGAACCAGGCGCTGGGAGTGGTGTCCACCTGCCTGTCGATGGCGGCGGCGGCCAGCCCCGCCGACCTGGTGCACTCGCACACCTGGTACGCGAACCTCGGCGGTCACCTGGCTTCGCTGCTGTACGACGTGCCGCACGTGGTGACCGTGCACTCACTGGAGCCGTTGCGGCCGTGGAAGGCCGAGCAGCTCGGCGGCGGCTACACCGTGTCCAGCTGGTGCGAGCGGGTGGCCCTGGAATCCGCCGCCGCCATCGTCGCCGTGTCCGACGGCATGCGGTCCGACGTGCTCGCCACCTATCCGGCGGTACCGGCCGACCGGGTGCGGGTCATCCGCAACGGCATCGACACGGCCGAGTACGCCCCGGACCTGGCCACGGACGTGCTGGACCGGTACGGGGTGGACCCCGCCCGGCCTTCGGTGATCTTCGTGGGGCGGGTCACCAGGCAGAAGGGGCTGCCGGTGCTGCTGCGCGCCGCGGCGGGCCTGGACCCGGCGGCGCAGCTGGTGCTCTGCGCCGGGCAGGCCGACACCCCGGAGCTGGCCGCCGAGGTCACGTGGCTGGTCGCGGACCTGACGGCCACCCGCTCCGGGGTGATCTGGATACCGGAGATGCTGCCCAAGCGCGCGGTCATCCAGCTGCTCTCGCACGCGACCGTGTTCGCCTGCCCGTCGCTCTACGAGCCGCTCGGCATCGTGAACCTGGAGGCGATGGCCTGCGGCACGGCCGTCGTCGGCTCCGCGGTCGGCGGGATCCCCGAGGTGGTCGGCGACGGCGAGACCGGGCTGCTCGTCCCGCCCGGCGACGCGGGAGCGCTGGCCGGGGCGCTCAACGCCCTCGTGCGCGACCCCGTCCGCGCGACCTTGCTTGGCCGCGCCGGGCGCGAGCGGGCGGTCGCCGAGTTCGGCTGGCAGACGGTCGCGGAGCGGACGGTGGCGCTCTACACCGAAATCGCCGGCTGACCACCCCGAAACTCTCCGGAAATTGTTGGCCCGGGCCCTGGCCCGGACTCCCAGCTGTGTCAGATGCGGAGCCGGCCGCGCGAGACCGGGGCGCGCGCAGCCGCCGCTCCCCGAGGTCAGCCGAGGATCCTTAAGCCGAAGTTGCGTCCAGTTGGGTAGGGGTTTCCTGCCCTGAACTGCGGTTTGCTGCCGAGGGCGGGAGTCTGTTTTGGCTACTTCAAGGCGAGCGGGATCGGGGCG
>Ga0207646_10001808_pt1 | contig 25876 bp, 21 predicted proteins | sample KBSK5502metaG_FD_184343 | JGI IMG/M metagenome (GOLD analysis project Ga0207646, IMG submission 184343) | Corn, switchgrass and miscanthus rhizosphere microbial communities from Kellogg Biological Station, Michigan, USA - KBS K5-50-2 metaG... | ecosystem: Host-associated > Plants > Roots >...
TGAAACTGACCGCCTCACCAGGCTGGATCGCCTCGGAATCCTCGATCAGGTCGCCGAACTCGCTGTCCCCGTCCTCACCCAGCGGGGTATGCAAGGAGATCGGCTCCCGGGCGTACTTCTGCACCTCGATGACCTTCTCCGGGGTCATGTCCAGCCCGGCCGCGAGCTCGTCCGGGGTCGGCTCGCGGCCCAGGTCCTGCAGCATCTGCCGCTGCACCCGGGCCAGCCTGCCGAGGGCCTCGACGATGTGCACCGGAAGCCGGATGGTGCGGGCCTGGTCGGCCATGGCCCGGGTGATCGCCTGCCGGATCCACCACGTGGCGTACGTGGAGAACTTGTAGCCCTTGGTGTAGTCGAACTTCTCCACGCCGCGGATCAGGCCCAGGTTGCCCTCCTGGATCAGGTCCAGGAACAGCATGCCGCGCCCGGTGTACCGCCTAGCCAGCGACACCACCAGCCGGAGGTTGGCCTCCACCAGGTGGTCCTTGGCCCTCCTGCCGTCCTCGGCGACCTCCTCGAGATCGATGCTCTGGTCGGCACGCAGCACCCCGCTGTCTTCGGCGAGCTTCTCCTCGGCGAACAGCCCGGCCTCGATCCGCTTGGCCAGCTCAACCTCCTGGCTGGCGTTGAGCAGCGGCACCCTGCCGATCTGCTTGAGGTAGTCCTTAACCGGGTCGGCAGTAGCGCTCGCGGCTGCCACCCGGGCGGCGGGAAGGTACTCGTCGTCCTCGCCGGAAACCAACGGCTCGTCCTCGCCTTGCTCACCGGCCGCCTCCTGCGGAGCGCGGGGCTCATCGTGGGCAGAGCCTGAGTGCGCCCTTTCAGTCGGAGCGGCCGGCAGCGGCCCGCCGATCTCAACGGCGTCGCTGCCTGCAGCGCTTGCCACTGCGATCACTCGCCCGATCGCCGCAGCGCAGCTCGCCGTGCCGGGCTCGACGCCTGGCTGGCCGGGCTGGCTGGGGACACGGTCATCCTCCTGAATATGCAGGACAACGAGCCGGAACGTACCGCTGAAACCCGCGCTGTCTGCCAGCTGCCGGAAGACAACAGGACAGAAAGTCAGAGCGGCTGGCTCGTCCCCCCACACTACGCGGAGCCGGAGGCGGACCGGACGCTGTCAGGCGCCAGGTCACCAGACAGCGGCCGGATCGGCCTAGAGGATCTGCCCCCTGGCCGGGCCGAAATCGATGCGCATCGGCCGCACGCCCAGCCGCTGGTTCGGGGTCACCCGCTTGGGCTCTTCGCCGTCGGGAACCACCGTCCAGGTCCTGTCGGTGAGGTTGCGCAGCACCACCCGGCCGGGCTGGCGGGGGTCCGGCTCGACCACCGCGCAGGCCTTGCGGTAGTCGCGGTCCCTGTTGAGGTGATGGCTGGTCAGCACGGCGCCTTCCGACAGCACGAGAAGACTCTCCCGGAGCTTGAGCGTGTTGGGGACCGGCAGCGGTGCGGAGCAGTTCCAGCAGCACTGTCCGGCCTGCTCCGGATCGTAGAACAGCGCCGCACGGCAGGCCGGGCAGCCGCACACGCAGTCGTGCAGGCCGAGTAGCACGCGCCGCCAGATCCCCTCGGTGACCCGGCCGTTCAGCGACGCGTCATGCAGGCCCGCGGTGAAGGCCCGGGTGAACACCCGGCGGCATTGCTCTGGGTAGATGGGCCACCAGGTCAGCGCCCGGTCGCCGGATACCGGCCGGTTCGACGGGTCGTCGGGGTCGAAGATGAACACCGGGTCGATCCCGAAGTTGCGCATGAGCAGCTCGGTCTCCGACCTGTGGGCGCCGCGCTCCCAGGAGTAGGAGGCATCGGCCCGCACGCCGAACAGCGGGTGGCCATGCACCAGCAGGTAGAACAGCAGCACCGCCAGCGAGTGCAGGTCGGTGACGGTCGACGGGAGCGCCTCATCGCGCAGGAGCTCCGGAGCCATGAACGGCCCTGTGCCCTTGACCAGAGCGTGGCCTCCGTCGACGCCGACGTTGTCCACGTCGATGATCGCCGCCTCGCGCGCGGCCGGGTCGACCCGCAGGTTCCCGAAGCTGATATCCCGGTAGCACAGCCCGGCCGAATGCAGGGCGGCGAACGCCTCGACCAGCTCGCGGCCGATGGTGGTGATGACCCGGAACGACGGCTGCAGCTCCTGGTTGATCAGCTGGGCCAGGGAGACGAAACGCGGCTCGAGCAGCGGCATCACGTAGCCGAATCCGGGCATCTGCCCGGAGCTGACCAGGTCGATCGGCCAGACGAAGGCGGGATGCGGAGGCCGGCCGCGCTGGATGAGCGCGGTGATCGACGTGCGCATCTCGTCGCTGCCCAGGCCGGGGCGGAACCACTTCACCGCGAACGGCGTGCCGTTGAGCCTGGCCACGTGGACGACGCCCTGGCCCCCCTCGCCGATCCGCTTCTCCACGGCCAGCAGCGCCCCGGCCCGCTCCATCCGCAGCGTGTCCCCGGGCTGGATCAGCCCGTCCACGTCAGCCGCCCTCTTCCGCGTCCCGGGCGTCACCGGGCAGCAGCAGCGCGATCGTGGCGTCGTCTCCGCTGCCCTCGGAGGATGCGCAGCGCCGCACCCAGCCGGGTACCTCCTGCCCGAACCAGTGACGGTCGTGGCAGGCGGCGAGCTCGGCCAGGTCCCGGCCCACGCTGGGCTGCCACGGCTCGTCGGCCTGGGCGTTGCCGTATCCGTCGGTGGCGAGCAGCAGCGCCGCCAGCGGCATCTGGCTCAGGTCGTGCGCGCCGGTCCGGAACGACGCCAGCGCGTCGGGCTGGCACAGGCTGGTCGTCCGCCGCCCGTCGAGCTTGTCATCGCCCGCCACCGGGGAAAACGAACTGCCGTCGGGGCGCACGGCGAGCATGTCGCCGTCGCCGATCTGCGCGCACACCAGCCACCGGGCAGCGATCACCGCGACGAGCAGGGTGGACCCGTAGGGGACCACGGGCGTGTCGGCCGAACGGTCGAGGATGAACTGCTCCTCCACCGTGTAAGGGCGCACCTCGAGCTGATCGGCGACCGCCGCACGCCAGTCGGCGACCACGGCCCGGGCCAGCTCCTGCCCGGCCCGTTCGGCCTCCTCGTCTCCGGTAGCGTCCGCGGCCAGGCCCGCGGCCGCCTGGGACGCCACCCGGCACGCGACGTCGACGGCCAGCGCGGCCCCGTCGGCGCTGCGGAAATGGCGGATGTGGCCGTGCCCGTCGGCGATCGCGACGACGATACCGCCGGATCCGTCCTGGCTGGCCACCGCGTCCTGGTTGGGCAGGCCGCTGACCCGGTGGGCCGCTCCCCGGGCACTGCCGGTGATCACCTGCCAGGTGGCGACCTCGTCCGTGGTGCTGTCTGTGGCCATGGCGGTCAGACGATCGTGTCCTGGTCGAAGATATTCGGCGGCAGGTCGCCGGGCGCGCCGAGCAGCCGGCGCGCCACCGCGCCGCGGTCCGCGCCCGCCTCCGACATCCTGGACACCGCCAGCGACGCGGCCACCAGACGGTCGGCGATGTCCTCGCTGCTGTCCGCCACGAGCACCGGGACGCCCGGGTCGCCGATGAACCTGTCGAGCGCCGCGGACTGGGCGTCGCGGCCGATCGCGATGGCCAGCCGCAGCGCGAGCTTGCCCGCGGGCTGGGCCATCAGGGCGGACAAGCCTGCCTCGAACCCTCCGGGCGGGTCTGTGGCCAGCCCGTCGGTGATCAGCAGCATGGCCGGCCGCAGCGCGCGGCGCTCGATCCGGCCGGGCGCCAGCGCCTGCGCCGCCAGCGCGAACGCCGGTCCCATGTTGGTCAGCCCTTTGGGAACCGGCTGCAGCGGCTTCCAGCCGAGCTGGGCCACCGGCTCGGGGTCGGGGATATGCCATCGCGGCTCGGTGGCGAACGCGATCGCCCGGATGAACACCTGGGCCTGCTCTTGGTCACGCTCCCAGGCCGCCAGGTGGGGCAGCATGTCCGCGATCGCGAAGTTCAGCGCCTGGATCTTCTCGCCCTTCATCCCGCCCGAGCAGTCGGCCAGGATGATGAAGTGCAGCGGGCGCCGGGAGATGCCGCCCCCGGGCATCCGCGGATACGGTGTGGCCTGGGCCATCCCGGCGCCCTCCGTGGCGGTCCCTGCGTTGCCCGGCACTGGCACCCGCAGCCAGCGGGGATCGGGGCTGGTCATGACGCCGCCGGGCTCGGAGAGGCCAGCGGCATCGAGACGCTGGCAAACCAGGCTTTCAACGCGGCGAACGACGAGTTAGGGGGGCCCACGGCGGCGAGGATCGCGTTCTCGGTCGGGAACGTCCAGGTGTAGACGGGCTGGGGCGAGCCGCCGTTGCTGTCGGTCAGCATTATGCACTCGAGCACCTGGCCGGACCGCGACGGGAAGAAATCGCTATGGAACCCGCTGGTCCCTGCGTCGCCCTTGGCCGGCGGGCAGTTCGATCCCTGGTTAGCGCTGGTGAATCCGATCATCTTGTTGTAGCTCTGCCACGTGGCCTCGTAGTCGGCCTGGTTGTCCAGCTGGTACGCGTAGACCTTGGTGCCCTTGGGCAGGCCGGGATCGGTGCAGGCCAGGGCCGCGACATGGCCCGTCATGACCCAGGGCCAGGGCGGGGGGTCGTTGTGGCACTGCGTCGCGGGGTCGTCGATGTCCCCGGGCAGCAACTGGGTGAGGGGCGCCACTCCGGCCGCCAGCGTGGGACCCGTCGAGGCTGGTGTCGGGCGCTGCGTCGGCTTCGGCGTGGGACGGGGCGAGTGGACCCGGGACGAGGCCGCGGCCGGGCGGGACTTGGTGAACGGGAACGTGTGCGCGACCGTGGCGGCGATCAGGTACCCGCCGACCAGCGCGACCACGGTGACGCCCGCGATCAGCCCGCGTTTCCGGCCGGACCACGAATTCCTCGGGCCGCCAGAAGACGGCTGGGGGGGCGGCCAGGACTGCCCGGGCGGCGGCCCGGCGGGCGGCCAGGACTGCGGCGGCGCTCCGGCCGGGGGCCAGGACTGCGCCGCGGGCCCGGCCGGAGCCCAGGACTGCGGCGACGGCGGTGGCTGCCAGAACTGGCCCGGCGGTCTCTGCGGCGCCTGCCCGGCCGGGGGCCAGGACTGCGGGCTCGGCACCTGGATGGTCGGCGCCCCGGCGGCCGACGGCATGGCGCTCGTCGCCGACCCGGCCGGGCTCACCTGCAGCGGCTGCCCGGGCGGGACGGCCGAGGTGTATGGCCGGACCTGGTACCCCAGGGCCTGGGCGTACTCCGAGGCCACCCACATGCCGGCCGCCGGGTCGATCGCCCGCCGCTCCGACAGCGCCCTGGCCACCAGCTGCACGGCGGTGTCCGGGTCGATGTGCTGCTCCTCTACGTGCTGCCTCATCTCGGCCGCGATGCCCGCCTCGGCCCCCGTGACCAGCGGCGCTCACACCGAAGCGCAGGCAGCCGCTGGACTGCGGCACCCTGCCCATCGGCGGGCCGCCCGACTCGGTCACCTGGCTGCCGTCGGGCAGGGCGATAAGCAGCGCGACGTCCTCGCCCCGCGCGAACCCGGAATAGCTGAAGCCGAACACCGCCGATGCCGACGCCGCCATCGTCCGGCTGCCCGGGCAGGCCGCGTCAGGCGTGGCGCCCATCCCGATCTGGGGCACCGATTCGGTGCCGGTCATCTGGACCAGGATCTTGCTGCGGTACATGGTGTGCTCGCGGGCCGCGGAGATAAGCGCCTTGGCCTCGGTGACCGAGCGCAACCGCCACGAGACGTCGCTGCCATCTCCCGGGATGGTCAGGCTCGGCACGCCGAGAAGGTGGCCCTCGTTGTCGATCGCGGCGCCGCCGGAGTTGCCGTGTGCGACCCTGGCCGTGGTTTCCAGCTCGAACCGGGGATCCTTGACGTGCTTGAGCGGGTCGGGCACGAACGTGGACACAACCCCGCTGGTGACGGAGATCGAGTCGGACTCAGACACGCCGGGGAACCCGAGCACGGTCACTGGCTGGTCGAGCTGGAGCGCGGCTACGTTGCCGAGCGTGAGGTAGGGCAGGTGCAGCGAGCCCGGGCTGACCGGCTTCCCGCTGGCCGTGGCGTAGATCTGGACCACCGCCAGGTCGAGGTACCCGTCCGCGGCCAGCGTCCTGGCGCGGTACCTGGCGACCACAGGCGAGGACGGGCCCGTGGTCACCTCGACCGTGAGGAAGGACGGGTTAGGGTCGGTTTGCGGACCCCTCGCGGCCAGTGCGAGCCCATGCGCGCGCGGCTGCGCGACGTGGGCGTTGGTCAGGATCAGCCCGGTGGGGCTGATCAGCGTGCCCGACCCCGAGCCGAGGTAGTCGGACTGCGAGCCCATCAGCAGCCGGACGGTCGCCGCCTCCGCGTGCCGCAGCACGGAGGCGGACGGGCCGTCGCCCGATGGAGCGCTCCGCAGGGCGAAGAATCCGTACGTTGCCAGCCCGGCCACCGCCGCGACGGCGGCCGAGATCACCGCGCGGGCCGACAGAGGCATGCCTTCGGCATGGCCTGATCCTCCTGGTTCTGCCGTCGATGAGCCTCACTGTGGCCGGCGCCGCTGGAGTGAGCCTGAAGCCGCGCTGAAACCGGTCACGGCTGACGGCACTGGATCGCTGTCTCACATAGGCGCAGAAAGCGTTCTCCGAACCGGGCCGAGTACCTGGGCCGAGCAGGCGAGCGCAACGGAGCGTCTGTGCTCGTGTTTCGTGTATGCCTCAGACGGTCATGTGGCCGACGGCGACGTCCAGATCTCGTCGCGCGATCCGCGTGTCCATGAGAACATCGCAGCCTCCGTGACCCCTCTTCCCGGTGCGATCGTCGACCGGTACACCTGCGACATCGTCACCCACATGCGGCTACTGCTCGTTCCGCTACGTGCCTTCGTGCTCCCTGGCGTGCTTGCGCTGCTTGCGTGGCGATTCGGCGTAGTTGTCGTACATGTCCTGAGCGGTACGGTCAGTCGGATCCGACAAGGTATGCGTTCGGAAACGAACGATGCTCACGAATGCGTAGATTGCAAAGATCACGGCGGCGAAGAAGAGGACAGCCTCCCACCACGACATTTGGATCACCACGATCCCACCTAGACAACGATTTCCCCCTTTCCGCGCGGGATCGGTTGAAACCTGGGATGGCGCTGCCCGAAACGACCTTCGGTGAGGGCTTGGCGGCGGGTCTGGGTGGCCGAGCTACGCGGCAGCCATGTCGTAGTGAGCGGACGGGCCGGGGGCGACGGGGTGGTAGCAGTGGTTACGAGAGCCTGCGGGCACCGCACGGGCACCAGAGATCACGGCCGGCGCCCGCGCCGGGGGGCATCGGCCTGTTCGAGGGCGGCCGGTCGCGGGCGGAATGAGCCGGCCGCGGCGAAGGCGGCGAAGAGCAGGGCGACGATGAGCCACAAGGAGTTGAGGAGCCCGACGGACTGGGCCAGCAGACCGATGGCCGGCGGACCGGCCAGGTTGGCGAAGTAGCCGATGGAGGCGACCACGCTGACCCGGGCGGCGGGGTCGGGTCCGCTCTCGGCGGCCGCGGACATGCCGAGCGGGAAGCCCATCGAGACGCCGACCGCCCACAGCAGCACGCCCACCAGGACGATCCATCGGTTCCCGGCCTCGATGAACAGCACCACGCCGACGACGCCAAGGGCGGTGGTGACGCGGATGGTACGAACGCGTCCGAGGCGATCGACGATGGGGCCGCCGAAGATCCGGGCGAGCGCCTCGCCGGCGGCGAACGCGGTGGCGAACAGCGCGGCGAGCGCGGCGGTCTGCCCGTGGCCGTTCCGAACGGCCAGGGTGAGCCAGTTGCCCGCCGAACCCTCGCCGAGTTCGACGCCGAGCATGACGACGCCGATGAGCAGCAGACGCCAGTCCAGCCAGCCGCGCAGCCACTGGCGGAGCTTGGCTCTCCGGTCCTGTGCCGGCTGCCCGGACGGTGCGTCCCTCCCGTCCGGGATCCCTGCCGCCGCCCCGAGGGCAGCGACTGCGATGAGGACCGCTTCGGCGATGAACTGTGCCGCGGGAGAGACGCCCAGAGCCGCGCAGGCCGCGCCGATCCCTGACCCGGCGGCGACCCCGATGGACCAGGCGGCGTGCATCATCGGCATGAGGGTGCGCCCCGCGGCCCGCTCGACGGCGGAGCCCTCCACGTTGATCAGCACATCGAGAACGCCGATCCCCAGCCCGACGATCGCGAGAGCCACCGCGAGCAGCGGAACCGAACCCAGGATGAGCGCAGCGCCCATGACCGTCATCGCGGCGGCGATGAGCAGCAGCGCGCCCGTGACGGCGCGGCGGCTTCCCAGCCGGTGCAGGACCGGGGTCGACGCGAGCAGCCCGAGGATGGCGCCGACGGTCACTCCCGCCAGGAGCAGCCCGATCGTGGCCGTGCCGATGCCGAGGCCCGCCTTGATGGCAGGCAGCCGCGGACCCCAGGTCGAGACGGCAATCCCGCCCAGCCCGAACGCCGCAGTGATCGTCCACCGCCAGCGGGTCAGCGTCGTGCGCTCTGGTGTGACAACGGCATCCGTCACGGGCCTCCGCCGACCTCCTCCGTCACCCCGCCATCGTAGGAGCAGAGCCGATTCTCCAGGGGCGTGCACCACGGCCGTTCGGCATCTTTGATGGCCTGAACGCGCGGGGCGGTCCGCGCGATACCGTGGATACGGTGCTGGCGAGCGCCCTAGGTCGAAAGGCGGGTGCCATGATCCGCGCTCATAGCCGCTACGTCATTATCGGCGCAGGCATCCACGGCCTGTCCACGGCCTGGCATCTGGCCCGGGAACTGCGGGCCCGCGGGCTCGGCGGGGGCGAGGACATCCTCGTGCTCGACAAGCGCGGACCCGGCGCGGGGGCGTCCGGCATAGCCTGCGGCACCGTCCGCAACAACTACTTCCAGCCCGCGATGCGCGAGCTGATGGCGCATTCGGTGTCCGTGTGGGAGAGCGACCCCGACGCGTTCTCCTACCATCCCGTCGGCTTCTTGCAGATCGCGCCGGAAGCGATGGCCGAAGACGTGGCGCAGATTTTCTCCGAGCAGCGGGCTATCGGCTACCCGTCCGTGCTCATCGAGGGGAAGAGCGACTGTCAGCGCTATCTGCTCGACATGTTCGGGGACTGGCAGGCGCCCGGAAGCACGACGGTGCTCCACGAGAAGAAGGGTGGCTACGCGAACAACATCCGCGCGGTTCGCGGCCTGGCGGCGAAGGCGGAAGCGGAGGGGGTGCGGATCGCGGCCGGCGTCCGCGTCACCGGGTTCGGGATCGCCGGGAACGCGGTGACCTCGGTCGAAACCGATCAGGGCACCGTCGCGTGCGATCAGCTGGTGATCGCCGTCGGCCCGTGGATCCGCGACCTGTGGGCCTGGCTGGATCTGCCCGAGACGATCACGGTGGCGGAGCCCGGCGGGACCGGAGGCACAGTCCGGCCGATGTGGACCTACTGGGCGTTGCAGGAGGGCACGCTGGCCATCGAGCCGGCCGAGTTCACCGACAACCGGGGCGCGTTCCCGCCCGTTACCCACGTGGACTCCGACGAGCCGCTCTATGACGACATCAGCGGTGACCTGCTCACAGACAGCATGTGGGGCATCTATTACAAGCCGGATTTCTATTTCGCGGGGCTGCAGGGCGGCAGCTCGCCCTATGTGGTCGGCAAGCCCGCCGGCGCCGTGGCCGTCGACCCGTACGGCCCGGAGAGCCCGGAATACACGGTGTCCGATGACTTCGTTCGGCTGTGGACGTCGGGGCTGGCCCACTGCCATAAGAGGTTCCAGGGAAAGCGGCACCTCTACCGGCACGAGCCGACGGGAGGAATCGGCGCCTTCACCCCGGACAGCTTCCCCGTCTTCGACGTTTTCCATCAGAACGCCTACGTGATCGCCGATTCCAATCACGGGTTCAAGATGATCGGCGTCGGGGCCCTGGTAGCCAGGGAACTCCTCGGGGAGCAGCAGGGGCTGCTGGCCCCGTTCAGGTTCGGCCGGTACGGCGCGGGCGAGTTGCACCCGGTGAGCCACTCCCCGTTCCCCTGGAGCTGACCCTTCCCCGTGGGCACCATACAGGTGGGCATGGTCGGTGCCGGCTGGATCGCCCAGCAGCACCGGCGCGTGCTGGATTCCATGGCCGGCGCCAGGCTCGCGGCGGTGTGCGACATCGACCTCGAACGCGCCGGGACCCTGGCCGCCGGCACCGGCGCGCGAACCTACTCGGACTGGCGTGACCTGCTCGACCGCGAGGACCTCGGGGCGCTGTTCGTCTGCACCCCGCCCCGATCCCACCGGGACCCTGCCGTCGCCGCCTTGACCCACGGGCTGCCCGTCTACCTGGAGAAACCGATCGCCCGCACGCTCGAGGACGCCGCGGAAATCGTGGCGGCCGCCGGGGGTTCCGGCACGGTCTGCGCGGTCGGGTACCAGTGGCATGCGCTCGACCTGCTCGGCGAACTGCCCGGGCTGCTGGCGGGCCAGCAGGTCGGGCTCCTGATCGGAACCAACATAGGGCCGACGCAGAGCCGCCCGTGGTTCACCGACATGCGCGCGGGCGGCGGAAACCTGCTCGAGCGCGGCAGCCATCACATGGACCTGGCCAGGGTCGTGGCGGGCGAGGTAGCGGCGGTCCAGGCCGCCGCGTCACGGATCCGGCTGGCCCGCGGCGCGGGGGAAGCCGGGGACATCGATGATGCCCTCACGATCATGCTCGAACTCGCCTCCGGCGCCCTGGCGACCGTGGTAGTCGCCTGGACCCGGCCGGGCCAGCCGGGCACCTACGGCATGGACATCATCGCGTCGGAGGCGACGCTCAGGCTCACCCTCGACCCGGACTTCACCCTCTCCGGCGTGAACCGGGGCCAGCCGGTCACCCGACGCGCGGCCACCCATCCGTTCCAGCGGTCCGTGCGCCGCTTCCTGGACGCGGTCCGCGACCGCGACCCGGCCGCCGTGGCCTGCACGCCGCCTGACGCGGCCGCCACGCTCGCGGTGGCGGCCGCGGCCGAGCGGGCGCTGCAGACCTCGCGGGCCGTCCGGGTCGAGACCCTCTGACCCGCACCTACAGCCGGGCGGCGTAGTCCTGGTAGGACAGGGCGATGCCGGGAGCGGTGCCGAGGAACGAGTGCTTGGACATGTCGGGCGAATACCGTGAGGCCGGCGGGACCTTGCCGGCCGTCTCGGCCACGGCGCGGATGTGGTGCGGCGCGGCGCCGCAGCAGACGCCCAGGTAGCGCACGCCGAGCGCGAGCGCGGCGGCGGCGAACTCGCCCAGTTCCTGGCGGGTGCAGGTGAAGGGGTCGAGCGAGGTCGGGAAGGCCTGAGCGCCGCCCCGCGCAGGATCGCGCAGGGCCTGCATCGTCGGCTCCGCCTCGGTCGTCCTGTAGGGGACGGGCAGCGCCGCCACCTCGCAGGACACCGCGCCGCGCACCCGCTCGAGCAGCGGCAGCATGGTGCGCGGTCCGCGGATGCAGTTGAGGCCGACCACGCTGGCTCCGGCCTGCTCCGCCCGGCGGCAGGCATCCTCCGGGCTGCCCCCGTCGCGCATCGTGCCGTCCCGGTGCACGGCGAAGGTCACCACCGCCGGCAGGCCAGCGCCCCGGATCACCTCCAGGGCCAGGAGTGCTTCACCCAGCCAGCTGAACGTCTCGGCGATGATCATGTCCGCCCCGGCCTCGGCCGCCCACCTCACCTGCTCCTCGAACGCGGCCCGGACCTCCGGCACGGCCGGGGATCCCGGCTCGTAGACGTTGGTGTTGCAGACGTTGCCTGCCAGCAGCGTCCCGGTTTGCCTGGCCACCCCGGCCGCGACCGACAGAGCCTGCCGGTTGAGCGGTTCGAGGATGTCCTCCTTGCCGACGACCCGCAGCTTCTGCCGGTGGCCGTAGTAGGTGAAGGCCTCGACCACGTCGGAGCCCGCGTGCACGAACTCGCGGTGGAGTTCCTCGACCACTTCCGGGTGGTCCAGGACGACATCCGGGACGAACGCCCCCGCCTGAAGGTATCCACGCCGCTCGCATTCGAACAGGTAGCCTTCGGCACAGACCACGGGACCGCGCTCGAGCAGTGCGGACAGATCCGGCATGTGGCCCTCCTAGCCCGGGATCCTGCCACCGTACAGCACGGGTGACGCACCGCCTGAGCTGGCGGCAGCGGCAGGTACGGCGGGAGACTTAGGCCATGACAACCTGGCAGGAACAGGCCTCGGGGCCGACCGGATCTGGGCCGATCGGGTCTGGACCGACCGGGCGCACCGAGGCGTGGGCCGCGGCGAACCCGCGGTCCGCGTCGCTGTCGCAGCGTGCCCGCCGCACGCTGCCCGGCGGCGTCACCCATGACGTACGGCGGGCGGCGCCGTTCCCGCTCGCCGTCGCGCGGGCCGAAGGCGCGCACAAGTGGGATCTAGACGGGCACGAAATCATCTGCTACGTCATGGGCCACGGCGCCCTCCTACTGGGGCACAGCGACCCGGCGGTGGTGGCGGCGGTGCGTCATCAGGCGACGCTGGCCTTCCACCCGGGCGCGTGCCATGAACTGGAATGCGAGTGGGCCGAGACGGTCGTGGACCTGGTGCCCTCGGCTGACCTTGTCCGGTTCACCGCCAGCGGGACGGAGGCCTCGCTGCTGGCCCTGCGGCTGGCCCGGGCCGCCACCGGCCGGCCGCGGGTGGTGAAGCTGGCTGGTCATTTCCATGGCTGGCACGACCAGGTCTCGTTCGGCACGGACCCGCCGTTCCGCGGACCGGACACGGCCGGGGTTCCCGACGTGCTCGGGCAGGTGGTCACCGTGGTGCCGGCGGACGCGCTGGTGGTGGCGGACGCGCTGGCCGATGGTGATGTCGCGGCCGTCATCCTCGAGCCGTCCGGCGCGGCGTGGGGTACCGTACCGCTCCCCGCCGGGCTGCTCACGGTGGTGCGGGAGCTGACCGCGGCCACCGGGACGGTGCTGGTCTTCGACGAGGTGGTCTCCGGCTTCCGCTGGTCACCCGGGGGCGTGCAGGCCGTGGCCGGGGTAACACCCGACCTCACCGTGCTCGGGAAGATCCTGGCCGGCGGGATGCCCGGCGGCGCCGTGGCCGGCCGGGCGGACGTGATGGAGCACCTCGCGCTCCCCGGAGATGACCGGCGCCGCGTCGCCCATCCCGGCACTCACAACGCGCATCCGCTGTCAGCGGCCGCCGGGATCGCCGCGCTGCGCCAGTGCCGCTCGGGGGAACCGCAGGAGCACGCGGCCGGACTCGCCGCCGCCCTTCGCTCCGGGCTGACGTCGGTCCTGGCCGAAGCGGGGGTACCCGGCCGCGCCTACGGGGAGAGCTCGACCTTTCACCTGCTGATCGGCGAAGCCGGGGAGCCGGAACAGGCCGGCATGCAGTCACTCAAGGCCGCCGGGATGAGCCCGGAGCTGACCGCCGAACTGCACAACGGCATGCTGCTCGAAGGGGTGCAGCTCTTCCACGGATCCGGTTTCCTGAGCGCCGCCCATGCCGAGCACGACGTCGAGCGAACCGTGGCGGCATTCGCCGCGACGCTAGCCCGCCTGCCGGCCGCGCTGCTGCCGTGACCGATCTCGCCATCGTCGGGGGCCGGGTCGTCGATCCGGCGCGGGGAGTCGACGGCAGCCTCGGCATCGCCGTCACCGGCGGCCGCCTGACCGGGCTCGGTGACGCCGGACCGGCGGCCGAGACCATCGACGCCAGCGGCCTGGTGCTGGTGCCTGGCCTGGTCGACCTGCACACGCATCTGTACGACGGCGTCTCACACTACGGCATCGACCCGGACGCGAACTGCCTGCGCCGGGGCGTGACCACCGCCGTCGACGCCGGCTCGGCGGGCGCCCAGACGTTCCCCGGGTTCCGGCGCTACGTCATCGAGCGCGCGCAGACGCGGATACTCGCCTTCCTCCACGTCGCGGTCCAGGGGATGATCACGTCTCTGACGGGCGAGCTCGAAGACCTGCGCTGGGCCTCCCCCGCGCAGGCCGTCACGCGGGCCCGCGAGCACCCCGACGTGATCGTCGGCGTGAAGGTACGGCTGGGGTACCAGATGGTCGGCGACGATCCCGAGCCGGCGCTCCGGCTCGCCCGCCAGGCGTCCGAGCAGCTCGGCCTGCCGCTGATGGTCCACATCATCGACATGCGCAGGCCCATCAGCTGGCTGCTCCGGTACCTGGGCGAGGGCGACATTGTCACGCACTGCTTCCACGCCAGCGAGGGCGGGATCCTCGGCCCGGCTGGCCGTCTGCATCCGGCCGTGGCCCGCGCCCGGGCGCGCGGGGTCCTGTTCGACGTCGGCCACGGTGCGGGCAGTTTCGCCTATTCCGTGGCCAAGGCCGCCTTCGCGCAGGACTTCCCGCCCGACACGGTGTCGAGCGACCTGCACGCGCACAATGTGGCCGGACCCGTATACGACCAGGCCACCACCCTGTCGAAGCTGCTTCATTGCGGGATGAGCCTGGCCGGGGTGATCACGGCAGCGACGGCCGCGCCCGCGGCCGCCATCCGGCGGGGCGGCGAGATCGGCTCGCTGGCCCCGGGCTCAGGGGCGGACCTGACCGGCTTCGAGCTCCGGCCCGGCGGGTGGCTGCTTCCCGACGGCGCGGGCCAGAGCGAGGTCGTGGAGACGCTGGTCATTCCCCGGCTGGTAGTCCGGGCCGGCCAGGTTCACCGGCTCGATCCCGTCATCCGCGGAGCGGTTCCCCCGGACGGTGCCGCCGGAGAGCGCGGTCCCGGCCCGGCTCGCCCGGCTCGCCCGGCTCGCGGCACGAGGTCCCGGCCCGGGTCCCGGGGCACGCTGGCGGTCACGGGCGGCACGGTGGTGACGCCGGAAGGGACCAGGCAGGCCGACGTCCTGATCAGGGACGGCACGATCATCGCGCTGGCCGGTGCCGGGGCTGCGCCCGCCGGGGCCGGACGGCTCGATGCCGCCGGATGCTTCGTGCTGCCGGGAGGGGTGGACCCGCACTGCCACATCATGGCGGACGTGGCCGCGGCGACCAGGGCAGCGGCCCTCGGCGGCACCACCACCGTCCTGTCGTTCACCAACCCCGGCCCCGGCGAGGGAGCGGTCGCATGCCTGCTGCGATGCCGGCAGGAACTCGCCGCCGCCCGGCCCGCGGTGGACGTGGGGCTGCACGCGATGCTCTACCGGCCGGACCACGTGGTCCCGGCCGACCTGCAGGCACTAAGGGACGCCGGGGTCTGCGGGATCAAGGTGTTCCTCGCCTACTCCGAACTGGGCATCATGTGGTCCACGCGCGGTCTGTTCGAGCTGATGACCGCGGCGGCCCGGCAGGGGCAGATGGTTCAGGTCCACTGCGAAGACGGCCAGATGATCGACGGGCTGGCCGCCGCGGCGATCGCGGCCGACCGTACCGGGGCCAGGCTGTTCGCGGAAACCCGCCCTCCGGAGGCCGAGGCAGCGTCGGTGGCCCTCGCGCTGAGTACGGCGGGGATCACCGGGACCACGTGCTACCTGGTCCATCTGTCCTGCTCGCAGGCCATTGATCAGGTCCGCCTAGCGCGCGAGCGCGGGTCACCCGCCTTGTACGGGGAGGCCTGCCTGCATCACCTCCTGCTGGATGACCGCTGTTACCAGGGCACCGACGCCGAGCGCTACCTCGTGGCGCCGCCGCTGCGGCCGCCCGGTCACCAGGAAACACTGTGGCAGGCACTCGCGGACGGGACCCTCGACACGGTGGGCTCCGACCACTGCCAGGAACGCTCGAGGACTGCCGGAGAGTTCGCCCCCGACGGGCGGGGCTACAGCTACGGGATCGCGGGCATCGGGCCACGCCTCCCGCTGCTCCTGTCGCACGGTCTGGCCCGGGGCCTGCCGATCGAACGGCTCGCGGAGGTCGCCTGCGCGAATCCCGCCCGGGCGTTCGGCCTCTACCCGCGCAAGGGAGCCCTGGCTCCCGGCTCCGATGCCGACGTGCTGATCTGGGATCCCGCCGCCGAGACAACCATCGCCGCGGGCACCTTCGACGACGGCACGGGTGACAGCGTTTACCTCGGTGAACGCCTGCCCGGGCAGGTGCGGGATGTCCTGCTCGGCGGCAGGGCGCTGGTCCGGCTGGGCCGTTTCGCGGCCGAGGGCGCGCCCGGGGCCTACCTCGCGCCCGGCGCCTAACTCGCACCGGGGAATGCGAGCTTGGGCACGTCCTCCATCAACCGGATGGTGTACGGGTCGGCGGGATGCTCGAGGACCTGCTCGACCGGGCCCGATTCCACCACCGCGCCGTCCCTGAGCACCGCTACGGACTGGGCGATGCTGCGCATGAGCGCGAGATTGTGGGTGATGAAGATCATCGCGATGCGCCGTTCGGCCACCAGGGCGCGGAGCAGCTCCACGATGACGGCCTGCACCGAGACATCCAGCGCCGAGGTCACCTCATCGCAGATGAGCAGGTCCGGCTGGACGACCAGGGCGCGGGCGATGGCGACGCGCTGCCGTTCCCCGCCGGACAGCTGGTCAGGGTACCGGGAGAGGAAGTCGGCGCCCAGCGACACGTCCGCTAGCGCCTTGGCGGCGCGCTCGGATCGTTCCCGATATCCCAGCCTTAGGTACTGCTCCAGCGGCTGGGCCACGATCTGGCCCACGGTCTTGCGCGGGTTGAGCGAGGTATAGGGGTTCTGGAACACGTACTGCACCCGCCGCAGGACTTGCCGCGGCCGGTCACGGGCGGCAGCGGCCAGCGGTGCGCCCTCGAACGTGATGTCGCCGGTCCAGTTGCCGTGCAGGCCCACGATGCAGCGGGCGAGCGTGGTCTTTCCCGAGCCGGATTCGCCGACCACGGCGACGCATGACTCCGCGGGCACATCAAGGTCGATGCCGGAGAGTACGGCCTTGCGCCCGTAGCCGGCCGATACGCCCCGCAGCGACAGGACCGGTGCCTCGCCGCCGGACGCGGCTAGCCCGCCGACAGCGGCGGGCGCACGGCCGGCGTCCGCCCTGACCTGTGTCACGCGAAGGCACCGGACGGCACGGGAGTCGACATGGACGGGCGCGGGCTGATCGGACCGGCACTCATCGGTCGCGAAGCCGCAGCGAGGCGCGAACGAACAGCCGGCCGGGCGGCGGCCGGGCCGCGGCGGCTGACCGTCGATCCCGGTCAGCCTGGCGGCCATGAGCGGCGAGGGCACGGCGCCGAGCAGCCCGCGTGTGTAGGGGTGCAGCGGGTCGCCGAACACCCTCGCCGTCGGCCCGATCTCGATGATCCGGCCTGAGTACATGACTGCGACCTCGCTAACCAGGCCGCCCACGACCGCGAGGTCGTGGCTGACGTAGACGGCCGCCACCCCGTAGGCGCGGCACAGGCTGCGGATGGTGTCCAGCACGTGGCGCTGGGTGGACACGTCGAGGCCGGTGGTCGGCTCGTCAAGCACGATCAGCGATGGCCGGCAGGCGAAGGCCATGGCAAGCCCGACACGCTGCTGCTGGCCGCCGGAAAGCTGGTGCGGGTAGCGGCGGAGCAGGTCAGGCGAGGCCTCCAGATGGACCTCGCGCAGGACCTCCAGGATGCGGCCTTCGGGATCGTCGACCACGCCCGGGTGCACCCGCATGGCCTCTCTCAGCTGCGTCCCGACCCGCAGCGCGGGGTTGAGCGCGGCGGACGGATCCTGCGGCACGTAGGCGACCCGCGCGCCACGGAACGCCCGCAACTCGGCGGGAGGCAGCCGCAGCAGGTCGACGCCATCGACCTTGACCTGGCCCGCGCTGATACGCAGCCCGCGGCGGGAATGGCCGAGCAGCGCGAGGACGACAGTCGTCTTTCCCGACCCGGACTCGCCCACCAGGCCGAGCACCTGGCCGGCCCGGACGGCGAAGGAAACCTCGCCGACCACATCGGCGCCGTCCCGGTAAACCCGGGAATCCCGGTGACCCCGGCCGAGCCGGACCTCGAGATCGCTGACGTCCAGCCGCACTCCGTCGGCCGCCGGGCCGGCCGAGAGGCCGTCGGCCGCCGGGCCGGCGGAAGCACCAGGGGCGTCGTGGCCGGGCATCACGCCTGCTCCGGGCCGAGCTCGTCCACCAGCGCCGCCTCTTCGGGCCGGCGGTCCACGCCGATCGCCACCCGGGCCACCGCATCGGTGAACGTGTTCGTGCCGATGGTGAGCAGGGCGATCAGCACCGCGGGAGCGATCACCGCCCAGGGGTTGAGCGGCAGGCCAACCCGGTTCTCGTTGATCATCGTGCCCCAGTTGGCTGCGGGAGGCGGCTGGCCGAATCCGAGGAAGGCGAGACCGGCCATGATCACTATCGAGTAGGTGAGCCGGAGTCCCGCCTCCACCATGAGCGGGGAGATGAGGTTGGGCAATATCTCCCTGGCCATGACCTTGACCGGTCGCATCCCCTGCAGTTCCGCCACCTTGACGTAGTCCCGTTCGGCGACGTCAAGGGTCGCCGAACGGATCACCCGGGCGACCGCAGGGGCATGAGACACGCCGACCGCGATCACGATCAGCCAGGACTTGGGGCCGGCCAGGCTCAGCAGCAACAGCGCGAACACCAGTTGCGGAAAGGACAGGATCACATCCACGCTGCGCATGATGATCCCGTCCGGCGCTCCGCGCAGGTAGGCGGCCGAGATGCCCGCCGCGGCGCCGGCCACGATGCCGATTGCCGTCGCGACCGCGGCCATGAACAGCAGCAGGCGTCCGCCGTCCAGTAGCCGGGAAAGGACGTCCCGGCCCAGTTCGTCACCGCCCAGGGGGAACTGGCCTGACGGCTTGGCGAAGGTCAGCGTCAGTAGCGCGTTCGGCGAATGCGGGGCGAACACCGGGCCGGCCAGGGCCACGAGCACGACGAGAACCGCCATCGCCAGGCCCGCCGCGCCCCTGGGCGTGCGGGCCGCCGTCCACAGCACGGACAGCCAGGGATGCCGCCCGGCCCTGGCGGCCGACGCGGGAGCCCCGGCCGGGGCTGGCCGCCCGGGCGGGACTTCAGGCGCGGCGGCGGCCATCGCTACCTGGGGATCCTGCGCCGCGGCGTAGCCAGCAGCGCTATGACGTCCGACACGATGTTGACGCAGACGTAGAAGGCGGCGAGCACCACCACGATCAGCTGGATCACGGGGATGTCGCGGTTATCGACGGCGAACACCAGCCCCTGGCCGATGCCGGGGAAGTTGAAGACGTACTCGACCACTACCACGCCGCCCGCCAGGTACAGGAAGTTCAGGCCGATCACCTGGATCGTGGGGGCGATCGCGTTCGGCAGCGCATGGACGAGGACGATCTGCCACTCGGGGACGCCCTTCAGCCGCGCCATCTCGACATAGTCCGATTCCAGCGCCTCGATCATGGCCGCGCGCATCATCCGGAAGATGTACGGGACGATCACGATCACCAGCGTCGCCACCGGCAGGATGAGCAATTCCGGCTGACTCCACGCGTACGTGCCGGGCGGCAGCAGCGAGACCGCGGGCAGCAGGTGCGAGACCACCGTGGAGAACAGGATGATCAGGGTGATCGCGACGACGAACTCGGGCAGCGACGTCACCGCGAGCGCGGCGACCGAGCATACGTGATCGAACCAGCTGTCCTTGCGCAGCGCGGCGATGGCCCCCAGTGCCACTCCGATCACGGCGCCGAGCACGCCGGCGGCGAAGACGAGCACGGCCGAGTTGACCAGCCGCGGCTCGACCAGGCCCCACACCGGCTCGCCGTTCGCGAGCGAGGTGCCCAGCTTGCCGGTGAACAGGCCGGAGAGCCAGGTCCAGTACTGCGCCAGCACGCCCTGGTCCAGGTGCAGTTGACGCTCGAGCGCATGCAGCCGGGCCGGATTCGCGGACCGGCCCAGGACGGCGAAGGCCGCGTTCCCCGGCAGGACCTCCGTGGCCAGGAACACGATGACGGAAACCAGGAACAGGGTTAGCACGCCGATGGCCAGCCTGCGTGCGGTGAGAGCGAGCAGGGGATGTTCGTTCCGCCCCGGGACGGCCTGCTCCGCAGGGGCGGTGGCTATCGCCACGTTCTCACTCGGCATCAGGCGGGCGTGCTGTTCCGCAATCGGACTCAGCGGCAGGCCGGGCATCTCTCACGGCGGCGATCCCTCCTCACCTTGCTGACGAGGTTAGCGTGCGGATGCCGGCACTACCAGAGAGCCGGAACAGGGCCCTGGCCACCGGAGAAGGATGCCTTTCCCGCCTGACCCGCGCGGACTATGATCCTCCCGTCTTCAACTGGGATTCAGGACAAAAGAGAGTAAACCGTTACCCGCTTTCCACCCGCTGAGCGCCGTTCTCGGCTTTACATGAATACCGGGCCCCGAGCGCCAGGCTAAGGAGGACTCTCGTGGAAAGACCAGATCACGGGAAACCAGGAAACGCGCTGGAACGCCGCCAGTTCCTCCGTGGGATCGTCGCGACCGGGGCGATAGCCGGCGCCGGGAGCCTGCTCAGCGCCTGCTCCTCCACGTCGTCAGGTCAGGCGGCGGCGTCCCCGACGAGCACGGTCAAGCGGCGGGGCGGTGCCCTGAAGGTAGGACTGACCGGCGGATCCGGTTCGGACACCCTCGACCCGCACAAGGGCCTGACCTACCTCGACACGGCCCGCGCGCAATCGCTGTACCAGCCGCTGCTCCAGCTGAACACCAGCGCCCAGACGGAATTCGTGCTGGCCGAGGAGATCAGCCCGCACGGTTCGACGTCCAACTGGGTGATCAGGCTCCGGAAGGGCATCACCTTCCACGACGGCAAGCCGCTCACCGCCGACGACGTCATCTTCACGATCCGGCGGATCGTCAGCGGGAAGCTGACCGGTGCGACGCCGCTCGGGCCGGTCGACCTCAAGGGGCTCAAGGCGCTCGACAAGCTCACGGTGCAAGTGCCCATGACGAGCCCTTACGGCAGCTTTGTCGACCAGCTGGCCTACTGGTACTACCTGTACATCGTGCCGGCCGGCTTCAATCCGGCCAAACCGAACGGAACCGGTGCCTTTAAGTACCAGTCCTTCACCCCGGGACAGCGCAGCGTCTTCGCCAGGAACGAGAACTACTGGAAGCCGGGCCTCCCCTATGTCGACACGCTGACGGTCATCGACTTCAGTGACAGCGCCTCCCTGCAGAACGCGCTGTCGACCGGCGTCATCCACGGCGCGGGCGCCCTGGAGGGCCCGCAGATAGCGGCCCTCGCCGCTTCCGGGAGCGTGCGGACCGTCAAGTCCCACACCGGGGCGATCACCCCCTTTACCATGCGCGTCGACCAGGCCCCGTTCAACGACGTCAACGTCCGGCAGGCGATGCGGCTCATCGTGGACCGCCAGCAGCTCATCAACTCGGCCCTGGACGGGTCCGGGACGGTCGGGGCCGACGTCTCGTCCCCGTATGACCCGAACTACGACACCTCGCTGCACCGGGAGCAGGACATCGCTCAGGCGAAGAGCCTGCTGAAGAAGGCGGGGCAGGAGAGCCTCAAGGTCCAGCTGGTGACCTCGGCGGTGGCCACCGGCACGGTCGCGATGGCGACTGTGCTCGCGCAGCAAGCCCAGGCGGCCGGGGTGACGATCAGCCTGAAGACGGTCGATCCGACCACCTTCTTCGGACCAAACTACCTGCGCTGGACCTTCTCGCAGGATTTCTACAACTACTCGCCCTACCTCGGCCAGGTCGCCCAGTCGCTGCTGCCGGCCTCCCCGTTCAACGAGACGCACTGGAGCCTGTCCCGCTACGGCAGCCTGTACCGGCAGGCGAACGCCACCACCGACCCGGCGCTGCGCAAGGAGATCGAGCACGAGATGCAGCAGATCGACTTCACCCAGGGCGGGTACATCATCCCGGCCTTTATCGACGCGCTCGACGCCTACAGCACCAAGATCACCGGATACGCGGCGGCCCGGGTGGGCCAGCCGCTATCCGATTTCAACTTCGAGCAGTTCTCGTTTGCCTGACCGGCGAAAGGATCTGAAGGTGCAATCCACGTTGCTTGCGTCCGGTCTCGGATTCCCCGAGGGACCGACCATCCTGGGCGATGGGCGGATCGTGTTGTGTGACGGCAACACCGGTGAGCTGCTGGTCTATGACAACGGCGCCGTCTCCGCCTATGCGCGCACCGGGGGGTCGCCCTGGGGTACGGTGCCAGGCTCGGACGGAGCCATCTACGTGACCCAGGGCGGCAACGTGCCAGGCAGCGGGGACGTCAGCGCCGTCTCCGGGATCCAGCGGGTGAGCCCGGACGGAACGGTAGAGCTGCTGTGCTCGGAGGTAGCGGGGTATCAGCTGTACGGGCCGAACGACCTGGCTTTCGGCCCCGATGGCCGGCTCTATTTCACCGAGTCCGGGTCGGAGCAGGACTTCCGGTTCGATGTGCGCTCACCCGGCCGGGTGTTCGCGGTCGACGGGTCAGGAGCCGGCGAGATGCTGCTGGAACTGCCGGGCGTCTACCCGAACGGGATAGCCTTCGACCGCGACCAGCGGCTCTACTGGACCGAGTCGATGGCGCATCGCGTCCGCCGGCTCGAGGATGGGAAGCCGGTGACCTTCTGCCAGCTGTCCGATGAGCACGTCCCCGACGGCATGGCCTTTGCCGCCGACGGACGGCTGTTCGTGGCCACCACCGTGTCCCAGGGCGTGACCGTGATCTCACCTGACGGGCAGGTCCTGGCCGAGATCAACCTCGGCGAGCACGCCACGAACTGCGCCTTCGACGGCCCCGCGCTCTACGTAACCGCCACCAGGTCGGCCGACATCGAGGCCTCCGAGCGCACCGGCACCTTCTGGCGGGTAGACACGGATGCCGCGGGTGGCCTGGAGCTCATTCCGGGGCGGCTGTAGCGGGCCGGTCCGCCTCGGCGGCGAGCGCCGACGGCGCCGGCTGGACCGCCAGGAACTCGCGTAGTTCGGCCGCGCTGGCCGGCTCGATGCCATCGGGGACGGCGACGCCGACCAGCGCCAGGGCCTCGGCGAGCCCGTCGCGCTTGCCGACCAGGACGAAGCCGTAGCCTCGCCGGGTGAACTCCTCCACCTGCTCGGCCACCTCGGCCAGCAGCGGCCGCGCGACCTCGGCCGGGTAGCGCTCGTCGGGTAGCTGCATCACGCCCCAGCCCGCGGCGGCCAGCACGGCCAGCCCGTCGAGCTGGCCCGGCTCCGGATTGACGTAGCGGTCGGCCACCAGCGCGACCCGGTAGGAGCGCTCGTCACGCATCGTGGTGCTCCAGGACCGACTCCAGACGGGCCCGCTGGACGGCTTCGTCGTGCCCCGGGATCGCGTGCGTCTCCCCGCCCACCCGGACGGTGATGCCGCGCCGGCCGAGTTCGGCGTGCAGTTCCTCCACGAAGATGCCTTCTCCGCTGGTGAGCTCGGGTGAGCCGTCCGGCCAGGCCGGCCTGCCTCCGCGCTGCGGATCAGAGCTGGTAATGGTCACGCCCATCGACGGACTTCCCTCCACGCCGACCAGGACGATCTCCTCGCCTTGCTGGACGCGGGCCTCGATCGCGCCGGCCACGGCGGTGGCCAGCCGCTGGCAGTGCCGGCGGAACGCCGCGGTGTCGTACTGCTCCCGCACTGCCCAGAACCGGTTCAGCCCGGCGAAGGCGAGCTCGGGGCAGGGCATCTGCTCGATCCGCCAGCCCCGGGCGCGCAGCACGTCCACGACGGGTGAGTAAACGCCCGCGCAGTGCGCGCCGTCGCGCACCTTGGAATTCTGGTTCAGCAGGCAATGCGCCACGAATGCGACACCCATGAGGCGAGCATACGGTCACCGGTAGGCTCAGCGGATGGTCCGTTCCGCCGTCGTGACCGGCTCGTCCTCCGGGATCGGGCGGGCGATCGCCGTCCGGCTGGCCGCGGACGGCTTCTGGGTGCTGCTCGCCGATGTCCGCCGTGACCCGATCACCGGCGGCGAGCCCACCGATGAGCTCATCCGGGCCAGCGGCGGCGCCTGCGAGTACCTGGCCGCCGACGTGGCGGACCGGCACGACTGCGACCGGCTGATCACCCGGGCCGTGGCGCACGCCGGACGGATGGACGTGCTGGTCAACAACGCCGCGCTGGCCGGCCGTCACTCCAAGCCGCTTCTCAGTACGGAGGACGACGATTTCGACGCGATCGTGGCGGTCAACCTGCGGGGCCCGTTCATGCTCTGCCGGGCGACCGTCGGCCAGATGCTGACCCAGCCGCCCCGCGGCGACGCCCGCGGCCGGATCGTGAACATCACCTCACAGCACGGCATGGTCGGCGCGCCGGGCCACGCCGCGTACGCCGTGAGCAAGGCCGGGCTCATCCAGCTGACCCGCCAGATCGCGGTCGAGTACGGCCGCGACGGCATCATCTGCAACGGCGTCGCCCCCGGCAAGATCGTCACCGGCACGCCGGGCGACCTGAGCCGGAACGAGACGACGGCGGCCTACGTCCGGTCACGGACCCCGTTCGGCCGGTTCGGCGAGCCGGAAGACGTCGCCGCGGCGGTCGCCTTCCTCGCCTCGGACGACGCCACGTACATCAGCGGCGCGACCCTGATGGTCGACGGCGGGTGGATGGCATACTGAGCCATGCCTAGCCCGGATCGCCCCGCTCACCCCGGCCCGGAGCGCGACTTCGTCGGGTACGGCCCGCTGCCGCCCGACTTCGACTGGCCCGGCGGCGCCCGGATCGCGATCAACCTCGTGGTCAACTACGAGGAAGGCGGCGAGTACTCGCTCGGCGAGGACGGCGTCAACGACACCTGGGGTGAGTACTCCTTCCAGTACGGGCCCGAGATCAGGGATATCGGCACCGAGACGCACATGGAATACGGGAGCCGGGTGGGCATTTGGCGGCTGTGCCGCCTGATCGACCGCTACCAGATCCCGGTGACGTTTGCCGCCTGCGCGCTGGCCGTGGAACGGAACCCGCCGCTGGGTGAGTGGCTGCGCGCCCGGGACCATGACGTGCTGGCCCACGGCTACCACTGGTATGGCCCGGACGCGGTCGGCATGGACCGTGACCAGGAGCGTGACGAGATAGGCCGGGCGGTCGATTCCCTGCTGCGGACCACGGGCCGGCGACCGCGCGGCTGGATGGTCCGGTCCTTTCCCACCGTCCACACCCGGGAATTGCTGGTCGAGCACGGCGGGTTCCTGTACGACTCCGACGCCAACAACGACGAGCTTCCCTACTACGCCGCCACACTGGGCACGCCGTTCTTGGTGGTGCCGTACAGCAAGGTGCACAACGACGTCCGGTACCTGATCGCCCCGACCTACGCCACGCCCCGGCACTTCTTCGAGAGCCTCAGGCTCAGCCTCGACTACCTGCTCGACGAGGCGAGGCACGGCTACGGCGCGCGGCTGATGACGGTCGGCGTCCACGCCCGCTGGAGCGGGCAGCCGGGGCGGGCCTCCGCGGTCCGGGACTTCATCGAGTACGCGCTGGGCCAGGACGGCGTGCGCTTCATGCGCCGTATCGACGTCGCGGAGTTCTGGACCAGGGCCTTCCCGCCGACTCAGGCGGGTGACAGGTAGTCCTCCCGGCGGGCCACCCCGATGACCGCCTCGCCGCTCAGGAACCGCCTGACGTTCTCCGCGGCCATGCGCACCCCGACGTGAAGGGCGCCGTCTGTGACACCCGAGTTGTGCGGGGACCCGAGCAGGTTGGGCAGGTCGAAGAACGGGTACCTGGTGCTGAATTCCGAGCCCGGGCCCGGCTCATGCCACCAGGCGTCGATCCCGGCGCAGAAGTCGGGGTGACTCCGCAGGTGCTCATAGAGGGCCCGCTCGTCCACGATGGCAGCCCGGCCCACGTTGACCAGGATCGCGGCGGGCTTCATCAGGCCTAGTTCCCGCGCGCCGATCAGGCCCTGGGTGGCGTTGATCAGCGGCAGGGCTATGACGAGCACGTCCGCGGCGGTGAGCACCTGATCCAGGTCGGAGAGCGTGCCGATGAACTCGACCGGCTCACTGGTGCGGCCCGAGGAGTTGACGGCGTGGATGCGTGCCCCGAAGGCGCTCATCAGCCGGGCGGTGGCCCG
>Ga0207646_10001809_pt1 | contig 25869 bp, 17 predicted proteins | sample KBSK5502metaG_FD_184343 | JGI IMG/M metagenome (GOLD analysis project Ga0207646, IMG submission 184343) | Corn, switchgrass and miscanthus rhizosphere microbial communities from Kellogg Biological Station, Michigan, USA - KBS K5-50-2 metaG... | ecosystem: Host-associated > Plants > Roots >...
CCGTGATGCCATACGGTCCGCCGGCCCACCTTAACGGTCGAGCTCGAGGCATCAACGACGCACGGGCCGGCTCACCGCCGCCAACATTTTCATACCCCGTGGTGCCCGGCCGGGCATGAACCCTTAACGGGCTGGGTTTTCATTCGCGCCCCAGCCGGTCATCCTCTGGATCGTGATGGCAACCACCGGGCCTGGCGGCCGGGCATCGCGGTACTGCGGGTACTTGTGCGCAAGCAGGTCGAGGGCGCGTCCAGCCTGCGCGACGTCGGCGATGACGCTCGCGGCGCCGTCCGCACGCACCCACCAGAGCCGCCGCCAGTCGTCCTCGTAATGGTCGACGAGCACCGCCACCGACGGGTTGGCCGCGATGTTGCGGAGCCGCTTGAGGTCGCTCGTGCGCTTGGGCTTGGCGTCGACCGCGAAATACACGATGTCGCCGTCGACCGCGAACGTGATGGGCACGACGTGCGGTTTGCCGTCCGGGCCGACCGTCGCGAGGCGGGCAGAGCGCGCCTCTTCAAGACGGCGGCGCTGGTCCGTCGCGTCCATCCGACGAAGTATCGTTGAGGCCGTGCAGAGGCTCCGCACGTACACCGTCGACGAGGCCAACCGCGAGCTCCCGCGCGTGCGGCCCATCGTGGCGCAAATCGCGGAGCTGTCGGCGCTGCGTCCCGACCTCGAGGAGCAGCTGCGCATGGCGGAGTACACGGCGCAGCGACCCAGCGCCAACGGCGACGACCACGCGCGCGAGCAGCAGGCTCGCGACGCGGTCCAGGGCGCGGAAGAGGAGCTGCTCAAAGCCGTGCTGAGCCTCAACACCATGGGCATCCAGCTGAAGGGCCCGCTCGAGGGGCTGATCGACTTTCCGTCCTATCGCGACGGCGAGCTCGTCGAGCTGTGCTGGAAGCTCGGTGAAGAACGGGTCGACCACTGGCACCGGGTCGGCGAGGGGTTCGGGGGCAGAAAGAAGCTTTGAAGTCATCGCGGTCGGACTTGCTCCGACCGCGACCCGCGTTACCAACGGCCACCCAGGCGTCCTCTGGGGACAGTCTGCGAACATCACATCTTCTCCGGAGGGGGTTAGCGGCGCGAATCCGGCGCGCTGCGTTGACGGATAAAATCGATTGCTGTGAAGCGCCGTTGAGCGCCGCGACGTAGGGGGAACCTGGCAAGGTTCCCCCTGCGGTCGACCACTGGCACCGGGTCGGCGAGGGGTTCGGAGGCAGAAAGAAGCTCTAGCCGAGCCACTCCAGGGCGTAGGCTGTCGCGTCCTGCACGCTCATCTCCTGACCCTTGGTCCACGCCGTCTCGTCTGCTGCGGTGCTCACGGAGGCGTGCCAATCTCGCCCGTCGTTGAGCCCCGCCAGGCCGGCGAGGTCGGTGCCGGTCCTTGTCCTGCTGACGTCAGCGGCCGCCGCGAGCGTGAGCGCCGCGCCGAGGTCGCCGCTGAACTCCGCCACCGACGCCGCGTCGTCGAGGAAGATCGTCATACCGCTCAGGTCCTGCGCCTGGCAGAAGATCTCCAACCCTTCCCGCGCGAAGACGCGCGCCTGGGCGACCACGCCAAGCTTGAGCGCGACCAGGGAGCGGGTGTGCAGCGCCCAGCCCAGGCCGAACCGGTTGTCCAGGCGGCGATTGAGCTCGATCGCCTCGTCGAGGGCGACGGCGGCCTCGGGATTGCGGTCGTGGAAGTAGAGGGCGTTGCCGATCGCCCACTGGCTGCGGGCCGCGCCGGGGGCGTCGCCCAGCTCCCGAAAAACGGCGAGGGCCTCCTCAGCCTGGCCGAGAGCGCTCGCCATGTCGCTCTTCCCGACGAGTTTCGGAAAGCTCGAGTTGTAAAGGGCGTCCGCGAGCTTGCGCCTGTCGCCGGTCGTCCGAACAATGACGAGGTTCTCGTCGTACCAACGCTGGGACGTCATCAGGTCGGCCTGCCAGTAGGCGATGCCGGCCGCCGCCTCGAGGGCGCGAGCCCTGTTTTCAGTCGGCTCAGAGGGCAGCGCGAGGATCGCCTCCATGCGCGCACGGCCCTCCCGCAGGTGGCCACGCATCTGCCAGAAACGCCAGAACGCCGCGCCAAGGCTCTCCGCACGCTGCGCGTCGCCGTTGGCGATCGCCCAGTCGAATGCCGCGCGGAAGTTGTCGTGATCGCGCTCGAGACGGTCGAGCCACTCCTTGCGATCCGGCCCGAACAGGTGCAGGGCCGCATGCTCCGCCAGCGCCTGATACGCCGCCGAGTGGCGATCCCTGATCGCCGCGGCCTCGCCGCTCTCCTGCAAGCGGTCGGCCGCGTACTCGCGCACGACCTGGAGCATCAACAGGCGAGGCTCCTCGAACTCGGGCAGGCGGCGCAGCAGGCTCTGGTCGGCGAGCTCGTCGAGGCCTGTGAGCACGTCGACACCGAGATCCTGTGAACCGCAGACGGCCTCGGCCTGCTCGAGGCTCGCGCCGCGGGCGAACACCGAGAACCGTCGAAAGAGCCGCCTTTGCGGCTCGTCGAGCAGGTCGTAGCTCCAGGCGATCGCGCCCGCGAGCGTCTGCTGCCGGCCCGGCAGGTCGCGCGAGCCGGCGCCAAGCACCTTGAGGCTTGTCTCGAGGCGGCTCAGCAGGGCCCGCGGCGCGAAGAGCTTGACGCGTGCGGCGGCAAGCTCGATCGCCAGCGGAAGTCCGTCGACCCTCTCGCAGATTCCCGCCACCGCGGGCGCGTTGTCGTTGGTCACCTCGAAGTCCGGCTTGACCGCGACGGCGCGCTCGATGAAGAGCTTCACCGCCTCGTACTGGGAGAGAGCCGCCAGCGACGGCAGCGAGCCGGGATCGGGCAACCGCAGGGGGTTGACCGGCAGCTCCTGCTCGCCGTACACGCGGAGAACGGCTCGGCTGCTGACCACGACCTTGAGACCGGGGCTTGCGTGCAGCAGCTCAGAGACGGCGCCGGCGCCGTCGGGCAGCAGCTGCTCGTAGTTGTCCATTACGAGGAGCAGCCTCTTGTCGCCCAGGTACTCCTTCGCCACATCGAGGGGCCGCCGGTTGCCCGAGACAGCGACGCCGAGGACGTTGACGATCACCGAGGGGATCAGCTCAGGGTCCTGCACCGCCGACAGCGGCACGAAAAACACCCCGTCGGGAAAGTCCTGGGCCACGTCCGCGGCGAGCTGAAGACTCATTCGGGTCTTGCCGATGCCGCCAGGCCCCGTGAGCGTGAGCAGGCGCGCCCCCCCGAGCAGGCGCCGCGCCGTGGCCACGTCTTGCTCGCGGCCGATGAAGCTCGTCAGCTGCGTGGGCAGGTTGTTCGGAGTCGAGTCGAGCGTCCGCAGCGGCGGGAAGCTGTCGCGGACGCCGCGGATCACGAGCTGGTAGAGGCGCTCCGGCCGGGCAAGGTCCTTGAGGCGGTGCGTGCCGAGGTCGCGCAGCGTCAGGCCGTCGGGCAGATGCTCCTCGACCAGCGCCCGCGTCGTCTCCGAGATCACGACCTGGCCGCCGTGCGCCGACGCGGCCACGCGCGCGGCGTGGTGGACGTCGAGGCCGATGTACTCGTTGCCGACGAGCGGCGCTTCACCCGTGTGCAGCCCGACACGCACGCGCAGAGTCACGCCCTCCGGCCACTCGTGCTCGCCGAACGCGGCCTGCGCCGTCGCCGCCGCTCCGCACGCGTCGACCGCGCTCTCGAAGACGGCGAAGAACGAGTCGCCCTCGGTGCGGAGCTCTCGGCCACGGCTGCCGGTGAATGCCGAGCGAAGGATCTCGTGATGAATGGTCTGCGCCTTCACGTAGCGCTCGCCGACCTCCTGCATGAGGCGGGTCGAGCCCTCGATGTCGGTGAAGAGGAACGTGACGGTGCCGGTTGGGAGGGTCATTGTCCGACTCGCGTCAGGGCCTGGTCGAGGATCGGTTCGAGCGCCGCCGCCAGCTCGCGCTGGTAAGCGGGGCCCTCGAAGTCCAGCAGCGGGTCGGGGCGCAGCGTCCGCTCGCGCAAGCTCTGGCCGCGCCTGCGGATGTACGCGGTGGGATACGGGTCGTCGCGCCCGTTGGACTCGAGCGTGATAGCGACCGCGTCGCTGCCCTTCTCGTCGTCGACGAAATGCGCGAGCGGCTGGACGCCTTCGTCCGCAATGCCTTGCGCCGGATCGACGCTCACGACGCGGGCCAGGTAAGAACGCTGGTGCCAGAGCTCGGGTCCACGGCTCGCCTCGGCAAGCAGGAACGGAATGACCTCGTCCGCCTTCATCGCCCGTCGCTCCTGTTCCCTGCCGAATCTCGTCTCGGCGATGTGCCGCGCCAGCAAGCGGGCGTTGTAGCGGTAGCCCTGCACCGCGCCCGAGTTGCTGGGAATGCCGTGCTTGCGCAGCCCCTGCGCGCCCTGGTTGATCGTTCCAGCAAAGAAGATTCCCGGCACGGTCACGCTCTCCCAGAACGGCGTCTGGGCGGGAAGGCGGCTGTGGCCGAACGTCGCGACGCCGGCCTCTGGGAGGTCACGCAGGGGACACGTGAATCCCGTCGCCGCGATCACGTCGTCGACCGCGAAGTGGCGGGGATGGTCTTCGTGCGCGCTCTTGGTCTTGACGTGGAAGACGTCGCCGTCGCGCTCGACGCTCTCGATCGACGCGTCGAGGATGACCACGCCGCCCGCGAGCGCCCAGTCCTCGTACGGCTGGACGTAGCGCGCGCGGACGCCGACCAGCGAGTGAGTCTGCACAGACAGCTGCGCCGGGCTCGGCGACGCGAGCACGATCTGCCGCGCCCACGGCAGCAGGCCGCTCGCGATCTCGAAGCCCGAGTTCTGCTTGCCGACGATGAAAACCCGACGGTCGCGATATGACTCTGCCGGGCGGAGTTCGCCGTACTGCTCCACGCCCTCGACGTTCAACGCCGCGGGCCGCCACGGCTCGGCGACGCCCACCGCGAACACGACGGTGGAGGCGTGGTACTCGCCATCGCCGGTCTCCAGGACGATGTCGCCGCCGTCGAGGCGGCGCGTCGCCTCCCATTTGCAGCCGTAGCGAACCTGCAGGCCCGCCCGCTCGGCGAACGTCACGAGCCCGGTCTCCATCTCGGGCCGCGACGGGAAGTACGAGGTCCCGTCCATGACGGCCGGCATGATGGCGCGGGTGTCTTCCTCGTCTCCAAGCAGGCTGTTCCAGTCGTAGCGCTGATAGGCGGGCGTGCCGCGCTGGTGGTCCGCGTACGGCTTGGTCCAGCTGAGCATGCGCTGGAAGATCGGCCACTTCCGGAACATCCCACCGGGCGCGTCGTCTTGCGAGATGACCGCGTGCTCGACGCCAAGCGCCCGCAGCGAGTACGTGAGCTGGAGTGCGCCCGGCCCGCTCCCGACCACCACGAGGGGATAGTTCCCCGGCGGAAACGGCCTCTCCGTCAGTTCAGCCACCTGGTCGTCGTGCGCAGCTTGCGCGCCTCGCCCTGGAGCACGCGGTACATCACGTGCGGGTTGGCGACCAGGAATTCCTCGACGGCCGCGGGCGCCAGGACGAGGCAGCGCAGGGCCTGCTTGGCGATGATGTCCGCCGTCGGCGGCTCGCCGAGCAAGCACGAGATCTCGCCGAAGAAGTCGCCCGGCCGCAGGCTCGCCCGCTCCTTGCCGCCGACGCTGATGATCGCGCCGCCCTCGACGATGATGTAGAAGCCGGTCGCGGTCAGGCCCTGGCGGATGACCCGCTCGCCCTCGGCGAAGTAGACCTCGCCGAAGGTCTGGACGATGTTCTCCAGCTCGGGCGTCGAAAGGTCGGCGAAGAGGGCGAACCCGGAGAGGATGTCCACCACGTCCTGGCGCACGTCCATTTGGGGAGGTAGCTTAGTCGGTCGCCTTCTCTTTCACGACCGGTCCGCGGACCGCTTCGTACACGGCCCTGGCGATGCCGGCGGCGTCGAGGCCGTGCTCGCGCAAGATGTCAGCGGCCTTGCCCTGGGGGAGGAACGCGTCGGGCAGGGCGATCATGCGCACGCGACCCGCAAGGCCGTGCGGGGAAAGGGCTTCGAGGACGGCTCCCCCAAAGCCACCGGTGCCGACGTTGTCCTCGACCGTGATCACGGCGGGGTGGGAGCGCGCCCAGTCGACGATGCGCGGGTCGACAGGCTTCACCCAGCGCGCGTTGACCACGGCGCAGGATACGGACTGGAGCTCCAGCCGCTCGGCGGCCTCGACCGCGACCTCGACCATGCGGCCGACCGCGAAAATCACGGCGTCGTCGCCCTTGCGCAGCTCTTCCCAGCGGCCGACCGGAAGCGGCTCGACCGGCAGCTCGGGAGCCGCGGGTATGGCGCTGCTGGGGAACCGGATCGCCACCGGACCGTCGGTCGCCAGCGCCGTCTCGAGCAGGGCGCACAGCTCGGTCGCGTCCTTGGGCGCTGCGATCTTCAGGTTGGGGATGAGGCGCAGGTAAGAGAGGTCGAAGATGCCGTGGTGGCTTGCACCGTCGGGCCCGGTGACCCCGGCGCGGTCGATGACGAATGTGACCGGCAGCCTGTGCAGCGCCACGTCCATGATCGTCTGGTCGAACGCACGCGCGAGGAAAGTCGAGTAGATGCACACGACCGGGTGCATACCCGCGAGCGCGAGGCCGGCGGCAAACGTCACCGCGTGCTGCTCGCAGATACCGACGTCGAAAAACCGGTCGGGAAACTCCTTGGCGAAGTTCAAGAGCCCGGTCGAGGAGGCCATCGCGGCGGTGATGGCGCACATCTCCGGATGCGTCGTGGCGGCGGTCATGATGGCGTCGCCGAAGACGTCGGTGTACTTCATCTCGGTGCGGCGCGGGCGGCCCGTGAGCGGGTCGAAGGCGCTGACGCCGTGCAGCTTGTCGACCTCGTCGTCGACCGCCGGTCCGTAGCCGTGTCCCTTCTCGGTCACGACGTGCACGACCACCGGCTCGCGCAGCTTCTTCGCGCGGTTGAGGACTTCCTCGAGCGCGGGCTCGTCGTGGCCGTCCACAAGGCCGGCGTATTTGATGCCGAGGCTCTCGAACATCGTCGAGGGCTGCAGCAGCTGCTTGAGACCTTCCTTCACGCGGTAGGCGGCCTGGTCCGCGGTCGAGCCGACCAGCGGCAGGTCGCGGAGCAGGCGAGAGATGTCGTCCTTGATCCGCTCGTACCGGGGGTCCACACGCAGCTGCGCGAGATGCCGCGCCAGGCCGCCGACGGTCGGCGCGTACGAGCGTCCGTTGTCGTTGATGACGATGATCAGGTTCGGCGGCTGCAGGTGCGCGACCTGGTTCAGCGCCTCGTATGCCATCCCGCCGGTGAGCGCGCCGTCCCCGATCACCGCCACCACGAACCCGCCGATCCGGCGGCGCAGCCGCGCCTCGGCGATGCCGAGCGCGTAGCTGAGCGACGTCGATGCGTGACTGTTCTCGACCAGGTCGTGCTCGGACTCCTTGCGTGACGGATAGCCCGAGAGGCCGCCCGCCTGGCGCAAGCCGGCGAACTGCCCGGCACGGCCGGTGACGAGCTTGTGCACGTAAGCCTGGTGGCCGGTGTCCCACACGATCGCGTCGGTCGGGCTTTCGAAGACCCTGTGGAGCGCGAACGTGAGCTCGACCACGCCGAGGTTTGGTGAGAGATGGCCGCCCGTGCGTGAGGTCTGCTCGACCAGGAACGCCCGGACCTCGCCCGCGAGCTGGTGGAGCTGGTTCTGGTTGAGGGCCTTGAGGTCCGCGGGGGAGTGGATCGTCTCGAGGAGGGCCACTTCCTAGTTCTAACGCCTTGCTCGGGTCAGCGGTTCCGTTGAACTCGGCGGCCACGAGTCGGTTGCCTTGCGAGCCATCAGCTCCGCCAGCTCGATGCAGAGGCGCGTACCTGCCCCGCTCGGGCCTCGGAGCACGGTCGTCAGCTCGAGGTTGGTGTTCCACGCGGCGGCGGCGATGTCGATGTGGGCCCACGGCTTGCCGCCGGCGAACTCGGCGATGAACATGCCGCCCATGATCGTCCCCGCCTCACCGTATTCGGCGTTGCGCAGGTCTGCGATCAGGCTGCTCAGGAGGACGCGATAGTCGGCGTAGATCGGCAGCCGCCACACCCGGTCGCCGGCCTCACGAGACGCCTGGTCGACGAGCTTCCAGAACTCGTCGTCGTTGCTGACCGCCGCGCTCGCGGCGTGACCGATGGCGATGGTGGCCGCGCCGGTGAGCGTCGCCAGGTCGATGATGTGGGTCGCGCCGCTGCGCAGCGCGTGGGTCAACGCGTCGGCGAGAACGAGTCGGCCTTCCGCGTCGGTGTTGACGATCTCGACGGTCTTGCCGTCGGCGCTCACCACGACGTCGCCGGGTCGCTGCGCGGTGGGGCCGGGCATGTTCTCGGCCGCGGCGATCACGGCCATGACGTCGAGCGGCAGCTTGCGCGCCGCGATCACGTCGATCGCGGACAGGACCGCCGCCGCGCCCGACATGTCGTCCTTCATGCGGCTCATGTTCTCGGGGTCTTTCAACGAGATGCCGCCGCTGTCGAAGGTGATGCCCTTGCCGACGAGCGCGAGCACGGTCGGGTCGGGGTCTGCCTTCTGGTGGTTGCCGTGGTAGCGGACGCGGATGAGGCGAGGCGGTTTGGAGGATCCGCTTCCGACCCCGAGCAGGAGGTTGTAGCCGCCGGCCTTGAGCTCGCCAGGTCCGAGGACCTCGACCTCCAGGTTGTGGCGCTGGGCGATGCGCGTGGCTTCCTGCGCGAGGGCGTCGGGCGTGAGCTCGTTGCCCGGAGCGTTCTGCCATTCCCGCGCGCGATTGGTCGCCTCGCCGTTCTCCTGCGCGGCGATCACCTCGGCTTCGCGGCCCGTGCCGAATCCGACGAGCACGATCTCTTCGATCTCCCGCCGCTCCGGCGCCTGGCCCGTCTGCCGTGAGCGGCGCTCGAACGTGCCGAGGACGCTGCCTTCGACGACGGCCTTCAGGGCGTCCGTGCCGAGCGGCTCGACGCGCATGATCGCCAGGCGCTTGTAGCCCCAGGTCCGCGAGGCACGGACAAGCTCGTGGTGCGCGGAGCGAAGGCGCTGGCCGTCGAGGTCGTGGAGCGCGCCGAGCCCGTAGAGGATCACGCGCCGAGGGCCGATCTTGCCCTGGGCGGGCATCGGCAGCACTTCGTGGATCCGGCCGCGGAACTCCGCGTTCGCGACCATCTCGCCGAGCACGCCGCCCATTGCCCTGTTCAGCTCCTGCGCGGCGGCGCCCAGCTGGTGTCCGGTGGCGACGGGGATCGCGAGGGCGTCGACGTTCAGCCCGGCGGCAGGAGCGGAGACGAGGGTTATCTTCACGGCCTGTAAAGCCTAAGCGAGGGTCACGCGAGGTGCTCCGCCACAAACTGCAGGACCTTCGCATCGCACCGGCGGCCGGGCTTCGCCCGGCCGCAACTCGCGCCACACATTGGACGCCATGCGTCGCAGGTGGAAGGCAACTCAAACAATCCCCTCCGCTCCGGAGGGGGTTCGGGCCGCGAATCCGGCGCTAAGAGAGGAGGGGTCTCCGAACTCGCGCGAAGCGCCGTTGAGCGGCCCAGCGCAGGGGGAACCCGACAGGGTTCCCCCTACGAGCCAGCCAGGTGCTCCGCCACCAGCTCCAGGACATGGGCGACGCGAAGCTTCATTCCGCGCCTGCGGGCCGCGGCCGCGATGTGCACCAGGCAGCCCGGGTTGTCCGAGGCGACGACGGCGCACCCGGTCTTGGCGATGGCGTCGAGCTTCCACTCCGCGAGGCGGTCGGCGACCCTCGGCCACTCGAAGCTGAAGCTGCCGCCGAACCCGCAGCAGTTGGCGATGTCGGGGAGGTCGACCACCTCGTAGCCGGCCAGCTCGAGCAGAAGGCGGGGCTCGCTCTTCAGGCCGAGCTGACGAAGGCTCTGACAGGAGTCGTGGTAGGCGATCTTGAGGCTCATCCGCTCGTCGTCGACCAGGCGCGGGTTGGCCTCGAGGAGCTGGAGGACGAAGCGGGTGGAGTCGCGCATGCGGTCGCGGACCTCGTGGGGCGGCGCCTCGCCCCAATCGGGCGCGTCCATGGTGAAGGCGCCGAAGCACGACGAGGAGGGCGTCACGATCAAGCCCTTGGAGTTTCGGAGGCTCTCGGCGAGGGATGTCGTCAATTTGTAGGCGGCTTTGAAGTCGCCCGCGTTGGCGGCCACCAACCCGCAACACCACTGGTCCTTGGGAAATCCAACGTTGAAGCCGGCAGCGGAGGCGATCCGCTCGAGGGCGACCGCCGCCCCCGGCCAGGCGCGGTCGCCGAGGCAGGAGGCGAATATGGTCAGCGGCTCGCCGTCGAGGTGGTTCGACTTGACCCGGTCGCGATAAGGGGTCCGCGCCAGCCGGGGCGCGCCGGGGAGGAGTCCGCTGAACGGTGCGGCCGCCCGCATCAGCGCGTCCGCCAGCTTCGGGCGCTTCCACATCCCGAGCACGGCGCGCTTGCGCAGCGACTTCCGGCCCTGGCGCCGGTGCTCGAGGATCAGGCGGGGCAGGGGTATGTCGACCGGGCAGATCTCCTGGCACGCGTTGCACTGCGCGCAAAGCGTGTTCGCGAGGTCCGCGTCCTCGAGACCGTGGTGGAACGGCGTCAGCACGAGGCCGATGGGGCCGTTGTAGATGTGGCCGCCGAACTGATGGCCGCCGACGGCCATGAACGGCGGGCATGCGTTCGAGCACGCGCCGCAGCGGATGCAGGTGAGGGTGTCGCGGAACATCGGGTCCGCGAGCATCTCCTCGCGGCCGTTGTCGAGGATCACGCAGTGCATCTCACGCGGTCCGTGCACGCCGATGGTCAGGGACTGCTCTATGTCGGCCGAGCGCGACGGCCCAGTGATCCAGTTGACGTAGCTGGTCATGATCTGGCCGGTGCCGCTGCGCGGAAGCATGCGCAGCACGGCCACGGCGTCGTCGAGAGTCGCGACCAGCTTGTCGATGCCGAAGAGCGCGATGTGCACCGGCGGCAGCGTCGTCGTCAGGTCGGCGTTGCCTTCGTTGGTGACCAGGACGATCGTGCCCGTCTCGGCGATCGCCATGTTCGCGCCGGAGATGCCGACCGTCGCCTCGATGAACTTCTCCCGCAGCGACTCGCGGGCGTGCTGCTGGATCGCCTGCACCGTCGGCTCCGTGCCGAAAACCCTCGCCGCGTCCTCCTTGGTCAGGTGGATCGCGGGCGCGATGAGGTGCGAGGGATGCGTGTGCGTGAGCTGCACCATCCGCTCGCCGAGGTCGGTCTCGACGACCTCCATGTTCATGCCTTCGAGATAGGCGTTGAGCCCTATCTCCTCGCTCGCCATCGACTTGCTCTTGGTCACGACCATCCGCTTGCCGGAGGGAAGGCCGCTGCCGGCGGCGGCGCAGATCTGGCCGATGACGTCGCGCGCCTCGGCCGCGTCTCCGGCGATGTGGACCACTCCACCGACGGCGGCCAGGCGCTGGGCGAACTGCTCCAGCAGCTCGGGGATGCGGTCGAGGTTGGCCTGGCGGCGGCGTTTGAGCTCGGCGCGTCCAGCCGCGAAGTCGAAGCTTTCGAAAGCGACGTTGCGGCGGGCGCGGAGCCCGGTCATGGCGCCGATGAGCGCTTTCTGCAGGTTGGGGTCGTCGAGCGCGCGGTCGACGCGCCGAGAGAAATGGCTTCGGCTTTCAGGCACGCGTTTGCGAGGCTTCTCGGATCGCGTCCTTCACTGCGGCGGGTGTGGACACCGGCGCCAAGCATATGGTCCCGACGCACACGACGGCGCGCTGGTCGCCGTCGGGGTCGACGACCGCGTAGGGATGGGCCGCTCGGGCGGCCCGCGCGAGCTCGGGGTTCTTCGTCGTCACTTTGAGCGCGTGCGGCAGCCGGTCGAGGGCGCGGGCGAACGCGGCGGCAATGAGGCCGTACGAGCGTGGAAGCGCGGCCACCGACTCGAGCGCTCGCCGCGCGCGCTCGCGATACGGTGACGACGGATCGCCAACCAGCACATCGAGCTCGATCAGCGCCATGGCGGCGACGGAGTTCTCGGCCAGCGGTTTGATCCGATCACCGAGACGGCCGAGCTCGTCACCCGCCGCGTGGTCGAGGTAGCCACCGAGCTCAGGGTCGCCGTAGGCCGATTCCATGTGCTCCGCGAGGTCGAGTGCGATCGACAGGCGATGCGTGCGAATGGCCGCCCACAATGACCACACCTGGTCGGCGAGCTGACCGCCGACATCCTCGGCGTGGGTCATGCCCTCGCCCTTGCGGTAGGCGCGCTGGAAAAGCGACTCGAGCGTCTTCTCCCCGTCGAGCCCGGCTTCGACGTACGCGACCGCGATCGCCGCGTTCCACGACGTGTAGACGCGCCTGTCCACGTATGGCGAGGCGGCGCTGTTCCGCCCTTCGGCGTCCATCGAGTAGTACTGATCGTCCGCGTCCTGGCTGCCGGCGAACAGGCCGGTCTTGGGATCGCGCAAGACGCGGTCCAGGTATCCGACTGTCTTTTCGAGCTCGGCGGTCATGCCGGCCGTCGCGAGCGCCTGGACGAGGCCGGCGTGGTCCTCGAGCATCTTCTCGAAATGCGGGACGCTCCAGTCCTGCGTCGTCGAGTAGCGGAAGAAGCCGCCTTCGACATGGTCGTACGTGCCTCCGCGTGTCATCTGCTCCAGCGTGTGCACGGCCATCCGCCGAAGGTCATCGTCGGCACGCAGCACCGACTGCTCGAGCAGCAGCAGGATCGCGTCGGTCTGCGGAAACTTCGGCGCCCCGCCGAAACCGCCGTACTCGGGGTCGTAAGCGTTCTTGACCGCGTCGAGGATCTCGTCGACGAGCCCGGGCTGCAGCTCGCCCGCGCTGCGCGACACGCCGGAGGCCGCGCGCTTGCGGGCCTCGAGCACGCGCGTGGCGATCTCGGTCTGGTTGCCGCGGTAGTAGCTCGCGACCCGCGTCAGCGCCGTCGCCATCTGGTCCGGAGGCAGGTACGTCGCGCCGGTGAGGATGTCTCCCGACGGCGTGAGAAACGTGGTGGTGGGCCAGCCGCCCATGTTGTAGCGCTGGTTGATGTCGGGCCGGATGTCGTTGTCGACGCGCACGGGAACGTACTCGTTGTTGATCAGCTCGATGACGCTCGGGTGCGAGTAGGTCGTCTCGTCCATCACGTGGCACCAGTGGCACCACACCGCGGAGATGGAAAGAAGGATGGGGCGCCCGCTCGTCCTGGCCTTGTCGAAAGCCTCCTTCGACCACGGATGCCAGTGGATCTCGGAGGCGCGGTTTGGCCGGGGCGAGAAGTGAAACTCCTCCGCGGCTTCCATCTCGAGGACAAGGTTACGATGAGGTCGTGATCTCAACCAGCGCGGTGGACGCGTACGTTGAAAGGAACAGCCGTCGCTTCGTCGACGAGCTGAAAGAGCTCTGTTCCTTCCCCAGCATCTCCAACCACGGCCGCGACGCGATCCAGCCGGCGCGCGACTGGCTGGCCGGCCGGCTGTCGAAGTTCACCGACCGGGTCGAGACCCTCGAAGCGGGCGGCATGCCGGCCCTCTACGCCGAGGTCAAGGGAGCGGGCCGGCGCAAGCTCCTGCTCTATGAGCACTACGACGTCCAGCCCGTCGACCCGATCGACCTCTGGAAGTCGCCGCCGTTCGAGCCCTCGGAGCAGGACGGCCGCATCGTCGCGCGCGGCGTGGCCGACGACAAAGCGGATGTGATGGCGCGCATCCACGCGCTCGAGACCTTGAAGCAGCTGGGCGAGATCCCGGTGACGCTGCGATTCCTCATCGAGGGCGAGGAGGAGATCGGCTCGAAGACGTTCGAGAAGATCGCGCACGACCACGCCGACAAGCTGAAGGCGGACGGCTGCCTGTGGGAGTCGGGCGCCTCATTCGACGACGCCGGACGGCCGACGCTGCAGTTCGGCTGCCGCGGTCTTCTCTACATCACCCTGCGTGTGAAGCTGCTCGACTTCGACCAGCATTCAGGCTCCGCCTCCGTTTATCCATCGGCCGCGATGTACCTGGTCGGCGCGCTCGCGAGCCTGCGCGACCAGGACATGAACATCAAGATTGACGGCTTCTACGACAGGGTCGTGAAGCCGACCGAGACCGACCGCCGGATGATGGCGTCCATCGACCCCGAGATCGAGAAGCGGCGCAAGCTCGTTGGCTTCGACAAGCTCGTCCGCGACCCGAAGCCCGAGCAGGTGGTCGAGCAGATGCTGTTCCTGCCGACATGCAACATCGCCGGCGTCACCACCGGCTACCAGGGACCGGGCACGAAAACGGTGCTGCCCGCGGAGGCGACGGCCAAGCTGGACTTCCGGCTGATCCCGAACCAGGACCCGGCCGACATCAAAGAGAAACTGCGCAAGCACCTCGACCGCAACGGTTTCGAGAACGTCGAGATCGTTGCCGCCGACGGTGAGAAACCAGCGCGTTCCGACCCGAACTCCGCGGTGGGGAGGACGGTCATCGAGTGCGTGCGCGAGATGTACGGCGAGCCGGTGCTGTGGCCGTTCATGCCGGCGACCGGCCCCATGCACCCGGTGGTCTCCGACCTTGGCATTCCGACGGTGCTGCCCGTCGGCGTCGGCCGTCCCGACAACCGTGTCCACGCCCCCAACGAGAACATCCACGCCCTCGACTACATCAACACGGTGCGGTTCATGTGCCGCGTCTGGGAGCGCTTCGGGGCGAGCTGATGGAGAAGCTGACCGACAAGCTCTTCACCGTCAAGTACAACGAGGACACCGGCAAGCCGCACATCGAGATCGTCGACCAGAACGTGTGCTTCAAGAAGTGCACCGGCAAGTACTGCAACCACTTCTGCCCGGCGGGCGTCTACGAGTGGAACGAGGAGCAGAAGAAGAACCTGGTCAGCTTCGGCAACTGCATCGAGTGCGGGGCGTGCTCCATCGGGTGCCCGTTCGACAACATCTCCTGCCGCTCGCCCCGTGGCGGCTACGGCGTGCGCTACCAGTTGGGCTAGCGCGAAAGATCGTGGCCGATAGTCCGGACTATCGCCCTGTTTTCGCCGCAAGAAGGTCGGATAGTCGCGACTATCGGCCGGGTGGTGCTAGGAATACAAGCCGAACCGGGAATACTTCCTAGTAGCGCATGAACGAATACGACGTGATCATCGTGGGAGGCGGGCCCGCCGGGCTGGCGGCCGCGCTCTACACCGCCCGCATGGACCTGAAGACGGTGGTGGTCGACCGGGGCCCGCTTGGCGGCCAGCTCCTGAACACCGAGCTGGTGGAGGACTACCCCGGCTTCGAGTCGGTGCTCGGCTCCGAGCTGGCCCTGAAGATGGGCGAGCACGCCCGCAAGTTCGGGGTCGAGATCCGGGACTTCGAGCCGGTCAAGGAGATCGACGTCGACGGCTCGACCAAGCTCGTACGCCTGGAGTCAGGCGAGGAGCTCCGCGCGCCGGCCCTGATCATGGCCGCGGGCGGTCTCCCGCGCTACCTCGAGGTCCCCGGGGAGAAGGAGTTCTGGGGCCGCGGCGTGAGCTACTGCGCGGTCTGCGACGGCGCGTTCTTCAAGGGCCAGGAGCTGGCCGTTGTCGGAGGCGGCGACGCCGCGGTCGAAGAAGGCGATTTCCTGACGCGCTACGCGTCGAAGGTCTACATCATCCACCGCCGTAGCGAGCTGCGCGCCCAGCCGATCCTGGTCGACCGGGCGAAGGCGAACCCGAAGATCAAGTTCATCCTCGATGCGCAGGTCAAGGAGATCGTGGGCAGCGAGAAGGTGCACGTCGTCCGCTATGAACAGGGCGGGCAGGACCGGGAGCTCCGCGTCGGCGGGGTATTCATCTTCGTGGGCTTCGTGCCGAACTCGAAGCTCCTGAAGGTCCACGTCGACCACGACGCGGCCGGCTACCTCCTCACCGATCGCAACATGCAGACCTCGGTCGAAGGCATCTGGGCGGTCGGCGACGTGCGCGCGCAGCTGACCAAGCAGATCGCGACCGCTGTCGGTGACGGCACGACCGCAGCGGTGGCCGCGTCGATGTACATCACGGCGCTCAAGGACGCCGCCCGGGCCTAGAGGCGCTCTAGCTGCTCCCGACGTCGACCTGGATCTGAAACGCGTACTTGCCGTCGGCTGACGTCGCGTTCACGCGAGCTACGCCGGCCTGGTGCGCGTTGAACTTCGCCAGCGGCTTTGAGCTCTGAGCGCTGTCGAGGCTGAGCACGCTCGGGTTGCTGCTCTTGAAATCGACGCCATTCCACTCCGACGACGGCCACCCGGTCAGGTCGATCGAGACGTCGCCTCCGGCCACGACGTAGACCTCGCCGCCGTCGTCGGCGAGGCTCGCCTTGACGTGGGTGTAGTCGGCCTTGACGGTGCTCGCCGCAGTCTGCCGCTCCAGCTGCGGGAGCACGCCGTCGTAGATCACGGCCGTGCCGAGCATGACGGCGATGTACGCGCCCCAGGCCACGTTGCGCACTCCTGGCGTCGGGCTCGAGAAGCCGGGCGCCGAGTAGGCCAGGTTGCGGAAGTTGAACAGCAGCGCCGCCCCGAACACGATTCCGCACAGCAAGAGGACGCTGAGTACGATGCTCAGCGACTCGTAGCTGAGGAGGCCCGGCCCTCCTGAACTCAGGACGCTCGGCAGCGCAATGAACCCGATCAGGCCGCCCAACCCGTAGCGTAAGGCGAAGATGAACAGCAGGATCCCGAGGCCGTAGCTCAACGCCGGGGCCATGCCGACGGTCCGCATCTGCATCACGCCGCGCTCCGCCAGGTCCAGCTCGCCGAGCGGCGGCGCCGGCACGCCGCGCATCAAGCTCGAAGCCGCGCTCTTGATCTCGGCGGCGGAAGGTGAGCCCGGAGGCTTGCCGGGAGCCTCCACCTTGCCGGTGGCGGAGTCGACCGTCCAGACCGTGGCCGGGACGGCGGTGCCGGCGACCGGTCCGGCCGGCGTCAGCTGGTTTCCCGGAGCGACATGGACCACAACGACCCCAGGCCTGACCTTGCGCTGGATGGCGTTGGGCCGCCAGTTGGCATGCGCCCATGCGGCGGCGGCGAGCGCCGCGGCGTTGGGGTTCTGCCCGGGCCCCGAGAAGAGCAGGAAGGCGGGAGTCCCGCCCTGCTGCCTGTACGCGATTCGCGTGGTGTTGCTCGCGAAGGTCTGGAAGCGCCCGTCGGTCTGAGCCGCGAGCCGGTAGCGGCTGCGCGGCAGGATGTGGACGAGCGCGGTGACGGCGAGCTCTTCGGCGGTGAATGGCACGGCGCGCCGATTCTAGGTCGGCGCGATGCTGTTTAGCCCTCGCTTACCAACCCATCCAGTAAGGCGGGATGCATCCGACCTCCGGCCGGCAGTCCGCGCGAAGTCGCGCGTGGTAGGCGGCCTGGTCTGCGGCCTCCTTGTCCAACACATGCGGGCTGTCCCAGAACGCGACGACCGCGTCACACGTCGCGAGCCTGTGCGCCTGCGCATTCAAAGCCGCCAGGTCCTGCTTGGAGATGGCCACGTGGCCGGCCTCGTGGATGTAGATCACCCGGGCGAGCGCGTTCCACCTCTCGACGAGGTCGATCGTCACGCTGCCGTCGGCGACCGGGGTCCAGCGTGGGAGCAGGATGTACTCGCGAAACTGCAGGGTCGTCGTGCTCGGCGCGTAGCACGTGTAGTAGTTCCCACCGGCGAACTGGAACCATTCGAGTCCCCACGCTGAGCCCGTCGGGTTGGCCGGGTCCTTGGCGCACGGCCCGTACTTTTTGCAGATCCCCGAGTCGTTGAGGCTGTTGTAGAGCTCGTCCTGTGTCACGCCGGCGACGTCGAAGAACAGGGTCGTCGTGTTCGCGATCGGAGCCGGCTGGTAGATCGCGGGCGTGCCGAACCACCGCGTCTGCAGCAGCTGGATCTCGGGGTTGTAGAGGACCAGCGGCTTCTGGCTCGCCGCGGCCTGGGCCTGCCTCGCGGCGACGCGCTTGGACACCACGATGTCGGCCGACAGGAGCTCGCCCCCGAGCATGGCGACGAGAGCAAGACCGATCACCGCGGTCGTCAGCGGCCACGCGAGCCTGACCAGACCCCTCACCAGTTACCTTCCCAGCCGCACATTAACCGAAAAATCGCGGCTTTAAGTGGCCGGCAGGTGCACCCGTCCCAGCCGGTCTCCGTTGTACTCGGTGAACCAGGCCCAACCGTCGGTCGTGATCGCCAGGTGGTCGGGCCAGTGGCCGGTCTGGAAGTCCTGCTCGAGCGCCGACCCGCGCACGCTGGCGAGCCGGTCGGCGCCGCTCTCGGTGACCCAGACCACGCCCGCGGGGCCGAGGGCGAGGCCCTGCGGCTTGGCGCCGGGCGGGGCGGTCCACACCAGCTGAGTTCGGTCCTTGGCGACGCGGACCAAGCGGTCGCCGCCGAAGTCTGCGACCCAGACCGCGCCGTCGGGCGTCTCCAGCAAGCCGATGGACGAGCCCGAGCCGCCGATCCTGATGCGTTCGACCGCGCCCTGGTCTGAGACGTGGCCGAGCACGGGCGCGCCCATGACGCTGAACCACGCGCCGCCGTCGGGGTCGGCGAGGACCTCGGCCCCCTTGACCCCGCTCTGGCCGATCGGGTACTCGGTGAACTTGCCGCCGGCGAAGTGCGCGATCGCGCCGCCGCGCGCCTCGCTCACCCAGACCGAGCCGTCCTGGGCCACCGAGGTCGCCACCGGCTCGCGGTCCTTGCCAGGCAGCGTGCACTCCTTCGCCGTCCCGTCCGGCGCGAGGCCGACGATCGCGTCGCGAGATTGCTCCGGGATCCACACCGTGCCGTCGCTCGCCTGCGACAGGTCGAGGCCGAGGCCGCTTTTAGGCAGCTGGTAAACGGTCGCGTCGCCCGAGGCAAGGACATGGATCAAGACATCGGCGCCCGTGCCGAGCAGCCAGGCCGACTGGCCGTCGTTGTCGCGGATGATGCCGACGGGCTGCGTGTTGGTGTCGAGGGCAAAGCCTGGTGTGGGTGAGTCGGAGGAGCTGAGGGTGACCTGCTTCGACTGCACCTGGATGGTCGTGCAAACCTGGGCCGATGAAGGCGACGTCGCCGCGGTTGGAGTGGCGCCCGACCCACAGGCAACCTGGGAGAGGAGGGCGATCATCAGCAGCGCAGGTCTGTGCATCGAAGAGATGCGGGGAATTGTGCGCGCTGGTGTCCCCGATCGAACCTCCGCAGCGGACGAACGGCTGTCGATTTCAGGGATCCCCGTTCGTCGCATGGGTGAAGTCAAACGTGGAGGTGGAAATCTGATGAGTAGCGAAGTCGTCCATGTCGAGGTGACCGGGAAGGATGGAGAGGCCCTCCAGCGCTTCTACTCGGAAGCGTTCGGATGGAAGCTCGACACCAACAACCCGGGCGGTTACGGGATGCTGCGCGGGGACGGGCAGAAGATCACGGGCGGGATCGGGGCCGCGCCGCAGGGTTCGCCCGGTGGCGTGACGTTTTACGTCCACACCGCCGACCCGAAGGCCACGCTCGCCAAGATCGAGGAGCTCGGCGGCAAGGTCTTGATGCCGCTGACCCAGGTCGCGCCCGAGACCACGATCGCCCTGTTCGCCGACCCGGAGGGACACGTCGTCGGCTTGATGTAGCCGAGCCCGAGTCTCTAGCCCAGGAACACGCCTGACACGACCGCGTTGACGCCGGCGGTTCGCGTGACCGTCACGGTCACGGTGCCGCCGGCCGAGACGTTGATGGAGGTGTTGACCCAGGCGCCCTGGGAGAAGTCGCTGTTGAGGTTGGCGGTCTGCGGCCCGCTCCCGTCGTTGATGGTGATGGTCTCGCGCCTGCCCAGAGAGTCGAAGTCCAACGCGTACACGTGGATGCTGCCGCTGTAGGCGGTGCTGAACGTGATGTGGACCTTGACCTGGTTGCCGTCGTAAGCGCACGTCGCCTCGCGCATGCTCGCGTCCGGGCTCTGCAGGCCGCGGACGTCGGAGCTGGGGTTCTGCCAGATGAACCGCTGACCCTGGTCGACGGCAAACGTGGCGTTGGGTATCGAGACCAGGTCGCCGCCGTTCCAGCCCAGCAGCGCGGAGCCGCTCGCGCCGTACACACCGACCCACGTGCCCTGCGGTGACTGGAACACAGGCAGCCCGGCCGGCGTGGTCGCGGACGCCACGTTGGACGGCGCCGAGCTCGACGGTCCGTTGCTCGCGGTGACGCGATAGAAGTAGGTAGTCGAGGGGATGAGCCACGAGTCGACAAAACCGGCCGAGGTGGTGGTGCCGACCTGGGTCCAGCCGGTCGTGCCGTCGGGCGAGCGCTGGACCTTGTAGCCCGTCGCACCACCGACCGCGTTCCAGCTCAGCGAGACCTGCGAGGGGTTGAGGGGGCCGGCGGCCAGCCCGGTCGGCGCCGCGGGAGCGGGCGGGACGCCACCGAAGACGATGCCCGAGACCACCGCGTTCATGCCCGCCACCCGGGTCACGGTCAGGTTCACCGTGCCGCCGGCCGCAACGCTGATCGACGCGGTGACCCAGGCGCCCTGGGAGAAGTCGCTGTTCAGGTTCGCCGTTTGCGGGCCCGAGCCGTCGTTGATGGTGATGGTCTCGCGCCGGCCAAGGGAATCGAAGTCGAGCGCGTAGACGTGGATGGTTCCGCTGTAGGCGGTGCTGAACGTGATGTGGACCTTGACCTGGTTGGCGTCGAAGGCGCATGTCGCCTCGCGAGCAGAGGCGTCCGGGCTCTGCAGGCCGCGCACGTCGGAGCTCGGGTTCTGCCAGACATGGCGCTGGCCCTGGTCGACCGAGAAGGACGCGTTCGGGATCGACACAAGGTCGCCTCCGTCCCAGCCCAGCAGCGCGGAGCCGTCGGCGCCGAAGACGCCGACCCAGTTTCCTTGCGGCGACTGGCTGGTCGCCAGACCGGCGGGCGTCGTCGCCGAGGCGACGTTGGACGGCGCGGAGCTGGCGGGTCCGTTGCTCGCGAGCACGCGGTAGAAGTAGGTCGTCGAGGGAACGAGCCACGAGTCGGTGAACGAGGTCGCGGCGGCCGTCCCGACCTGCGACCAGCCGGTGCTGCCGTCTGGGGAGCGCTGGACGTTGTAGCCTGTCGCGCCGCTGACCGCGTTCCACGCGAGCGAGACCTGGGAGGAGTTGAGCGGGCTGGCGCTCAGTCCCGTCGGCGCCGGCGGGGCGGGCGGCGCGCCGCCGAGGAAGATGCCCGACATCACGCCGTTGATGCCGGCGGTCCGTGTCACGGTCACGCTCACGGTGCCGCCGGCGGCGACGCTGATCGACGCATTGACCCACGCGCCCTGGGAGAAGTCGCTGTTCAGGTTCGCGGTCTGTGGACCGCTTCCGTCGTTGACCGTGATGGTCTCGCGGCGGCCCAGGGAGTCGAAGTCGAGCGCGTAGACGTGAATCACGCCGCTGTACGCGGCTGTGAACGTGACGCGCACCTTGACCTGGTTGGCGTCGTAAGCACACGTCGCCTCGCGCGTGCTTCCGTCCGGGCTCTGCAGCGCACGCACGTCGGTCGACGGGTTGCTGAAGATGAAGCGCTGGCCCTGGTCGACGGAGAGGCTGGCGTTTGGGATGGAGACGAGGTCGCCACCGTTCCACCCAAGGAGCGCGGAACCGTCGACACCATAAACGCCGACCCAGCTGCCTTGCGGCGACTGGCTCGTGGGCAGGCCCGCTGAGGTCGTGGCCGAGGCGACGTTGGAAGGCCCGGAGATCGCGGGGCCGTTGGTCGCGGTGACGCGGTAGGAGTAGGTCGTGGACGGGATGAGCCACGAATCGACAAAGCTCGTCGTGGCGCTCGTCCCGACCTGGGTCCATCCGCTGCTGCCGTCGGGAGACCGCTGGACCTGGTAGCCAGTGGCGCCGCTGACCGCGTTCCACGTGAGCTTGACCTGCGACGAGTTGAGCGCGGCGGCGGCGAGCCCGGTGGGTGGCGCGGGGGCCGGCGGCGCGCCGCCGAACAGGATGCCGGACACGACGCCGTTCATTCCAGTGGTCCGGTTCACGGTCACCGACACCGTGCCCCCGGCGGTGACGCTGATCGAGGCGTTGACCCAGGCGCCCTGGGAGAAGTCGCTGCCCAGGGTTGCCGTCTGTGGACCGCTGCCGTCGTTGATGGTGATGGTCTCGCGCCGGCCGAGCGAGTCGAAGTCCATCGCGTAGACGTGGATCGTGCCGCTGTACGCCGCCGTGAAGGTGATGCGGATCTTGACCTGGTTGGCGTCGTACGCACACGTCGCCTCACGCATGGAGGCGTCCGGGCTTTGCAGGCCGCGCACGTCAGAGGTGGGGTTTTGCCAGATGAAGCGCTGGCCCTGGTCGACGGACAGGCCGGCGTTAGGGATCGAGACCAGGTCGCCGCCGTTCCAGCCGAGCAGGGCGTAACCGTCGGCACCGTAGACGCCGACCCAGCTGCCCTGCGGCGACTGGCTGAACGGAATGCTGACGGCGGTCCTCGCGGAGGCGACGTTCGACGGCGCGGAGTCGCCGACGCTGTTGCTGGCGAGCACGCGGTAGTAGTAGGTGGTCGCGGCTGCGAGCCCGGTGTCGATGAAGCTCGTCGTCGTGCTGGTCCCGACCTGCGTCCAGCCGGTGCTGCCGTCAGGCGAGCGCTGGACCTTGTACGACGTCGCCCCGCTCGCCGGGTTCCATGTCATGCCGATCGACGACGCGTCGATCCCGCTTGCGACCAGCCCCGTCGGGGTTCCTGGTGGGGCGGGCGGAGCGCCGCCCGTGGTGATGGCGAAGTTCTGCGTCTGCCACTGCGCGTAGCCGAAGAACGTCGGCCCGTCGATCTGGTTGGTGCCCCACACCACGCCTGGGTTGAGCGGGTCGGGCGTGGCGCCGGAGTAGTCGCCCCACCGGCAGGGGTTGGAAGTGCAGTTGCCCTGGAACAGCGTCTCCTGGTCGGCGGCGCTGCTCTGCCCGAGCACGACCTCGCCCGCGTCCATCTGGCCGAGGGGCGTCGAGCTCGTGCGCGTCTGCGCGCCGATCAGCGACAGAAGCGATGCGCTGCCACGGTTGTACGCGATCATCGCGTCGCTGCCGACGGAGGACGGCGAGATGGCGGCGTTCCAGATGTAGTCGGTCGAGCTCGCAAGCGTGCCCTGCTGGCGAATCGACAGCGAGCCCGGCAGGAACTCGTACCAGCGCACGATCGATCTACCCGAGCCCGCCACGGTGTGCTGCGTCCACACGGCTTCGGCCTTGGCGCTCGGGTCGAAGAGGGCGACAGCCTGCGTGAACCTGCCGTCCAGGCTGTCGACCAGATAGCTCGTGCCGGGCTGGGGCACGCTGGGCGGGACGCTGTAGCTGGAGCCCACTGAGATGTCGCCGTCCGGCACCAGCACCGGCCCCGGCGTCATGTGCCACACCATCGCCTTCGACTGCCGGGCGCTCGAAGGGTCGTGGGCCGCGACGATGTAGCCGTTGGCCGAGCTGTCCTGCGTGTTCGCCGGCACCGGCGTGAAGGCGAGCGTGCCGTCGGCGTTCTTCAGCAGGTGGTTCGCGTCGGCAAAGTGTGTCGCCGAGACCGTGCCGCTGCAGGTCGATTGGCTAGCGGCCGGCTTGGGGATGGCCCAGATGTCCGCGGTGACGAACGGCAGCGATGACCTGGATCCGTCGAACATGTTGTCGCCGACCATCACGTAGTTGGCGTCGTGGCCGAGCTTCGGGTAGTCCGGGATGTTGCTGCCGGTGGGGATCGCGTACCGGCACCAGCCTCCCGTCAGGTCACTTGGGTCGGCGGTCCTGGACCATCCGAAGAGGACGTAGGTGGTCGTAAATCCGGAGTTGAAGGCGACGCCGGCGTAAAACCACCGGTTGCCTTGCGGGTCCCACTGCATCTGCGGGTCGCTGGTGGCGAGGCTCGACGGCGTACCGGTGAAGGTGCCCATGTCCGTCGAGCTCAGCTGGTTCAGGTTGGTCCGGTCGTACACGCCGACCAGGTTGTTGACGAACTCCAGGTAACGCGTCGGGCCGATCGCGCCGGTCGAGTCGGGAGGGGTGGGCTGGTCGCCCTCATCGGCGGCGGACAGGCCGGGACTGTTGAGGCCGTTGAAAGGCGCCGCCGAGGAGGTTGTCGCTGTCGAGGAGGAGGTGGCTGGGGCGACGCTCGCCGCGAGCTTCGCCTTGCGAAGCGCGGCGGGGTTCATGACCCGCAAGGGTTTGGTCTCCGGCTTCGCGGACTTGTGACGTCCGCCGGGTGTCATCAGCAGGCCGACGTTCACGTGGCCGACCGGCCCGATGCCGACGGCGCCTTTTGCGGCGGGTGCCGCCGAGGCCGTGGCGGGAAGGAGGACCATCGCGCAGGCGGCGATCGACAGCGCGGCCAACCGACGCAAGGTCCCGGTGCAGCCCACCCCAAAAACCCCCTGCGATTTCCATCGCGGGCGCGATGTGATCGCAGATTATGGGCCACGGAAACCACAGTGGCTTGACAAAAATTGGTTGGCTACGTGAGCCCGCTTGCCGTGGCGGGAGCGGTTAACGATTTTGATTGACAGTGGACCGGTCCGCCCTTAGGGTTGCCCTACCAACCTTTCTATAGGGTTGCGCTACCAAGCCACCCGAGAGGAAGGGAGGGACACCGTGCGTCGGTGGGTCGGCGCGGCTTTGGCCGTCGCCTTTGTGCTGAGCATATCGGTCGCCACCGGTCCGCAGGCCCGCGCCGCCACCGCGCCGCCTGGGGCGCCGACCAAAGTGACCGCCACCGCCGGCACGCTCTCGGCCACCGTGAAGTGGACGCCGGCAGACGCCACAGCCACGACCTTCACCGTGGTGTCAAATCCGGGCGGCGTGTCGACCAGCGTGCCCGGCACCGCAACGAGCGCCACGGTCACGGGACTCGGATTCGGCCTCGCCTACTCCTTCACAGTGAGCGGCACGAACTCCGCGGGCGCCGGCCCCTCGTCCGCCGCGTCCAACTTCGTCACGCCGCTACCTCCCGGCAGCCCGTATCACGCGGTGCCAAGCGTCCCGATCCTGAACACTGACATCACCGCGGGTCAGCCCCTGGCGTCCAACCTGGGCGACGACCCTGCTCATTTCACTGGCCTGACCGCGGTGGTCCTGAACGTGACCGCGAGCCAGGCGACCGTCGCGACCAGCGTCCAGCTGGTCCTGAACCTGCAGGTCGTGCAGACGATCCCGGTCGCGGTCGGCCAGCAGGAGTCGACCCTGGCGGTGATCGCCGTGCCGGCGCAGCTGACACAGGGCGCCGTGCAGGTGACCTCCGGCAAGGCTCACGTCGAGGTCGACTTCGCGGGCTACCTCACCGCGCCGAGCACGCTAAAGGACCACAGCGGACTGCTGCAGATGCTCTCCGTGGGCGCTCTGTTCAGCGGGACGATCGCGACGGGGGCCTCCACCGACATTCCAGTCCTCGGCCACGCCGGTGTTCCGTCGGCCCACGTCGCGGCCGTCCTTGTCAACGTCACCGCGAGCGGATCGGCCGCCGGCGGCGGTCTGAGCCTGCGGCCGTCGGGCACCATCGCGTTGGGGGCGACGGCCGTCGGTTTCGGGAGCGGCCAGACGAGCGCGGACCGGGCGATCGTCCCGGTGCCTTCAAACGGCGCGATCACGCTGAGCGACCGAGGTGCCGCCGCGACAGCAAGAGTCGAGGCGCTCGGCTGGTTCTCGGACGGCACCGACACGACCGCCTTCGGGTCCGTGTACACGCCGCTGACGCCGGCCCGGCTGCTCGACACGACCGCGAGTGGCGGACCGCTGCTGGCCGGCGAATCGACGAGCTTCGCGGTGTGGGGTAAGGGCGGCGCACCGGACATGACCGGGACGTCACCGCCGACGAGCGTCGTGCTGCTCGTGACCGCGGTGTCGCCGGCAGGCGCTGGTGCGCTCGCGATGGCGGGCGCCTCAGTCGTCGACTTCACCACCGGCGCGTCGGTGTCGAGCCTCGACGTCGTCAAGCTGGAGCTCGACGGATCTGTTTCGGTTTCGGCGATCGGCGCCAACACCAACGTCACGGTCGACCTGGTGGGCTACCTGTCAGGCGA
>Ga0207646_10001811_pt1 | contig 25861 bp, 27 predicted proteins | sample KBSK5502metaG_FD_184343 | JGI IMG/M metagenome (GOLD analysis project Ga0207646, IMG submission 184343) | Corn, switchgrass and miscanthus rhizosphere microbial communities from Kellogg Biological Station, Michigan, USA - KBS K5-50-2 metaG... | ecosystem: Host-associated > Plants > Roots >...
CACCGGCGGCGGTCAACGAGGGCTCGGTCACCTTCACCGTGAACGGCACGACCTACGGACCGGCCAGTGTCTCCGCAGGCTCCGCCAGCTCACCGATCTCGGTTAGCTCGCTGCCAGCGGGTAGCTACAGCATCAGCGCGACATACAACCCCGCCACCACCGGTCCCAACTTCAACGGCAGCAGCACCAGTGGCAGCGCGGGCATGCTTACCGTGAACAAGGCGAACACTTCGATCAGCACCGCCAACAAGAGCGCGACCTATGGCCAGACGGCGCAGGTCACGCTCACCGCGACGGTCAGCAACACTCAGACACCGGCGGCGGTCAACGAGGGCTCGGTCACCTTCACCGTGAACGGCACGACCTACGGACCGGCCAGTGTCTCCGCAGGCTCCGCCAGCTCACCGATCCCGGTTAGCGCGCTTGCCCCAGCCACATACAGCATGAGCGCGACATACAACCCCGCCACCACCGGTCCCAACTTCAACGGGAGCAGCACCGGCGGCGCCGGCGGAAGCGCGGGCACGCTTACGGTTAGCCCGGCTCCGGCGGCAGTCGCGTACACGGGACTGTCGCTTGTTCCTACTAACACGAGTGGCGCTAGCGTGACGTTGTCGGCGCAGGTGTCAGCTCTCTTCGACACGACCCAGTTCACCGTTGATTGGACCAAGGCGAAAGTGAAGTTCCTCCTCTGGAACAGCAGCGGAACCGCCTTTTCGCCGCCGAGCTGGCCATCGGGCTGCGCAGGAGGCAGCACTTCGGCGAACCCGAGCGGCGTCGCTTCTTGCCAGATAACCCTCAGCATCGATAGCTACGTTGTCCAAGTTCAATTCGACACGGGCTCGTACTACGTGGGCAACCCGGACACCGGCGTAACCACGGTCTACCAACCGCAGAGGTCGGTCACGGGTGGTGGTTGGGTCACTGACACGTGGGCCGGCACGTGCGTGCCGGGTGCGGTCATTTGCACGCCGACTCCTTCCGCCAATAACAGGCATGGCAACTTCGGCTTCAACGTCTACTACGACAAGAACAACAACCCCAGGGGTCAGATGGTCTTCGTTTACCGCGGTTCCGACGGGAGGACATACCAGTTCAAGGGCAACTCATGGCAAGGTGGCTGGCTCACAGTCCCAAGCGCGACCAACGCTTCGTTCCAAGTGCAGTGCAACCTCCAGGTAATGGACGCCGTAGGTAACTTGCTCTCGAGCAAAGGCAACCTGACTTGCCGCGTAGACATGACCGACCTAGGCGATGGCGGGGCCACCGACGCATACGCTTTCGCTGTGCTGGACGGTAGCGGCAACGTAATTCACAGGGCCGGCAATCCCAGCAACGTGCCGACGCCCGGCACAACAAGTACTCAGATTTCGCTTGGCGGCGGCAACGTCAAGATTCAGACGAAGTAGTTAGCAGAATCGTCATCCACAAGTAACCGAAGCGCGGAGAGAGGCCGACGTTGGGGGAAGCCTCTCTCCGCGCCAGGGCGAGAACGCTGGATTTCTGTTGAACGTGCGTTAGCCTGTCCACACTCGGGGTAGGTGCGGGGGAGAAATCCTCCGGAGGCGCGCATGTCGGGGCGGCCCTACCGACTCCCGAAAGACCGTCTAGCCGCAAGCCTCGGTCGTTTCGCCGTCATGATGCTCGCGGTGTTCTTGACGGCTGGGTTCATCTACGGAGCGGGCGCTCTGATTCTGAGCGAGGGCAGACTGCTCACGGCGCGGCTCCCATCGACCGCATACCAAACGTCGTCGACGCCACCGGCGACCGTCGCGATCGTCGTCATCACGCCGACACCGCAACCGACCGCGACGCCATCGCCGACTCCGACCCCCACGCCATCGCCGCCGTCAATCGTCGCTGCGCGCTACCGCTCTGGCGGACGCAACTATGTCGGGCTAGAGGTTCGCGCCGGCACAGAATTTCTCGCTCGTTTCGACGGCGTGGTCGAACTTCGCGTGTACCAGTTCATCAACGGCGAGGTGTGGATCGGCTCGAACGTTTCATCGCTGCCCTTCTTTCCCTACGTCACGGTCATCTCGGGTGATAAGCGGATGACCTACCGGCCCGGTGCGCTGGGTAGCGACACCGAGGTGCTCGTCCGCGACGGACAACGCATCGCGACGGGGCAGCCGCTCTTCCGCGTCAACGGCGAGGGGCGCTCGTCATGGGCGACGTTCTATGACTCGCGCGTGCCGTTTCAGGTCGTCGTGTCGCTAGTGGCGAGTCCAAGCGGTCGCGAGCTCGATCCCTTCAGCTACTTCGTCGATCAATGACCGCCGCGTAGCCCGGCCACGGCGGCGATGAGGTCACCGCCCGGATCGACGAACTCCGCGCGTCCCGCGGCCGTGCATTCGCCGGCCAGTACATGCGCACGCAACCGCTCGACCGGAAGAAGCGGATCGGCGAGGTTCGCGGCGTCGTGATCGATGCCGTACTGCTCTTTGATCCGCCGGCGCGTCTCGACCCATCGCACGATAGCGTCACGATCGGACAAGGCCAGAGCCGCGTAAACCGCCACATTGTTGAGTGCTTCGCGGTAGGGGAGAAGGCGGCGCCGCTCAGTTCCGCGCGGATGCTCGCGCGCGAGCGCAATCTCCTTCTCACTGATCACGGGGCCATCGTACGGACCGGGATCAGGTCCGCAGTGACTCCCCTTAAAAAGGGATGAGGACCCGTAATCGGCTGTTACCGTTGGTTTCATGGCAATCGTCGCGGCCGGCGTGTACCTCGCCTTCGACGGCGGACCCGACGCGTCCGGCTCAGGTGGGGCGGGAATCGGACCCTACGACGAGATCGTCCTGCGGGGCGCCCGTGCGGTCGGAGAGCACGCCGGGCTTGGCAAGGTGATCGCTTTGCGGAGCGCCGCAGGCAGCTGGCGCGACGCGGAGTCTTCATCGAGCGAGTCGGACCAGATCGAGAGCGGCCGCGGTGACCTTCGCATCAGCGCAGGGGAGAGCGACGTCCTCGTGCGCTTCGCGGACGATGAGATCGCCGGTCACACCGTCGTCCCCGACCTCGGACCGTTCGCCGTTGTCGTCGTTGGAACCCATGAACTGCACGGCGACGAGGAAACGCTCGCCGTCCGGGTGTCGCGAGCTTCCCCGTGGCAGCTCACCGATCGAGCTGGCGCAGGATTCCAGGGCGCGATGAAGGAAGCGCTTGTCTTCGTCGCCACGGGCCGCATCGCGTCCCGTCAGCCGCGACAGATCGCCGCGACGCCCGTGCCTCGCTCGCCCGAGCCTCGCTCGCCCCTACCCGAACCCACGCCTGCCGAGGACGAGGCGGGACCTTCGGTTTGGGTCGATCGCGTGAAAGTCGCTCCGAACATCTACATCTCGAGGCCGGAAAAGAAGCGCTAAGCGCCCTCGGTCGCCGTAACCTTTCGGGCGGCCGCCATATAGAGCACGACCGTCGCGGCAGCGACCTCGACGAGAGGCGAAACGAAACCGATGAGGTTCAGCCCGCCGGTCGCGATCGTGCCGCCGATGCCGACTTGCCCCACGAGGGCCGGCAAGCCGACCAAAAGCCACACGCCCACGACGACGAGCGCGATGATCGCGAGCGAACGCCACTGACGTGATTCCGGGACGCGCTCGAGAAGCACAAGGCCGCACGCAACGCCTCCGGCGAGCGCCGAAACGAGCAGGAGGAATCCGGCCTGCAACGCGCTCGCCGAAAGGAGGAGCGCCCCCAGGATCGCTGCCGCGACTCCCTGCGTGAGGGCGAGCGCTCCAGCCGCTTCGAGCAGCGGATTGCCATTGCCATCCGTCGTGCGCATCCATCGCACGAGCCAATACGCGAGCGCGACTCCCAGCGCCTCCGGCCAGAGGCCGAGGATGTACGAGAAGGGCGAGCACACCGGGGATTCGGAAACGATCGCGAGACAAAAACGCATGAGCCCTGGGAGGGCGAGCAGCCTCTCGATGACGACGATGCCGCCGTAGACGATGAGGGCGCCGCGCCCTCCGACCGTGAATGCGACTGAGAGCGCTGTTGCGGTGGCGCCCACTGTCGCGACGCCCCCGACCCACTGCACCGGGGCGCCGAGGAAGCGAGCAGCCATATTCAAGACGACTGAGAGCGCCGCTAAGACGAAGAACCCCGCGCCGAATGCGGCGAGCACGCCCCACATCGGGGACGCATGAGCGAAACGGGGATTCGGGACGCGGCGTGCGAGCGCGAATGCTTGTGGGAAGTCGCGTCGCAATCCTTCGATCATCGCGCGCCTATTCTGGCCAAGTGACATTGCAGACTGGTAGCGAGCGCGACGTGCTCGTTTTGGCGAAGACGGTCGCGGCGAACGAATTCCCGGTGGAGCGTCCTGCAGTCATCGCGCAGGACCGCGCGACTGGTGCGTTGCTGCGCCTCGCCCCCTTCCCGTGGAAGGACGCGGACACGGATCCGCCGGTACGACGATGGTCATGGCTTCAGCTCGGCGCATCGCCTGACGAGCGCGATCCGCGGCCCGAGACCCACACCGTGCAGGGAGACATCATTCCGACCGGCTACGTCGAGGCGAAGGATGGCTGGCGCCTGCGGTGGCCGTTCGTGCGGCCGCACCTCCGCGGATCGGTTGAAGCACTCATCGAGCTCTCTCGGGCGCGGTCATCAACGATGGGGTTCGTTCGACCCGCACCGGATATCGACATCGTCCAGCTTCCGCTCCGGTTGAGGTTCCGCTGCGCGAGCGACGACTGCGACTCGACGCACGAGCTTCCGGTGCTCGACTGGGAGCTCCACTCGCTCGCGCAGGCGACGCGCTCGAAGTACGGACCGTCGTGGGCGACGAAGTTCCGCGAGACCTGGGGCGCTCCCTTAGCCGAGCGCTACGACCTCCATCTCCTGCTCTCGGCGTACGCGCAGGCGCCGACGAAGCTCTACGTCGCCGGGCTGTTCTACCCGCCGAGGGTGGCCGAGGACGCGCACGAGCACGTCCATCACGTGCAGCATCGCCAACACCAAAGCTAGTCCGCTAAACCTTGCCGACGAGCTCCTTGGGCGTGTCGTGCCGTTCGATGCCGATCTCGCCAGGTTTGCCTTCGTAGCCGTGCGGGAAGATCCGCAGCAGGAAGTACGTCCCGGTGGTGGGATCGTCCGAACGCTCGACGACGAGGGACGGACCCCAGCGCGAGTCGAAGCGTTCCGCGACCTGGGGCTTCTTCTTGGCGAGGTCGAAGCCCTCCTTGTCCCACTGCAGCACGGCGTAGCTGCGTACGACGCGCTCCTCATCGCCGCCTTCGTCGGGCCGCCAGCGATGCATCGCCGGGTGCTCGCGCTGGCAGACGGCAGGCGAGCCCGAGTGCAGCGTCACCCACTTGTAGACGTCCGCGTCCTTCGACTGGGCGCCCTGGGGATACGCTTCTCGGTGTAGCTTTTCGCCGACCGTGCAGAGGTAGTAAAAAAGCATGCGGGAGCAGGATAGCCAGAGATGGAGGCACGCACGATCACGGTCGAGGGCCTGCGCGCACGGGTCGTTGTCGAGGACGGCGGCCGGGCGGGGGAACCGATTGTCCTGATACACGGCGTCGGCGGATGGGCCGAAACGTGGCGACCGGTCGTCGGTCCACTCGCGTCCGCGGGGCATCTCGTGGTCGCGCTCGACCTTCCGGGTTTCGGAGAGAGCCAAGCGCCGGGTCGCGTCTCCTACTTCGGTCCGGAGAACGCGTTCTATCCACGCTTCGTCCTCGCCTCGATGGAGGTGCTCGGCATACCGCGGGCACACATCATCGGCCAGTCGATGGGCGGGGCCGTCGCGTATATGGTCGCGGTCACCGCTCCAGAGCGAACGCGGTCGCTCGTGCTTGTGGCCGCGGGCGGACTGGGACGAGAGGTCGCGTTTTACCTTCGGGCGTGCACGCTCCCGGGGATGGGCCTCCTCGCGCTACTCCCGCGTCCGAAGAACGCGGCTCGCGACGCGCTACGCCCCTGCTTTTACGACGCGAGGCGCATCCCAGAAGAGCTGTACGAAGAGGCGGTCCGCTACGGGAATAGATCTTTCTCGGAATTCATCCGCGCGATCTCCGCGGGGGTCAATATCCGGGGCGTTCGCCGACCTCTCCGCGAAGCTTGGGTCGCGCGCGCCTCGCAATACGTCGGTCCGGCCCTCGCCGTCTGGGGCCGCGAGGATAACGTTCTCCCGGTGCGGCACCTGCGCGACGTGAAGCACGTCCTCCCGCAGGCCCAGGCCCACGTGATCGAGCGATGTGGCCATCTCGCGATGTTCGAGTGCCCCGACGAGTTCCTTGCCGCGACCCTCCCGTTCCTCGAGCGGGCGGAGCAAGCCGCGGCGGCCTAGCGGCGCGGAACTGGCACCATTGAAGGTGGATGAAGACGGGCACACGCCCCGACATCGCGGTCACCACCCCTAACGCGAAGCTCCGCCTCAGCGCTCAGGACGTTCTCGCTGACTACGGGCTCGCTGTGCGCAGCCGGGCGGCGAGCGAGCTCTCGCGGCGCGAGGTTTTGGTCGGAAATGCGCCCTTTGGCATCTCGGGCGAGGGCAAGGAGGTCGCGCAGCTGGCGATGGCGCGCGCGTTCCGCCCTGGCGACTGGCGGTCCGGCTACTACCGCGACCAGACGTTCATGTTCGCGGTCGGGCTGGCCAATCTGTCGCAGTACTTCGCGCAGCTCTACGCGGATCCCGACGTGGTCCGCGATCCCAACTCGGCTGGCCGCCAGATGCTGAGCCACTTTGCTACGCGAATCCTCGACGAACGCGGGCGCTGGAAGGACCTGCTCGGAACGGGGCAATCCGCGTCGGAGCTTTCCCCTGTCGCGGCGCAGATGCCGCGGTCGGTCGGGCTCGCATGGGCGTCGAAGATCTACCGCGAGTCCCCGGCGCCGCGCACGGTCTCACAGGGCTTCTCTCACAACGGAGAAGAGGTGTGCTTCGCCACCATCGGGAATGCCGGAACGAGCGAGGGCGTCTTCTGGGAAAGCCTCAACGCCGCCGGTGTCCTCCAGATCCCGCTCGTGATCTCGGTGTGGGATGACGGCTATGGCATCTCCGTCCCGAACGAGTTCCAGACGACGAAGGGTTCGATCTCGGCGGTGCTCGAGGGCTTCCGGCGCGAGAACGCTGGAAACGGCCTCGAGCTCTATACGGTGAAGGGTCACGATTACGTCGCCTGTTGCGACGTCTACCAGATCGCGGTCGAACAAGCGCGGCGTGAGCACATCCCGTCGGTCATCCACGTCACTGAGATGACGCAGCCGCAAGGTCACTCGACGAGCGGCTCGCATGAGCGGTACAAGTCGAAGGACCGCCTCCGCTTCGAGATCGAGTTCGATCCCATCCGGCGGATGCGCGAGTGGATCATCCGCGAGGAGATCGCTGAGGCGGCGACCCTCGACGCGCTCGAGCGCGAAGCTCGCCTCGATGTCGAGCGCACGCGAGAGGCTGCCTGGGACGCGTATGTCGCCCCCATCAGCGCCGATCGCGAGCACGCCCTCGAGATCATCGAGGCGGCCGCCGACGAGAGTGGCGTCGACCTCGACGAGATCGCAGCGGAGCTGCGCACGGCCGAGCCCCCGACCCGACGGCTCGTCGCCGCGACGGCGCGACGCGCGCTCGTGGCCCTTCGTGGTCACGGCTCCCGGGAGCTCGCGACGTTCGTCGAGTCGTATCGCAAACAGAACGACGAGCTCTTCAACTCGCATCTGTACAGCAGGTCGGAGGAGTCCCCGCTTCGCATCGGCGCCGCCGCACCGGCCTACGCCCAGGACGCGGAGTCGGTGGACGGCCGGATGGTGCTTCTCCGCTGCTTCGATGCGAACCTGTCGCGCGATCCGCGCATCGTCATCCTCGGCGAGGACGTCGGGAAGCTCGGCGACGTCAACCTCGTCTTCGAGGGGCTTCAGGCCAAGCATGGCGAGCAGCGGGTCATCGACACGGGGATACGCGAGGCGACGATCCTGGGGCAGGGCATCGGTGCCGCGCTGCGCGGCTTGCGTCCGGTGGTGGACATCCAGTACGTGGACTACTTCCTCTATGCGCTCGAGCTCGCTTCCGACGACCTCGCGACGCTGCATTGGCGGACCGGTGGCGGCCAGAAAGCGCCAGTGATCATCCGCACGAAGGGTCACCGGCTGCAGGGCATCTGGCATACCGGATCGCCAATGGCGACGATCGTCTCGTCGCTCCGCGGCCTGCACGTTGCGGTGCCGCGCGACATGACCCGCGCGGCCGGCCTCTACAACACGCTGCTGCGCGGCGACGACCCCGCGCTCCTCATCGAGGTGCTCTCGGGCTATCGACTCAAAGAGCGACTGCCCTCGAACGTCGGCGAGTTCACCATCCCGCTGGGCGTGACCGAAACGATCCGTGAAGGCTCCGACGTCACGCTCGTGACGTACGGCGCCCTGTGCCGGATCGCGATGGAAGCCGCCACCGATCTCGCGGGCGTCGGGATCGAGACCGAGATCGTTGACGTTCAGACGCTTCTACCGTTTGACCGCGATCATGCGATCGCCGAATCGGTGGAGAAGACCGGCGCTCTACTCGTCGTCGATGAGGATGTGCCTGGCGGCGCGTCCGCGTACATCGTGCGCGAGGTCGTCGAAACGCAGGGCGCGATCGACCATCTCGACGTCGGCCCTCGAACGCTCACGGCCGCCCCGAACCGCGTCGCGGTCGGGAACGACGGCGACTATTTCTCGAAGCCGAACCGCGAAGACATCTTCGAGGCCGTCTACGCGATCATGCGCGAGCGCCGGCCCGACGATTTTCCAGCGCTCATGCCGTGGGGCCGGTCGTGATCAAGACAAACGTCCAAGCGGTCCACGACACGCTTCAGAGCGAGTTCCGGCGCGACGAGCGGCTCATCCTTCTCGGCGAGGACGTGGGCGTGCGTGGCGGCGTCTTCCGCGTGTCGGACGGGTTCATCGAAGAGTTCGGCGCCGATCGAATCATCGACACGCCCGTCGCGGAATCGAGCATCGTGGGCGTCGCCATCGGCGCCGCGCTCGGTGGCCTCATACCCATTGCCGAGATGCAGTTCGCCGATTTCAGCGCGCCGGCCTTCGAGCAGATCATCGACGAAGCCGCCCGGATGCGCTATCGCTCGAATGGCGCGTGGGGCGTGCCGATGGTGATCCGCATGCCGTGGGGCGGCGCGATCCATGGGGCGCTCTATCACTCGCAATCGGTCGAGGCGTTCTACGCACACGTCCCCGGACTCAAGGTGGTCGTACCGTCGACGCCGTACGACATCACCGGCATGCTCCGCAGCGCGATCCGCGATCCCGATCCGGTGATCTTCCTCGAGCACAAGGCGACGTACCGCACGGTGAAGGGGGAAGTACCGGATGGCGATTACACCGTGCCGCTTGGCCCCGCCGACGTGAAACGCGAGGGCACCGACATCACTGCCTACGCCTACGGCTTGATGCTCCACCACTGCCTCGCCGCGGCCGAGACCCTCGCGGGCGAGGGCGTCTCGGTGGACGTCGTGGATTTACGCAGCCTTCGCCCGCTCGACGTCGAGACGGTCCTACGGGAAGCCCGGAAGACCGGAAAATGTTTGGTCGTATATGAGGACAACCGCATGTTCGGAGCGGGTGCCGAGATTGCCGCGCTGATCGCGGAGGAGGCGTTCACTGATCTGGACGCCCCGGTGATGCGCATCGGCGGCCCCGAAGTGCCCGCAATGCCTTACAACAAACCACAGGAAGACTGGTTCATGCCCGATCCGGCGAAGATCGCGGCCAAGATGCGTGAGCTGGCCGCGTACTAGGGGAGTGCCATGGCTTTTGAGTTGAAGATGCCCAAGCTCGGCGAGTCCGTCACCGAAGGCACGATCGGGAAGTGGCTCAAGCAGCCGGGCGACAAGGTGAACAAGTACGACCTGCTCGTAGAGGTCCAGACCGACAAGGTGAACACCGAGATCCCGTCGCCTGTCGCCGGTACGCTCAAGGAGGTCAAGGTCGAGGAGGGCCAGACCGTCCCGATCGGGACGCTCCTCGCCATCTTCGACACCGCCGACGGCGAGGCGGCGGCGACGGCCCCCACGGCAGCGGCGCCGCAGCGCGCACCTGAGCAGCCGCAGCCGCGGGCGGCGGCACCGCAATCGGCCGCGGCTCAACCCCAGAAACCCGCTCAACCCGGCGGAGCCGGGACCCTTACGGGCCCCAGCGCCACCGCCGCTCGCTCCGCGCCTGGGGGCCCCTACCCCCAGGGACCCTCGGCGGTTGAGCCGCCCGCTCCAGCTCCCGCGCGGGCCGCTCCTCCGCCACCTCAGAGTTCGTCCCCGCGTCCCGCACCTGCGGCGACAGAGGAGCGTCCCGATCTGTCCGATGTGCGAGCGACGCCGGCGGTGAGGAAGCTCGCGAGTGAGCAGGGCATCGACATCTCGCAGATCGAAGGCACCGGGCTCGGCGGACGCGTCTCGCGAAAAGACGTCGAGGACTTCATCGCGCAACGCCAGACCTCGCAGCAGCAGGCCGCGGCGCGCGTCGTTCCGGCACAGCCACAGGCGCCGTCGCAGACGGCACCGGCGCGACAGGCCCCCGTGCCGTCGCTCGCCGGCGACGAGCTCGTTCCGCTGTCGCAGATGCGGCGCGCTATCGCGAACAACATGGTCCAGGCGTGGAGCGCCCCGCACGCGCACGCCGTGATGGAAGTCGACGTGACCGACCTCATGCGATACCGCGACCGCGTGAAGGCCGAGTTCCAGCAGCGTGAAGGGTTCGATCTGTCGCCGGCGGCTTTCATCGCGAAGGCGGTCGTCGAGGCGCTGCGAACGGTGCCGTCGGTCAACTCGAGCTGGACGGATCAGGGACTCATTCGCCACCGCGAGCTGAACCTCGGCTACGCGGTCGCGCTCGGCGAGGACGGTCTCATCGTGCCGGTCATCAAGGACGCCGACGGAAAGAGCCTCGCCGGCTTGATGCGGTCCATCCGGGACGTCGTGGATCGCGCGAAGGCGCGGCGACTCACGCTCGACGATCTCTCCGGCGGGACGTTCACGCTGAACAACACCGGCCCGCTCGGAACGATCGTGTCGAGTCCGATCGTGCCGCCCGGGCAGGCGGCGATCCTGTCCTCCGAATCCATCCGCAAGCGTCTCGTGGTCACCGATGAGGATGCGATCGCGATCCGCCAGATGATGAACATCGTCATCGGCTTCGATCACCGCGTCGTCGATGGGTCGACCGCGGCGCGCTTCCTCACCGCGGTGCGCGACTGGCTTCAGACCACGGGCACGTCAGTGACGGTCTATTAGTGGCTGAGCTCGCCCCGATCAAGTTCGAGATGCCCGGCGAGGTGGAGCGGCCTCGTTCACGCGGTCGGAGCGCCGCGAACACCGTCGTGCCGATCGATCACGCCCGCCCCGAATGGCTCAAGGTCCGTCTCCCCATGGGGCCGGAGTACGAAAACCTGCGACGGCTGATGCGCTCGAAGTCTCTTCACACCGTTTGCGAGGAAGCCCACTGCCCGAACATGGCGGAATGCTGGGGCGCGGGCACCGCGACGTTCATGATCCTCGGAGACACCTGCACTCGATCGTGCGGCTTCTGCGCGGTCAAGACGGGACGTCCGGGAGTCGTCGATCTCGACGAACCCGCTCGTGTCGGCGCGGCGGTCGCGCAGATGGGGCTCGGTCACGCCGTCGTCACCAGCGTGAACCGCGATGAGCTGGCGGACGGCGGAGCCTCGCTGTTCGCGGCGACGATCCGCGAGATCCGCGCCCAGTCGCCTGGGACGACTGTGGAGGTCCTCATCCCCGACTTCGTCGGTGACCCTGCCGCGCTCGATGCGGTGCTCGCCGAGCGGCCTGAGATCCTGAATCACAACGTCGAGACGGTCGAGCGCCTCTACTCACGCGTTCGGCCGCAAGCGCGCTATCCGCGCTCACTCGGGGTGCTCCATCGCACGAAGGAGCGCGCGCCCGACCTCGTGTGTAAGAGCGGGATCATGGTCGGGCTCGGCGAGACACGCGACGAGGTGCTCGAGACCATGCGCGACATCGCCGCGCAGGGAACCGATGTCCTGACGGTCGGTCAGTACCTCCGCCCGTCGCCGATGCATCTGCCGATCGAGCGGTACTGGACACCGGACGAGTTCGCGTCGCTGCGGGACGAGGGAATGACGATGGGCTTCCGCCACGTGGAGTCAGGCCCGCTCGTCCGCTCCTCGTACCACGCTGAGCGTCACGTCAGCCTTGGGTAACGCGCTCCACGCAACCTGGCTGGGACGTGTTCCCTACGTAGACGCGTGGCGGATGCAGGAAGCGGTCGCGACCCGGGTCCGCGACGGCGGCGCCGATCGTCTCCTGCTCCTCGAGCACGATCCCGTCTACACGATCGGCCGACGCGGCACGACCGATCATCTCCTGGTCGGTCCCGATGTCCTGCGCGCGGCGGGCGCGTCGGTCTACCGGGTCGATCGCGGCGGCGACATCACCTACCACGGCCCCGGCCAGCTCGTGGGTTATCCGATCGCCGCATTCTCCGATGGCGCAGATCTCGTTGCGTATGTTCGCGCGATCGAAGATGCGCTTCGCGATGCGCTCGGAAGCTATGGCGTGCCGTCGCGGGCCGAGAAAGGGAAGACCGGCGTGTGGGTCGACCTGCCGGACGGCCGGCCAGCGAAGATCGCTGCCATTGGCGTCCGCATTTCGCGCGGCGTCACGACGCACGGCTTCGCGCTGAACGTGTCGACCGAGCTTGCGGCCTTCGAGCGCGTGCTGCCTTGCGGTTTCCAGCACGAGGTGGCCTCGCTCGAGCGCCTCGGCGTGTCGGCGGACGTCGCCGAGGTAGGGGAGCGGTGCGCGCGGGCGCTGGCGGTGCGGCTCGGGAGGGAGCTGGTGGTGGATGCGTCGGTCGAGCCGCCACGTGATGCGGAAATCCCCATGGACGCGCCGGTTCGCGCGGCGCGCGACCTTCTCTCGGAGCCAGTTCCGGCCTAGCTTTCGCGCCTTGCGGATGGGCGCTCATGCGTTTGCATTAGTCGTCGACCATGCGGCCGTATGGTCCTGGGAGCGTCGGTACCCGGTCGGGTGACCGAACGCGCTATGGAGACACGAAGAACTCGGCCTAACGTTAGGCCTGACGGTGGGAATGAAGTTCAGCAAGCCTGCGATCACGCGGAGCCTCGGTGACGAGCCGATGGTGACACTGGATGCGTTGGCGCTCACGCAGCGCATCGGGAGAATCTCGCACGTCGAAAAGCCCGCGACGTCCCCGATCTACCAGTCGCTGGCGGAGCGCCAGCAGCCCTACGAAGCGAAGTGGCGGAGGGCGCTCAGGCCCCGTTAGCCAACGCGCTCCCCGCGGTGATAGACGCGCCAGACGCGCCAGAGCACCGCAGGGTCCGAGAGCGGGTCTCCGTGTACGAGCACCACGTCCGCCGGCCCGCCTTCACGGATCGTCCCGGCATCCTTGATCGCGAGAAGCTCGCCGCCTACCCATGTCGCTGAGGCGAGAGCCTCATGCGGTTCGAGCCCGGCACGCACCAGCATCTCGACCTCCCAGGCGAGATGCCCTGGCCGGACCGAGCCGCCGCCGAAATCGCTGCCGGTCGCGATGCGGACCCCGGCCGTCTTTGCCATGCGGACGACCCCGAGCGCTTGCTCCAAGAGCGCGGTGCTCGCTCGTCTGGATTCGGCGAAACGACCACCATCGGTGGCGGCGAAGCCGACGAAGCTCGCGAGCACGCTGAGGGTCGGGACGAGTGTCGCGTGCCCGGCCATCTTCGCGGCCGTCGTGGCGTCAACTCCGAATCCGTGCTCGATCGAATCGACGCCTGCATCGACCGCGACCGCGGCGCCCAGACCCTGCGCATGCGCGGTGATGCGCTTGCCGCGTTCGTGCACCGCCGCCACTGTCGGCTTGAGCTCGTCGACCGTGAACGTGACCTCTTCGCCGGTGCGGCCCGTGTCGACCGCGATCTTCACGAAATCCGCGCCCGCGTCCATCTCCGCGATCGCCGCTTTCCGCAGCTCTTCGCCTGAGTCGACGAAGACGACGAACCGCGGGAACTTGTCGCGACGCGCGAGCCACGTCCCGGCCGCGATGATCGTCGGGGCATCGACCTGTCCGCGGTGCGTGTCTCGGATGCGGAGGTTGAGTCGGCGCGGCGCGCCCACGTCGCGCGCTGTGAGGATCCCCATTCTCGCGAGGTCCCGCGCCGCCTCCACGCCGCGCGCGAGGAGATCCGCATCGGGATCGTCGAACCGCGCGATCCAGTTCGCGCCACCGAGTCCGGTGAAATGCGCGTGGCAGTCGACGAGCCCCGGAACGATCGTCGCACCCGATGCGTCGACGATCTCCGCTCCAGTTGGATCGGGAACTCCGTCGTCGGGACCAACGTACTCGAGGCGGCCGTCGCGCATGAGGACGGAGACGCCGCGCCGGAGGGTCGGCGACCGACCGTCCGCGAACGCGGCCCCGCGAAGGAGGATCGCCGCGGACGCTATTTGGTCTTCTTCCCGATGGTGCGGATGAAGGTCTCGATCGGTATTGCCGTCAGCGTTTCGATCTGGACGGTGCCGCGAGCGCCGAGGCCGACGGAGACCCGCGAGATCGTCTCGTTGTCCTTCGCCTCGACGATGTTGACGAAGTCGTAGCGCCCGAGCGTCGCGTACTGCGCAACGACGCGGGCGCCCATGGCTTCGATCTCTTCGTTGACCTTCTTGATCCGGCGTGGGTTCGATTGCAGTGTCTTGACGCCAGCCGCGGTCACCTTCGTGAGGAGGACGTATGTCGCCACGGTGCTCCCTCCAGCCCCATACTCGAACGCGAGCATATGCCGACGTTCACGCGGGCTCAGGCGGAAGCCGTTCTCCCCAAGGTGCGTCCGCTCCTCGAAGACCTCCAGCGCCGCAAGGCATCGTACGATCGGCGCCCCACGGACCCGGTCGCCAAAGAGATCAATGCGCTGCTCCTCGAGATCGCGCGCTTTGGCGTCGACGTGAAGGATCCCGACCAGGGACTTATCGACTTCCCCGCGATGCGCCGCGGCCGCGAGGTCCTGCTCTGTTGGAAGCTCGGCGAAGGTGAGCGCATCAGCTATTGGCACTCCCTCGAGGCGGGGTTCGCGGGCCGAAAGCTCATCGAAGACTAGCCTCGTCGGCGGCCGTCTCGGCGCCGGCTTCGGCGTGGACCCCGCGGTTTCTCGATTGGTACTGCGCGGATGGTCGCCACATTCCTAGTCGATGGTCCTAGCGTCGCGCACCCACCGGCGCCGTTATGCAAGGGGAGCCGACCGCACCGCGCCGGAAGGGAGGCACAAGGCCTGGAGCGCGGCTCTGTTTGGGAAGGGGCGGAAAGGTGTCCGCGTGAAGCGATTCGTCTCACTTATCGGTACCTGCGCGATCGCCCTGATCGCTCCCGTGTTGACCGGAGCGATCATCGCCGCATCGGCCACGACGACCAGCGGTAGCGTGACCAGCGCGAGCACGAAGACGAGCGATGTCACGGCCGCAACGAGTAAAGCGCAGCCGATCACCGCGACCGGAACACAGACCACGACGACTATCGCAGCCAAGACCACCATGACCACGACGCCCACCGGGGTCCTCGCCACGTCGGCCACGACGACCGGCAACGGCGCCCCGAGCGGGTCGCACTACAACCTCAACATCATCGGCGTGCCGAAAGACAAGACAGCCGACATGAACAACAACGACGGGCACCGGATCTTCGTCCAGCTCAATGGCGGGAGCGCAGTTGGTGACATCACCGGCAAGAACTTCACCGATATCAGCAAAGTCAACACCATCCTCCTGGCCCCGGCCCCAGCGGGTTCGAGCTTCCAGGTGTTGGACGCGAACGCGACAGACAAGAACGGCGCCGTCTTCCAGCTTCCCCCGGACGTCTCGACCACGTGGACGGTCTGGGCTCGAGCGCTCGGCAAGCCAGGCGGGAAAGCCGACATGACGACGTGCGCGACCGCTACGGTGATCGACCCTCTGACTGGACTCACGACCCAGGAGGTCGTGTGCTCTATTGCGACGCTCAAACTCGAGCGAACTAAGAACGCGAAATTCCAGAACGTCACGTCCGACCTTCTTACGCTCACACTCAGCGCTGCGGACGCGACGCTCGCGGGATGCACCAGCACGACAGTGGGTCTCTTCGATCCCTGCCTGCAGAACTTCTTCTGGAACTACGACAACAACGGCCTGAAACTTCTCCAGCTGCGCTTCTACGCGGCGTAGGACGCGCGAGGCCGGGCGCTCCGCCCGGCCTCGTGGCTCAAATCGGTCGTGCGCACATTTTGACGACGTCCTTCGCACATTTTGACGACGTCTTTGCACGTTTAGGGGACATACACGCACGACGTGTTTTGTCTAAATCTTGTGGTTGGAGAGCCACGACTTTGCCTGGGCCGCCGGATTCTTCGATGGCGAGGGATGGGCCAACCGGAGCGGCCGTGGTGTCCAGTCGCGGATCAACCAAGCTGGGTTGGACGGTGTGCCGGGGGTCCTCACCAAGTTCCAGCGGATCGTCGGCGTCGGACGAATCAAGGGCCCGGTCATCGTTGAGGGCAAGCAGCCCCTGTACTTCTGGGAGGCCACATCGCGACCCGACCTTACTCGAGTAGTCGAACGGATCGGACCATGGCTCTGCCCGGTCAAACGCGCCGAGTTCGAGCGGACATTGGGTGTTGCACTACCGCCCGTCGTTTGGCCGGGCTCGATGAGCGAGGAGCTCGCATGGGCCGGTGGTTTCTTCGACGGGGAGGGGTCGACGTACCTCGAGAAACATCGGACCCACCCGGGCTACTTCTACCCGGTCCTATACGTTCCGCAGTCGGCTGAGATAGGGATCGCCCCCGAGCTCATCCGACTGAAATCAGCGATGAATGGCATCGGCAACATCTCAGGCGTGCGTCAGGATGGGCCCGATTGGAAGCCATACCGTCGCTGGCGCGTCGTGACCCCGCTAAAGGTGCAGGCGGCGCTGCATCTCCTTTGGCCGTTCCTCGGCGATGTCAAACGGAGCCAAGCACAACGGGTCATGCAAACGATCCACAGTCAGCCGGATCTACCCCGGGGCAATCCGGCGTTCGGGATCGCGGGTGCGCGGTATTGCCTCCGCGGCCACGACAAATGGAATGTACGCATCAGACCCTTCAAGGGTCGGGGGAAGAACGAAGAAGATCCGCTAAATCATCTGAGGCAATGTCTGGCATGCGTCCGCGAGGATGCTCAAGCGCGAAGAAACAAAAAGCGACGGCCCGGAGGCTGTCGCTTTTGTGCTGTCTCCTACTAGGTTACTTGTTGAAATAGACCTTGTTGATCTCGGTGTAGTTCTTCCACTTATCGGGAACAGCATCCTCGGGAAAGATCGCGCTGACCGGACACACCGATTCACACGCGCCGCAGTCGATGCACTCATCCGGGTGGATGAAATACATGTTGTCTGCATCCGTTGTATAAATGCAGTCAACCGGACACACATCGAGGCATGATGCGTCCTTCACGCCGATGCAAGGTTCCGTGATCACGTAGGCCATCTGTGATTCGTTCTCCCGTCGCGTGCGTGTCAAGAAATCGGCTGGTGTTTTTCCAGCCTATCATCGCGCGACGTGAGTAGTGAAATCGCGGAGTTCCCACTCCCGGCCGACGTGACCGACGAAGAACGTGCCACGGCCAAGCGCGAGATCGGCAAGTACACGAAGATCATCGGCGAGGAACCGCGGGTCATCCGTTTCGCCGGCAGAACGATCGGTCAGACGGGGCCCGTGTGGCATTTCCAATACACGCGCCTGTACCAGCTTCCGAAGGGCTATCTCGCCGCGGGCCACGATCTGCACGAGGGCATCAAGGTCGCCTACGCCGAGACGCCGAAGGATCTGCCGAAAGCCTTCGACAACGACCTCGTACGCGAGTTCGTCGAAGACGAGTTGCGTTACCGAAAGATCATCGGGTCCGAGCACGCCCGAGCCAAGTAGCCGCTCGCGCAAATCGGCGCGACCGTCCAAGCGGCAACCTCCCGGCGCACCAGATGAGCCCGCTCGCGCCCGCTGTTCCGACCCCCCACCCGAGGCGCTTCTCCGCGGGATCGAGCAGTTCAACACCGGTGAGTTCTTCGAGCAGCACGAGACGCTCGAGCTCTTGTGGCGGGACACGGCCGCGCCGGTTCGTCATCTGTATCACGGGATCCTGCAAGTCGGGGTCGGCTTCCACCACTGGCGTCGGGGCAACTTTCACGGTGCCTCGGTTCTTCTTGAAGAAGGGATCGAACGTCTGCGTCCCTTTGCGCCCGCATGCCAGATGGTCGACGTCGCCGCGCTCATCGCTGACGCGACCGCGGCACGCGACCGACTGGTAGCTCTCGGTCCGGATCGCATGAGCGAGTTCGATCTCGCGAACGCGCCGCGGGTACGCTTCGCGCGGTGAGTCAAGGGGCGCGCGAGTGGGCAAAGAGGCTCGGGACCGTCGGCGTGTGGACGCACGACGTTGAACGGATGTCCGCCGCGGGCGCGCGCGACTACGTGCAAGCAATCGAGTCGCTCGGGTTCGCAGCGCTCTGGTTCCCGGAGAGCCTCGGGAGTAAGGAGGCCTTCGCTCACGCCAGCCTGCTCCTCGGCGGGACGAAGACCCTCGTCGTCGCGACCGGTATCGCCAACATCTGGGCGCGCGACCCCGTCGCGATGGCGAACGGAGCCCGCACGCTCGTCGACGCCTACCCGGACCGCTTCCTCCTCGGGATGGGCGTGAGTCACGCACCGACCGTCAAGACGCGTGGAACGACCTACGCCCGTCCGCTCGAGCACATGCGGTCCTACCTCGATGCGATGGACGCGGCGCCCTATGTCGGGCCAAAGGTCGACGTGCCCAGAGTGCTTGCGGCCCTCGGCCCGCAGATGCTCCAGCTTTCCGCAGAGCGCACCCTCGGCGCGCATCCCTACTTCGTGCCGGTGGAACACACGACGGTGGCGCGGAACGAGCTCGGCGCGGGTCCGCTCCTTGCCGTTGAGCAAGCCGCGGTGCTCAGCGAGGATCCAGCCGCCGCACATGCGACCGCGCGCCGACACATGAAGCGCTACCTCGAGCTCGACAACTACGTGAACAATCTGCGGCGCCTCGGATGGGGCGAGGCCGACCTGGCTGACGGCGGCAGCGACAAGCTCGTCGACGCGATCGTTGCCTGGGGTGGCACCGCCGCGATCAGGTCGCGCATCGACGAACACAGGGAACGCGGGGCGGATCACGTCTGCCTTCAGGTGCTGCGCGCCGATCCGAAGGGCTCGCCGACCGCAGACCTCGAACCGATCGCGAGAGCGGTGTTCTAGCTTCCGTCCTTCCGTGGCAGGTCGACCGCGGTGAATCCTGGTTGGTCCCAGCCCAGCACCGTGTATGGCGGCAGATTGACCGCCTCGACGCCGCGAAGCTCGGGGATGTCGTCGAGCAGTGCTCGCTCGATCCCACTCTTCAGCTGAAGCGTCGCGACGAGTCGCCCCGTCCGGGGGCGCGTCACGAACACGCGGATGCGCGCGATCGCCTCTTCCACGTCCACGAGCTCGACGTGTCCTCCGGTCCGCGCGAGATAGCGTTCCATCTCGGCGATCTTCGCGGCGACACGTTCGGCGAGGTCCGCCATCTTGAGCGAGCATACGGAAACCTATTCGAGGAGGTCCGCTGTGTGTTACCCGCCGGGTGCGCGCCCGCCCGACCTTCCAGTCGATCTCGTTCCACCGATGACGGGCGGCGCGGGGGGCCAGGACGTGATGCTCGCCGGCGCCGACGGCACAAAGTTCCGGGCTTATCTGGCTGGCTCGTCAGGCGGCGACGCTGGGGTTGTCATCGCGCCGGACGTCCGTGGCGTCCACCCCTTCTATGAAGACCTTGCCGAGCGTTTCGCGTCCGCGGGCGTCCACGCGATCGCCTTCGACTATTTCGGGCGCACGGCAGGGACCGGGCGCCGCCCTGACGAGTTCGACTACATGCCCCACGTCCGGCAGACGACTCCGACGAATGTGTTCGCGGACATCGCGGCGAGCCGCGCGCACCTCGAGAAAGAGACCAAGGCCCCCCGCACGTTCGTCCTCGGTTTCTGCTTTGGCGGGCGTATCGCGTTCCTCTCGTCCGCCGAAGTGCCGGGCCTCGCTGGCGTCGTCGGCTTCTACGGCCGGCTTGGCAAGCGCGAAAACGATCCCTGGCCCGTGCCCGCGGAACAGGCCCGCCGGATGCGCGCGCCGGTCCTCGGCCTCTTCGGCGGCGCCGACCCGAGCATTCCAGCGACGGACATCGCGGCGTCCGAGGATGCGCTCCGTGCGGCGAAAGTCCCGCACTACATCCACACGTATCCCGGCGCTCCCCACTCGTTCTTCGATCGTACGTTCAACGAGCACAAAGCGGAATGCGACGATGCCTGGCGTCGCGTCCTTGCGTTCATGAAGACCGGTGACCCGACCAAAACAACAGCGTGACGCTCGACAGCTCGATCCTCGCGTTCATCGGGATCGCGGCGCTGCTCACGGTCCTGCCTGGCGCCGACATGGCGCTGGTCGCGAAGGTGACGCTGCTCGAGGGAAAGCGCGCCGCGTTCTTCACGAGCCTCGGCATCTGCGCGGGCCTGCCGGTGCACGCGACTGCTTCCGCGCTTGGACTCTCGGTCATCCTCGCGACGAGCGCTGAAGCGTTCACGGTCGTGAAGTTCGCCGGCGCCGTGTATCTCGCCTATCTCGGGATCCGCACGATCAGGGATTCGTTTCGGGCGGCCGCCGATCAAGCGGTCGCGGTAGGTCGAACGCAGAGCGGCCGCGCCGCCTTCGTTCAGGGATGGCTGTCGAACGTGCTGAACCCGAAGGTCGCGCTCTTCTACCTGACGTTTCTGCCGCAGTTCATCTCGCCCGGCGACAGCGTGCTGGCCAGATCGCTCCTGCTGGCGGCGATCCATGCGGTGCTCGGCCTGGCCTGGCTTCCGCTCTACGCCTACGCGATCGATCGCATCGGTGCCGTGATGCGCGGGGCACGACGCTGGCTCGAGCGCGTCTCCGGTGCCGCGCTCATCAGCCTCGGCGTCCGCCTGGCGCTCGAGCGTCGGTGAACGTCTCGAGCGATACGGACCGCGCGCGCCGACTCGGGTAGCCTCCTAACCCGATGCGTCTCTTCTGGCTCTTCGTCGTCGGCACCGTCGGCTTCGTTCTGATCAGCTACTTCGAGCAGGTGCCGGTGCTCGGATGGCTCGGTGCTGTGATCTCGGTTGTCGCCTGGGTCACGCTCGGTCGCGCGCTGGCGCGGGATGGGGCCTCAGCGACGATCACTTCGGGAATCCTCGGAGCGTGGACAGGCTTCGTGGGTGCCTTCAGCGCGTGGGCGCTTCAGACGGGCAACCTCTTCGGGCTGACCACACCGGGACTCGACCGTGTCGGAGCCGGCTTCGGCTTCATAGGCGCAACTCTCGGCTTGGTCTACTGGCCGTTGATCGGAGCACTCGTGTGCGCCGGGGCGGCATTCATTTCCCTAGGACGGCGACTGGCGTAAGGCTGACCGCGGAACCGAAACCGCGGGTGGCACCGGCGAGCGGGTTGTGCGCGAGTCGCGGGTGCCCCGGGGACCCACCACGCGGAGTGAGCGAAGCGAACGACGCGATAAGTGGGGAGGGTGCGACGAGCGCACGACCCCGAGCCGGGGACAGGACCCGCGGTTTCGTGATGCGGAGATGCCTCGTTAGGCGACGCGACGACGTTTGTGAGAAACGTAGTCGACGAGGACGTACTCACCGAGATGCTCCGGTTCAACGTAGAAAGCCCGCCCATTGTTGATTTTCGACATCTGATTGACGAAGTCGACGAGGTAATGACCCCGGGCGAGCATGAAGGTGTTGATGGTGATGCTCTCGCGAGTGCAGCGAACGACTTCGCGTAGCGTCGCCTCGAACGTGCGCTTCGTCGGCGGGTAGTTGAACTGCGGATAGGTGCTGCCCGGCTCGAAGTAGGCCGTCGGCTCGCCGTCGGTGATCAGGATGATCTGCTTGTTCTTCCCGCGTGATCGCGCGAGGAGCGTGCGCGCCGTCTCGAACGCGTGCTGCATGTTCGTGCCGTAGACGTACTCGTTCCACGTGAGGCGGGGAAGATCCGTTGGCTTGAGCTGCGTCGCGTATGCAGAGAAGCCCACGATGTACAGGTCGTCTTTCGGGAAGGTCGAGCGGATCAGCGAGTCGAGCGCGAGCGTGACCTTCTTCGCGGCGAGGAAACATCCGCGGAAGAGCATCGAGCGGCTCACGTCGACGAGGATCGCGGTCGCCGATTGCGTGACGAGTTCGGTGCGGTAGACGTCGAAGTCGTCCGCGGTGAGCTTCACCGGAACTTTCGCGCCCTGGCGGATGACCGCGTTGCGCACCGTCCCAGGAAGATCGAGCAGGAAGGGATCGCCGAACTCGTAGGTCTTGAGCTCGTCGGTCGGGTCGCCGCCGCGGCCGCGTGCCTTCGAGCGATGCCCGCCCAACGCATCCTTCTTCAGCGTCGCGAAGATCTCCTCGAGCGACTTCTGCCCGATCTTGCGGATGCCCCGGGGCGTGAGCTCGTAACGGTCGCCGTCCTTGCGAATCAGCCCGGCGTCCTCGAGGAGCTGGGTCATGCGACGCAGCTCGTCGAGGGCCTGCTGCGCCGAGGGCCCGGCCAGCCGTTCCACCTGGTCGCGATCGAGCGATTCGAGGTCGTCTGAGTTACGTGCGCCGCGGACCGTGTCCTCCATGTCCGAAAGCTGGTTCATCTCGTCCATGAGGCCGAGCGCTTCGGCGAGCGTCAGCGGCTCATCGCCTGACAAGGAATGGTCGTACCCGTCCATCGGCATGAGCTCACCGAGCGTCTCGGCGAGGTCGTTCATCGCCTGCTGCAGGCCCGGATCGTTAAACGCCGCGCCCAGCAGCCCTTCGAGCTGATCGCGCATGTCCGCGGACATCGATTGCCAGAGCGATCGCATCGCGGCCATGCCCTGCGCGAGCTGGCGGAGGAGGTCATCCCAATCCTTCGCGTTGCCAGCGAGCTCGGGGTACTGCCGTTGGAAGGCCTCGAAGTCCGGCTCGCCGCCGTCCATCCGCTCTTTCAGCGCGCGATTCAGGTCACGGATCATCTGGCGCGTCCGCTCGAGCTGCTCCGGTGTCAGGTTCTGCAGCGACTCGCGCATGTTCTTGAAGTACGACCCGAGGACCTGCTGCTGCAGCTCCTTCAGGAGCTCCTGGTACTTCTCCGCCGCTTTGGGCTCGACGAATTCGTAGTCCTTGAGCGCGCGGACCGCGCGACCGAAATCCTCGGGGAGCGCGTCGAGCTGCGCCATCCGTTCGGCGGCGAGCTTCTCCATCGTCGCCTTCAGCTGCTCGTTCGGGGCAGGCGCGTTGCGCCGTCGATCAAGACCTTCGCGCTCCAGCCTCTTGACCTCCTCGAGCTTCTCTTTGAGGTCATCGAAGGTCTTCGAGAGGTCGTGCCGCTGCGCCCGGCGCTGTTTGGCGGTGCGCAGGCGCTCGAGCAGGTCCTTCAGACCTTCCATGCGACCGGGAATGCCCCAGCGGGAGAGCCGCGCCATCGCATCTTCGAGATCGCCTCCTGAGAGAAGCTCGTCCGCCATCGCGCCGAGAAGCTCCTCCGCCTCGAGCGCGTCGAGTCTTTGGGTGCCGTCCCAGCGCGAGTACCGAACGTCGCTGTACGGCTGCGCAAGACCCGGTGGGTCGTTGCGCGGCTCGAGCGGAGCCGGGTCCTCCATCACGCGCGGAAGGTGGAGCGGGTCTCGCCGCGCTCCTTGTTGAGTTTGCGGTTCAGGTGCAGGCCCTCGAGGACGAACTCCACGGCGGCGGCGATGGCGGCGGGGTTCCCGGTCGCGCCGAGCTTGGCCACCGCTCCCTTCATCCCGGGTATCTGCAGCGCCTGCTTCACGTATTCCTGACTGGCGAGCGTGGGAGAGACGTGCATTGTGGCGCCGCGCTGGAACGCCGCGAGAAGCGAGTCGAACTCGACGAGCGAGAACGTCCGGTTGAAGACGTTCAGCACCGCGCGTTGAACGAGCCGGTCGATGACGCGCTCCTCCGAGACCTCGCCGACGGACTCGAGCTCGATCTTGCCCGCCGTCGATGCGACGACCGCCGGGAGGTCGCTGATGCGCGGGACCACGCTCGTCTCGCCGGTGCGCAGCGCGCGCTTGAGCGCCGCCGACGCGAGGTTCTCGTAGTTGGCGACCGTCACGCGGACGGATACGCCCGACCGCTGCGAGATCTCGGGCGAGCGGCGCGCGAGCTGCGAGATCTCCGCCAGGACTTCCTTCATATACGCGGGCATGATCGTCGTGATCCCTTCGTCGATGAAGACCTGCCGCTCCTGCTCCATGATCCCGACCTCGGTCGCGATCTCCTTCGGATAGTGCGTGCGGATCTGTGAGCCGAAGCGATCCTTCAGCGGAGTGATGATGCGGCCGCGGTTCGTGTAGTCCTCGGGGTTTGCCGACGCGATCACGAAGAGATCAAGGGGCAGCCGGACTTTGTAGCCGCGGATCTGCACGTCGCGCTCCTCCATGACGTTCAGGAGGCCGACTTGCACGCGCTCGGCGAGGTCGGGGAGCTCGTTCAGGGTGAAGATGCCGCGGTGCGTGCGCGGCACGAGGCCGTAGTGGATCGTCATCTCGTCCGAGAGGTACCGTCCCTCGGCCACCTTGATGGGGTCGACCTCGCCGATGAGGTCGGCGATGGAGATATCAGGTGTCGCGAGCTTCTCGCTGTACCGCTGCTCCGGCGTGAGCCAGACGATCTCGACCGATTCGCCGTCGTTGGCGACCCGGTACTTGCAGGCGGCGCAAATCGGCGCGAACGGTTCGTCATTGATCTCGCAGCCGGCGATCGCTGGAACCGACGCGTCGAGCAGCTCGATGAGTTGTCGGGCGATGCGCGTCTTCGCCTGGCCACGTTCGCCCAGGAAGATGATGTCCTGGCCAGAGAGGATCGCGTTCTCGATCTGCGGGATCACCGTCGACTCATAGCCGACGATGCCGTTGAACAGCTCTCGGTTCGCGGACAGCGCTGAGATGAGATTTCCGCGGAGCTCTTCCTTCACGCTCCTCGGCCGGTAGCCGGTCTCGCGAAGCGCGCCAATGGTCGTCGCTTGTGTCATACGGTCGGATCTCCTCGCATATCGATCGGTGTTCTCTCTCCACGGTACTCGGCCAGGGCCGCGCGCACGTCAGGAATTTCACGCCGCCGCTGCTGGAGGAGGTCGCAGAGAAATTCCGTGCGCCGCGCCAGCTCGGCCGCGGCCGCGTCGATATCCTCGCTCCGTCGCTTCGCGACGAGCTTCAGTTCGGCGTCTTCGTCGTGCTCGTGCTCGTCCGCGCCCTCGCGATGCTCGACGAGCGGTTGCAGCATGAGGCCCGTCCCGTCTCGTGGCGTGAGCCGGTGCAACGACACCACCCGGCGGGCGTAGTGCCCGCCGATCGTCGCGTAGACCCGCATCACCATGAGCAGGTCGACGCGCGCGAGGTCGCCAGGCGCGATGCCGAGCTCGCCCGTGAGCTGCGCGACCGCTTCGTCGGCGCTGTCGGCATGGAGCGTCGAGCCGAGCGCGTACCCCTTGCGCAGGCTCTCGAAGACGCGGACCGCCTTCGGGCCCCAGAGATAGACCGGCAGGTGCGACGAGAGCTCGTTTCCAAGGAGGATCGTGCGTTCGGGGGCGGTCTGCTTCAGGTAATCGAACGTCTCGACCCAGCCGCGCACGAACACACGCCGCACGTCGTTCGGCAGGAAGTCCAGGAACGCGGTGAGCGTCGTGGTTTTGCCCGAATGCGGTTGCTCCGCGGCGATGAGGATCGACCCGTGCGCCTCGAGGACCATCCCGCAGAGTGCCGCGGTGCGGGCATCCATGTTCCGTGCCTCGAGGAGCTCGGTGACGGACATCGGGATCGGCGGTTCCCAGTTCCAGCCCCAC
>Ga0207646_10001815_pt1 | contig 25842 bp, 26 predicted proteins | sample KBSK5502metaG_FD_184343 | JGI IMG/M metagenome (GOLD analysis project Ga0207646, IMG submission 184343) | Corn, switchgrass and miscanthus rhizosphere microbial communities from Kellogg Biological Station, Michigan, USA - KBS K5-50-2 metaG... | ecosystem: Host-associated > Plants > Roots >...
ACAAGCTGCGTGATCATTCCCATTTCCAAGTCTTCCCCAAAACCGGCGCCAGACCAGGCCCAACCTGCAGCAACTGCGGTGACGGCGAAGCGCGCGCAGGTCTTGATGGGGACCATGGTCGAGATCACCGTCGTCGCGCCCAACGAGACCCTCGCGCAAGCGGCGCTGACCGCGGGGTTCCAGGAGATCCGCCGGATCGAAGCGCTGATCAGTACCTGGATCGAGACCAGTGAGCTCTCGCGCGTCAATCACGCCGCAGGACGAGAGCCGGTAGGAGTCAGCGACGAGACCTTTGCCCTTCTCGCACGAGCCCTGGAGATCGCGGAGTACACGGAGGGCGGGTTCAACATCGCCATCGGTCCGGCCGTCCGCCTCTGGAACATTCCGGAGGCCCCGCGCATTCCTTCGGGCATGGAGCTGGAGATCGCCGCGCAATATGTGGACTACCGACAGATCCACCTGGATGCGTCCAGCCGGAGCGTGTTCCTGGAAAAGCCCGGCATGCGGATCGATGTCGGGGGAATCGGCAAGGGCTTCGCGGCGGAAAAAGCGGCCGCCGTCATGCGGGAAGTCGGCGCGAACGGCGGCCTCGTAGCGGTGGCCGGCGATTTTCGGATCTTTGGCAAGCGCGCCGACGGCACGGCCTGGCCGGTCGGCATTCAACACCCTCGGCAAGAGGATACGGTCCTGGCCACCCTGGATTCTACCGACGAAGCGATCTCCACGTCGGGTGATTATGAACGGTTCTTCATCAAGGACGGCGTCCGCTACCATCATATCCTGGACCCCCGCACGCTCCAACCGGCCCGCCTGTGCCAGAGCGTCACAATCATCGCTCCGGATGCGACGGTGGCCGATGCGCTGGCGACGGGTGTCTTCGTCATGGGCCCGGTCAAGGGGCTTGCGCTGGTCGAACGGCTCGGATTCGGCGCGGTGATCGTGGATGCCGGAGGCGGGATTTCGATTTCTTCCACCCTCCGTCAACGCGTGAAGGTGAACCTTTGAATTGCTCTCCAATCCCCCATGGCCATTGCATTTCCACGATGTGTACGGTAGATTAATTGCTTAATCCTTAAGAAGGAGGTTCGTTGAGCGACTCCATACCGCTTCCCCAGGCGCCGGCGCACCTCCCTCCCTCACTCAACCGGCTCTGGGAACTGGCACACAATCTCTGGTGGAGCTGGAACCCGGAGGCCCGCGCTCTTTTCGACGCTCTCGACCGCACGATCTGGAAGCTGACCTTGCACAATCCGGTCAAGCTGCTCCGCCAGGTAAGCCCTGAGTGCACCCTCTTCGCTTCCACGGACCCGACCTTCCTGCGTCGTTATGAGTCCGTCCTGCTCGCGTTCGACAGTTACATAACCGCATCCGACACGTGGTTCACGCGCACCCATCCGGAAATGGCTGACGGCCTGATCGCCTATTTCTCTGCCGAATTCGGCCTGCACCAGTCGTTGCCCATCTACAGCGGCGGCTTGGGAATCCTGGCCGGCGATCACTGCAAAGAGGCCAGCGACCTGGGCGTCCCCTTGGTCGGTGTCGGGTTTCTCTACCCGCAAGGCTATTTCCACCAACGCATCTCTCCCGACGGATGGCAACAGGCCTGGTCGGCTCCGTTCGTGGCGGCGGAAGCGCCGATCCGCCCGGCCCTGCTGCCGAACGGGGAACGCCTGATCATCCAGGTCGATCTGGATGGGCGGATCATCCATGTCGCAGTCTGGCAGGTGCTCGTCGGGCGCGTGGCGCTGTACCTCATGGACACCGATGTGGAAGCGAACGCCCCCTGGGACCGCGAGCTGTCGGCCCGCTTGTATGGCGGTGATCAGGAGATGCGCATCCTGCAGGAGATCATCCTCGGCATCGGCGGGGTACGCGTGCTGCGCGCGCTGGGCCTCAATCCGACCGCCTGGCATGCCAATGAAGGCCACGCGACGTTCCTGACCGTGGAACGGCTTCGGGAACACCGGCAGACGGGGCTTTCGTTCGCGGATGCGATCGAGACGGTACGGGCTTCGACCGTGTTCACGACACACACCCCGGTCCCGGCCGGCCATGATGCCTTTCCCTTTCATCTAATAGAGAAATATTTCACGCCGTTCTGCAACCTCCTGGGTATCAGCCGCGAGGAATTCCTCAAACTGGGCTGCGCGTCGGGAACCGTGGACACGGCGTTCAACATGACGGTCCTGGGTCTTCAGCTCAGCGGCCATCGCAACGGCGTCAGCCGCCGGCATGGAGAGGTGTCCCGCCGCATGTGGGGATATGTCTGGCCCGGCGTGCCGGAGGAGAAGGTCCCGATCACGGCCATCACCAACGGCATCCATATCCCGACCTGGATCGCTCCCGAGATGCGGCAGCTCTATGCGAAGCACCTCGGTCCCGACTGGGTCGCCCGCCATGACGATCCTACTCTGTGGGAACGCGTCACGGACATCCCGGACCAGGACCTGTGGAACACCCGCCTCTTACTCAAGCGCAAGCTGATCGCGCATATTCACGAAAAGGCGCGAGTGAAGTGGATTGAGGGGCAGATGGACCCGACCCAGATTTTGGCGTCAGGCACGCTGCTGGATGCCGAAGCCCTGACGATCGGGTTCGCGCGCCGCTTCGCGACATACAAGCGCGCCACCTTGCTGTTCAAAGACCTGGAGCGGCTCAAGCGGCTGCTGCACGACCCCTGGCGGCCGGTGCAGATCATTTTCGCCGGCAAGGCCCATCCCGCCGATGAGCATGGCAAGTATTTTATCCATCAGGTCTACTCGCTCGCCAAGGATCACGGTCTCGGCGGCCACATCGCCTTCGTGGAAGAGTACGACATGCACACCGCCAAGTTTCTCGTCCATGGAGTGGATGTGTGGCTGAACACTCCCCGACCTCCGCAGGAGGCGTGCGGGACCAGCGGCCAGAAAGCGGCCCTCAACGGGGTGCCGAACATGAGCATCCTGGACGGCTGGTGGATGGAAGGCTACAACGGTGCCAACGGATGGGCGATCGACGGGCAGGAATCCAACCTCGATCAGAACGCGCAGGATGCCGCCGACGCCGCGGCGCTGTACCGGACGCTGGAGCAGGAGGTCGTTCCGCTCTACTACAACCGGGATGGCGACGGGGTGCCGAGAGGCTGGTTGAACGTGGTGCGGGAAACCATCCGCAGCGTCGTCCCGCGGTTCTGCACACGCCGGATGGTTCGTGATTACACCGAACAGCTCTACGCGCCCGCGACGCAGCAGAGCCTCCGATCCGTCGACCGTTAGGTCTCTTTCTTCTCCCCGTCGGCGGGCAGTTTCAGTCTGACCACGACCTTGGTCTGCGTCTCCTTCTCGCCGTTACGGACGACGATGGTCGTCTCCCCCACTCCCACGGCGGTCACCACGCCGTTGGCATCCACGCTGGCGACCTGCTCGTTCCGGCTCCGGTAGGTCGTCCCGAAGACCGCCCGCGAAATGATCCGCACGGTGCCGTCGGGAAACTCCCCGATCACCTGCAGGTCCCTCTTCTCCCCGATCACATCCAGCACCAGCTTACGCTGCTCGGCGTGGATGCGCAGCGAAATGAGCGGCAGCACGGGCGGCAGATTGACGTGGACCGTGACGGCGGCGGTGCTGATTACGCCCTTGCTGTTCTTGCTCTGCACTTCGATCGGCACCGGCCCCAAGGTATCGCCCCGCAGCTTGATGCGTTGCTCGAAGAAACCTGTTTTGTCGTTATACTTCATCGGCTCTTCGGAATGGGCCAGATACACGCGATCGATGTCGTCGCCCGGGCTCGGCTGGACCTGGATCACCAGCTCGGAACCGATGGAGACAGCCTCATTGTCCTTCGGCGAGACGATCTCGACGGCGCCGGCAGGCAAGGACAGAAACGCGACGGCAACGATCGCCGTCACGCCAAGGCAGACGGTCTTGTACAGGGAAGGCATGAAAAATAATAACCGAGCAACAGGGAACCGTCAAGATTTATTGAGAGCGCAGTGAACCGGATGCCAACGACCTGGCGAATCGTGTATGATACGGCATCAATTTGTTTCTTCGAATACCTCGGAGACGAGAACCATGGCCGAACGAACACCCGCACAGCCCGCTGGATCCGGGTCACCCGAAGCCGCTCCGAATACCATCCAATTGATCAATGTGCTGATCGTCCGAGACGGCGAAATGGTCAGCTCGAAGTGGGGAATCCATCCCCAACTGAAGCAGGACTTGGCTCCCGCGGAATGGCAGGAGCTCAACGAGCACATGAACCGGGTGACCGCCATCGTGGGCGCCAAGTTCGCCGAGCAGTTGTCGCAGGACGAAGGGAATGCTCCGGGGAGCGGGACGGCGTAATGGATACCGCCGACTCAACCGAGATCGTCTCGTGCCGGAACACCCGCTGCGGACAGCAGCTCCGCATTCCCGCCGACGAGATTCTCCAGGTCACCTGTCCGACCTGCGGGATGAGCTTCACCTATCGGCCTCCACGCACGCCCGGGGAACAGAACAAAGGCCTCGCTCCTGAATTTCAGCGGAAAGCCTGGGTCATGGCCGAACTGATGTTGATGATCGCGCGCGAATCCATGACGCTGCTCAAACGGAACAACCAAGCGATTGCGACCAAGATGCCGCAAAAGCAAGAGTGGGAGGCCTTCATCGAGTTTCTCAAAATCTTGTTCAACCTCGCCGATCGTGTCGGTGCGTTTTACGTCCCCGTCAGCGAGTATCTGCAGTTCCTGGACGCCCTGGAAGACGCGGTGATTGATCAGATGAACAACGCCTTCCGACAGCAAGCGGGGCCCGGGCACGACGAGATACCGGTGAAGCTCTCCATTGCGGCCGCCTTCGACGCCGGCCAGAAACTCTACCAGCCCCATCAATTCATGGTCGCGGAAGAAGGCAAGGAGCGGGACGCCTACTTCAAGAAGTTCGGTGAAGCCGTGGCCACCGCGATGGGCTCGCGTGGCAACACCACGATCGTCACCACCGCCACCCTGTGCGCCAGCTCCAGCATCGCCGCGATGAAGGCCCTGATGGAGTCCACCGATGGCGCCTCCTCGTCCCCCATCGCACATTCCTAAGAAGAGATTTATTTCTCATCACATAGAGCACCTGCATGAACGGATCGCCTTTTCGCGCGCTGCGCCATCGCAATTTCACGCTGTTTTTCGCCGGCCAAGGACTTTCGCTTTGCGGCACCTGGATGCAAAGCCTGGCCCAGGCCTGGCTGGTCTACCGCCTGACGGGCTCGCCTTTTCTGCTGGGCCTGGTCGAGTTCGTCGGCCGCGCACCAATCCTGCTCAGCCTGGCGGGCGGCCTGCTGGCCGACCGCTGGTCCCGTCGCCGCGTCATCATCGCGACGCAAGTGCTGTCACTCCTGCAAGCCGGCACCCTGGCCATCCTTACGCTGAACGGACAGATCACGATTGAATGGATTCTGGGGCTGTCGCTCTTCCTGGGAATCGTCAATGCAGTGGACATCCCCGTTCGCCAGTCGTTCGTGGGCAATCTGGTTCCGCGGGCCGACCTCCCGTCGGCCATCGGCCTCAGTTCATCCGCCTTCAACGCGGCCCGCATCATCGGCCCCTCGCTCGCTGGTATTCTGGTGGCCACAATCGGCGAAGGCCCGTGCTTTCTTGTCAACGCACTCAGCTATCCGATCGTGATCGGATGCCTGCTGGCGATGCGCTTTCAGAAGATCGCTCGGACCGCTCCGGAAAGCGCGATCGGCTTTCTCGCCGAAGGCCTCAGGTATGCGCGGCACACACCGCACGTTCGCGCCCTGCTGGCGCTCATCACCCTCTTAAGTCTGGCCGCGGTGCCGCACTCGACGCTGCTCCCGGTTTTTGCGGGAGAGATTCTGAAGGCTGGCGCCAACGGCCTGGGGCTGTTGATGGCCGCAACCGGAGCCGGCGCGCTCGCCGGCGCCTTTCAGATTGCGCGCCGTAGTACGGTTCGCGGGCTGGGGTCCTATATCGCGGCGGCCGTGATCCTTTATGGCGTTGGCCTGCTCGCCCTGGCCTTCAGCACCACGCTCTGGATTTCCCTCCCGGCCCTCATTGCCATCGGCTTCGGCATGATCACGAGCCTGGCCGGCACGAACACGCTCCTCCAATCGCTGGCCCCCGACAACCTGCGCGGGCGGGTCATGAGTCTCTACGCGACGGTTGCGCTCGGCTTCGCCACGTTCGGCAGCCTGTTGGCGGGATTGGGCGCAACCTATCTCGGGGCGCCGCTCACGGTTGCGGTCGGAGGAATCATCACGCTCCTCAGCGCTGCAATCTTTTGGCGCGCGCTGCCGGGCATCCGCCGCCATATCCGTGAAAACCGACTCCTGCCGCCGGAAGAATTCGCCACGCACTAAGCCTTCCGCCTCTATTCGCCAAGGCCTTGCCCTATTTCAGGCATAATCCACACTTCATACTGCTCCGACCGCACGTTCATGTTGTCAGGATTTGAGCAAGTTCACGACAGCTAACTCTATGTTTTGCAGGCCCTTCCAATTTCTCACCGCACCACTGATTCCTATGGCACTCAACTTGCTCATTTAACTTTGCCCAGCAGGCAGTGTCTAAGCATCAAGAACAGTGGATTCAACGCATGCACTGAATCCAGCGGACAGCAAACACGCAGCGCAACTATAAAAGGAGGACATCATGAACAGACAGCTATGGACAGTGGGCGGGGCAGCCCTGCTGGGGCTGGCCCTGCTCGGCAGCGGGATCAGCCAGGCACAGACGAGCACGCCTCCCGCCCCGGGCGACGTGCGCCAGGATAACAAGGACATCCGCCAGGATCGCCGAGATCTTCGTCAGGACAACAAGGATATCCGGCAGGATAAGCAGGACTTGGGGAAGGACCGCCGGGATCTCCGCGAAGATCGCAAGGAAGGCGCCAGCAAGGCTGAGATGGCCAAGGATCGTGCGGACATCCGGCACGACGAGAAGGACCTCAAACACGACCGGAAAGACCGTCGTCAGGACAGGAAAGACCTCCATGCGGACAAGAAGGATCGGCGCCACGATCGCCGGGCAACGCAAGGCAAATAGGAATCTGACATATCATGGGTGGGGCAGCGAGAGGCTGCTCCACCCTTTTCATTTGTTGCGCTGGTAAAACATCTCCAGCGCGTCCCGGTAGCCGGCCACCCGCCCTTCCTCATACGCGTTCTCCAGGCGGCGCTTGAGACGATCCACATCTTTCTCCTTATTCTTGTCCGCGGCGCCCTGGTTCAATAGATTGAACAAGGCCACGTGCACGATCCTGCTCCGTCGGACTTCCATCTCCTCGCTGATCCACCCGGCGAAGGCCTCCGGGGCGTGCTTCTCCACGATCGTGGGCTTGAAGGCGTCGTAGCCGATCTTCTCCTTCGTGATCTTGCGGACCACCTCGAGCTCTTCGCGAATCTTGGGAATGTTCTTCAGCAAGAAGCCCTGAATGTCCTGGTGCCCGGCCTCGTAGAGTTTCTCCAGATTCTGGCTGACGTAGATCTCGGGGCTGACTGGCTTTTCCTTGATTCCGTAGGTCGGATGGCTCCCGAATCGAAGCCGGTTGTATTCTTCTCTCGCCGCGGCGTCCCCGATGACCCCGTAGGCCTCGCTGGCGTCCTTGAAGCGGGCTTCCGCTCTCTTATCGCCGGGATGGTGATCGGGATGGTTCTCCTTGGCCAGCTTTCGAAACGCCGCCTTGATGTCGGCCGCCGTCGCGTCCTGCTCGACATCGAGGACTTTGTAATAATCTTTCATGGTGGCGGCGACTATAGCATTTCTCACATTGCGAAATCAGCGGCGAAGCATGTACGATGGTCTCATGAGCGACGCGCCGAAGCACACGAACCGCCTCATCCACGAGACGAGCCCCTACCTCAGACAGCACGCGCACAACCCCGTGGACTGGTATCCATGGGGCAAGGACGCCCTGGCGAAGGCCAAAGCCGAGAACAAGCCGATTTTGCTCTCGATCGGCTACTCGGCCTGCCACTGGTGCCACGTGATGGAGCGGGAGTCGTTCGAGAACCCAGATATCGCCAAGCTGATGAACGAGCATTTCGTCAGCATCAAGGTGGACCGTGAGGAACGCCCCGATCTCGACGACATCTATCAGAAATCCGCGCAGGCCTTCATGCGGCGCGGCGGCGGATGGCCACTGACGGTCTTTCTGACGCCCGATCAAGAGCCGTTCTGGGGCGGCACCTATTTCCCGCCGACGCCGCGCCACGGCATGCCGGGTTTTCCCGAGGTGCTGCTGGGCGTCGTCGAGGCGTACAACAAAGAACCGGCGCAGGTCCAGCAGAACACCCAGAAAGTCAAAGCCGGGCTGCGGCAGATCGCCTCGCCGCAACCGTCCACCGACCCGTTGACCGAAGAACTCCTGGACGGCGCCGTGAAGGACCTCGGCGCATTCTACGAACCCGTCAACGGCGGATTCGGCGACGCGCCGAAGTTCCCCACGCCCCCGCCCTTTCAGGTGCTGCTGCGTCAGTTCGCCCGCACCAAGGATCAGCAGGCCCTCGACATGACGCTCCACTCGCTCTGGAAAATGGCGGCCGGCGGCATCTATGACCACCTCGGCGGCGGCTTCCACCGTTACTCGACGGACGGCCAGTGGCTGGTGCCGCACTTCGAAAAAATGCTGTACGACAACGCACAGCTGGTGCGTCTCTATCTGGACGGCTGGCGTCTCAGCCGTGAGCCTCGGTTCAAGCAGGTGGTGGAAGAAACCATCGAGTACCTCCGTCGCGAGATGATCCATCCGGACGGCGGGTTCTACACGGCGCAGGACGCCGACAGCGAAGGGCACGAAGGCAAATATTTCATCTGGGAGCCGGCGGAGGTCAACGCGATTCTAGGTCTCGACCTCGGCGGGATGTTCTGCCGCGTCTATGACATCACGGACCGCGGCAACTTCGAAGGCAAGAACATCCCCAACCTGATCAACGCCAACGGAAAAATCGACGTCAAAGACCTGCCGAATGCGGAGCAAGCCTTCGCTGACGCACGCCGCAAGCTGCTGGAGGTGCGGGAGAGGCGGGTGAAGCCGCTGCGCGACGATAAGATTCTGACAGGTTGGAACGGCCTGATGCTCTCGGGAGTGCTGGACGCCTACCAGACGCTCAGCAACGCGGCGTATCTCGACATGGCCGAGAAGGCCCTCGCCTTCCTGCTGGAGTACGCGTACAAGAACGGCCGCCTGTTCCGGACCGTCACCGGCGGCATCGGAAAACTCAACGCCTACCTGGACGACTACGCCTTCCTGACGGCGGCCCTCATCGACGCCTTCGAGGCGACCGCCAAGCCGGCCTACCTCGACAAGGCGCGCGAGCTGACCGCCGTCATGCTCGAGCAGTTCTGGGATTCCCAGGCCGGCGGCTGCTTCTTCACCGGGAAGGACCACGAGCCCCTCATCCAACGGATGAAGACCGCCGAGGACTCCGCCATCCCGTCCGGCAACGCCGTCGCGGCGATGAATTTCCTGCGCCTATTTCATTACACCGGCAAGCCGAATTATCTCGACAAGGCCGAGCAGACACTGCGGCTGTTCCGGGCCCACATGGACCAGAACCCCTTCGGCATGGCCTCCATGCTCTGCGCGCTGGATTTCTATCTCGCCAAGCCGAAGGAAATCGTGCTGGTGGGCAAGCCAGGCGCGGCGGAGATGAAGGATCTGTTGCTGAAGATTTACGGGCGGTACGTGCCGAACAAGACGCTGGTGCTGATGGACAACGCCGGTTCAGGCTACGTGCCGGCCGCGGCCAAGGGCAAGACGGCGATCGACGGCAAACCCACCGCCTATGTCTGCCACAACTTCACCTGCTCCCAGCCCGTCACCGACTGGCCCGCCCTCGAGAAGCTGCTGTAGCCCTAAGGCTAATGAACCTGTCCAAATCTCACTGGGGCACAACCGGGCGGAAAACTTGACGGGCCTCGTCGTCTAGGCTAGGATGCATTCCCCTATCAATCAAGGACCTGAAAGGAGCTATCATGGCCGACAAGCGAAAGACCCCCCGCAAGCCAGTGAAGCTCAAGGGCACGATCACAGTGCCGGCTGAAGCCAAAAAGATCGAACGAGGCTGTGAGATTTATGATATTTCCGACAATGGCATGCGCATAGAGACCGACTACTTCAGAACGATTAGGCCTGGCACACTCTTTCGTGCCAAGATCATCTTGGATGATCCCCAGCGCTCTACATTGGAAGTCACTTGCCTCGTTCGAAACATGAGGCAGGAGAAGCTCAGCCTGATGATGAATTCTGAATTCGAGAATTTGGACGAATCCCAGCTACAGGCGATAAAATCCTACTTGATGAAGGTGGAATTGGAAATACCGAAGTGAGTCAGTAACGATCCTCGGCGTCGCTTCGTGTCAGTCATCCCAGATCACTAATGGTTCCGCATCGAACTGGGAGGCCAGCCTCTCAACCAGCGCTTGCACTGCCCCACTTAAATGGGAACAGGTCGTTTCTCGCTTTTGATCGGCCATAGCGTCGGCTCCCCGGCCAGGACTCGAACCTTTGACCACGCAGCAAGGCTAGGCCGCCCGTCGGGACCTGTCAAGCGTGGGGCCGGTCAACTTATGAAATGGACAGACAACTTTACCAGCCAGCACATTATTAGCTGGGCATTATTACTAGTTATTTCTTGACTTTCTCAGTACTTTTATTTATCCTTACAGCACTTTGAAGTGCGAGGGCTGTTTCGTAGTTGCATCTTGATCAATAGGAAGATTATGTTGGACGACATGTAGTTCCTGCCTGTGAAAGCGTACTTGGCATGCCGGACTTCCGGTGAGCTAAGAATCGCGCGTCGCGAGCATCGCGACAAATCAATCATTCACATCAGGTAATTTTTCCAGAAGGGGGAATGCGTCTATGAAGACATGGGGAGTGATTATCGCGTCCATCATGCTGGCCTTTATCGGCTTGGGAGTGACGTCATCTCCGGCATTGGCCGACACCGATGCGGTCGAAACCGGGCGGTTGTTAGCGATTCTGCTGGACTCCGGCCGGGTCACGATTGCCGGCGTCCAAGCGCTGGTCAACGATCCTGAGAAAGGCGACAAAGGTTTCACGCCTGACGTGCTCGAACAGCGCATGATCGAGAAGTTCAAGGAACGGTCGGGGGTCGATCTCACCAAGCTCCAAAGCCAGAAAATTCCAGCGCAGGCCAAACAATTGTTGCCGCTACTCGTCGAAGCCGGCAAAAAAGTCGTCGCGACCTACCAACCCATCATCAATAAGCCTGGGCTTAGGTTCAAGAACTTCATCCCGGCGACTTTCGGAACCCAAACAGCCGCGATCTTTACGGCCCGAACCGGAGTATACTTGAAACAGACCACGTCGGATGAAATCCTGAGAAATCCGAAGAATAAGGCTGACGACTTTGAAGTGATGATCTTCAGGAAGTTTGCTGACCCTGCTTACCCGCGGCAAGGAGATAAAGTCATCGGCGAAACGGTGGAGGGCGGCAAGGTCGCTCGTGTGATGCTGCCGCTGTATTACGGCTCCAAATGCCTTGTGTGCCATGGCGGGCCGAAGGACGAACGGGATATCTCGGGCTATTTAAAAGAAGGAAAGAACGAGGGCGACCTTGGCGGGGCCATCAGCGTCAGGCTACAGTCGCGCTGACGCCAGAGGAGATCTCCGGGTTTGGTCCTTCAAAACACGGAGACCTCCCGAGGATTCTCACATCTTTTTCTCTTCCTTCTGACCCTCTTTCATGTGTGACTTCGCGGCCGCCTTGTGATGCCGGACGTGCTTTTTCTCGACCTTCGTACCTGCGGCCTTGTTCGCACCAGGAGCGGCTGGCGTTACGGTGGCGGTATTAGCCTGTGGCGGCTTCGCCACATCTGCCGCGAATGTCGATCCAACGAAAGCCATGCCCATCATAGCGGCGAACAGTACGGCCAATATGGTTTGCATCGTTCCTCACCTCCTTTCTACCTAATTTAGACAGTTAGGCCGCTGGAAAAGATTAAAGACAACGTGAGGACAGGATTAAAAGCAGATTAAAACAGGCTCATCTTGATGTGTATTTGCCGTTCCGGTGTTCTATACTAGATGAAGAACACCTCAGGCATTCACGCCGTCACCAAGGAGGAGACCATGTCGTTCATCCATGCTCGTATCATGACCGTGCTCATTGCCGGGGCGTTCCTGGTCGGACTCCCGGCCTTCGTTCATGCAGAGCCGGATAAAGAGATGCACCGTGACTCCCACTCCGAGCACGACCGAGCCGCACACCACTTTGTCGACCAGACCTTTCACAGCTTGTTCCGGCACGCCAAGGATCTGGGACTCTCCGAAGAGCAAGTCGCGAAATTAAAAACCCTGATGACCGACTATGAGAAAGCCCGGATTCGCGGCGAGGCCGACCTGAAGTTAGCGGAGGTTGATGCCATGACACTGGCCCATGACGAGAAGGCAGAGATGTCGGCCATCGAGAGCGCGATCCGCAAGTCAGAAGCGGCACACGCCAACATGCGCATAGATGGGATCAAAGCACTGCGTGCGGCCTCCGCCGTCCTGACCCCTGAACAGCGGGACAAGTGGCGCGCCAGCCGGGCCATGATGCATGGGGAAAAAAGCAAGGGCGACTATGGCGATGGCGTCCATGCGGGCAAACCAGACGCGCCGAAGGCAGGCACACGGTAACTCCTCAAAGTCCCGCCCAAGGAGTCTTTTAGGAAAAAAGTGGCAAGCGGCCTACTTCAACCCCAGCACATCGGCCATGTCGTACAGGCCGGGCGGCTGCGTGACGACCCAGCGCGCGGCCCGGAGCGCGCCGCGGGCGAAGGTGTCGCGGCTCTGGGCCCGGTGGGTGACCTCGATCCGCTCACCCAGACCGCCGAAGAGCACGGTATGGTCGCCGACGATGTCGCCCGCGCGGATCACCTGAATCCCGATCTCATCCCGCGCTCGCTCGCCGATCATCCCCTTGCGCCCGTACGCCGCGACCTTCTCCAGATCCCTGCCGGTGGCCTCGGCGAGCACTTGGGCGATCTTCAGCGCGGTTCCGCTGGGAGCGTCCTTTTTCAGCCGGTGATGGGCCTCCTGGACTTCGATGTCGTAGTCCTCGCCGAACGTGGCGGCCATCTCGGCGAGGACTTTCAGGATGACGTTGACCCCCACGCTCATGTTGGGAGAAAAGACGCAGGGACTGGCCTTTGCGGTTTTCTTTAAGTCCGCCTGTTGGGCGGCAGTCAGGCCCGTCGTCCCGATCACCATCGCCTTTTTTCCGGCCGCCATGATGTGAAGATGGGCCAGCGTGGCTTCCGGCGTCGTGAAGTCGATGAGGACGTCCGCGCCACCGGCCAGAGCGGTCAGATCGTCGGCCACGGCGACTCCCACGCGCCCGCAACCTGCGATCTCGCCGGCGTCCTTGCCGACCGCCGGATGCCCTTTCCGCTCCACCGCTCCGACGAGCTGGAGATCCGACGATTCCTTGATGAGACTGACGAGCCGTCCCCCCATCCGTCCGCCGGCCCCTGTCACGATCACTTTGACCATTACAGCAGTTGGGAGTCCTTCATCACCCGCGTCAGCTTATCGAGATTGTCCTGGGACATCGGACAGAGAGGCAGGCGCAGGTCAGCCGTGGCCTTGCCCATCAGAGCCAGGGCGTGCTTGACGGGGATGGGGCTCGTTTCCAAAAACAGCGCCTGGAAGAGCGGATACAGCTTGAAATGCAGCGTGCGGGCCTTGGCCGTGTCTCCGGCCTCCCAGGCATCCACCAGCGCCGCCATGTCGGCCGGAGCCACGTTGGCGGTCACCGTGATCACGCCTTTCGCCCCCACCGCCAGCATCGGCAAGGTCAGCGCGTCATCGCCGGAGAGGACCGTGAACCGCTCGCCGCACAACTGCACGATCTCGCTCACCTGCTGGAGGGAGCCGGCACCTTCCTTGATTCCGATAATGTTCCGGAGTTGCGCCAGCCGCACGACGGTCTGGGGCGTCATGTTCACGGCGGTCCGACCGGGAATGTTGTAAAGGACCTGCGGGAGATCCACCGCGTCGGCGATCGCCTTGTGGTGCCGATAGAGCCCTTCCTGGGTCGGCTTGTTGTAATAGGGCGAGATGAGCAGTGCCGCATCCGCGCCGGCTGACTTGGCGTGGCGGGTGAACTCGATGGCCTCGTCCGTCGAGTTGGAGCCGGTCCCGGCAATGACCGGCACGCGGCGCTTGACGACTTCGACGGTGAGCTCGACGACCCGCTTGTGCTCCTCGTGCGTGAGCGTGGCGGACTCGCCCGTCGTCCCACACGGCACGATCCCGTCGGTCCCGCTCGCGATCTGCCACTCGATGAGATCGCCGAGGGCTCTTTCGTCGAGCGTGCCGTTGCGGAATGGCGTGATGATGGCAACCAGCGACCCGCGCAGCGTCATTGCAGCTTGTACTCCCAGGCCTCGGGACGCATCTGCCCCTCGTAGACCGCGCGCGCCTCTCCGGTCAGCGTGAGGTTCGAGAACCGTTCACCGTGATTCTCGAACGTGACCCGCAGCGGCATCCGGCTCAGGGGAATGACCGTGATCGGCGACTCCATCTTATGGACCAGGGCGGCCAGCAACGCCGAGGCGAGCGCGCCGCTCCCGCAGGCCAGCGTTTCACCCTCGACGCCGCGTTCATAGGTCCGAATCTGAATCGTATGGCGATCCACCACCTGGGTAAAATCAACGTTTGTGCCCGCCGGTTGGAACGCGTCATGGTAGCGGGTCGGGCGCCCGATTCCGATGACCTCCGCTGTCGCCGTGTCCGGAACGAAGTAGACAAAATGCGGGACGCCGGTGTTGATAGCATGGCCCTCCAGCACCATCCCGTCAGGCTCCGTAGCCGGCTGCGTATCGGTCTTGCGGCGCCGGTACGAGGTGATGGCCAACCGGACATCCAACCGGATGCCGGTCGGCGCCGGGACGCGGACGGTGATCTGCTCGCCGTCCACCTCGGCTTCGATGACGCCGGTGTTCCCTTCGAACTTCATGGTCTTCGGGGCGATTCGCTTCAGGTACGCATAGCGCGCCACGCAGCGGGCGCCGTTCCCGCAGAAGCTGGCCTCCCCGCCGTCGTTGTTGTAAAACCGCCAGCAGAAGTCGTACTTGCGGGACTTCTCCAGGAAGATGAGTCCGTCCGCACCGACCGAGAGATGGCGCCTGCAGACACCGTTCACGAACGCGGGCATCTTCTTGGGATCGATCAGCCGGTCCCGGTTGTCCACCACGATAAAATCGTTGCCTGCTCCGGAGAATTTCATGAACGGGATCTTCTTCATCACGCGCTCTACTGCAAGAACGCCGGGATCGTCTCGCCGCGCACGAGATCGGCGTATTCCTCCCGCCCTCGAATGACGTGGAACTCCCCGTCCCGGACCAAGATCTCCGGCACGCGGGGCCGGGAATTGTAGTTCGAGGCCATGCTGAACCCGTAGGCCCCGGCGCTCATCACGACGAGCAGTTCGCCGGGATCCACCAGCAGCATCATCCGGTCCTTGGCGAGAAAGTCTCCCGATTCGCACACGGGGCCCACCACGTCCATCAGGACTTGTTTCTTGAGCTTGTCGCGCAGCTCGCGCACCGGTTTGATCTCATGGTACGCATCGTAGAGCGACGGCCGGAGCAGATCGTTCATGGCCGCATCCACGATCAGGAACGTCTTGTCTGGATTGGCCTTGTGATAGAGCACCTTGGTCACCAACACGCCGGCGTTGCCCACGATGGCGCGTCCCGGCTCGAAGATCAGCCGGCACTTCAAGTGCTTGACCAGCGGCGCGATGGCCTGTGCCAGGTCCTGCGGCTGCGGCGGGGTCTCATCCTGGTAAGTGATGCCCAGCCCGCCCCCCACGTTGAGATACTGGATCGGAACCCCGATCCCCGCCAACTGCTCGACCAGCAGGAGAATCTTCTTGAGCGAGTCCACGAACGGGCTGACCTGGGTGAGCTGCGAGCCGATGTGCTTGTGCACGCCGACGATCGCGATGTGCTCCAGGGTGGACGCCAGCTTGAACTCGTCAAGCGCCCGCTCGGCGCTGATCCCGAACTTGCTCTTCTTGAGCCCCGTCGAGATGTACGGATGGGTCTTGGGGTCGATATCCGGGTTGATGCGCAGCGCCACCCGCGCTTTAGTCTTCATCTCGCCCGCCACCCGATCGATGGCCCGGAGCTCGGCCGACGACTCGACGTTGAGCATCAGGATGTTTGACTTGAGCGCATACCGGATTTCGTCATCCGACTTGCCGACCCCCGCGAACACGATCCGCTGGGGTTCGATCCCGGCTTGCAGAGCTCGATAGAGCTCGCCCCCCGACACAATGTCCGCGCCCGCTCCTTCCCTGGCCAGCAGCCGCAGCAGGGCAAGATTAGAGTTGGCCTTGATCGCGTAGGCGATAAGGTGCGGGATCTCATTGAACGCTGAGTCAAAGGACCGGAACTGGCGCAGCAGCGTGGCGTGGCTGTAGATGTAGCATGGCGTGCCGACAGCCTCGGCGATCTTCCGCAGCGGGACCGCCTCGCAGTAGAACTCGCCGTCCTGATACCGGAAATCAGGCATCCTGCAGGTCCTCTTGCAGCAGATCCAAGCCATGGAAGCTCATGCCGGCCAGCGAGGATTCAAACGCAGCCGTCAGCTTGTGATAGCGGACGCGCACAGAGGGCGCGGCCTTCTTGAAAAACTCGCCGTCCAGGAGCGTCTGGAGCGCCTGCGGAGTCGCATGGCGCAGGTGCTCGAAGTTCACGATGATGTCGAGCTTGGCCTTGTCGGCGGCGTTCGCCAGGAGCGTCTTCAGTTCCGCCGCATTGAAGCGATCCAGCGCGCCTTCCAGTTCCACCATCAGAGCCGCAAGCTTTTCATGCTTGCGCGCCTTGACGCTGAGGAACTGATCCACCTGGCCGGAGACCTTCTTGATGGCCAGCAGGGCGTTGGGGATGGGATTTTCCATGGCCACCGACGGGAGCTTGGCCTGCAAAGTCTTGATGACACCGGCCACTGGTGAGAGACGTCCCTGCGGGCAGGCCCGGTTGATGACCCGGCGAAACTCCTGGTTCATCACTAGACGCGGAATGAAACGCTGGCTGGTATGAGAGATCCGCCGCCAGATGTTCGGCAGAGAATAGAAGGTATGTTGCGCCCAGTAGAAGCCTTCCTGCAGCTGCTCGGGCGTCATGCGGGTCGGATAGTACGTCACGTACTTGCCGTCGTAGTGGGCCCAGTTCCTGTCGAAGATGCGTCCCGCAGCCTCATACCGCGCGTGCAGCGGGGTGCCCGGCAGCGGCGTGAGCACGTTGAAGTACGCCAGCTCGCAACGATTCTTGATCAGGAACTCGACGGTGCGTTCGAACACCGACTCGTCGTCGTTGTCGAAGCCGAAGACGATCCCGGGATTGACCATGATCCCATGGTCGTGGAACATCTTGATCTCTTCCTCGAACTTCTTGACCTTGTTGAAGGGCTTGTGTGTCTCGCCCAGGCTCTCCTCGAAGATGGACTCCATGCCCACGAAGACGGACACGCAGCCGCTGTCGGCCGCCAGCTTGACCATCTCCTCGTCATCGCCCAGGAAGAGCGTGGACTGGCAGCCCCACTTGATGTTCAGCGGCTTTAACGCGGCCCACAGTTCCCGGCAGTAGGCCCGGTTGCTGTTGTGCAGGTCGTCTACGAACGCAAAGATGGACCCGTCCTCCATGCTCAGCCGGATCTTCGTAAGGATCTTGAGCGCATCCCGCATTGACCCCTTGCCCATGCGCGCCACCAGCTCGCCGGCAACCCATTGCTTCACGCGCGTGATCTCGGCGATGACCTCCGGCACCGGCCGCCGCCGGGTGCTCTTGCCGTTGAACGGCGACACGCTGCAGAACTCGCAGTCGAAGTGGCAGCCGCGGGTCGTGAACGTGCACATGCGCGTCATGTAGGCATCCTCGCTGAGGAGATCCACGCGCGGCGGCTTGTAATTCTCTAAGGCCGGGAACTGCTCCATCTTGTAGTGCCGCTGCATGTGCCCTGCCTCGAAGTCCGCCACCAACCGAGGCCAGGTGTCCTCCGCCTCGCCCGTCACGATGGCATCGCAGTGCTGCAAAGCCTCGTCCGGACAATAGGTGGGATGCACCCCGCCCAGCACGACCGGCACGCCGCGCTTGCGAAACTCGGCGGCAATCTCATAGGCCCGCGGGGCGTAACAGGTCATAATCGAGATCCCGACCATGTCGGCCGGGTATTCAAAATCGATTTCCCGTACCGCCTCGTCCTGGATTTCGACTTCCCAGTTTTCCGGCGTGTACGCCGCAATGGTCGGCAGACTGAGCTTCGGAAACCAGATCGCCTTCCGTTCGCTGGGACCCAGGTGGTAGGGGTTCTCCCGCGGATAGGGATCCACCAACAACAGTTTTCTCTTCTGCTTGGGCCGTGACAGCTTCACCAACTGCATCGCATCACCTCATCGATCTATGAAAAACGTGTACTGCAAACCGAGCTTGCTGCTTGAGCGCTCCTGCTTCGCCGGCGGTACGTCTTCCGGTGGAATGGGAGCGGTTTTCTTCCCGCAGGCGGCCAACCCTGTCAACACAAACCCGGCCACTAACACCATGGCACTCACAGTGGAGAGTTTCATCCTTCGGCACGCACTTCTTTCTGCAGCGCCTTGAGCCGCGCTTCCACGCGCTTGCGGGCGGTCCCGCCGATCTGGTCCTTCCGTTCCAGCGCCCCCTCCACGGAGAGCACGTCCAGCGCATCTTTTTCGAAGGCCGGTGAGAAGCTCCGCAAGTCGTCCAAGCTGATGCCCATCAGCTCTTTGCCGCGATCCAACTGGTCTCGGACAATCCGCCCGACAACGGCGTGGGCCGCCCGGAACGGCACGCCCTTCAGCACCAGATAGTCGGCCAGCTCCGTTGCCAGCAGAAATCCGGAGGCAGCCGCGCGGGCCATTGCGGCGCGCCGGACCATCAGGCCCCCGACCACCGAGGCCAACAGACCAAGACAGTCTCGGACGGTATCCACGGCGTCAAAAATGGGGCCCTTATCCTCCTGCAAATCACGGCTATAACTCAAGGGGAGGCCCTTGAGCACCGTCAAGAGAGTCATGAGGTGCCCGTACACGCGCCCCGCCTTGGCCCGGATCAGTTCAGGCACGTCCGGATTCTTCTTCTGCGGCATCATGCTGCTGCCGGTGCAGAACGCATCCGGAAGCTCCACGAACCCGAATTCCTGAGACGACCAGAGCACCAGCTCTTCGGCAAACCGGGAGGCGTGCGTCATCACCAGCGCCAAGTCCGCCAGCGTCTCCACCACGAAGTCACGGTCCGACACCGCATCCAGGCTGTTCTGGCTGACGGCCGGGAAATCGAGCAACCGGGCTGTGTATTCCCGATCCAGCGGATAGTTCGTTCCAGCCAGCGCGCCGGAGCCCAGCGGCATGACATTGATCCGCTGCAGAGCGTCGCGCAGGCGTCCCTTGTCGCGTTCCGCCATCTCGACGTAGGCCAGGAGATGGTGGGCGAACAGCACCGGCTGCGCCCGTTGCAGGTGTGTGTAGCCCGGCATCACCACGCTGATCTCCCGGCGCGCCAGCGCGAGGAGGCTTTCCTGGAACCGCCGCAGCCTGACGAGCAGGTCCGCGACTGCCTCGCGTAGATAGAGCCGGAGATCCAGCGCCACCTGATCGTTCCGGCTCCGGCCGGTGTGCAGTTTGCCGCCGATCTCTCCGACGAGTTCGGTCAAACGCGCTTCAATCGCCATATGAATGTCTTCATGCTCCGCCGCGAACCGGAACCGTCCCTCGCCGATCTCCCGTTCGATCCGAGTGAGCCCGGCGATCAGCTTGTCCGCTTCGCGCTTTGTCAGGACGCCGGCGCGCTGGAGCGTCTTGCAGTGTGCAATGCTCCCGACGATGTCCTGCCGGTAGAGCCGGCGGTCGATCGCGAGCGACGACGTGAAGGCCTCGACTTTCGGGTCCGTACTCTGACGGAACCGGCCGCCCCAGGGCTTGCGCTGCTCGGGTTTTCTCTTCCCAGTCATCCGCGCCGGACTCCCTTCCCCTTCTTGCGCGAGGCCCGGATGGCCAGCCGCAGCGCGTTGAGGCGGATGAAGCCCTCGGCGTCCTTCTGGCTATAGACGTCATCCTCTTCGAACGTGGCCATGTCGAGCCGGTAGAGCGATCCTGGTGACCGCCGCCCGGCAACGGTGCAGGAGCCCTTATACAGCTTGACGCGGGCGGTCCCCGTCACGTCCCGCTGCGCCTCATCCACCGCCGCCTGAAGCATCTCGCGCTCCGGCGTGTGCCAGTAGCCGTTGTACACCATGTCCGCATAGCGCGGAATCAAGGCATCGCGCAGGTGCAGCACCTCGCGATCGAGCGTGAGGGACTCCACGGCACGGTGCGCCGCATGGAGGATCGTCCCGCCCGGCGTTTCGTACACGCCCCGCGACTTCATGCCGACGTAGCGGTTCTCCACCAGATCGACGCGGCCGATCCCGTGCGCGCCGCCGAGCGTATTGAGATGCGCCAGCAGTGCGGCCGGCGAGAGCCGCTTGCCGTCCACGGCGACGGGGTTGCCTTCTTCGTACTCGATCTCGGCGTAGGCCGGCTTCGCCGGCGCCTTCTCCGGCGCCACGGTCATCTGGAAGATGTCGTTTGGCGCCTCCTCCCACGGATCCTCCAAAATCCCGCCTTCGTAGCTGACATGAAAGAGATTCTGGTCGGTGCTGTACGGCTTGGCCTTCGTCGCGGCCACCGGAATCCCCTGCTGCTGGGCGTATTCGATCAGTTCCCGGCGTGACCGGAACTCCCACTCGCGCCAGGGCGCGATGATCTTAACCGCCGGATTCAGCGCCAGGTAGGTCACTTCGAATCGCACCTGATCGTTGCCCTTGCCGGTCGCCCCATGGGCCACCGCATCGGTGCCTTCCTTCTCGGCGATCTCGATCTGCCGCTTCGCGATGAGGGGGCGGGCGATGGAAGTGCCGAGCAGGTAGCTGCCTTCGTACACGGCATTGGCGCGTAGCATGGGAAAGATATAGTCCCGGACGAAGGTCTCCCGCAGATCTTCGACATACACCTTGCTCGCGCCCACCTGCAGGGCCTTGGCTTTGACGGTCTTCAGGTCTTCTCCCTGGCCCAAGTCCGCGCAGAACGCCACGACCTCGCAGCCATAGGTTTCCTTGAGCCATTTGAGGATGACCGACGTGTCGAGCCCGCCCGAATAGGCCAGCACGACTTTCTTGATCATATGTCGGCTGCGCATCATCGTTACCGATCCCTGAGGAGCTTGATGAGAATGGCCTTCTGCACGTGGAGCCGGTTCTCCGCCTGGTCCAGCACGACCGACTGCGGGCCGTCCAGCACGTCCGCGGTGATCTCCTGGCCCCGATGCGCGGGTAGACAGTGCATCACGATCGCATCGGGGTCGGCGGCCGCCACCAAACGCCCGTTGAGCTGATAGGGTCGAAGCGCTTCAGTCCGCTGGGCTTCCTCATTTTCTCGCCCCATGCTGGTCCAGACATCGGTGTAGAGCACGTCGGCGCCCTTCACGGCGATATAGGGGTCTTGTACAACCTCGATGACCACGTCGGTCCGTTCGGCGCGCTCGCGGGCCCATTCCACGATTGAAGCGTCCGGCTCGTACCCCTGCGGACAGGCCACGCTGATCGCCAGACCCATGATGGCCGCGCCTTCAATCAGGGAATTGGCCACGTTGTTGCCGTCACCGACGTACGCGATCTTGATGCCCTTCCAGCGCCGCTTTTTTTCCCGGATCGTGAACAGGTCCGACAGCACCTGGCAAGGATGGTGCAGGTCCGTCAACCCGTTGATGACGGGAATCGTGGCGTTGCGCGCCCACTCTTCGACGGTCCGGTGCTCGTGGCACCGGATCACCAGCCCGTCCAGGTAGCGCGAGAGGACGCGCGCCGTATCGGCCACGGTCTCCCCGCGCCGCATTTGAATATCCGCGACCGAGAGAAAGATGGACTGCCCGCCGAGCTGGTTCATCCCGGCCTCGAAGGAGACACGGGTGCGCGTCGACGGCTTCTCGAAGAACAGCCCCAGCGTCTTGCCGCTCAATCGCTGGGCGGAGAGGGCCCGCCGGCGCATGGCTTTCAGCTCGGCGGTCTCTTTGAAGAGGGCGAGCACCGACTCCCGCGATAGGTCGCGGACCGCCAGCAAATGGGTCGCAGGGGACGTCATCGCCGGGCCTCGATCACATCGCCCAACGTGGTGACGACCCGGTCGATCTCCGCATGCGTGACGATCAACGGCGGGGCGAACCGCAGCACCCGCTCGCTCGTCGCGTTGGCCAGAATGCCGCGCTTGCGCAGATCGTGGACAAGCTCGCGGGCATCGGCGGTCACTTCGACGCCGATCAAGAGGCCGAGTCCCCGGACCGCGGTCACGGCGGGACACCGCCCCTGCAGCTCCTGCAATCCCTTCATGAAATACTCGCCCAACCGCGTGCATTGGTTCAGCAGGTCCTGATCCTCAAGGATCGCTTCCAACACGGCCAGGGCCGCGGCGCACACCAGCGGATTGCCGCCGAATGTCGAGGCGTGGCTGCCGGGGATAAACACCTTGGCCACATCGTCGGTCGCCAAGCAGGCTCCGATCGGCACACCGCCTCCCAACCCTTTCGCCAGCGTCATCACGTCCGGGGTCACTCCGAAATGCTCATAGGCAAACAGGCGGCCGGTGCGGCCGATGCCGGTCTGCACCTCGTCCAGGATCAGCAAGGCGCCCCGCTCACGGCTGATCTCGCGGCACGCCTTGAGAAACGCCGGCGTGACGACCTGCACGCCTCCCTCGCCCTGTACGATTTCCAGCAGCACCGCGGCCGTCTTGGACGTCACGGCCTGCGAGAGCGCCTCTGCATCGTTGAATGGAACGTACTGGAAACCTTCCGGCAAGGGCTCGAAGCCCTTCTGCACTTTCTCCTGACCGGTCGCCGTCAGCGTGGCGAGCGTGCGTCCGTGGAACGAATTCAGCATCGAGACGATCTCGTACCGGCTTGCGCCGTCCTTCTCGTGAGCCCAGCGTCGCGCCAGCTTGATCGCCGCTTCGTTCGCCTCGGCTCCGCTGTTGCAGAAGAAGACCTTGTCAGCGAAAGAACGGGCGACGAGCGCCCGCGCCAGCTGCACCTGAGGCTCGGTGTAGAACAGGTTCGAGGTATGGACCAGCCTGTGGGCCTGCTGTTGAAGGGCCAACGTCACTTTGGGGTGGCAGTGGCCCAAGACATTGACGGCAATGCCCGCAATGAAGTCCAGGTACTCGCGCCCTTCGACGTCGTACACCCGCGTCCCCTGTCCCCTGGCAAGCGCCAGCGGATAGCGGGCATAGGTGTCCATCAGGTACTGTCGGGCACCTTGGACCAGTTCCTCTGTGAGCATGCTGACCCCCTCGAGATATAAACGAGGAAGATAGCACAAAAACTCCTTTCAGCGCAAACGATTTCCAGGAAAAACAAGGCCTTCGGAGCCTCGAGTGGCAGGGGATCTACCCGTTCTTGAACGCGTCCTTCAGGAGGGGCTCGACTTCCCCCTTCTTTTCCATTGGGTCGAGGATATCGGTGTCCCCATAGAACTTCCCATTGATGAAAACTTTGGGCAGCGTCGGCCAGTTCGTCATCTTCGTGAGGACCTCCCGCTTGGCCGGATTCTGCAGGACATCGACGAGCTCATAGGGATAGCCGTATTTGTCGAAAAACTGCATCGTCTCTTTGGTAAACCCGCACATGGGCATCGCCTTGGTGCCCTTGCCGTAGATGAGGATCTTATGCGTTTTGATTTCCCCTTGAATTTCGTCTTCGATTGGATCGCCCATAGTCGTTTCCTTTCTTATGATCCGTCCGTGGTTTCGGCTTTAATCTCCAGCGCATGGATGCGCCCATCCTTCATGGGCGCACCCAATGCATCGTAAATCAATCGGTGCCGATCCAGGAGGTTTTTTCCTTTGAACATATCCGACACAACCCGAATGCTGAAATGATCCATGGTGCCTGTTCGATCCGTGACGGACACGGCGGCATCGGGCATGCACTGCTGGATGTATTTCGTGAGCGTCTCGCTGCTAATCATTCGGCTTGTTCCATCGATCGCTCATCTATACAGGCGGGACTCGTCCCTTGGCCAAATGAATCACCAAGAGCACAATTCCAATCAGGAAAAGGATCCAGGAAATCTGGGAAGCCACGGCGGCGACGCCCGCCAACCCAAGAGCTCCTGCAATCAAACCCACAATCAGGAATATCAGCGCGTAGTACAACATGCGTGAGCTCCTTTCTAATTAGTTTGGTGGAGGGCACGGGATTTGAACCCGCGACCCCGACGTTGCGAACGTCGTGCTCTCCCAGCTGAGCTAGCCCCCCTCCCGCCCCCAATACTTGGTGGATTATACTCCACCCTCTTCCGCAACGCCAAGCGTCGTGGGCCTAGGTAATAGACACGTGCCGCCCTTTGACCGTCAGGTGCCCGTCGGCGAACAGCCGGATGGCCTCCGTATAGATGCGATGCTCCTCGACCAGGATGCGCGTTTCAAGCGACTCGGCCGTATCCCCTTCCAGGACGGGCACCGTCGCCTGGCGGATGATCGGCCCCGCATCCACGCCTTCGGTCACGAAGTGGACGGTGCAGCCCGACACCTTCACGCCCCAGTCGAGAGCCTGCTGTTGGGCCTTCAGCCCGGGGAACGCCGGCAGGAGCGAGGGATGGATGTTCATGATCCGGTTGGGATAGGCGTCGATCAGCACCCGCGTGACGATCTTCATGTAGCCGGCGAGCGCCACCAGCTTGACCTCGTGCTTCCGCAGGCATTCCAGAATGGCGGCATCGTACGCTTCCCGATCGGGCGTCGCTTTCGGATCGAGAAAAACGGCCGGCGCGCCGTGCTTGCGGGCGCGTGCCAGAGCCGCGGCCTCGGGCTTGTTGCTGATGACCACGGCCAGCGCGGCGTTCAACTTGCCATTCTCGATCGCATCGATGATCGCCTGGAGGTTAGAGCCTCGCCCTGAGGCCAGCACCGCCAGCTTGAGTCTGGCATCATGCATATCGCACCGCGCGCTCACCCTTTTCAACCATACCGATCCGGAACGCCCGGTCTCCCTTCTCCTCAGCCAGGCGCATCACCGTCTCGGCTCGATCAGGGGACACCACCAGCACCAGCCCGATTCCCAGGTTGAACACTCGCGCCATTTCATCGTCATCCACCAGGCCGCGCGATTGGATCAGGCTGAAAATGGCCGGCGGCTTCCAGGCCTCACGCGTGATCACCGCCCGGTATCCTTCCGGCAGGACCCTGGGGACGTTCTCGGTCAACCCGCCGCCTGTAATGTGCGCGATCGCGCGGATCTCGCCGGCTTCCAGCAGGGCCCGAATCGTTCGCACGTAGATCCGCGTGGGGCTCAGCAAGGTCTCACCCAACGTTCTTCCCGCCCCGGCGACCGGTTCATCCAGTGACAGCTTGGCTTCTTCCAGCAGCACCCGCCGAGCCAGCGAGTAGCCGTTGCTGTGCAGCCCGGTCGAAACCAGGCCGACCAGTACGTCCCCGGGGCGGACGCGACTGCCGTCGATGAGCCGATCGCGCTCGACCACGCCGACCGCAAACCCGGCCAGATCGTACTCCCCTTCCGGGTAGAACCCCGGCATCTCGGCGGTCTCGCCTCCGATCAGCGCGCAGTCGGCCTGGCGGCAGCCCTCGACGATCCCGGAAATGATCGTCTCAGCCTGTCCGACTGCCAGCTTCCCCACCGCCAAGTAATCGAGAAAGAAAAGGGGCTCGGCCCCGCAGACCGCCACGTCGTTCACACACATTGCCACAAGATCAATCCCGACGGTGTCGTGGCGCTTCATCAAGGAGGCGATCCGGAGCTTGGTGCCGACTCCATCCGTACCAGACACTAGGATTGGGTCC